>Ga0315549_1000377_pt1 | contig 53843 bp, 61 predicted proteins | sample SalMarSW160200MG_FD_203101 | JGI IMG/M metagenome (GOLD analysis project Ga0315549, IMG submission 203101) | Salt marsh sediment microbial communities from the Plum Island Ecosystem LTER, Massachusetts, United States - Salt Marsh Sediment SW1601-200 ...
AGAAAAGCTATCTGCAGTATATAATTTATCGAGAGAGATGAGTCTGAGTTTAGATCTGGGTCATATCTCGAAAACTGTATTAAATACAGTGAAAAGAGTTTTTAATTTCGATATCTGCAGTCTTCTTTTGATAGATGAAGGAAAAAATGAGCTTTATGTTAAAGAATTTTATGGTTATGATGAGAAAGTTAAAGACTTTAGAATAGCATTGGATAGTCCTGCCGGAATCACAGCTTATGTTGCAAGAACTGGAGAATCGTATTATTGTCCCGATGCGAAAAAAGACAAAATATATTTAAATTGCTGTTCGAAAACCAAATCCGAAATCTGTGTCCCTTTAAAAATTAAAGATAAAGTTATTGGAGTATTAGATGCTGAAAGCAAAGAACTCAATGCTTTCTCAGAAGAAGATCAGAGATTGCTTGAAACATTGGCATCTCAGGCAGCGATCGCGATAGAGAATGCAAGACTTTTCAGAGAGCTTTCATCTTTAAAAGAGTTCAATGAAACTATTGTAAGTTCTCTAAACGAAGGAATCTGGGTCGAAGATGAAAAAGGCTTCTGTACGTATGCAAACCCTAAAATGAGAGAGATGTTAGGATATGAAAGTCTTGTGGGAAAACACTGGAAAGAAATAGTTGTTCCAGAAGAAATTAGTCACATGGGAGAAGAAACAAGAACATATGGAAGAAGATCTTCCTATGAGAGTATTCTCTTAACAAATAATGGGGAGAGGATTCCTGTAATTGTCTCTGCAACCCCATTGTTTGAGAAAGGAAAGTTTATTGGAACAATAGGAGTTTTTGTAGATATAAGAGAGCACAAGAAAATGGAGGAATCACTGAAAAAATCAGAGAGGCTATACAGATCACTTTCTGAGTTCAATAAAAAGCTTTTGGAGAATTCTCCAGTAGGAATAATGAACATAAACAAAGAAATGAAAGTTGAGTATGAAAATCCAGAGATGAGGAGAATTCTGGAAGTACCTTTTGGAAAAGAGTTGGATGCAATGGGAATGGATATAAGAGAGATTCCTTCAATAAGGGAAAATGGAATATCCTCAATTTTTAACAAGCTTAGAAAAGAAAAAGAGATATCCAAAGAAATATCCTTGATGTCTGTATCTGGAGAGAGGATCTATCTTAGTTTAAAAGGAGTATCACTGTTTAAAGGTTTTAAATTTGCTGGAGCTGTTGTGATCGTGAATGATATCACCGAACGAAAAAAGGCTGAGGAAGGGCTACGAGAGAGTGAGGAAAACTATCGGCAACTTGTTGAGATCTCGCCTGATGCAATTTATGTTCACAGCGACCGTAAGTTTGTTCTTGTGAATCCGGCTATGATGAAAATTCTCGGTGCAGCAAACCCGGAAGAGCTCATAGGAAGACCAATAAGCGATATCATACACCCTGACTATTTGGAGATCATAGAAGAACGAGATCAAAAGATAGAACGGAAAGGTGAAAGAGTTTCTCTCCTCGAAGAAAAGTTCATACGTCTTGATGGGACTATAATTAATGTGGAGGCAGCAGCAGCCCCATTGATTTACCAGGGCAAGCCAGCGATACTGGTTGTCATCCGTGACATCACAGAGCGCAAACTCCTCGAACAGCAAAGAGAAAAATCAAGAAAGGAAGCAGAGTTCTATGCAGATGTACTGGGACATGACGTGGGAAACATCAATCAGATTATCTCGGGGCATCTTTATCTTCTTGAGAATGCAAAGGACGAAGAAACGAGAAAGAAAAATGTGAGGGGTATAAAAAAATCCATAATGAAATCTGCTAGATTGGCGGAGAGTATGAAGACGTTAAAGATAATAAAAGATACAAAAATAGAAAAATTCGATCTTAATAAATCTATAGAGAGATCGATAAAAAATATCAAGGAGTATTCTGATAGAGAAATAGAAGTAAATCTAAATATTGACAAGAAATACTATGTCAAAGCTAACGATTTCCTGGATAGAGTATTCTTTAACATCTTTGAAAATGCTGTAGAATATACGTTCCATGATCCTGTGATCATATATGTAAGAACTGAAGAAAAAGATTGTTTCTGTAATGTACACATATGCGATAATGGTACAGGCATTTCAAAGGAAAAAAGGAAAGATATCCTTGAGAATCTTGAAACATTGTCAAAAAGAACAGGGATGGGATTTTATCTTACAAAGAAAATACTCGATAGATTCAATGGAAAGTTCGAGATAAGAGATGTAGAGAAAGGAACTGAGATAGTTGTCAGTATTCCCGTAATGGTATGAGGAGGCTTATAACAGATAATGAGGTAGATATATTGACGCTCTTCGAGGGAAGGTTAGAGTCCCAATAACTTTATATTGCATTATGGAAATTGATCTTTATGGTAAAGATAAACAAGGATGTATGTATGTTGTGCGGCGGATGTGCCAGTGTGTGCCCTTTTAATTGCATTACTGTTACTGAAAGAGAGGTCATAATCGAGAACTGCAAGGAATGCGGGACATGCAAGAAGTTCTGCCCTGTGGGGGCGATAGAATGAAGACGGATGTCATAATAGTCGGTGCAGGACCTGCAGGGAGTATGGCTGCGATCAATAGTAAATGTGATACCATTCTTATAGATCAGCGAGCAGAGATAGGAGTACCGAAGCAGTGTGCGGAAGGAGTTTCAGAGAGCCTTTTCGAAAAAATTGGTATAAAACCAAAAAAAGAATGGATATCGAAGGAAATTAAAGCTACATCCCTTATATCCCCTTCGGGGATTGAGATAAAGCTGGATGACAAAAGAGTGAAAAGGGCAAAGTTTGGATTTGTTCTCAACAGAAAAAATTTTGATAAGGGTTTAGCAGAAATAGCTGCAAATACTGGAGCGGAATTGATGCCGAAAACAAGATTTATAAGAGCAGAAAAAACTAAAAATGGTATAAAGATCTATGCTAAAAGATTCAATAAAAAAATAGAGATAGTGGGGAAGATACTTATAGCATGTGATGGGGTGCAGTCGAGGGCTGCCAAATCTTTTGGATTGAACACAACGCTGCCTTTAAGATACATAGAATCATGTTACCAGTATGAGATGACGAATATAGAAATAGAGCCAGCAGTTGAGCTTTATTTTGGCAGGGTCTATGCCCCCGGAGGGTATTTATGGATATTTCCAAAGGGGGAAAACTCCGCCAATGTGGGGATAGGAATAGTTCCTTCACTCACAGAAAAGAGAGCTAAAGATTATTTGGACAATTTTTTGAAGAGTGAAAGATTAAAAGGTGGAAAAATTGTAGAGATCAACGCGGGAGCTGTTCCTATTTCAACTCCCCTGGAAAAAACTTATGCTGACAATTTAATGGTCTGCGGCGATGCAGCGAGAATGGTAAATCCTCTTACAGGTGGAGGGATACATACCGCTTGTATCTCCGGATCAATAGCTGGAAGAATTGCCACAAAGGCTGTAGAAAAAGAAGATTGCTCAAAAAAATTTTTGAGTGAGTATCAGAAATTATGGAGAAATGAATTCGGAAGAGAACTTGAGTACTATGGAAAAGCTCAAGAAGTACTTATAAAGCTTACAGATGCAGAACTGGATAAGATAGCGGAATCTTTACTGGAAATAAAATTAGAAAGTATTTCAACGATGGAAGTTCTTAAAGCTATATTAAAGATGAATCCAAAGTTACTGTGGAAATTAAAATCTCTGGTCGTATGAAAGAAACAGATATAATAAATTATATAAAAGAATGCGGTATTGAAGATGAAGATGCTACATACATCAAAAATAAGGAGTACCTCTGCTTTACCACAGACGCACTCGTCTTCTCTACAGACGTGCCAAAAGAGATGGATCTGAAAACGGTGGGGAGAAAAAGTGTTCTGATGAATCTTTCAGACCTGGCAGCTATGGGATGCAAACCTCTCCTATTTTTATGTTCTTTAAATCTTCCAAGAGATTTTTCAGATATAAAAAAAGTTATTGACGGTATTCACTCTGCATGTAAAGAGTATAACATAAAATATGCTGGAGGAGATGTAAACGAGGGAGAACTCAGTATTGCAGGGTTTGCAGTAGGTAAATCAAAAAGAATTTTGAGAAGAAATGCTGCCAAAGACGATGATCTTGTGTGTATTACAGGAGATCTGGGAAGGGTTTACTGTTACTTTAAAGAAGCAAAGAGGGATATCTTTAAAGAGAAGGTCTTTAATCCCGTGCCAAAAATAAAGGAAGGACAGATGTTGAGCAGTTACGCAAATGCGTGTATAGATATCAGCGATGGAGCGTCAAAAGAGTTAAATCTCATCTCGGAACTCAGCAATGTAAAAATAGAGCTTGAGACTCTTCCAATACATCCTTCGGTTTTAGAGATATCGAAGGAAAAAGCTTTTGATTATGCTCTGAATTCTGGAGAAGAATTTGAGCTTATTTTTACAATTCCAAAAAAACATAAAAATGTTATAGAAAAAGTGAATGCTACTGTTGTCGGGACGGTGACATCGGGAGAAGGCGTATTTTACAAAGGAAAGAGGATCGAAAAGAAAGGATGGGAGCATCTTTGTTGAAAATTGGGAAAGGGATTTGGAATTGTGTATAACATCGGGCTTAAACGAAGTTGCGAAGCGAAGCAATTTGGGGATTTTTTGCAGGAAAATCCTAGATAAACGCTGTTATGTGTTTTTTCTGCAAGAAAAAATGCCGACTAAAGGAGGCACAGTATAACGCAGGGTGGCGGCGAAAAACATAAAGAAAGACAAAGGTTAAGGCCTAAGCAGTCTCACCGTAGAGAACCCCCCCAACTCCTAGTGCAAAGCCTATTGCCTGGACGGTGCGCATCCAAGCGAGCCCGTCCAAAGTCTCGATGCCACCACCCAGTCGGCACAAGGTCACTTTTTACATGTTTTACATATTTTACATATTGACCAAGAAACCATAAGGCATTGTTATCATACCTGTCATTACTTACTTCATTGGTTGTTTCGAGGTGGATAAGAAATTTTGTAATAAAATCTTCATGTGTTTTTCCTGTTTCTCCTTGATAAGCTTGCGTCTGTAATGTTCGTAAGTAATCACGAGGAGAAGAGCCTATTTCTAATTGTCTTCTGCCTCTTAATGTCTTTCCTCGACCTTGTTGAGGCATAATGGGTAAACTTTCAACTAATCCCACAGACCAGCCTGGAACGGCACAAATACGTCCATTATTGACTACTTCTAATTTGGTCTGTCCCCGATGATTGCTTGAATATTCTTGAGGAAAATATACAAGCTCGTCTGCATCTAGTGCCTGTCTTAAGGTAGCCCATACCCAGACAGTTTTTTCGGTATTGACACGAACAGGTATTAAAGGATCAGAAGGAGAACGTCTGGTTTGATAAATTTTACCTTCTGCTGCGTGTTTAAGAATAGCTGCTTTCATTCGGTCAATAAGAAGGGGTGTTGGCATTGCCATGGGTGTTAATTCTAAATGATCAAACCCTTGTGGAACTTTTCTGCCTACAAGCTCTCTATTATGAGCAAATAGTTCTACAATCTGTTCTTGGGTTGGTACAGGATATTCTCTTCCATCTATTCCAATCACCCCAATGCTTTCTGATTTCGGAAGAAGCGTGAGAATGCCGGTGCGGTTTAAGGCGGTAACGCAACGGGCATATTCCCTTTCAACATTTATGGTTTTGAATTGTTTTTTTGGTATCACCATAGTTATCTCTTTATTGATTAAAATTTATAAATAAATCGTTTTCTGAAGCGTGCGGAAGAAAACACATTATTATCTCCTTCATCAAATAAAGAAAAAATCAAATTTGTAAGAAATGAAGAAAGCCTATCTAATGAGTAAGAACGAAAAATATTTTTTGAATTACGTATAACATTTTTGGTATATCTGAAGTTTTGCGGAGCGAAGCGTAGCTAGATATACTATGGTATATGATCAAGCCGAAGGCGAGGCAAGGATTTGTGAAGCAAATCCGTAGAGTTCCGAACCCCGTATCGGGATTTAACTCATTTCTTATATTTCCTCAAAAACTTTTCAGCTTTTTTCTTGGTTGCGTTGCGGGTATTTTTAGTTTGTTGCTCAACAAATTCAATAACTATTTTTTTATCTTTTAACCGATCGAAATATGAGCCTATTGCCAAGATAACTTTCCCAAGCGCGATATTGCGACACTCATCTGTCTCATAATTGTAATGCTCGATTTTCAAAAGTTCATCGGTGATTATTTTTTGATATTCAGGTTTGGCTAAGGCCATATCCGTCAAGGCTGCGATAGCATGATTAGCTGTAATCATATTACCAGTATTTAAAAAACCGAATAACTTATCCATTAGATTATCAATTTTTTTCTCTTTATCTATCTTAGATAAAAGCCCGATAATGTCGATTGCTGTCCATTTGAGAATTCTGTTTTCGTCCCCCATAAGCTCTACAAAAAAATCGATATTGGGATAAAGCTTGGCGGGATTATCCTTTGTGGTTGCTAAAAGATTTTTTGCACAACCGTATTTTATTTTCGGGTCTTTGGACGTTAAGTCCTTGAAATTTGTCATTGCTTTCATGTTTTTCTCATCTCATGATTTTTTGTTTGATATTGTTTTTATATCTAATAATTTTTGTGCGGAGTTCGGAATTTCATATAACGTATTCGGGCTATACGAAGTTCCAGTGAAAGCGGAATTTGGGCGAAGGTGTAAGCCGAAATCAGATACGCTCTGTTAGGCGCTGTGGCTACCCATCCTTTGTACATCTATTAGGCTTTCAAACCTTCAGCTATAGTTTTACCCAACTCTGGGTCAGCCTTAGTCAGATTCTCAATTACCCGCGATTGGATCTGTTTGTCAATGTGTATAAGATCTGCGATGAGGTTATCTATCAGATGTTCCTGGTCTATCTTGCTCATTGAACGATATTTCTCCCCAGCTTGTTGAAAATCATTCGTTAGGCTTATCTTCCGCCGGGTTACTTCTCCTTCAATCCGATATGCATATGGGGTGCCCGAGGGAGCCTCCTTAGGTGCATCGACGTCTAAACTCTGTGGCTCGTAATTGACTGGTCCACTGAATTCTCCAAGCTGCATGGCACCATCTCGCTGATTGTTGTTGACATCTACTATCGGGCGGTTGATGGGAAGTTGCAGGTAGTTCGGTCCCAGCCGATGGCGCTGAGTGTCAGCATATGAAAATGTTCGACCTTGAAGCAACTTATCAGCCGAAAACTCTATTCCTGGGACAATGCTCGCGGGACAGAAAGCCGCTTGCTCCACTTCGGTAAAGAAGTTGTCGGGATTACGGTTAAGTATCATTTTGCCCAGTGGTATCAGCGGGAACTTGCTCTCGGGCCAGGTCTTTGTTGGATCAAGAGGATCAAAATCCTGTTTTAATTCGTCAGCTATATCCATCAACTGGACATTAAGTTCGTACTCAGCCTCCCCTCCGCTGGCTATGGTATCCCAGAGATCACGGGTAAGGTAATCGGGATCTTCACCGGCCAATCGGGTTGCTTCATGACGGTCAAGGTTATGCACACCCAATTTGGGCTTCCAGTGATATTTCACATACACAGCCTTTCCCTCATTATTCACCCACACATAAGTATTGACGCCAAAACCCTCCATCATTCGGTAGCTTTTTGGCGTCCCACGGTCGGAAAAAAGCCAGATAATCATATGGGTCGATTCCTGTGTCAGGGATATAAAATCCCAGAAGCGGTTATGTGCGGAAGATGCCGACGGGATATTGTTATCTGGTGCGCCTTTGAATGCATGAACCATATCCGGGAACTTGATGGCATCCCGGATAAAAAACACTGGGAGATTGTTTCCAACCAGGTCGTAGTTTCCCTCTTCGGTATAGAACTTAACCGCAAATCCACGGGGATCCCTCACGGTATCAGCAGAGCCACGTCCTCCCACCACTTGTGAAAACCTTACAAATACAGGGGTCTTTTTCTCCGGATCTTGAAGGAATTTTGCTTTCGTGTAAGGCGCCATACTCTTGTAAACCTGGAAATAGCCGTGCGCACCTGCCCCTTTGGCATGGACAACCCTTTCAGGAATGCGCTCCCTGTCAAAGTGAGCCATCTTCTCGATGAACTGAACGTCCTGTAGCAACACAGGACCCCGTTCGCCAACGGTCAACGAATTCTGGTTGTCGGAAATCGGCACACCCTGATTCGTGGTCAAATACTCTTTTTTTCTTTCTTTCATGATATCATCCTCCTTTGATAATTAAATGTGAAGTTATATATACTTTTGCCTTAATCCTGCTACCACCTGCCATTGCGCCTAACTCGTTCATATACACAATGCGTATATTGTTCCATATTGGGAGTATATCTGCAATGCGTATATATACTCATTTTGAATGAATCCTTTTATTTCTTTATAACTTTCTACATCCACCAGTTCTTTATATTGCTTCCTTAAATCATTACCTATATTAAGTATATCTCCCTATTGTTTTTAACCTTTGTGTTTGATTACCCAAAACCATTTTAAACTATCAAACAGATAAGAATCATGAAGTACGCTGATGCAGGAGTGGATGTTTACGCAGAGGAAAAAGCTGTAAAAGAACTTTTGAAAGTTATAAGACCTTCTTTAGATCTTAGAAAGGAAATGCTGTCCAAAAAAGGTGGTTACTTAAAGATAGGAAAGTATTATCTAGCTCTATCTAGCGACGGTGCGGGTACAAAGACGCTTGTGGCAGAAAAATTGAATAAATATGACACGATAGGGATAGACCTGATTGCAATGGTAGTAAACGATCTGATCTGCGATGGATTTGAGCCTGTTGCTTTGTCAGACTATATAGTTGTGCGAGAAACAGACGAGAACTTTATGAAAGAGCTTGGAAAAGGACTTTTAAAGGGAGCGAAGGAAGCAAATATTGCGATCGTATCGGGAGAAACGGCTGTACATTCCAATATGAATCAGAAATTTGATCTGGGAGCTACTGCGTTAGGAATGGCTGAAAAAATTTTAAATCCGACAGCAAAGGAAGGAGATATAATCATAGGATTGAAATCCTCGGGAATTCACAGCAACGGAATATCTCTGGCAAGAAAGCTGTTTGAAAACGATGAAAAACTTTTGAGAGAGGTTTTAAAGCCCACAAAAATTTACGTGAAAGAGATATTGAACTTAATTTCTAACGTAGATGTAAAGGGACTATCACATATAACTGGAAGTGGTTTTTTAAAACTGAAAAGGGTAGCTTCTGGAGCTAAAATCGAGATTCCGGAGATACCTTATATTTTCAATAAGATCATGGAAAGAGGGGTAGATTTTGATGAGATGTGCAGAACTTACAACATGGGGATCGGGTTTGCCATCGTGGTGGACAAAAAAGATGTCGATAAAGCTTTAGATTTCTTAAAAGAGGGAAAAATAATCGGAGAAGTTACAAAAGAGAAAATAATAGTTAATAATCATGTGATAAGCCTATAACTTATCTTTCCTGTCTTTAAATCGATGGTAGCTAAGTATATCTTTTCATTTTTTGAGATAGCAATTTTAAGAAAAGGATCGTTAAAATTATATTTCAAGACTCTGTACCCTTTCCTGGTATAATACTCTATCATATTTGCCGCTATATCATATCTAGGAGAAATTTTTTCTTTTTTTCGAGATAAAAACTTAGACGGTACGTATAATATGAGAAATACTACTATAAATATTATCACGAAAGATTTCCATACGTTTTTATAAAATTCTTCAAAATTTTTAAACGGATCATAAGAGATTGGTGTTTCCGAAACTGACGGTTCTTGGGTAACAAACTCCAAGGATTTTACAAGAATAATCTCACATGCCTTATCTCCCTCGTCTTCTAAAGTTGTGGAAGACGGACCCCACTCCATTCTTTCAATCTTGTTATTCTCACGTTTTTCTCCTTTAATATATACAAGAGTCCCAGATATCTTGATATAATCTCCCTTTTTTATCTTGATAATTTTGTTAAAAATGTCTTCAGAGCCAGGAATGAGATGGTTGTTACTCATATGAGTTTTCAAATAATAAAATGATATCTCAGAGTTTTCATAGGTGTAGTAGTAACTGCAGTATCTGTACTCCATTGTTACTTCAAGATTCTCCTTAACCCCAGGTTTTAAGATATCGCCCCATGCTAATGCTGCATCTACTAGCCCGAAGGGCGCTTTATCTTCTTTATAGAATCTTACCCCCATTACCTCTCCTTCTACTGTGTAATCCATCAATTCTTCAATATTATAGGCCCATCCTGTATCTGTTTTTATCGTGTTCTCGTTTTCAAACCAGTAATCTTCCCCAAACTTGTAAACATTAGGTGATGCAAGAACACAAGGAATGAGGATCAAAAGAAAGATCCATTTTTTCATAAACAAACTTGATATTGAAAATATAAAAAACTTTCATTAACCTTTTTAAGTTCCTTAGCGTATAAGATTTATGAGAGCATTGTATGTAGGAAGGTTCCAACCTTTTCACAAGGGTCATCTTCATAATGTTAAAAAGATTTTGGAAGAGAACGATGAACTCATAATCGGGATAGGATCAGCACAGTATTCGCATACATTGAAAAATCCTTTTGCATGCGGCGAAAGGACAGAGATGATAAGAAGAACGTTGGATGATCTTTCAAGAGTAATAATAATCCCTATTACAGATCTGCACATCCATGGGATCTGGGTGAAACATCTTTGCAATATAGTTCCAAAGTTTGATGTCGTGTACTCAAATGAGCCTTTGACCGTAAGGCTTTTCAAGGAAGAGGGATTCTTGGTAAAATCTCTTCCTCTTTACTCAAGAGATTTTTACAACTCGACAAAGATAAGATCTAAAATTATAAAAAGAGAAAACTGGAAAGAAAACGTTCCGAAAGAGGTTTATAATTTTATAAAAGAGATAAAAGGGGATGAGAGACTCAGGGAGATTGCAAAAAGTGATAAAATTTAGGTGTTTAAATGCATTTGCTCTTCAAGCACATAGATTACATATACTGGAAAGCTAAAAAAAAGGCTACAAAGGAAAGAGAGGAATTAACGGAGGAAAATAAAGAAAGGAAAATAGAGCAAGCTCTGCTTGTCTATTTAGCAATAGAAGATAAAGATGAGGATAAGATAGATAAAGCGGTAAACGAAATTTTAGATGTATCTGAGAAAATAAAGACTGAAAAGATAGTTTTATTTCCATTTATCCACCTTTTTATAGACAAACCAGCGTCTCCCAGTGTGTCTATGCATATTCTGGACGAGATCTCAAAAAAGCTGGGGATGGAGGTTTATAGAATCCCTTTTGGATGGTACAAGGAGTATGAGTACAGAAGCAAAGGCCATCCTTTATCTACTTTATCCAGGAGGGTGTGATGTTTCTAGCTCTCAACTCTGGAGGCATAGATTCCCCGGTAGCTGCGTATTCAGTTCTTAAAAAAAAATATGAGCTGGATTTTATCTACTTTAAAACAGATGCAGAATCTAAGGAAAAAACTCTAAAAACAGTGCAAAAATTCTCAGAGACCTTCAAAAAAAAATTTAAACTTTACTCGATAGATCATGCTTCTATTCTGAACGAGTTTTTAGAAAAATCTGGAAAATGGGATAGAAAGTTCATATGCATCTTCTGCAAAAGAATGATGTACAGGATCTCAGCAGAGATCTCAGAAAAATATGGATATATAGCATTAATAACTGGCGAAAACATAGGACAGGTAGCATCTCAGACGCTTCAGAATCTTTATGTACTGGAGCAGAGCGTAAATATCCCTATTTTGAGGCCTCTTTTATGCATGGACAAACAGGAGATAATAGATACAGCCAAAAAAATTGGAACTTATGAGATTTCAGTGAAAAAGAGTATAAAATGTCAGTACGTTCCTAAATATCCAGCTATAAACACAAATCTGGAAAGAATTTTGAAGATAGAAGAGAAAATAGACATTAAAAAGATGATTGAGGCATCTTTAAAGAATTTAGAAGTAAATATTATCTAAAACTCTTCAAATTTTTAATATCCTCAGGGCAAGATAAGCTGCATTTTCTCCATTATCTATTCCTACACAAGCTACAGGCACACCTTTAGGCATCTGCGCGATGGAGAGCAGTGCATCCAGCCCCTCCAGTTTTGCAGAAACAGGGACACCTATAACAGGTTTATCTGTTTGTGATGCCACGAATCCAGGTAAAGCAGCAGAAAGACCTGCAATGCAAATATAAACCTTGTAATCTTTATTTTTTATCAGTTTCAGGACTTTCTGTGGCTCTCTGTGTGCAGATGCGATCTCCAGGTCATAATCTGCGTTGTTCTCTTCTAAAATTTTAGTCACTTTCTCAGCTATATGCATATCGCTCCTGCTTCCCACTATAATTAGAATACTCATGATCTCAATATTTCTTTACCTTAAAAAATCTTGTGCAAACCTTTTTAAATTATAACGGCGTTATAAAGTTATGTACACTCAGAAAGTGGTAGATCATTTTATGAATCCAAGAAATAAGGGAAAGCTCGAAGATTATGATGCTGTTGGTAAGGTAGGAAATCCAATCTGCGGTGACGTTATGTACATTTACATTAAAGTAAACGATAACAAAATAAAGAATATAGGATGGGAAACTATGGGCTGTGCAGCGGCGATAGCCACTTCTTCAATGATCACTGAACTTGCAAAGGGTAAAACCTTGGAAGATGCAGAGAAAATAACAAAAAAAGACATTGCCGATGCACTGGATGGACTGCCGCCAATAAAAATGCACTGTTCAAATCTTGCCGCAGATGGTCTGAAAAAGGCCATTGAAAATTATAAGAATGGGGTGAAAAAATGATATACATGGACCATTCTGCCACAACTCCTGTAGATAAACGAGTCTTAGAATTTATGCTGCCTTATTTTGGAAAAAAATATGGAAATGCTTCTTCCCTTCACTCTTTGGGTCAGGAAGCGAAAATGGCGTTGGAAGAGGCGAGAGAAAAGGTAGCAAAGGTTATAAATGCAGATCCTTCTGAGATATATTTTACTTCTGGAGGTACAGAATCAAATAACTTTGCTATAAAAGGTGTTGCTTTTGCGGACAAAAATAGAGGAAAACATGTAATCGCCACGAAGATAGAGCATGACTGCACATTGAATACGTGCAAGTGGCTTGAAAAAATAGGTTTTGAAGTAACGTACTTGGATGTGGATAAGTACGGACTCATAGATCTAGGAGATCTCGAATCTTCTTTAAGAGATGATACGATTATCGTCTCTATATTGCATGCAAACAATGAAATCGGGACTGTTCAAGACATGGATGAGATAGGAAAGATCGTCAAAGAATCTAATGCCTACCTGCATACGGATGCGGTGCAGAGTGTTACAAAACTTCCCGTAGATGTGAAAAAGACGAATCTGGATATGCTTTCAATTTCCTCTCACAAAATATTTGGGCCTAAAGGAGTGGGGTGTCTTTATATACGAAAAGGTGTGAAGATCGATCCTTTGGTGCATGGAGGAGGGCATGAAAGAGGATTAAGATCAGGGACAGAAAATGTTGCGGGGATCGTTGGATTTGGAGAGGCTATGAGAATTGGAGAGGAAGAGAGACCAAAGGTAATGCCAAGATTGCAGAAATTAAGAGATAAGATCATAGATAATGTTCTGAAGATAGATAACACATGGCTGAACGGCCATCCTGAAAAAAGATTACCTATAAATGCCAATTTCTCTTTCAGATTCATAGAAGGGGAGTCCTTGGTCCTGTTATTGGACTCAAAGGGTATAGCAGCCTCTACAGGTTCTGCCTGTTCATCGAAATCGTTGAAACCTAGTCATGTTCTTATCGGAATAGGTCTAAAACCGGAGGATGCTCACGGATCTTTAAGACTTACACTGGGAAAGGACAATACTGAAAAAGATGTGGATTATTTACTTGAAGTTCTTCCGGAGGTCGTTTCTGAACTAAGGAAAATGTCTCCTTTTAAGAAAGATTACGGAGAGTTTGAATGATTTTTTTGAGTTTGTATCAATGAATTATTCAGACAGTACACGTATGGGTTTAACGTTTGCGGATTCATTATATTACCTTTTACTGGGTCTCTCGTAATAAATCTTCCTATTGTTGGATCGTAGTAGCGGGCTCCGAAGTACATACTTTTCTCTCCCTTTTTTATATGATAGCTATAAGATTTGTAATTATATCGATAAAAAGGTTTGCTTTAAAGAGGTTCTCGAGACAGAATGTTGTGTTCTTGTATTAAAAGAAAACTTTTTATAAAGGAGTCGTGTATATTTGACAGAAAAAATATAAAGATCAGGCTGAATAATAAGATTACGGTGATCAAACATGCTGGTGAAATTTGAGATATACAACGATGGAGAATACTGGTGTGCCCGCGGTATAGGGTTTGATATATTTACACAGGGCAAGACATTAGATGAAGCTATGGACAATATAAGAGAAGCAGTAGAGGTCCATTTTGATGAATTATTGAGCTCAGGAGAAGAAATAAAAATATTATCAATTTCGGAAACAGAGGTGCGATCGCTTGTCAAGACTGCCAGTAATTAGTGGTGATAAATTAATAAAACTGTTAGTGAACGTGGGGTATGAGATAATCAGACAAAAAGGCAGTCACGTGAGATTACGGAAAATAACGGAAGCGGGAGAACATAATATCACAGTTCCAAAACACTCTGAAATTGCAAAGGGAACGCTGAATGATATACTATCAAAAATATCAATCTGGAATAATATGCCAAAAGAACAGCTCATTGAGATGCTTAAGAGAATGTAGTTCCACTTGTGGTGTTTCTGTTATAATCTTAATCTCTTTTTGTGAAAGCATGTACTCACGCTGTGTTCTTTGGTTTTTATAATTCTGGTTTGATTTCTGCGATTTTTTGTATTCTGATTCTTTTTTATGACTTGATTTATGATATACCTGATCTTTTTGTTGTTGAGTTTGGTCATGCCAAGAGTTATATCTTGATAAAATAATTTCCGTACTCTGCAATCATGGATACTTAAGATAATTATTTAAACTCATGAGAAAAAAACTACCATGGAAAAATATAGTTTCATTCCTATCGTCATGCTTCTGTTTTTGGGATGTATAGGGGAAGAAACCAAGCTCCAAAATGTAGAGTCCTGTGAAGTAAATATAGTTCAGGGGAACTGGGACGAGGATGCAGATTATGATGGGCTCTTAATAAGCATTGTACTGAAAGACAAAGACGAATATCCAATTCTTTTTAACAACATCGAGATAACTGTGGATATAACTATAAAAAGCGAGGATATAAACATTTATGAAGGGATCTTTAGGATTCACAACTGGGAAGATAAGATCCAGATACCGTATGAAAAACTTATAGCAAAAGTTGAAAAAGGAGAAGCTGAAGTACAGGTTAGGCTCCCAGGTAATAGAAAGTTGGAGACAAAGAAAGAGTTCCAGATATGAGCAAGGTTTATAAACGCTGTTGTGTAACACCAATATCCGAGGCGATGCAATGGGAAGAATAAGACCTACTTTCATTAAAAGAGTGGCAAGAGAGATAGTCAAAAAATACTCTAAAGACTTAAATAAAGATTTTTATAAGAACAGAGAGCTCTTAGAAGATAAAGTCAAGTTTCCAAATAATAAAATAGAAAACAGAGTAGTTGGGTATGTAACCACTCTGGTCAAAAGAGAGAGGGCTTAACGCTTTTTTAAAAATCCTGATGTCTTCAATAATCTCGTGATATCTACTTCTGACGGCTGGGAAATTTTATATTTTTTCAGCAATTCTTCTCTGTATTTGTCCATTGTCTGCATTTTCAACTTGAGCATTCTTCTATAATGTTTTTCCTCCTCATCCTCTATACCCTCCAGTATCCCCTCTACCAGTTTTTCTCTTTCCTCAAATTTATAAAAAAGTAACTTGTCATAAGTATCTTCATAATATCTATTTTCTATCTCAAACATACCACTTATATAAGCTTTTAGAACTTTTTTATAATATATAAAAGTATGATAAAAGACCTTTTCGGAAAAGGAGACAATTTTTTCTCTTTGCATAGAATTTTTTATCAGAGCTTTATAAATAAGCTGTTTTTCTTTGTTTTCCTGTATTAATTTCTCAGATTTTAATTTCTTCTGCCTTTCTTTCAGGAAGTTCAAGCCTTCTTCGAGGTATGTTTCATACTCCAACTTAAAAATATTTGAACTCTGTCTTCCTACAAAATAATCAACAATCATAAATTTTAGATTACTGTCTTTGATTATCTTGTTTATATAATCGTAACAGATAGCTATCCATAAATTGTATTCCTCGCCTTTTTCAAAAAGAACATTCTCTAAGAATATGTTCATACATCCGAATACATACTTTTCACAGCTTTTATAGAATCCTAAAAAATAATCTTTGGTGCTAAAAGATACTGGCGTTCCAGATGCAAGTTTTTTCATTATTGTCTTTTCTTTGAATTCCAATTCTTTTAAATTTTTGAAATACATTACATTTTTTTGATCAAATTTTTCTTCCGCCTGTGCTCTAAATATATTCCCAAAATACTCAACTGTTTCAGTTAGATATTTAGAAAGAAACTCCTTTTCCCATATGTCCGTACTTTTTTTATAGAACCTGATCTCCACATCTTTACCCTCCAAGAACCTCAGGATTGATCTTGTTAGGTTGAAGACCTGATCTTCCTCTACAATTATCTCATCCAGCATATATTCACCTCAAAATCCTAAGAAGCCTTTCATATGAATTTTTAGACTCGGTTATATTTTCTTTTTTCCCAAGGATGTTCATTCCTAGTCTATAGATAGCTTTAGAGGCGATAGAATCCGGGCTTCTGATGTAGAAAGGTACCCCAAAAGCTACAGATTTCTTTACCTCTTGATCTTCAGGGATAATGCCTACAGCCTTACTCTCCAAAATCGCTTCTATTTCCTTTACAGAAAGTTCGCTAACATCATATCTCACTCTATTAACTATAAGACCGAGTACATTGGTATTTAAAAGATCAGAAACTTTTTTTATCTTAAAGACATCTGCAATACAAGAAATCTCTGGATTTACTACTAACAACGCATTTTCTGCACCTGCCAAGGCTGATATCGCATCGACTTCAAGCCCTGGGGGGGTATCTATGATAAGATAATCTGTATTCTGAGTTATTTCTTTAAAAACCTCTTCTAATTTATCTAACTTGGCTTTTCTTGTCTTTGATAAGGATATCCCGGCAGGAAGTATCTTTACGCCATATTTTTCATAAATGGCATCTTCCAAATCCGCTTCTCCTGAAAGAACTTCGTTTAATGTATTATCTGCATACTCGAGATCCAGTAAAAGAGAAAGATTTGCCATTTTTATATCTGCGTCTAGGATCAAAACATTTTTACCAGCTTTGGCCAAAACTACACTTAAATTTGAAGATATAATGCTTTTTCCTGTGCCTCCTTTTCCAGATGCAATTGCAATTGAGCATCCCATAAAGCTTTTCCGCGCTCTTCGTATATAAAATTTCCTATCAAAATAGAAAAAATTTATATTATAGAACGTAAATTAAGAAGTAATGACATACAATATAATGATCGTCGAAGATGAACCTGAGTTAATTTCGTTATACAAAATGGCAATAGAAGAAGCTGGAGATTATAAGGTTGTGGAATCTGCTGTAGATGGAGAAGAAGCCATAGAAAAATTCAAAAATACTGAAAAAAAGATAGATTTAATAATTATGGATCAAAGGATCCCTGCAAAGAAAGGCATTGAAGTCACAAAGGAAATTATGAAGATATACCCCGAAGTTAAAGTTCTTTTTGCGAGTGCTGACAGTTTGGCAAAGTTTGAAGCTAAAACTCTTGGAGTTGTTGGATTTCTTCAAAAACCTTTTGAAATGTACATGCTCACTTCCATAATTCGTGAGGTTCTGGAACCTCAAAAGATTATATCTGAGGAGGAGATAGCAATTGACAGGGGGCAAAAATACTCTCTAGAGCCTGGATATTCATATCTCATAAAAGAAGAAAAGCCATTTGTAGCATTTGATATCTTTGTAGACCAGGTCACTCATGGCAATAGGGGACTCTGTATTAGCAGACAGCACCCAAGCAAAGTCAGGGTGAATTACGGACTTAAAAGAACTCCAATACTCTGGTTTTCCCAAACAAGTACTGATAACTCAATAGACCCTTCCAATATTTCCAAACTTGTACACACGATAAGAAACTTTGTCAAGGAAAATAAAGGGAGTGTTGTGCTTTTAGATGGAGTTGAGTATTTGAAATTGCAAAATGATTTCGATCTTGTAATGAAATACCTTAACATGATAAATGATATCATTATGGCAGAAGAAGCAAAACTCATTCTCCCTATTAATCCAAAAGCGCTCACAGAGAATGAAATGGCATATATGGAAAGAGAAATGAAAGTTTTTGGAGAATATGGCATGTTGTGAGTTTAGAAATCATTTTGAATTTTTTTAATCCGTTTTTCCTCTTTATAGTAGGTATATCTATCGAATATTCTAAGAGACGCAACAGTTTTTTCGGAAAAATTAAAAAGCAGCATCCCAATAGAGATTATGGATCTTCTGGAAAAGATACTTTCAAAAACAGCTGAAATCTCTGTTATAGGATTGGGATATATAGGCATCCCTACAGCTGTTTTTGTTGCCGAAGCAGGGTATGGCATATATGGAATAGATCTTAAAGAAGATGTAGTAAAAAAAATCAATGATTGTATTCTCGATATAAAAGAGCCGGGATTGAAAGAGCTTTTGGAAAAAAATATTAAAAATGGCAGGATAAAAGCATTTTTATCGTATAAAGAAAGCGATATATTCATAATATGTGTTCCAACACCCTTATCAAACAAAAAGGCTGATCTGTCATATGTCAGAAAAGCTGGAGAATCAATTTCTAACGTTTTGAAAAATAATAATTTAGTTATTCTAGAATCCACAGTTCCGCCGAAAACAACAAAAGAAGTTTTAATTCCGATCCTCGAAAGATCTGGGTTAAAAAACGATGAGGATTTTTTTACAGCATTCTGTCCTGAGAGGGTGCTTCCTGGGAGAATTATGGAAGAAATGATAAACAATGACAGGATTATTGGTGGATCTGAGAAAAGCAGAAAAATAACTGCTGAATTTTATAAAAACTTTGTAAGGGGAAAAATGTACCTTACTGACTTAAAAACAGCAGAAATAGTGAAATTAATGGAGAATACATTCAGAAATATCAATATTGCCCTGGCCAATGAACTCGCATTGGCGTGTGAAAGCTTAAAAATAAATTTTTTTGAAGCGAGAAAACTTGCAAACAAACATCCCCGAGTAAATATTCATGAAGCGGGAACTGGTGTAGGAGGGCATTGTATTCCAATTGATCCATGGTTCATACATGAGAAACTTCCTTTAAAAACGATCTCAACAGCAATGGAAATAAATGACACTATGCCTTTGCACGTTGCAGATATAATAAAAAAGACTAACGTCAAAAAAATTCTAATTTTTGGAATGGCATACAAAAAAAATACAGATGATACGAGGGAAACTCCAGTATTAAAGATAACTGAAGAACTTAAAAAAGAAAACATTGAGTTCAGTATCTACGATCCTTATGTGAAGATGGAGAAACTGAAACCTGAAAGCTGCGATGCTCTGCTTATAGCCACAGATCATGACTGTTTTAAAAATATAGATTGGGAAGAAATAAGGAGAAAAATGAGAAGACCCTTGATAATCGACGGTAGAAACTTTTTTGAAAGGGAAGAGGCTGAAAAAATGGGTTTTGAGTATATAGGTGTCGGCAAATGATCTCCGTTGTTCTTGGCACACGACCTGAGATAGTAAAAATGGCCTCTATCATAAAAGAGCTAAAAAAGAGAGATATAGATTATTTTGTTATTCATACCGGACAGCATTACTCCTATAATCTTGATAAAGTATTTTTTGAAAATTTTGAGCTCGAAAAACCGAGATATAATCTAGAAGTAGGATCAGGAACGCACGGTAAACAGACGGGAGAGATATTAAAAAGAATTGAAACTGTCTTAATTAGCGAAAAACCTGAAATTATTCTTGTGGAGGGGGATACAAACACCGTACTTGCCTCTGCACTTGCTGCTTCAAAATTATATATAAAAGTTGGACACGTGGAGGCAGGACTGCGATCTTTCTGGAAATGGATGCCCGAAGAGATAAATCGTCTCCTCACGGATCATGTTTCAGATCTCCTTTTTGCACCCACTGAGATATCCAAAAATAATCTTTTAAATGAGGGTATGACAAATGGAGTGTACGTAGTCGGCAATACAATAGTAGATTCCTTAAAGCTAAAAAAAATAGAAAAAATAGAAAAAGATTTTATTCTTCTCACTCTTCACAGAGAAGAGAACGCTGACGATCCGGAGAAATTGAAAAATATAATCAAGGGTACAGAAATGATCAGTGAATATTTCGATACTCCTGTAATCTATCCTATTCATCCAAGAACAAAGAAAAATCTTAAAAAATTTGGAATAGAACTAAATGAAAAATTTATAAAACTTATAGATCCTTTAAACTATTTTAAGTTTCTTTCTTACTTAAAAAGCTGTAAATTTGTGCTTACAGACTCAGGAGGGGTACAGGAGGAGGCCTGCGTCTTAAAGGTTCCGTGCATCACACTGAGAGAAAACACAGAAAGACCTGAAACTATAAATATAGGTGCAAACACCCTCGCAGGAAGTAATCCAAAAAAAATACTCGAGTCTGCCGTAAAAATGTCAAAAACAAATAAAAAATGGGAGAATCCTTATGGAGAAGATGTTGGAAGGAAGATAGTTGATATTGTTCAAGCCTCAAGATAAACGAAAGGATAAATCTCGTCGGTGTACCCCATATAACTTCTGCTCGTGGGCTCCAGCCAGAGCCAGTTTCCATCGATATAATATTTTTTGCCAGAGGTGTACTCTTTTATTTCATCATGATATTCTTCTGGTACGTACACAGAAACTGTCACATGATTTGGTGCGAACTCCTCTTTTTCTAAATCATCAAAGATATGTTCCCTGTCCACAAAATTCAATCTTACTCTATAGCCTTCTATCTTGAGAAGACACGCCAGAAAAATAGCCTGGTCCTCACAGTCTCCCTTTTTTATTTGATAAGTTTTTATTGGCGATTGTATTATCTCTATATCTTGAGGATCTGGTGCGTAGTTTATCTGATATGAAACATAATTGAAGATAGAGTCTATCTTTCCCGGAAAACTTTTTTCATCTCCAAGCGCATGTGCTAGATTCACTATGCTCTGATTGTAGACAGAAACCATCCTTGTATAAACATAGAACAAAGAGGGATCTATAGAGCTAGAGAATGTATATTTTTTCTCAAGTTCGTCATACTTTTCCTGAAGGTTGTTATAACTTTCTTCCAGTATAACATATTTCCTTTCCAGAGTTTCATGCTCTTTTTGTTTTTTCGTGTAACTGGATTGGAGGGTCTTATACTGATCTTCTAAATCAGTATACTTATTCTGGAGATCGTTATAATCCTCATAGAGTGTATTGTATTCTCTCTGGATATTATCAAAAGAGTTTTGCAGAGACTCCATCTTCTGAAGAAGATCGTCGTGATCTTTTTGAAGTTCTTCAAAACTATAACTCAGTTCATTGAAACTATTTTCTAAAGATCCGTATTTTTGCTCAGTCTCTTTGTATAGATTTCTATAACTGTTTATTTCATAGACACTGACTACCAGTGCCAGTATCAATAATATACCCGTTACTTTTATTATTTTATTCATGTCAATAAAATAAGCGTTTAGATATAAAAGTTTTCAGATGTATCTTGTATCTCCTGTAATTATGTAATGTACTCTGTTGGCAATATTTATCGCATGGTCGCCAGCCCTTTCTAAATGTCTCCCTACCAACATTAATTTTGCTGATTGATCTACTGTTTTCGGGTCTCCCATCATTATTAAAACAAGTTCATTGAATACTTGTTTGTTGAGATCATCTATGACATCATCTATCTTTAGTTTTTCTTCAGAGTACGTCATATTTTTATAAAAATCCATACTGGTCTCTATCTCCTCTCTTACTATGTCTTTCATTCTCGGCAGATCTATCAGTGGTTTGACAAGTTTCTTTTCCTTGATTCTTTTGTTGATCTTTGCTATATTGACAGCATAATCACCTATTCTCTCAAGATCGTTAGTTATACTCATTGTGGAACTTATTAATCTAAGATCCGTGGCTACAGGTTGTTCCAATGCTATTAAATATATACATTCGTTCTCTATCTCCATATAGAGGTCGTTTATTTTTTTATCGTTTCTAATTATTGAATCAGAAAGTTCAAAATCCCTATTTTTTAGAGCTTCTATACATTTTTCAATGGCTTCAGATGCCATTTCTGCCAGTTTTACAGTTTTATCTTTCATATCCTGTAATTTTTCCTGTTTAACCATTTAACCAAACCTCCCTGAGATGTAACTCTCAGTTTTTTCATTTTTCGGATTTGTAAATATATTCTTTGTCGTATCAAACTCCAACATCTTTCCTAAATACATGAATGCGGTAAAATCACTTACTCTTGCGGCTTGCTGCATGTTATGCGTTACAATAACAATGGTATAGTTTTCCTTCAATTTTGCTATGAGATCTTCTATCTTACGTGTGGAAATGGGATCCAGTGCAGAGCACGGTTCATCGAAAAGAATAACCTCCGGTTTTACCGCCAGCGTTCGTGCAATGCACAATCGCTGCTGCTGACCTCCCGATAAGTCCAGCGCAGATTTATTCAAATCATCCTTCACTTCATCCCATAATACTGCCCTTTTCAGTGAATCTTCCACTATTTCTCTCAGTTTTTTCTTATCTTTAGTACCGTGAATCTTTGGACCGTACGCTATGTTGTCGAAGATACTCATAGGGAATGGATTCGGTTTCTGAAACACCATTCCTATGCGTTTTCGCAGTGTTACTACATCTATTTTGGATATATCCTCATCGTCCAGCTCTATCTCCCCCTCTATCGTTACATCGTTCAATAAGTCGTTCATTCTGTTTAAGCATCGTATCAACGTAGATTTTCCGCATCCCGAGGGACCTATAATCGCAGTTACTCTGTTTTCATAAATATCGAGCTCAATATCTTTGAGTGCCTGAAAAGTTCCGTACCACAAATTCAGATCTTCTATTTCCATTTTTTCTTCCATATCTATCTCCTCACGTGTCGTGTGAAGTATTTTCTGAAAAGCATAGCAGAATATGTAGTGATTAATACTAAAATAATGAGCACTAACGCTGTGCCGTATGCATTCACTAACTTTTCTGGTGTCGATTCTGAGACAAGTGTGTATAAATGAGAAGGAAGGCTCATCGTGGGATCAAAAACTGATTCAGGTAACACAGGATTCAAAATCGCGGCAGTGAAGATGATAGGTGCTGTCTCTCCAGCTGCTCTCCCAATACTGAGGACTATCCCCGTAATGATCCCTGACAGAGACTGAGGTAAAACTATGTTTTTTATGGTCTGCAATTTTGTTGCACCCAATGCATAACTACCTTCTTTGTCCCATCCTGGAACAGCCCTCAGTGCTTCCTCCGAGGTACGCAATATGGTGGGCAACACCATGAATGCTAAGGTAACGCCGCCTGAAAGGATACATACGCCTAATTTTAGATAATAGACCAAAAATGCGAATCCAAAAAGTCCAAAAATTATTGAGGGAACAGCATTGAGTGTATCTGCACCAAATCGTATGATTTTTGTTATAATATTTTCTTTCTGGAACTCCACAAGGTATAACGCACCTCCAACTCCCAAAGGAACGGCCACTACCAGTGCAATGATCACCAGATAAAATGTTCCCAGTATGGCAGGGAATATGCCACCCGCTTCTCCTCCCCTTCTCGGAATGTCGATGAGAAACTCTACACTCAACGCTGATGATCCTTTCAGTACTACGAAACCTAGGATGAAAATGAGAATCATTGCGGTCACTATCGTAGATGCCCACAGGAGTGCGTAAACATATTTATTTTTCATTTTTTTCTCACCCCTATCTTCATAGAAATTATGTTAAGGATCATGACAATGATGAAAAGAATGATACCCACGGCAAATAATGCTTCATAATGGGAACCTCCCACAGATGCCTCTCCCATCTCCAGTAAAATCACGGAGGTGAGTGCTTCCGCGGGATTTAATATGGACTTCGGAATCATTTCTACATTCCCCAGGACCAGTACCACCGCCATTGTCTCTCCTATTGCTCTCCCCATGGCTAAAATGATCGATGCCGTGATCCCTGAAGAAGCGGTAGGTAGTATTACCCGTTTCATGGTTTGCCAGTGTGTGGCACCCAGGGCAAAGGATCCCTCCTTGTATATTCTCGGTACACTCTTAATGGCATCCTCAGATACACTGATTATAATAGGAAGGATCATGACAGCTAACACGATGCTGCAGGCAAGCACCGTTTCTCCTGTTGGAATATCAAAGGAGACCTTTATAAATCGCACAATCACTATCAAACCGAACATACCGTACACTACTGAAGGTATCCCTGCCAACAACTCTATCACAGGTCTGAATAAACTTTCTGCTCGTTTAGGCGCTATTTCTGCCAAAAACAGTGCACAGGAAACACCTAAGGGAACAGCTATGAGCAGTGCCAGGAATGTCACAGAAAGCGATCCCGCGATAAATGTTAAAGCGCCATAAATTTCTTTACCGGGATTCCATATTTTTCCTAAAATAAATCCCAATCCTTCTTTTTTAAGGATGGGAAGCCCTTCTTTGAAAAGAAATATTATTATGAGAAAAATTACCAGTGTAGCTGAAAGCGCAAATATCAAAAGTATTTTCTCTACAATTTTCTCTGTCTTCATAATACTCACTACATATAAAATAAAAAAATTAAAAAAGGTTTTGTAAAAGGAGGTAGTTAACCGATCCTTATAAAACCTAATGTTTCAACTATATCTTGCCCCTCATCACTCAGTACGAAATCCATGAATTTTTTGACATCTTCGGATTCTTTTTTTGTTATATAATAGAGTTTTCTGGAGAGTTCGTATTTTCCTGATCTTATATTCTCAGGGTCCGGATAGACCTCTTCAATTCTTACTGCCTTAACGTAATCGTCAATATATCCCGCTCCTATGTAGCCAATAGCGTTTTCATTTCCTGCAACGGTAGCTTTTACAGCCCCGTTAGAAGGTTTTTGCATGGCTTTTCTACTTAAAGAAACATCTCCCATAATTTTCTTTTCAAAAAAATCTCTTGTTCCTGAGCCTTCCGCTCTTACAACTAAGACTATCTCCTTATCCTCCCCTCCTAATTCTTTCCAATTTGTTATTTCACCTGAAAAGATTTTTTTTAACTGTTCCATGCCCAAATTTTCTATTTTATTTGAGGGATGAACTATGATAGCCAGTCCATCTATCGCTATCGGATAAATTTTGAGATTATACTTCTCTTTTTCACCTTCTTTTATCTCTCTAGAAGAAGCACCTATGTCTATCGTTCCTTCTCCCACCATCTTTATACCAGTACCGCTTCCTCCTCCCTGGATTGTAACACTAATATCATATTTTTTCATGAAAGCCTCTGCTAATCCGTCTGATATAGGCTGAACTGTAGTAGACCCTGCTATAGAAATTGTTTTTGCTTTATTTCCTTCACTAATGCAGCCGAGAAAAAGCATGCACATAATGATAACTATTATTTTTTTTTTCATTTTTGTCACTGGATCTATTAAAACTGGGGTATTATATATTTTGTGGAAAGTTTACTATGGTGTGTAATTCTATCAAAAATAAACTTCATGAAAAGAAATCAAAAAGATATGAGATATAGTTCCAGTACTTGTAGATTGTATTTTGATATTATTAGCTACACCTACTATTTGAATTACTGGGTATTCTCCATTAGTTTTGTAATCTTTCTTTTAGAAGGTATTTTATCATTAAATTTGATATAAAAAGAATTTTAGATCTTGTAAAATAATTTTTGTACCCTGCTGTGTAGATTTTTTGATTCAACTTTTATCTCCCTTCCACCAAAGATTTGAGATATATTCTGGACAATAAATATCCCACTTGTACCTTAGATCCTCTGGATGAGGCGATGTATCCGATTGAGTTTTATTTTGTACTGCTTTTCCTGGTATAGTTAAAATAAACACTAGAAGTAAAGGAATACCTACTATTTTTTCCTTAGATACTTTTTTTCACATTTTCACCTCCTTTTAACTTTAATTCAAAAATAAAAGTACCAGTTTCTTATCTTCAGAAGATATTGCCTTAAAGAAAACATAAATAAGCAATATCTCTATTATCCTCTCTATCATATACCTTCCCTCTTTAAGATCACTCCTTCACGATAATCTTTACCTTAGGTGTTTTAGCAATAGACGAGTTATCATAAAATAAGTTACTACTGCTTTTAGGAGACTCCTCATAACTTCGAAGCCTGCTCCAGACGAATAGTCCATGCTCACCTGGTATCTCACACCTAAGTGTTATGGGAATTTTTTTGTATTCTCCCGGTTCTATCGTATATAGATGAACTTTCTTCCATTCACCACCAATTTTGCACAATTGCTGCTGGTAGTCGATAAAGACAGAAACTCTGATAGTCTTTGTGGTATCAGTATAATTGGCTATGTGGTAATAGAAGTGCAGTTCTTTACTTTTCTTAATATGCGGTATCTCCCAGTATGCACGGTAGTGTTGATCATTGGAAAGGCTAGAGCTTACTGTACCCTCTACCCGTAGAAATTTCTGAGGTGGATGTCTTGAAGTTACCCCGATGAAAAGATTAACAATAACAAGAGAAACACATAAAACTAAGACAATTAGATCTTTGTACTTGATTGAAAATGTACCTTTATTCATCTGATATCACCTTCAACGCTAACGCTGTCATATTCATAAATCTTCCGGCAGTATAAGCCATATTAGTAGCAGGATCATATGGATAATCATATATATCTATAATCATTGGTTCAATAATTATTGTTCCTTTTTTGGTGGGCGTGATGGTTACTTTAATTCTCGTCTCTCTATCCTTCTGGAGATCAATTGTGTGGATATATTTTTTTTCTTCATTTCTGTCAGTACTAAATTTTGATTGTTTGTAGTCCTCCAGGATAATGAGGTATAAAGATTTATCATTCCTTGAATTAAGCCTAATGCAGAAGGAATAACTGTTACCATATATTACAGACGGCATTTCTTTTATAGGATCACCATTTTCATCGAGAATGCCTGTACTTATACTTGTACGTGGAAGACCTTGTAGAACTTGAGGCTTGAGAATATGCTGATGCTCGTAAATATTTATTCCTGTATAAACTAAAAGAATAAAAAAAATAAAATAAAGAAAGATCGATTTGTATTTCATCAGTTTTCCTCCTTATTATGGTGCTGATACAGACTCATAGTCCCAAGCACTTGTGTACCAATTTACAACAAAATGAGCATAGGCATCGTTCCATGCATTCCAGTGGTATAGTGGATTAATGTCCCCATCCATCATCTTGTGCAGAGGTTCATGCGGTATTGTATGCTGTGTGTTCGTATAGAAAAGCTTGACATCCATTACAATCTCCTCCAGTAGTTATATGTTCACATAATTGATAAGCATCTGCTACAGCCTTCGCCCAATGATGAATAGACCATGAACCCGGTGGCTTGTAACACCAGAGCTCTGCACCAGTATCACCGAGCCAACAGCCACGAGTTCCTACATTTTCTTTCGAAGATGCATGTCCCCAGAAACTTTTCTCATATGCTTCAATGAATTCCTGTTTAGAGATCTTTTCTAATTCCTCTTCAGGTATTTCACCAAATTGCTCTTTGTAAATCTCGTATACTTCTTTGAATCGTGTTTCTAGTTCTTGGTTTTTTGCCTGATTTTTTGGGGCAGTTGCAATTCCAGTGCCCAAAAGAAGGACAATTGTTATAAGCCCCATTATCTTCTTCTTTCTATTCACGTTATCACCCCTTTAGATTTTTGTTTTTTTCATTCCCTCACTCACGTGTCAGTATTTTTTTGCTAGCAAACTATAATTCTCTTAGGGGTATAACTAATTTGTGCGTAGGTATGTATGTAGATGATTACTCAGGTGCATACTCAGATAATTATTCAGTTATCCTTTAGTTCTTAAACGATCTCCACATTTTCTTTCCTGTTTCTGTAGCGCTATAGAAACATGTGCCTTCCCTCTCATCTTTTTCTACGAGTCCAAGTTCTACTAAACTGCTTTCTTTTTTGTATCTATCTGAAGATCCGTTTAACGCTCCACACACCTCATCTATTCTCAAATCTGTTTCTTTCGCAATCTCTGATGCATACGCTTTTTTAGGATGTATGTCAATAAGATACCTTAGTACCATTCTCCTCACTTTACTTTTCTTCAGTGAAAATCTAACCTCAGCATCCCATACCATATCTGTCATATAACTCTTGTATTAACTTATAAGTTTTATCTGTTTAAATATGTTTCGGTTAATAGGAATTATTATAGAGTATGATTATTGTTTTACTATACCCCTGCCATTATCTTTGTATTTTGATTCTTTTTTGTGACTTGATTAATAATATATTTGGTCTTTTGGCGTTGAGTTTAGTTATGAGGCTTGGTGAAATAATTTCCCAGGTTGCGAAGTTATATAAATCTCCCGGAGGGTAAGTAATGCATGAGAGTAGGAGTACTGTTCTCAGGAGGAAAGGATTCCTGTTTTGCCTGCTATAAAGCGATGAAAAAAGATGACGTAGTCTGCTTAATATCAATAATCTCCAGCAATGAAGAGAGTTATATGTTTCACACGCCGAATATAGCTTTAACAAAAATACAAGCAGAAGCTATGAATCTTCTTCTGATCATCCAAGAAACAGAAGGAAAAAAGGAAGAAGAATTAAAAGACTTAAAAAAAGCGATTGAAATTGGAAAAGAGAAATACAAAATAGAGGGAATTGTTACAGGTGCAATAGAATCTGTTTACCAGAGTTCAAGAATCCAGAAAATATGTAATGATTTAGATCTGTGGTGCTTTAATCCCTTATGGCAGATAAAACAGTTAAATCTTCTAAAGGAATTAGTTTCCGCGGGTTTTAAAACTGTAATCACGGGTGTTTTTGCCTATCCTTTTGATGAAACATGGCTTGGTAGAGAGATCGATGAAAAGACTATAAAAGAATTGGAAGAACTTCAAAAAAGACATAAAATCAGTCCCTCTGGCGAAGGAGGCGAAATAGAAACATTTGTCTATGATGCACCTATGTTTAAAAAGAGAATAGAGATAATAAAAGCCAGCAAAACTTACTCAAGATATTCTGGCGTTTATAGAATAGAAGAAGCGAGGCTTGTCGAAAAATGATATTAAAGACTGTACATCCTAATCGAGATCACAAAACCTTTATAAACTCTTCTTAAATTACTATTGAAAGGTGATAGAATGAAAAAGATGGTTTTCATTATACTGATATTCCTCATAACTCCTTTTGTTAACTCTGAGAATAATGATTTTAAGGTTTATTTGTTCTGGTCCGATGGATGTCCTCACTGCGAAGCTGAAAAAGAGTACCTGAATGAGATAAAAGATAATTATCCAGGAATAGAGATAATAATGTACGATGCGACAGGAAGTATAGAAGAGTACAATCTCCTTAAAGAGTTTTGCGATGCTTACAATGTAACTTTTATCACTCCCCTAATCTTCATTGGAAATGAATGCGTGCCAGGGTATGTCAGCAAAGAAACTACAGGTCTGGAGATAAAGGAAAAACTGGATTACTGTCTCGAACATGGGTGTATAGATCCTATGGAGAAGGTGAAAGGTATAGGAGAGATGACAAAAGAAAAAGCTGTCGAGATATCAAAAAATGATCCTTTAGTCCAGGATCTTTTGAAGGATTTTCCAAATGCTGGCTACGAAGTAGACATAGGGGAGGAGAAATATATCGTAAAATGGACTGCGAAAAACAGGACTGTTTATGTGGAGATAGACCTGATTGGAAAGATTTTAAACAGTTGGAAAGAAAAAACGGAGCTTATAACAATTCCATTTTTTGGAGAGATAGATCCTTCTAAGATAAATCTGCCACTTCTCACCATCGTAATCGGTGGTCTCGACGGATTCAATCCGTGTGCCATATGGGTATTGTGCTTTTTACTCACACTTTTGATATATGTAAGAGACAGGAAAAGGATGTTAGTAGTAGGCTTGATCTTTGTTTCCACATCGGCATTTGTGTATTTCCTCTTCATGACAGCATGGCTGAACCTCTTTTTATTGATAGGGTATGTCGATATTATGAGAATTATAATCGGAATAATAGCAGTAACGGCAGGGATAGTAAACATGAAGGATTTTTTCTTTTTCAAGAAGGGAATCTCTCTCACGATACCTGAGTCTAAAAAATCGGGGCTTATAAAAAGAATGAGAAACCTTACTCAGGAAAAAAGTATGGCTGCACTGTTTATAGGAACGATCGCATTAGCATTCTTTGCCAATCTCATTGAACTTCTCTGTTCTATGGGATTACCTGCAATATACACAAGAATACTTACTCTAAATGCTCTGTCTTCAATTCAATACTACCTATATTTAGTTGCATACAATATTATTTATGTAATACCTCTATTTACAATTGTAATAGTATTTGTTATAACTATGGGAAGAAGAAAGCTCAGTGAAAGACAGGGAAGAATTCTGAAGCTTGTAAGCGGATTATTGATGCTGACCCTAGGATTGCTGCTGATATTAAAACCCGAGATTCTTATCGTCGGATAAAGAATAAATATAAAAAATGCGACATATATGAATCGGTCTCTGCGGCACTCTTCGCATTGTCTTCCGTAAGTTTTGCAGAGTAATAAGAAAAATAGAAAGATTTAGCAGTAGCTAAGACAATTAAAAAGGAAAGAAGTGAGAGTTTGATCCTTCTAACACATTTTCCAAAATTTAGTTTTTATAACTTCTTTATATCTATTGCCTTCGGTCCTCTATCTGAATCTTCTACCTCAAATTCAACTTGGTCTCCCTCATTGAGGGATATTCCCTCTGGTATGGAAGTTCGGTGGACAAAGACATCCTTTCCATCTTCACCTTCAATGAAACCATACCCTTTCCTAAAATTATACCATTTGACGGTTCCTTTCATTTTCTCATCTCCTCAGACTATGGAGCCTGAACTTTTTCAAGGAACTAAAACAAGGCCCAAAAACGAACTGTGAAACCTGTGTTTACATTCCTTTGAAAGTAACTGTATCTATCTACTTTAAAAAGATTACTATTGTAAGATTTATTATACTAAAATAGAAATCACGCTCGCACGCATTAACTTAGCTTCCTAAGTTAATTACTAAAGCTTAGAACTCTGTTGATTTTTATCGAAATAAAAATAAAAAGAAAACGTATTCAATATCTTCTTTTAAATTCTCTCTTGAATATCTTTTCAGATATACTATTGTCAGAATTCACCTTTATATCCTCATCTACTTGTTCTATTTTTCCATACTTCCCTGAGTTCAATCTTATAGCCCCTTTAAAGAGGCTAGTATACCCATTTTCCAATTTATATGTCTTTCCTTCTTCCAATGTTCCAATATCATTATCCCACAATGTCATGATGACCGTGGCAGTTTCATCTCCAGCTATGGCTTCTACAAATTTGTGTGAGGATCCGTCCCTTTGGGACATTACCTCTCTTTCTTCTCCAATAGAAACGACTTTGAAGGTCACTTCTATCTCTCTATTTCTCGGACCTAATTCCTCTATTTTCATTCTTTTTCCTCCAAAATATAATACACTTTAGATTTATATAGAGGGGTATAAAAAGTTTCCCATGAAATTATAATTACTTCTTTCATAACTGATTTTTTGCAATATTTTTTAAAGAAGTATTCAAAAAGTTAATAGTGAGGAGTTAAAATGCAAAGAAAACTTCCAGGAATCTGTGGAATCTTGGCGCCTGTAATCGCTTTTGTAGCTATATCTCTATCGATCCACATGCACCCATGGTTCTCCTGGAGAGGGAACGCATTGAGTGATCTCGGCGCTCTTGGAGTACCATACAATACTATTTTTAACATAGGACTTATTATCACTGCCCTGGTGTCTTTGATATTTGTATCCGGGCTTCCTGAAATAATTAAAGACAAAATCAGCCGTGCAGGAATTCTTTTTTTCGTGATCTCTATTGTTTTTCTTCTTGGGATAGGCATCTTTCCTGAGGGCACATCTCTCCATGGGAGTGTATCTGTAGCTTTTTATACTTTTGCAACGGTATCTTTAGTTTTGATCGGAATAGGATTAATGTGGAAACGTTCTGAAAGAAAATACGGATTATTTACCTTGTTATTGTTAGGAATAGCTCTTTTTCTATGTTTTGGATTTTCATGGTCTGCTATAGCAATTCCGGAAAGTATTGGCGCCGGAGCAATAGGGATCTGGAGCATAGTTTTTGGATTGAGGATCTTGTATGAACGTACGTAACAGGTTTCATAGTAAAACTTTAAATTTATCCGTTTCGTTACTTATCATATGAGAAAAAGTATGCTCCTTGAAAATATAAAGAAAGCAAGGATAAGAGGAAAGATCTCCTACAAGTTCAGGCCAAAGGATGTACAGGAAAAATGCCCCGAATTTGCCAGATCTACATATTACTCCTTTTTATCAAGGCACATACATGGGAAAGAGTACAAGGAATATTTCATAAGATATTCCAGAGGCATCTACAGTTTGAAAGATGATCCTGTCGTTAATGAAAGGAGTTTGCTGGAGTTTGTATCATGAAAATAGAAGATTATTTAGGAACTGAGAGAGTATTTTTTGCCCCATCGGGAAGTATGGCTATCTTTTCTGTTCTCCATGCTTTTAGAAGAAAAACTCTTGGAATACCGGATCAGGGATGTTTCAATATTTTGGAGATTGTAGAGCTTTTAGATATGAAGTATAGATTTATAAAGACAGAAAAAGGTCTGATAATACCAGAAAAAATAAAAGATGTAGATATATTCTTTTTTTCTTCATTTTCAGGACATTTGATAGAAAATAATGTCGAGAATATACATATTCACTGTGAAAAAAATAAAATACTTTCTATTGAAGATATCTCATCAGGTTTTTCGTACCCAAAATTTGGAAAAGGAGATATTGTAGTTTGTTCCACGGGGAGCCCTAAGATTTTAGAATGCGGCTGGGGTGGATTTGCAGCATATAGAGGAATTGAAAGCTCTAAAATCTTTGAATTCACGAAAATAAATCAAGAATATAAAGAAAAGTTGGATATGGAATTAGAAAACGCAGAATCCAAACTTCAAAGATTATTAAAATATAGCTATATATTAAAGGATTTCAATTTTGAAGTTTTTTTTAGAGACTTAAATGGTATTTCTGTTTTCGTAAAAACAGAGACTCCGAAAAAAATTTTAAGGACATTGAATAAAGAAATAAAACCTGATACAGGAAGGTCTTTATTTACAAGATGTCCGAGATTCGATAGAATTCTTGAAAAGGGGTTTGTTATAGAGACAATAAAAATATGGAAAAGAAGTGAAGATGAAGTTTTGGATATTGGAAGAAAAATAGAGAAGGTGATAAAATGTTTGAAGATATGAAAAGATATCTGTTAACAGGATTAGTGATCGTGATTCCAGTTGTGATTACTGTTTACATATTCTACTACATTTTTACATGGATCAACTCCATAATCGAAGGAATAGCTTCCGAGTTCCTTTACAGGTATCTTCCTGAAATTCCAGGACTCACCATAATAATCTCACTTATCATTATCTTTGCAATAGGGATCTTTGCGAGTGTCTCAGTTGGAAAATCTGCCTTAAAATATATAGATAAATGGATGAACAAGATACCTTTGGTCAGTGAACTTTATTTTACCATTAAGCAGGCTTCGGAAACTATACTTATACAGAAAGAAGGATTTGAAAGAGCAGTTCTTGTAGAATATCCAAGAAAAGGAGTTTTTGCTTTGGGATTTGTCACGGGAGAAAGTTACAGAGAAATAAAGGAATCTGCAGATAATAATAAATTGATAAATGTTTTCATTCCGACATCACCAAATCCTACCTCTGGGTATCTTATTTTTATCCGAAAATCTGAAGTAAAGGATGTGGATATCACTATTCAGGAAGCTATAAAAATAATAATCTCTGGTGGATTTCTAAAAAAAGAAGAATTAAAAGAAAAATAGATTAAGAAGCTATCCTAAACTTTGTTTAATAAGGTCCTCTACAGTAATCTCTTCTTCTTTTTTTATTCTAGCTCCATGGTTTATCTCTTTTATTATATCTTCTGGGTTTTTTTCTTTATCAAAAATGATAAATCCTTTTTTTGCATAAGAATTTATGAATACTCTATATACTAAAATATTTGAACCAAGTTTATACTGTATTTTCCTTGCTTCTTCAAGTTTTATGTCATCAAGTTCAAAATCTATTCTTTTGAGCATTTTATCACCTTAAAAATACCTCTTTATATCTGTGTATGTCTTTCTGTAAATCTCACTTTTTTTCATTTTTTCAATGAAATCTTTCGTTCTCATATATTTATCCTTTTTATATTCCCACCCAGGTTTTATCTTCTGCCACTCATCCCATGTGTAACTGAACTGCGCCTGAACTTTATCCCTATAGAGTTCGGGGATAACATTAAAAGCGCAGAAAGGCACTATCCTGCCGTCTGGCATAGCATAATGTATAACACATCTTTCAACTCTCTCTATATCGTAATTATAATCATCCATAAAATGCATCATTCCTAGGAATAACGTCTTTGTATGGAACTGTCCTAATGCTTCATAATTTCCTTTCAAAAAAGCATTTTTTATGAGATTTAAAACGTTTAAACCCCTCGGTGCATACTTTTCATCATAAAAGTTCTTGAATTTTAAGAGCATCTGTGCGCCTACTTTTGTTTTAGTAATTTTTCCAACTTTCTGTTTTTTCTCGAGCTCATCAGCTTTCTCACTTAGAAACTCAACAAATCCTTCTACATCTACAAATCGTGGTATGGGAATTACTTTATCACCATCAAGAAAAACATAAGTAGCAGCACCGCAGACGAAATGGGATGTCATATAATATTTTCTTCTTGTGAAAGCCTCAAGAAACCTTGTGACATGTCCTTCTGTAGGTATAGGATACCAGTCTTCCATCGCTATAGCTCCATGAGTTTGTTCTTCTATCTTTTTTATAGCACCTGCACCTGTTATCCTGAGTCTCTTTCTTTCTTTTTTTGGTGTCCTTCCCACCAAGGAAATGGGTTGGATATTTACACTCTTTATAACATCCATATGATTTAATCCGAAGTTTATAATATCGCCAATTTCGTGATCATTAACATTCCTCATAAGTGTAGGAACTAAAACTGTACTTGGCCCTCTTGCTTCCCTTACATTTTTTAGAATTAATGGAATCTCCCAATGATTTTTCCAGTTTGTCTGAGGAGTCATTCCATCATAACTGAGATAAAGTGTATTTGTCCCTGCTTTTTTTACATTTTTCACAAGCTCTGGCTCGAATGCAAGTTTTATCCCGTCAGTATTTAACTGTACATGAGAGTATCCCTCTTCTTTGCATATTTTTATTATCTCTATAAGATCGTCTCTGAGAGTAGGCTCTCCGCCCGTCAACTGTATGGCATTTGCTGCGATATCCTTCTCTTCTTTTCCATTTCTCAACATCATTCTTATCTGTTCCAATGAAGGTTCGTATATCGGCTGATTTTCCTTTGCATAGAAAAAGCAGTACCAGCAGCTAAGATTACATCTGTTTGTAAGAGCTATATTCAAAAGAGAAGTGTGGCTTTTATGCCTCGAACATAATCCACAATCCAAAGGACAGTTTATACCTGTATTTTCAACATTATGACTTTTTAACTTCCAGTCATACCTTAACTCTTTAAATCTACGGTATGTATCAACATCTTCGTAATAAAGATCTGTTATGATTTCTTTAGGACATTTTTTTGTTATCCATATTTTATTATCTTTCTCCCATACCACTGCAGGTACTATCTCTCTTGTTTCGGGACATATAGAATGAGTTTTATGCGGTAATTTACTCCCATATCCTTCTTGTGATTTTTCAATAAGCTTATTTAATTCTTCTTTATTTATCTCGGGAAACTCTACGAGCTCTCTTATTTTTTTCGCTGATTCTATGGATTCTTTTTCTCCACTTGGAATTTCGCCTATCTCTTCCACTGTTATCACCTTTATATAGAGTATTTCCACTGCAATATAAAAGTTTTTGCTGATAATGTGAAATTTTTATGAACTCCTTAAAGTAATATTTGATATTCCAAATGTTTACCTCTGTTTGAATAAAAGACTAAAGTTTCTTGAGTGTACGGAAACGCTATTATACCATGATACTTTCCAAACTTTGAAAAGAAGTAGAGATCAGCCTCAGAAGGAGACGTATTGGGAATAGGGTGAGAATGTACTGTTCCTTTTATATCCCGATCGAGTGGTAGAGAATTCCAATCTATTATGGATCCTGTTTTGCCAAAAAAAGAAACAGGAGAAAAGATCAATTCTGTTATTACACCATTTTTTTCTCTCAAAAATGAAGCGAATTCATCTGGATGCATATTTTTTGCTGTTTCACACAGAAATTCTACAAGTTCTTTGTCTATTTTCAACATTCGATCAACTTGTATTTTCCTGATCCGAGACCTATTTTCTCACCGTATGTAATGAAGACATTGTAATTTACAGAGGTGAATTTCAAGTTTTCTTCTCCTACTAAATCTATACTTGCTTTTTCCAGTGCTACCGGATCATGAGAAGCAGCTATTCCTATATCCTTTACAACAGAGTGATCACTCCATGGAGCGCAGTCACAGTGAGGTGTAATATCCATCAAAAAATTAAAAAAAGCAGATTTTTTATCTTTTAAAACTCCATAAGCATACTCATCTATCTTCTCAATGAGAATTTCATTTGTTTGATTACTCTTTGTACGCATAGCATTCTGAGGACAGAGAGTTATACATTCGCCGCACCCTATGCATAGATTATAATCTACAATTGCTTTATCTTCGATAGTTATCGCATTCACAGGACAGTTGGCTGCACAGATACCGCATGCTATACATCTTTTATTTGCAGACGGTTTTATATTTGCATGCATCTGCTGTTTTCCGGCCCTGTCTCCAGATCCCATCCCTATATTCTTCAAAGTTCCACCTATTCCTGTCATGACATGACCCTTAAAATGACTCAGTCCTATTAAAACATCACTTTCCGCAATTGCTGCTGCAATTCTCACTTTTTTAAAATAGTTCAGATCTACCTCAATCTCTTTTTTATCGTTTCCTTTTAAGCCGTCCGCAATAATGATCGGGCATCCCACGACTTCAGGTACAAAGCCATTTCTTATCGCACAGTTCAAATGATCTACAGCATTTGACCTCATCCCGTGATAAAGTGTATTTGAATCTGTTAAGAAAGGTTTACCACCGTACTCTTTGATCTTATCCACTACTGCTCTCACATAAACAGGTCTCAGGAACGTAGTATTTCCGAGCTCTCCAAAATGTACTTTTAAAGCTACCATATCTCCTTTATCTATTTTATCTTCCAGCTTCAGAAGATCGCAGAGCCTGGAAATTTTATTGGGCATGTTCTCCTTTTCGGAGTTAGCCTTAAACCTCGCCAGATAAACTTTCATAGTTACATCTCTGCACATAGGAATAAAAGAATTGTGTTTGAAAAATGAGATTTTAACATGTAAATACTGGACTACATTACACAGACCACAAATTTAATAAATTATTTTCATATCACTTACTTATGGAATCCATTAACCCAGCTCCAATTAAGCCAACAATCTCTTTCGATATATACGACAAAATTGATATCCGCGTTGGAACCATAGAACGTGTGGAAGACATACCAAGATCAAATAAATTGGTCAGATTCACTGTTGATTTCGGTGATCATAAAAGGAAGATACTGGCAGGCATAAAACAAGAACGAGAAAATCCTAAAGAAGTCGAAGGAAAACAGGCATTATTTGTCGTCAACCTCGAACCTAAAAAAATGATGGGTGAGATATCAGAGGGAATGCTATTTGATATCGGATACCCTGACAACATCATGCCCGTCTTAGCTGTCCCAGAAAAGCCCGTTCCCAATGGAACGAGATTGGGATGAGTTTAAATAGGTTTTCAGGTGCACAAAATATAAAAACTCTCAAGAAAATCTATAAGAATAGAGGCGAATGTATATGAAAAAAGAAACAATAGATCTATTTTTCAGCACAAAAACGCTACAGATTTTCCTTAAGATGGATGAAGAGGATTATGTAGCAAATATACGCCAAAAAGTAGGTTGTATGTATAGTTATACAACAACAAAGATGAAGGTCTTTGAAAAGTTAGGACTGGTGACGTCTGAAAGAAAGGGAAGAGTTGTGTGGTATAGATTAACTGATAGAGGTAGAGTTCTCAAACAGAAGCTAAAAGATCTGGTTGAAGGATAGATACACTATTCAGACATCGAAGATGTCTCTTCTTTAAAAAGAAGGAATTCCTTCTCTTTCTGACCTTCCTACCAAAGGTTGGGATAAAGATAGGGGGCGAAGATAGGGGAGCGAAAAATAATGGGGAGAGGTTGGAGGAGTATTAATGCAGGTATATAGGGTGATGAAAGGGATAAGTTATGGGTTGGTGTGTGGGGTAATCAAAGAACGGAAAGTTTTTTAACGGTTAGGTATTCTCTTTAATGAAATACTTTTGTAATTTCTTGCTGTTGCTTTCGCGCCTGAGTCTGCGATTCCACTATAAACAAGCCATCCCTTTACAGTGTCATTAGGATATTTATTCTTATATAATTGAACTTTACCACTAAGTTTTATTACATCGTTTGAATTTATATCTCTATTCTTGCACTCAACAATTATTTGTTCTCTTTTTTTCCTGATATGTCCTTCTTTTTTCACACCAATTATATCTATCTCATATTGTCGCTTTTTTTTCCTATTCTTTATACATTTATACCCTTTTTTCGAAAAATGGGTCATTATTTTATCTTCGTACTTTGTTCCATCTAAATTAGCTTTTAATCCACTAGTAGTCCTTCTCTCTTTTAGATACTTTTCTATGTAGCCATTGGTGATGTTATCTTCTAAAATTTTTACTATATCATCTTTTTTAAGTTTTTGGCGGATGATTAACTTCTTAGGACTTTTTTTGCCCAATTCAATCAATTCTTTCCTATCTAATTGCTTCAATTTATTTTTCTTTGTTGTCATAGTCTTTCACTCTCTTAATAATTTAGCATTTACCCCCTTTCTCTTTTGCTTTGCACTGGTTACATAGCTCGTCTGAGCTCGGTTTAGTAGCTCTTTCTTCATAGTCTGATGTAGGCCACAAAGAACAATTTTTACACCAGTGCCATGTGTCACTACCTCTTCTTTTACGATATGTTGTCATTATTTATCATCTCCTTTAATGTTTTTTCTTAGCAACATAATAATACCTGTCTAAGAATAGATTGTTTTTATTTTTATATTTTTCGGTACTTTAAAAAGGGATTCATTAAGTATTAGTCATCAAAAAACGAGTATCCTCAAAAACTCTACCATACTCACAAAAATGACCTGTCAAATGGGTGGTTTTTGATGCTATTATCCAACTATATTGAGAATAAGTACTACAACAACAAAGGCTATAACTAGCGCTATTGAAAATAGAGTTATATCTTCCTCGCCTATATGTCTTGTTCTACGTATGATGCCTTTAAAAAGCTTATATAATACTACAGCAAATACAATTATTGCCACAGGTATTGATAGTTCTATAATTTCCGTATGATCACCTCCATTATCGTCTTTTGAATATCCTTCAACTTTCTTATTTCATGATCGAAGTTATTCATACTATTTTTTCAAGATCTTCTATATAAAAACACGAAGGGACTATATGGATAAAATTTTGATAAAATAAGTTTAGTTCCAAATTGAGTATGTCCCTCTATCTACCACCAAACTCCCCTTAAAATAGTGACATTTTCCTTTTAAATGATTAAATTATCCTGTTTTGACATTGTTTTATTTAAAAAGACATTAATTCTTGAATAACAAACTTCAATTTATATATAACAAATGTATTATAGTTGTATGACAGTATATGTCAAAGTCATACACATTTTTTCTCTAAATGTTGAGTTACTTATCAACATCTTATAGTTTTACAAGTCAGTATAACCGAAAAGTATATAAAGAAGGTAAAAAAGAGATAAAATTGAGACTAGTCCCTATTGGGAGTAGTCTACTATTTTTTCGTTATTTATAAAAAATCCTCTTTTCTTAAAAACTCTTCTGTACTAAGAATACCAATATCACTTTTTCCGTTTAAAAATAAAATTTCCTCTATATCCTCTTTCGATTTATCATCAATACAAATGAAAAGATCATTTGACTTTAGAATTTTTGTGTGCAATTCTTCATCAAAAAAGGTAGCACATCCTCTAAGATTTTCAGCATATTCAAGAACCTTTCTAAAAAATACAGAGTTTTCAATACGATGTTGATATTGTTTATCTAATTTTCCTTTATAAATGAATATTATAGGATGAGGATAATGATTCTCTGTTCTCATGGGATATGGTAATTTTGGTATGATTGCTTTGGCATCGGGATTGTCACATCCTACAAACTCTGATGTAACATATGTATCTTTAAAGGAATTTTCCTTAAGAAAATTATAGATTTCTTTTTTATCAATAATTCCTTCTATTCTTATACAACTTGCAAGAAGATCGCATAATGAAATTGGTGGATAAGTTATATCTCCATGCGGAACTATACTTAATTCATATTGCTTTCCCACAAATTTCCAACACTCTGTTAAATCTCCTGTAAAATCATCAATTAAAACTTTTTTTGGATGATATGGATACATAGTAGTTCTATCTTCGGTTTTGTACATTCTCCATGTAACAACGAGAGTATAATATTGAGAAAGTATTTTATCAGCGAAATCTATTCCTGAAAATTCTTTTTTATCTTTTCTTGGGGACGTGAATTTTTCTGTCCAAAATGTCTTGCAAGCATGAATTTCTTTAATGGAACTATTCTTTAATAATTCCTTTACAAGATGACCTAAAATCTCTGATAGATTATATGAAGGAGCCCTTTTTTGAAGATCTTGAAATTTTATAACATGATAAGGAATATCAAGACTATATTCTTTACAAATATCTTTTTTTGTTTTTATATAATGTTTTTTAAAGATATCATAATTATCAAATTGAATTGCAATCCCTATGAGATCCAGTTTATCATCAGAGTATCTTTTGCTTGTAGAATCAGCAGCTATAAAATTACCTTCTAACATACAATTCCCATTCTTGTATTATTTAAATAGTTTTCTCTTTACGGATTTCCGATAATAGCATTATAATTTAAAAAACCTACAATTCTTAAAATCTTGGTGTGCGCTTTTAGTTGAGAGAACAAAACACAGGATAATAGTGCGGAGGAGGGGATTCAAACTCCCGAACTCCTACGAGACAGGACCCTGAATCCTGCCCTTTGATTAGACTCGGTAACCTCCGCTCAATCATTTTTCATATTTTCTATTTAAATTTTTGTTATCAATAAACGGATCCCCCAAAACCCTTCGATCTTCACAAAAAATGACCTATCAATAAACGGGCGTTTTTTTGATATGAGATGAGGAGAAAATAATCTAATATCAAATTTCTTATTAATCTACTCAGATCTTAGAAATCATAAAATAAGGAAATATAAGTAAAAAAGTTTAAATACTTCAGAAAGAATTTGTCGATGGAAAAAGTTAAATGGGGAATAAAAATGAGTATGATATTATCTAGCGATTCAGCACCATTCATTAAGCGAGGATATAAAGGAGATTTTTATAGTCCGCTGGGGGTATCTTTATTGTTCAAAGATGAAAAATATAAAGAGAAATATACTGCCTATTGTAAGGAACTCGACTCCAAATACGATATTCCCAGTTCTATCATATATAAGGCCTACGATTTTATGAACATATTCAAACTAGATAGTAGAAAATATATAGAGCTGTCTGAAGAGTTCATAAATTTCCTATTTTCTAATAAAGTTGAGATTTTTATCTATTATTTCATTATAGACAAAAAGATGTTACCCAAAGATAAGAAGATAAGAATGTATACTCATGGCAAGTCAAAATTAATAGATCCATTGCAATTTTCAAGAGATAAAATGTCCAATTATTTTCACTCTGTATGTTGTTGGAAAACTTTAGAAGATCATCCAGAAATAGATACAAAAATACTTCTTGATAATTTTCAAGGGCCAAAGACAGATTCTTGGAAAGAATTAAGTGATAAATGTGAAATTGAAATAATCCCAGAAGGAGACAAAGTAAATAGCTATATCTCTTCAGCGGATATTCTTGTAAGATATATTGATCTTAAATTAAAAGAAATGAACTATCGTATTAGCGATAAAAATATAAAGAAGATATTCAAAACATTGGGGGGGCATGAAGTTAATTGTAATTGGATAGGAAATCCTCAACTTTCAAAAGTGGTTCCTCTAAAAGAAAAATATAATATTCTTACACGCAATTACTACATAAAACCTATGATCTATGTTATAAAAGAAAAAGGATTTAATTCTGAAGTCATCAAGAAAACACCAGGATGGTCAAGTTTATTAGAGTTTGCTTATAATAGTGACGCTGGAGTGAAAGTTTACAGTTCAAAAGAAGATATTTTAAGGAAAGATGACATTCTTGTTTATTATGGTAAGGATGGAAAGGAATTAGCGGAATCAATGAACAATCTTTATGGGAATGAATTGAAAATCTTAAATATTGTTGAAATTCAAAATAAAACATCTTAGACTTTTATACTTTTTCAAATCAGGATAGCCGAAAGGTATATAAACGCTAATGTTTAAATGTAAATATGTAAGTATCCTCATCTCGGGGATGCTTGCCTAATATATACCATTTACATCACTGAAAACGATTTAAATTTTGTTTTTTTTCTTTTTGCTTTCAAAGCGTTAAAAAATGTAGCGCATGCTTCTTATAGTTTTTTTTAACCACAGAACCTATTCACGGATATACCAATAACGATCCCAGCTCCCCTTCTCTATCCTTTGTGATTTTCACGCTTGTGCGTGATGATCATCAATCAAAAACCATCACTCCCCCGCATAGCAATATTTTTATTATCAACGATGTTTGAGAAATTATGAATAAAATGACTGAAAGAGAAATAGCTTGGGATTTAACAGGGATGTTTTCATCCCCAAAAGATCCAGAGATAAACAAGAAAATAGAAGAAACAAGAGAAAAAACAAAAAAGTTCGTTGAAAAATATCAGGGAAAAATTAATACAGAGGATTTCGGAGCTAAAGAAATAAAAGGATTACTGGAAGAATTAGAGGAAATAATGAGAGAATTTGACAGAGTAGAAACATTTGGATTTCTTTCATTCTCAGCAAATATGACAGTACCGGAAAATCAGCAAATATATAACACCACAAAGGAAGTAGGCGCAGAACTAGACAAAAACTTGACATTTGTAGAACTAGAATTGGGAAAAAGAGTGCACGAAAAGAAGAAATTGATAGAAGAACCAATGCTGGAAAAATATAAGCACTATTTAGAAAAATTAATGAGAAGAGTACCTCATCAGTTATCGGAAAAGGAAGAGCAAATAATAATAGAAAAAGATCAGAATGGGATACACGCATGGTCGCAGTTACAAAGTCAATGGTTAAATACGAGAAAATTCGATGTGGAAGTGGAAGGAGAAAAGAAAGTACTATCTTACGGAGAAGCAAACAGCTTGTTAAACCATCCGGACAGAAAAACAAGAGAATCAGTGTATAAAGCAATATACACAGGACTGGGAAAAGATGAGATAGTGTATACGAGCGCACTGAGAAGCGTAGTGGCAGACTGGATGAAAATTGTGAAAAGAAGAAAATACGAGAGAGCGGTAGATGGAGCATTAATAGCAAATGACATAGAATATGAAACACTGGAAAACTTGATGAAAACAGTAGAACAGCATGTAGGATTGTATCAACGATATCTAAAAATAAAAGCCAAGTTAATGGGATTAAAAAAATTGGCATGCTGGGACGTAGTAGCACCATTACCAAATGTACCGAGAGAAAAAGTAAGCTATGAAAAATCAAGAGAATTAATAATAGATGCATACGAGGGATTTGAAAAAGAATACACATCGACAGTAAAAGAAATGTTTGCAAAGAAACACATAGACGCAAGTATCCGATTGGGAAAAAGAAATGGAGCATTCTGTAGTTCTTGGTACGGAGGAAAAACATCATACGTATTACAGAGCTACGGAGAAACGATGGGAGACGTATATACACTCGCACATGAATTAGGACACGCAACACATAACTACTATGTCCAGGGGGCACAGACGTATCTCAATGCACACAGCGGGATGATAATAGCAGAAACGGCAAGCATATTTGGAGAACTATTAATGACAGAGTTACAGCTGAAAAAGGCAAAAACAAAGGAAGAAAAGCAAGCAATACTGGCGCACGTACTCGACGAAGCGGGAATGGCAATATTCCAGGTATCAGCAAGATTTTGGTTCGAAACATCTATGTACGAAGCAGTAGAAAAGCGAGAATATCTAGATGGAGACACACAAGCAAAACACTGGCTATCCGGACGAGATAAAGTGTATGGTGATGCTATTGAATGGTTTGATGAAATGAAATGGGAATACACCATGAAGCCGCACTACTTCATGCCCAATTTCCGCTACTATAATTTCCCATACGTCGGTGCGCAGCTGCTGGTCTGGGGACTTTACCAGATTTATAAAAAAGAAGGCAAGGCGTTTGTACCAAAATTAAAAAACATTCTTTCCGCTGGCGGCAGTAAATCGCCAAAAGAACTCGTTGCTCTCGCAGGGTTCGATCTCTCCAAGCCTGACTTCTGGCAGCTCGGTATGCAGCAATACGAAGATTTTGTCAATCGGCTTGAAGAACTTCTTTAATTTATTTTTTTCTACCCTTTTTTAAATGATTTTCTTCTTTCTGGGAAAGATTTTAAGAAGAACTGCACGGCGGGCCCAATAGCAAGGGCAAAAGCTACAGTACCCACCCCTACAGGACCTCCAAGAAAAAACCCTACTATAAGCACTATTATTTCCATCATGACACGGATCATTCTTATGCTTTTCCCTGTTTTCTTGCTCAATCCCAACATCAGCCCATCTCTGGGACCTGCTCCGAGATTCGCATTGATATACAGCCCTGTCCCCATGCCAAACAAAAGAATGCCAAATGCAAGCATAGTGACCTGATATACAAGATAATTTGTCTGTAAAATGAATGGATCTACAATGTCGATAAAGAATCCAATGAAAAACATGTTGAGTACAGTTCCTATCCCCGGATATATTCTGAGAAACAGGGAAGAAATGATTATGATAAGTCCCACAATTTGTGTTACTTTTCCCAATGTCAAAGGAAGATGATTTGTAAATCCTACATGAAACACTGGCCAGGGTCCCATCCCAAGATCCGCCTTGAGCATGAACACAACTCCTGTTGCAGAGAGGAAGAGCCCGAACATTAACTGAAGATACGTATATGGATCACGATAGTTTTGCATAGATTTTTTCCATGCCATGCTTTATAAGAGTTTTTCTGTTGGATAAATTTTCCGTAAACAGTTCTACTGAAACTTCAAATATGCAAAGTTGTGGAGATTCATACAAAATAAAAATTCTTCTTTAAAATTCAAAGAAAAGAAAAAACACCACCATGGGGCAATGGCGGTGTGACAAAAAACTAAAAGGTCTAATATTTTTTTACTTTCCTTTCCATTTCAAGGAGTTTTCCTTTTGCGTATTCTATTTCTGGTCCGAACATGATTATCACCTCATATTTTTTTATAGTATTTTACCTTTCTTTTCAGTTCTCCTATCGTTATACTTCTTGTGATTTCCGTTTTCATTCCTATCAGCTTTATCACTTCTTGATATTATTCTCTTTTTGAGTTTATATCAACATTTCTTGTTAATATTAAAAAAGTAAACCTTTATAAACTTTTCGGTTCAATAGTACATGATAACATGAAAAAGCAAGAGATGGTCAGGGTCTTAAGTGACCCAAAGCAGGAGGAACTCCTTGAAAATCCAAGCTACTCACGCATTATAGGCATTCTGAGAAAGGGAGAACTAAACGTAAAAGAAATTCATAGACTCTTCAATGAGAACTACGAGGAGAAAAAAACATTGACCTCGATATACAGGTACATGGAAAAGCTTTTGGAAAACGATCTGGTTTTTGTAAGTAGGGAAGAGATAAAGAAAAAGCATATCATAGAGAAGTACTACTCGAGAACTGCTATGTTCTTTCTATTTGAAAAAGAGAGATTCAAGAAGAATGTTGTTAACGCAACCCTTGAGCTCTTCCAGCAGATTTACAATGCTGACAAAGAAAGCGGAAAAGAACTCGAGAAATTATTCCATGAGCATGGCAAGAATATGAGTAAACGCGAGGTGGATTTCTTCGAAAGGCATGGAAAGGAAATTCTCGGGCTGGAGAAAAAGTATGGATTTAAAGCTGCAAAAAATGCAACTTACACATTCATTGAACTTCTGTATTTCAGGGAAAATTCTGAACTGCTTGAGGGAATATTTAAGATTCTGGAAGGTTGAACTATAATCGAAGTAAAATTTTTTTATTTTCATTAAAAATGTCCATATTTACTGAAATTCAAGAAAATCTTTCTTCGATAACCGAAAAATATAAGAAGAATAAAAGCATTTTTACTGTATGAAAAAAATTTTTATAAAAAAATTTGTCGAGATCGTTTTGATAACATTGCTGTTCTTAGGATGCGTTACTGAAGCACCGCCTGCTACCACACCTACTTCCACCACGCCCACCCCAACGACAGCTCCGGCTACTACCTCCATTCCTGCGCAGTTCGAGATTACCAATCTCCGAGTAATACCCGAGAATCCTAAAATAGGAGATATACTGACTATTCTCGTAGGCATCCAGAATAAAGGAGATTCTTCGGGAAGTTATACGATTCTTGTGACGATAGGGAGTAAATCAGAGACGCAAAACATAGAATTGGAAGGAAAGAGTTCAAAAACAGTGGAATTCCAGGGTCTGGCAGATACAGAAGGAGATATAGAGATAAAGGCAGGGAATTTAACAAAAACTATTTCTGTAGCACCTTTAGAAACGCCACCGCAGACCACTCCGCCTGCCACCACACCATCCCCGACCACACCCCCCCCAACTACTACTCCCCCGTCAACAGAACCCAAAGGAGAGAAGATAGAACGTCCAGATTATGAGATGGGAACAAGACTTAACTATCTTTATACAGTCGGTGGAAATGAGTGGGGATGCACCATAGCGTATAACAGCCCATATGAAGGAGACAGAACCCCATGGTTTGAATGGGGGGCGACAGATCACTGGAACACTAAACCAAAGGAGACTTACTGGCGTGGTGATTATAACTACATATATAACAGTAATTGGGATCTTAAACTAGTATGGAGCGAGAAGATTGGCGGACATAAACTGGCTTATGGAGGGTATGTACTTATATACAGCAGAGGGGGGCCCATACCAGAAGACTGGCCGTATTGCAAATCGAGCTATAATAAGGTACTACCAAACGTTTATCCACTCGTAAAGGGAGCAGAAAAGATCGATGATGGTAACTTTTGTTTGGTAATACCAGGCTGGAGTTGGTCAGGTGGAGGTATGCCAGAAGGCAGAGGCACATACGAAAGAAGGATATACACTGAAGGATTTGAAGACATTGAAGCGGGTGGAAAAACTTACAGATGTGCAAGAGTAAAGTACTACATGAAGCATACCGTGACTTTCCTTTCCCCACACGATAACGAAGACTGGGGCAAAATGGAATGGATAGAAGAAGGATATCATTGGTATGCAGATATCGGTATGGTGAAGACCGATGTTACGATAAAAACATACTGGTGGGACGAACTGGAGAAAACGGATAAAGTATCTATAATTCTTACCGGAGCTACACTACCTTAAACTTTCCATTTTTTTCTCCTATTTTTTTTTCGTCTGTAAGTTCTCGTAATGCAAGCTCAACATCTATTTCATCCAGCGATGTCTTTTCAATGATCTCCTCTTTGCTAAATTCCCCGGATTCCAGAGTCTCAAGTATCCTTTTTGCTGTTACATCGCTATCCAAAATTTCAAACTCTTCTATTTCTTCTTTTTTCTTTTCCTTTGTTACTTTTGTTTCTATCTTTTCTCGAGGCAATGTTTTTAAATTTTCTATTATCTCCAAATGCCTTAAGAGCCAGAAATTATAGGAAATCTTTTTTATTATTTTTGGTGATATATAAATTTCTTCATTATAATAGTTCAGTTTTCCAATGATATCCACGATATCGCCTTTTTCTATCCCATCCATTCTCCTTACATCATCTCTCCACGTCTTGAGTCTTATTGTCTCAGTTCCGTCATCCAAGATTATGTACGAGTATTTTCCATCTTCTGTCACAAATTTATCCATTACAGTTCCAAAGGCTCTGATCTCATTTACCTTTCCAAATACTGTTTTAACACATTGATTTTCATCATCCCACTCGCCATTAACTATATCTATAACTCTAAGTTTTCTGCATACCATTAACATAATTTCAAACTCTTAATTTATATAGGTTAGGTATATGTTTCCTGCTCAGGAAATGTTTATTAATATTAAAAATTAAATATAATGAAGAGATAACGGTGTTTAAATGGGTATAAAGATCAAGGATTATAAAAATGTGAAAAAAATAGTTCTCTTAATTGTACTTGTTTTGATTTTATTCTATTCAGTTGGCTACATAAGAATTTCACTGGGATACATAGGAAGTTCGAGTGAGACTGGCTACAGTAATAATTTTATAAAAGAATTCCTATTTAAATTTTATTCGGGGGCTGTAATCTGTTTCCCGTTCATTTTCCTAGTATCTTCTATTTGGTTTTTTTACACTGAAAGAAAAAATATATCCCTTAAAAAATTTGCAATATTTTTCCTGATTTCTTTCTATATTTTGTCTCTTGCTTATAACTTTTCATGTGATTATTTCTATAAAAACAGGAGAAATTCGGCAATTAACAATTTCTATGAAGAAGATTTTGAAGAGAGTATAATACTTGATGAGATTTCAGGAACTAAAACTTCTATTTTCTCTTTTATTCCTATTTACAGTTATTATCTGGGCATTGAAGAGGAGGAGTATATATCCACAGTAATTAGATACATTACTGCTTCTCGTTTTTCTGTTAAAGAAAATGATAAAGAAATCTACTATTATCTTGAAAATATTTATGACAAGACGAAAAAAAGACTTGCAGAAAGGATGGTTTTGAGATACGAAGAATCAAAAGATGATTTTTTCAAGAATGTTGTGATACTATTATCCGAAGATCATTTACCAGAAAAAGTAAAGCATTTTAGTTTTTTTCCATTATACGTCTTTTCTTTCTCATTGTTGATCTCGGTGTTTCTATCTCAGTTAGATAAAAAATAAATATCCCCATCTAGAATATATTATATGCTGAAAAAAATCCTATCATTATTTATTATATTATCATTTTCATGCTCCTTGGGATGGAACAATGCGAGAATAACCGCATATTACGATGTGGAAAAAGCTGTTGAAGAGAATGCCAGTGTAATTTTAACGTGGATCTCCACCGAAAATATAGGCGTTACGGAAGAAGATTTAGATTATTTGAAGGATCTTAAAAGAGAAGCAAACAAGAATGGAATAAAAGTTATTGTATATCTCGCACCCTTGGAAATACAGACACAGAATGTGGATATGAACAGAGATGGGAAGGTGGATGTGGGAAAGAAGAGCATCTATACGGAACACCCGGAATGGATGCAAGTAGGAAGAGACGGAAGGAAGGCTGTTTTCTACGGAGATGTAGCTTTCTGGGTTGAGGAGAACTCAGAAGATGCGTGGATATGTCCAAACGACCCAGAGTATAGAAGGATATTTCTGGAGGACGTGGGAAAGATAGCGCCGTGCGTTGATGGCATTTTTTTGGATGTTGTTATTTTTTTGAACGGTTTTGGGGAATGGGAAGAGAACTATGCATGCCACTGCGAAGACTGTAAAAGGCTTTTTAAAGAGGAAACAGGATTGGATATCCCGAAAAATGAATATGGAAACTGGAAAACGTGGATATTGTGGAGAGAGGAAAAGATAAAGGAGTTTCTGGAGGATATAAAAAAAGAAGCGAGAGAAGCAAATCCAGATATAAAGATCATTTTAGAACACTGGCACGGGTTTTACGAGGGATTCAAGAGCGGATGGTCCATAGATCTGAGAGATACGGTAGACATTTTTGTTCACGAGTATGATGCAACTACTTATGATACTTCTATGTGTGATTTTTACAATCTTTTGAGAGATGCAGCATTATTGAAATTTTACAGAGACCTTGATAAAGAAAAGCCTTCTTGGATACTTTCTTACTCTGTTAAAGAAACTCAAACTCTTTTAGCAGAGTTGATTTTGGAAACGGGATGCAATTTTTATGAAACAGATTATCCAGACATGGATGGCTCTGCAGATCTCAAAAAAAGGAAAGAAATATTTGAATGGATAGAAAAATACGAGAACTACTATTATAATACGAGTTCTGTAGCAGATACAGCTCTATTCTATTCTAAAGAGAGTATAGAGTTTGGAGATGCTGAAATGTTCTTTAAAGAGTTTCTTGGAGATTCTATGATGCTTTTACAGCTTCATGTTCCTTACGACGTAATCTTTAGTTATGACGAAATGGAAAAATATGATGTTGTAATATTTCCATGTATAAATTTTCCGAACATGGAGAAAATTGAAGAATATACAAACAATGGAGGTAAGATTCTGGCAATGGGAAAGGAGATAGGAGATTCTTATTACAACACCTTGGGAAATATGTATATCTCCAAAACAAATCCCGATTTTTGGGAAGTTACTGAAAAGGAAGATCCTTCGGAGATTCTTTCAGAATTCAGTTCAATTATAGATAATGAATTTTTTTACACAGATGCCTCTGAAAAAATTATAATACTTCCTTCAGGAAAAGATGATAAAATTATTTTCAGGGTATTAAATTTAGAAGGAGTGAACCCTGAGAGTATAAAACAAAAAGATGGGGATATTACTATTGCCCCAAACTTTAGTTTTGAAAAGATTGAGAAGATAAATTTTCTCGAAAAAGGTCATTCTTCGTTTGTTTTTCATAGGAAAACGATAGATATAATCACAAATGAGCATGACTATCCTTCAGCGCAGTATTTATCTCATTTCTTAGAAGAAAAAGGAATAAAGATATACATAAAAAGTTATATAGACAAAAATTCTGAAAATATTATAATATTGGGAGGACATAAAGCTGAAAATACGGGAGAAACGACTAAAAATATTCTAAATAACGAAGAGATGCAGAATCTTGAGAAAGATGATTATAAAAATATATTTTTCAAAAAAGATATCTGGAAAGAAAACCAAAAAATAGTTGTAGTGGCAGGGAATGACAGGGAAGATACAAGAAATGCAGCGGAACACTTTAATAATAATATTTTGAGATACTTTGAAAATATAAAAGCTGCACAGATAGAGTTAGAAGATTTTGAGATGGAAGATTTGGATAAACTTAAGGAAATAGGGGTAAATACTATATTTTTAAGAGTATTTGATTACGAAGGAAAAGGAGTTTATTTCAAAACGGAAAAAGCTCCTGTGATAAAAGATCTTTTAAAAGAAGTTGTTGCAGAAGCTAAAGAAAGAGATATAAATGTTTATGCGTGGATGACTACGTTAAATATGCCATGGATACTCGAAAAACACAGAGATTGGGCAGTTATGGACGATAGATACAATGCAAACACAAACTGGTACGAGAGAGTTTCTCCTTTTATTCCCGAGTTCCAGGAGTATCTTGTTTCTCTCTACAGAGATTTGGCATCTTATGATATTGACGGAATAATGTTCCAGGATGATCTATACCTTGCAGATAACGAAGATTTCAGTAAATGGGCTGAACAGGAGTATGAGAAAGATGGAAAAAATTTAGAGTGGAGTAAATGGAAAGCTCGGAAGTTATTGGATCTTGCAGAAAAGATCATTGAAGAATCAAAGAAGATAAATCCTGATTTAAAATTTGTTCTCGATACATATTATGACTCTGTTATAAATCCAGGTAATGGAATAGAGTGGTTTTCTCAGGATATTATTGGTGCAAAAGATTATTTCGATTATTTTGCGGTAATGTCGTATCACAAACAGATAGCAGAGGAGCATGATCTGAGTACAAAGGAATCATTAGAGTTTCTAGAAAATATAAGTTCTGAGGCGAGAGAAGTTCTTGGAAGCAAAGCTATAATGAAGATCCAGATCTGTGACTTTGGTACATACAGTATTTTATCTTCTTCAGAGATCGATAAAGCATTTTTCCATATTTTCAAAGGGGGAGTTCCAGATATTTGCTTCTACTATTACAGAGATGACATTCCTTTTGAAGTTTTTAAAAGATATTTTCTGAATTCTAGGGCTTCTTAGTCATTAAAAGAACTATAAGAACACATATTACTATACATGCTAAAATTCCTGCGTAGATCAAAGGTGTGTAACTCTTTGTTGGGGTAATTGGATACTTACTTGACGGTAAGGTCGTTGGTGCCAAAGTGGTAACTGGCGTTGTAGCAGGCGGTAACGTTGTCGGGGTGGGTGTGGTGGGGGATGGTGTGGTGGGAGCTATCGTAGTTGACGGAGCGGTAGTTGGTGGAGAAGTGGTCGGCGTAGGAGTGGTAGTTGGGGCTGGGGTAGTCGGTGGAGGGGTAGTGGGAGGCGCCGTTGTCGGCTTAGATACAGGTACATAGAAAGTACACTCAGCCTTTGCTTCCTGCCCTGAACTATCTTTGACCTCGATCACAATTTTCCACCAGTCTGATCTTGTTACTCCTGTTCCTATATCGTAATATGAACGATAAACTCTGCAAGCTATTAATTCTTTATTTTCTGCTAGAATTTTCTTTTTCCATGGAGTTCTCATTATTATAGTTGCATTACAGTCTTTTTCCGTCTGAAAATAAAAGTAAACTGTATCTCCGGAATAAAAGTTTGCATCTCCGCACTCTCCATCTTCCAGCCACACTTTTACCCATGAACTGTTCACAGGACCTAAAGATATGCACGAAATTAGAATTAAGCCAAGGATAAACCTCATCAAATTTCTCATAATATTTTATTGGTGTTTTATCTTTATATCTTTTTCTTTTTTGGAGAACCGTTTTCTATGAGGAGAAACTACGTTTCTCCCTCAACCCTCTTCCTTTTTAAATAATTTAATTTTTCTTTGGGATAAACCACTTTCTTTTTTTAAAAAAGAAAAGTGTTTATGCTCCGGCCGGGATTTTTTCTCGAATTTACCGGTAAAAAACTTCCTAAAAAGAATCTATTTCTTTGAGCAAATATAAAAAAAATATCTCCAAAACTCTATTAATTTAGATACCCTAAAGCTACAAGAATTGAAATTAAGAATGCAAAAAGAAGGGAGTGCATCTATGCTACCACTGGTAAAGTGGTATATGACGAGTTCTATCCCGGAAAGTCCAAACATATTGTGGATAAAATTGATGTCCTTTTGGTGGAGCATTATGGTCTTACCGATGAAGAGAAAAATTATATTAAAACATTTAATTTAACATTTCGGCTTGGAAATAAAGAGAGTCCCTAACTTTTTTAAATGCCTCCGGGTATCGGAGATGCGATATTAGATGTTATACGGCTGATAAAAAAAACAGAGTTTCTTGTGATAACAACTCCATCAAAGGTAGCGTTGGAAACGGTGAAAAAGGTATTGAAAATGTTGA
>Ga0315549_1000381_pt1 | contig 53566 bp, 48 predicted proteins | sample SalMarSW160200MG_FD_203101 | JGI IMG/M metagenome (GOLD analysis project Ga0315549, IMG submission 203101) | Salt marsh sediment microbial communities from the Plum Island Ecosystem LTER, Massachusetts, United States - Salt Marsh Sediment SW1601-200 ...
CAGAATTCGGCGATTCTCATTTGGCCCAGGCCGCCGCTGAATTTCTCAAGCCCCCGCCCGCTTTTACGGACTCGCCGGCTGCGCCGGTTGGTGTAAAGACTTTACCTGCCGTGCCCGGAGCGCTCTTAATGGGTTTAACCGGATTCCTTTGTGTTTCATTAGTTAAGGACCGCAGGTTCTGGCTGGCAGCTCTGGCCGGCCTGTTATGGGTAGGCCAGGCCGGAATTCAAGCCGTACCTCAGTTGGCTGTACGCATTAGCCACAAAAATCATATCGAGCAGATGCTCGATACACAGCTTACTTATCCATATTACCTTGAAAATTCTCGTTTGCGTAGTGACGTTGATGGCACGCGGTACATAGGCCTGCTCCGTCATTTAGCTGGAATACCGGACGGCACAATGTCATTTGTGCACCGTATCAGCGTGGGAGATAAACTCCATCAGAAGCGCAATACGCAATACGTAATACGCAATACGAATGAAGCGCCTCAATTCGCGATAGCGCAGGATGCGCGCTGTCTAATCTCAACATTTACCTGCTTGTCCTTCAAGGTCGAGCAGTTTATCTGTTTTTCACCAGCATTCATTTTTGACAACCTCGCTCGCGGCCCTCCTAAACTCACCTGAGAATTGGTTTTTTGACTTTTAGAGTGTATTCGCGAAGCACTCCGGAAGTTTAAAACTTCTTTTATTAACTAACCCTTTAAAAAGGGATTCTGGCCTTTTTTGACCAGATAAAAAGTTGGAGGAATTAAAATATGAAACGTTTATTGTTTGTGTTAGCAATTTGTGTCTTCGTTACAACAACGGCACTGGCCGTGCCAACCGTGAAAGTGACGAGGATATCTGGCTATTACACTGGAAGTGGTGGAGAATTTACGATTGACGTACAGACCGGCGTTCTGCCTGACCCGCTGGACCCATTCCAGAGTTTTTGCGTTGAGACCACTGAATACGTTACGATGGGCTCCACTTATGTAGCAGTAATAAGTAAGGAAGCCATCATGGGCGACGGAAACGCCGATCCTGCGGGCCCCGGCGGTGGCGACTTACTCAGCGCCCAGACTGCTTACTTGTATACCGAGTTTCGCAAAGGAACTCTGGCTGGGTACGATTACACTCCCGGGCCAGGAGGTACACGCCCCGCTTCGGCTTGGGCCTTACAGACTGCTATATGGCACCTCGAGGATGAGACGAACTACACTTATGCAGCTCTTGGTACCGACGCGAAAGCATTTGTTGACTTAGCCAATGGCTCAGGATGGACTGACATCGGTAACGTACGGATATTACAGCTCTGGAATGATGAAGAAATGAAGAGCCCTGCTCAAGATATGCTGACCTTGATTCCCGCTCCGGGCGCTATTTTGTTAGGCAGTATTGGTATTTGCATTGTCGGCTGGCTGCGAAGAAGAAGAACACTTTAGAGTGTGAACCTTATTTTTGGAGGTATAACTGATGAAAAAGTTTTTAACGATTTTCGCAGCCTTGACCGTACTGATCATCACGAATAGTGCTTTGGCGAATTTGACGTCAATCGGTGGCCCGGTAGAAGGAGCTAGCTGGAGTCAGGGCTTTAATGAGTCCGACGTGGGCAATTTTGACCTCGTTGCTGTCCGGATGGTATCGGCGGGTGACAGTTTCGAGCACCCCGCACACTCGAGCTTGCTTTCCGACTGGTCGATTTTGTATGAGAACGACCCAACGTACCCAACCTTAGCTTCAGCATCCGGAACTAGTCTGACAAGCATGACCTGGAACATAAATTTTGCAGGCAGTTCGAGTGACCCGCTGACGTTTGACTTTGTTGCCTTCAACGGGGATACCCTGTTAGAATCTGCAAGAGCGGTGTGGAACGGCAGCGGCTGGAACATCACCGCGGGAACGTGGGAACCTGAGCGTTCAGAGCTAATTCCGATTCCCGCGCCGGGTGCTATTTTGTTAGGTGGTATTGGTGTAGCCGTTGTCGGCTGGCTTAGAAGGAGAAGGACACTGTAAGGATTAACTGACTTAACCTATAGCTTAACGGGAGGCAGGAAGGATGTCACGGAGACGTGAGACTTCCTTCCTGCTCCCTGAGAGCTTTTAGAGGTAAAAGTGTTATGAAGATTTTAAAAATATCAATTTTGTTAATTAGCCTGTCTTGCTTCTTAATAGGTACAGGCGGAATTGCATACGGTTCATTTACTACAGTGGGAGCCCCGCCCGGAACCGAACTAACCATCGAGCAGCTCCTTGAGGGAATCTACGGTGGTGATTTTAGTCCCTCGACGCAGGGAGCAGAAGTGTATACAAGTGGCGGTCTAACCGCCACGCGTGTGGATGACTACTTGACCTCCGGTCCAGGCAGCGACCTGAACATAATGACTGGTCCTGCCAGTGGCGATACCGACCAGACATGGACTGACGGACTCACCACACTGAACGCTCGGGCCAGATATGCAGGTTATGACCAGGCTTTTGGCTACACCAGCGGTGGTACCTACACCGAATTGTTTGAGTATACCGGTTCAAGCGGCTTTATACCGGAAGGGACAGTTCAAACCACTGTCAATTTTACGGGCCATACCTGGGTCTGGGACCGCAGCGATGCGGACGGCAGCGATGCTGCTGCCGGTCTGCACTGGCAGTCGCTGGAAAGCTATAACTCCGATGACCGAGACCACATGATAACTTACGAGATTACCGGACTGGCTGATGGTTATAAGACCTGGCTGATATTCTGGGATGACCAAGATGCTGATGAGTATAGTGACTACGACTTCAATGATTTTGTCATTGAGCTTCGGGTAATCCCGGCTCCAGGCGCTATTTTGTTGGGTGGTATCGGCGTAATCCTTGTCGGCTGGTTACGGAGACGCCGTACTTTGTGAAATTAGTGGGTATTTATTTAGGATGAGTTTAAGACGGAATTATTATCAGGATAAAGAAATGAACAAGGGAAAGTGGGTTTCGGTAATTATCGTATCGGTCTTTATGGCTATGCCCGCTTTTGGAGTTGCGACTGTCAAGTTTCAGGATAGTTATGGCAGTACTCCAGGAGGTGAATTCCTGGTTACACCTTCGGACTTCGGCTTTATCCCTGTCAGCCTGACAGATACAGATGCCTTCGAAAGCTTCTGTATAGAAAAGAATGAGTTCATTCGTTTCCACTCAACGTATTGGGTGACGTTTACAGATGCTGCGGTGAATGGCGGCATAGACGGCCAGGAACCTCCAGGTTCCAAGAGTGACCCTCTCAACCCTATGACTGCATATCTGTATTCGCAGTTTGTCACCGGCGAGCTTGAGGGCTATGACTATGATAACACAGGTGTGGGCCGAGTCGCTTCTGCTAACGCCCTGCAGTATGCAATCTGGTATGTCGAGAATGAGATTACCGGCCTGCCGGATGGCCTGGCAACGACATTTTATAATGATGCAGTGGCCGCAAGCTGGACGGATCTCGGTAATGTCCAGGTTATGAATGTTTTCCTCGATGCAAGCTGCACTGTTAATGGACAGGACCAGTTGATTATGACTTCTACTCCCATCCCGGCTCCGGGAGCTATTCTGCTCGGCGGCATCGGGATAGTCCTCGTCGGCTGGCTTAGAAGACGGAAAATTCTATAAGTTTGTATATTCGGCTTTTTACTTTTGAGGAGGATGGGGTGGTGATGAAATGAATTTCTTTATGTAATTAATGGAAAGGAGGGCAAATGGAAAAGTTGATAACATTATTTGCCATTGTGGCCGTAATGGCCGTAAACGCTCACGCCGCAGTAACTATAGACTTCACGGAAGTTGACTTGGGGAACAATCAAGTAGTTAATCTGACAGACCAGTTTGCAGCCTATGGCGTCACTTTTGAAGACGTCTATCGCTATTTAGATAATAGAGACCCTTGGCTTGAATTAGACCCTGATGGTGTTGATCACTGGTTTGAAGGTCTCTATGGTTTTGGGATTGCCAATGGTGTATTAGAAGGCCAATTGATTCAAGTCACGATGGGAACGGTTTATTTCACCAATCCTACACCTTATGTGACCATTGATTGGTGGGACATCTACACAGGTCAGATACATATTATCGCTTACGATTCTGGTGGCAGCGTCATAGATGCCTTTGACGGCCCTACAACATCATACGATGATTCAGGAACCGAAACACTCTCAGGAAGCAGCCTGATTTCTTATTTGACTTTTAATAACAGTGGTGGACTTGTGCAGATAGCGAATATGGAATTCTCTCCCATCCCGGCTCCCGGCGCTATCCTGCTGGGCGGTATCGGTGTGGCCCTTGTCGGCTGGCTGCGAAGACGAAGAACATTATAAGCAGTATTTCAACACAGCATACGAAAAAGCGAAGTCATAAGATTTCGCTTTTTTTATTTCCCATGCTTTGGATTTAATTGTTTTGTTTTTATTCGTGTATATTCGTGGCTTTCTACAGTTATTCCCGCTGCCAGAGCCAGTTCTCCGCAAATATCCTGAGGTCGGCAAAATCGACCATTCCATCCGTGAGTAAATCATATATACAGGATTGCTCGGCGGACCATTTATCGGAAAACTCTACGAAATCTGCAAAGTTGACCGACCTGTCAATATTAAAATCAGCAGGATTGCCGTTCATACTCGCCTGATTCGTTCCGCCGTAAGCCCCCATATTTATGCGTTTGCCGTTCGGCCAGGCTTCATCACTCCAATCCGAATTCGGGTCTCCCGCGTCTATGCACAAGCTTGTATTCGAGTCCGACTCGACTGAACTCGCCGAAGTCCACCTGCCGTAAGCACTTTGCAGATGAAAATCCCACATATTCGGGTCGTCGTTTGGGTCAAACGATGCAAAACACGGGTCGGCATCGATATTGCCTGTCCCCTCAGACCAGCTATTTTCTATATCACTGTAACTGATTGAGACGCTGCTGATCGCATCAACAGCTACCTGCTGGTCGGAGGCGGCCTCGTTTGCCCACAGTATACTGTTTCTGATAGTTACGCTGGTTCCATCCCGGCAAAACAGAGCACCGCCGGTATCAGTAGCCCGGTTTCGCGTTAGTGTACAATTGACCAGGGTAACTTCACTTGGTGAGTAACAGTTCACGCCGCCGCTGCTGGTTGCCGTGTTATCAGTGATAATGCAATTGAGGAAAGTAACGCTGCTTAACACCAGGTCGAGTCCACCGCCTTCAAGGGGGACATTGTTACTATTTATAATGCATCCGACTAACTCCGGATTGCTGTAAAAACAGCTTACACCTCCGCCATAGAATCCCGCCCGGTTCCCTGTTATAGTGCAATTGGAAATCTTCGGATCGCTGAAATGGCAATGTAGGCCACCGCCGGAGTTTTCAGCATAACCGTTTGTAATGATACAACTATCAATTAGCGGATTGCTGTCAAAGCAGTAAATATTTGCGCCATGAAGGTCTGTATATCCATTTCTGATAGTAAGGCCGGTTATTATACAGTTTGCATCCTCGCCGCTGTGAAAATAGAAACCGCGACCTGCTCCATTTGGGTCGATGATTGTATTTGCTATAATATCAGGATTACACGGGGCTGTGCTGCGGATGGTTATCGATTTGCCGCTTGGATCAATATTATAATTGTTGGGATCTGCTGTATAGATACCGGGTCTTATCTCTATAATATCACCATCAACGGCTGCATCGATTGCGTACTTAATTTTGCTGAAAGGGTCGTCAAACGTACCTGTGCCGGGGTCGTTTGGTCCATTCACATCAACATATATGACCTCTGCAGCATTAGATATCGAGGCAAGGAAGAAGCCCAGGAGGATAATCATGACTGTTTTTGATTTACACACCCGCACTCCTTTCACAGCCGAAAATTTTTACCTTGACCTTAGAAGTTTATCATTTCTTGAAGAGATGGTCTTCGCCAGCGTCCAATACCATCCCACCAGGATGAAATATAGTCAACGATAGCCTTATTTTGGTCTTTCCGGCTGTATAAATCTATCGCCATATCGCGAACCTGTCGCATACATTCTAATCCACCAACCTGCCATGCCTTAACGCCTATTTCAACCGCTTCAAGTTCCGCCTGTACAAAATCGCTTCTACTGGTTGTAAGCAGCCCGGCGAGCTTTTCAGCCTCCGCCTTAAATGCTTCCTGCCAGCGGAGCCTGTCTGATTCGTAGTTTGCCAATGCCTCTGCCAACTTACCTTCACGCTCCTTCTGTCTTTGTTCTCGCTCGGCTTTAGCTTCGGCCAGCCGTTCAGCGCGATGTTTTCGGCTTGCAGGAGGCAACAGCATTTCCAGCAGTGCCGTCACAGGGTCCACAATCACCCAGACCAAAAAAGTAGTAACAAAAGTTCCCAGGGCAACACCCAACAGAAATTCCTTGATTGCACTTGCGCCTATCATTCCCAGACAGCCTGCTAAGCCGCCCAAAAAAGGAGTTGTTATATAGAAAAGCGTGTAGTAATGCGTGCTTGTTAGTGGGTGCTCTATTTCTATATTCTGACCTGGTGAAACGCCCCTGAAAATTGCAAATAGATAAATACTAATCAGCAGGAAAACTATTAAGGCAGAATACCCCGAGAGCGAAAATATCACCCACCAATGAACACCTGCCTGCCGAAGTGCGAAGACCAAAATATATCCAACACACAACACAAACCATACTGTACCGGCAAGATGAATTGACTTCAACATCCTACGCTTAGTCATGCCTGATTCCTTTTACAATCCCGGCTACTTACGCTGCCTTGCCCGGATAAAATTCGGTAATAGAAGTTTTATTAGCGTTAATAGCCAGCGTTTCCACCGTATCCACCTACGCCACCCATTTGTGCCCGCTGTACGACAGTGACTGTTGAGAAAGCCCGGCCGATTGGCCGTGCAAACTCCTCGATTACCTGGGCTATGGCAGATACCACAGTTGGCGGCACATATATTATATCGCCTTCCTGCAGCAGAACATTCTTGCTCGTATCTCCGTGAGCAATCATGCGGTCCAGGTCTACTTCGAAGATTTTAGGCTTGATGCTCTTATCACTTGACGGCCTTATTACCTGGACACGCTGCTCCCACGCCATCGGATTGATTTTCGCTTCAGCAAGCGCACTTAATACTGTGTCCCGCCCAGTGTAATCCTTCTCACCGGGCAGATAGACCTCACCCAGCACATAAAACACTTTGCTTCGGAATACAACAATCCGAACGTCGATCGGGCTTTCTCCTTCTAATCTGTACAGTTCTGAGGCCTTTTTGTGCAGGGTCTTTGCAACTTCTTCGGGAGTCTTGCCTGCTGCTTCTATTTCTCCAAGATTTTCAAAGCTAATCCTGCCGTCCGGCCGAATCCGCTGCCGTTGCTGGTGGATTTCCGGTACCTTCGAACATAGTACCGCAATCTCGTCGGGTGGTTGTAAAATATAAGTTTGAGCTGTAACGTTGACCTGTCGGGGCTTTAGAAACGCCTCTATGTTTTCGGGTCGAGACGAAAAGCAACCGGTTGCACCAATCGTTATAAGCAACAAAATCGATACGACTACTACTCTTATATATGTCATTTTGGATTTCCTTTCCCCTGCGATATGCCGTAATCTGCATATTCGTATGTTAGGTGTGTGCTTGAAAAACAAGGTTACACAAACTAAAGATTATAATGGATTTCACCGTTTGTTGTCAAGCTTTTTTTAATTTTTTTGGGGAGCGTATATCTCTTGAAAATACACCTTTTTTGCTGAATGCAATAAGCATACAAAACAAATCCAAAAGACGAAATTATACGGAGGATGGCTGTCAGCCTTGTGACATCACATCGGATAATATCGGACGAATCCATACTTTGATTTTATAAAATTCCGGCTCCGAACGAGCCTGGCTGTATGCTTTTGCAATGGTTACTGTGAAGGGGAATAGGTATATTTATGTTGTCTTCAAACTTATATGTCCAAACTGTTTTTTGGACACTTGTCGAAGGCAAAATTTGAGGAGCATTCAGCGTCCGGTTATGGTGCTCCAAACAAAATTTCTCACTCTACGATCTACGGTGTTTCAGTAAAACCAAGCCACCCATGGCAATTAGTATCAGCGTAGTCGGCTCTGGTATATGAACAGTAAAATAGTCACTACCACCTTGATACTGCCCCGAACTAAATTGAAGCGCTTGCTTGGAGAAGAATTCGTCCTGTACAAAACTCTTATTAGTGTCAAGATCAAGGGTAAATGTATAATCGCCCACGGTTCCATCCCATATGAAGGCGTATCTTCCCATAATGTCATCAATTAACAGTGCTTCAGCAACTCCATTGCCTGGGCCGTCACCAAAGGTATAAGAACCATCACCGTTATCTATAGCAGTGGCCCCTGCGGAATTTCCATACACCCAATAATTAGTCTCAGTGTCTACCGATTCGCTGGCTGCCGCGTCAAAAGTTAATACGCCAGGTCCATTAATGTTGCTGATAGTAGCTTGAAATCCCTGAGCAAAAAGGGCGAGGTCTTCACTTATCACAAGGTCAAAACTAAATAGCTCATCTTGAGAATCGGGCATCAAGACAATATATGGTTTTATTTCGACACCTCTCGTCTTCCCGCAGAAGACTCCACAGCTTAACAAGAATAAGAATATCGCGAACTTTAATGCCTTCATAACAGTTCCTCCAGAAGGACGTTTAATAATTAAGTTTTGCTCCACCTTGTTGCTGAACGAAGCGCAAAGTAACTACTATTGTATTAAAAATCGATGTAAATGTCAACGAAAATCCCTAACACAAGGCCCCTTTTTAACGGTTAATTTACAAATCCTCCTTACTTTGCATACGAAATTTCTCTTTTTTCGGACTTCTGAGCAAATGTCATCAACACATTTTTCCCCTCTGCGCAAGCAAACTAACTGCGCCCGAAAGGCAGTAGCGCTTATTTTTAAGTTTTCAATGAAATTCCACAGTTAACGAAGTGGGCAGGGATAGGTCACTTCATTTTTGCACAGTGTGCCCCGCCATACTGCGTTTGCAATAGAGCGGTCTGCCACATCGACAATACCATCACAATTCAGGTCACAATCACGCAATGTAAATGTTCCGGCAGAGCCTGTCTGCCAAAAGGCATTTATTATCGAGCGATCTGCCAAGTCGACTATGCCATCGTTGTTGACATCTCCAAGAAGAGCTATGCCGAACTCTTGTTCTGCTGTGCCCGTATTACCATAATCATTACCCGTAACGGTTACTATCACCTTAAATACTCGGCCTGAATCGGATATACCCTCCAGTTGATTACAGTTGCGAGCCGCAAAACTCCAAAATGTATCATTAGGTTCACCACCACCAACGGTATCCGGCTCTAAGATAACATCGGATGGAAGTACAAATTCCCATAGGTAGCTGTAGCTGCTGTTGCTTAGTGGATCGTCAGTGATTGTAACATTCGCAATCAAATTGGAGCCGGCTGCACCGGGCAGATTCTGATACATCCACAAGTTGTTTATAACCAAATCAACATTCATAATCCCGCTGAATTCACATAGCCAATTTTGAGCGAGGAGACTCAGGTCTGTTGTGTCAACCGCATTGTTGTAAACCAAATCGGCTCCGCCGCAATTGTTCGAGCTGGAACAATTGGATTCGAGCCAATACTGGGCGAGGATGGCAAAGTCAGTGAAACTTACATCGCAGCTTTTGTCCAAATCAGCACCGCCGCATTCACTGGCAGCGAAGACATAAAATGTGATTCCGGCAGCAACCCCACATCCCATTACGAGCACGAACACTGACGCTAAAAGCAAGATGCTTGTATTTGCTCTAAAATCTACCATTTGTTTTCATCCCTGAAAGGTATGGTATATAGTGCAATTAACAATATACGAAATTATGACCATAGAAGCAAGGGAATATCGGATGTTCTCGAATATTTTCCAACCTAATAAAAGATGCATCTGGGAGTCAAGAATGAGCTTTCGAGCACATTTAACGATAATTACAAGGCATTGAAAATACACAAATTTGATGAACCCTATTACAATATGAAAGTTCTACTCAAATTATTTTTGGACCGCCTCTACACGTGGACTTGAGGCATTTTGTTTACGCACACTTTTTCAAAAACCGCAAAGCTTATAAACGTTAAAATCTTTATAGGCATTGAAGGTAAAAAACATTCAAATATCAAAAGGTGCTTTTAATCCTGACAACGGCTCATCCAACTTCAAGCACTGTTAGGGTAAACAAAATAGCTTTGAAATTATGAATTTAACCACCTTTTAATTTTGGTCTGTTCCGGCTCGAAAAACACATATTCCAGGCAAAGGCCAAAAATGCAGGAAGTTTTCTTTTTAGTTTTTGCTCTGTTAAAGAGGTTGTTAACACCGTCAATGTTTTATCTTCTCTCCCATACTTTTTTCCCCTCTGCTCCTATTTCTTTCGTCGTCTCAATTCACTTCCTCCGACGGCATTTGCTGCTGATGCTGATTATTTATCATCGGCCTTTGAGAAGGTCTATCTAAAAATCGCTTCCCTAAAGGTCGCTTCTTTAGCGCCTTCTCTCGGCCTTGAATTCATCAGCATCAGCCAAAAGATTTATAAACTCCTATCACTTAGTACGATCGTACTGATTGGTAATATCCAATCGATAAGGAATAAGCGGAAAATGTCAAAACCAGAAACTGTTTTTAAGGTTGGAGCTGTAAGAGCATCTGTATGTAGATACCCACGGGCAAGCCCGTGAAACTCTGCCCTTCGGGTTATTAGATTTCGTCGTTTTTTATGAAAAGCCGCTCCTGGAATTCGAGAGGTTGCTCGAAACCTATATTGCTTACGCCCCGCGAGGTTTCAGACAGTTTCTGATGGGCATGCCGCTGTGGCTACGGCGGAAGCTATATTTGCCCCGGGAAATAGATAAGGCCTTGCATAACAAGTACAAAGGTCGCTATCTTTTCACCGAACACCACGAGTCCAATGCCGCCGGTCCGAGCGAGACTTCGCTACATTGGTAAGCAGTGTAGAATTAAAGAAATTTGGCTTGCAGTTTATATCTAAAAGTAGTATGAATGAGATGAATTAACCGGGTGATTTTTGAAAGCGCCCCGTGACATAGTTGGTAATCGAGAAGCAGCTTATAATGAAATGAAGTATGAAGCTAACAAAATCCGGCTAACTGGTTTCGAAAGAATTTACGGGCAGTTGAATTTCTCTTTTGAATATCGTGGAGACTATCGATGAAACGTTTGCTCGCGATAATCTCTGTACTCACGATAAGTAGTTGTGTACAGTTTCATGACCAACCGCTTTCAGCCACCAAGAGCCTGGATAGCTTCGAATCACGGACGCTGAACCTAACCGATCTAAATACGTACATACAAGCGCATATGCCGGCCGACCAATGGCCACTGCAAGCGTGGGATTTGACGAGTCTGACCCTGGCGGCTTTCTTTTATCATCCTGACCTTGACGTCGCGAGGGCACGATGGGCGTTCGCCAAGGCGGGCGTAAAGGCTGCCGGAGAACGTCCCAATCCGAAAGTCACTGTGAGCCCCGGGTTCAACTCCACAACAGAGTCGATATCTCGCTGGATAGTGGGGGCCGCTGTTGAGATTCCTATCGTAACAGCCGGCAAACGCGGCTACCAACTCGCCCAAGCCGAGCACCTCTCGGAGGCGGCCCGAATGCATATCGCGGCGGCAGCCTGGCAGGTACGCAGTCGTGTTCGAAAGGCTTTGCTCGACCTCTATGGGGCGAATGAGGCCGAAAGCTTACTCATCAAGCGTCGGAGCATTCAGGCACAGTGTCAGGAGCTCCTACAACAGCAGTTGGATGCCGGAGAGATATCCTGGATTGTGGTTAACCAGGCGAGTATCGACTTCCATGCGACAGTTGTCGAACTGCTGGACGCGCGAAAGAGACAGGCTGAGACACGCGTGGAGCTGGCCGATGCCATCGGTGTTCCGGTCCAGGCACTATATGGAATTGACATCTTATTCAATGGCTTCGAGGGGCCGCCGAGCACTATTCCAAAACCAGAGGTCCGACGTCGAGCTCTGTTGAATCGCGCCGATGTCCTGGCGGCGCTTGCGGTGTATCAGGCCTCCCAGTCGAGCCTGCAATTGGAGGTTGCCAGGCAGTATCCGGACATTGATATCGGTCCCGGCTACGAGTACGATCAAGGGGACAACAAGTGGGCACTGGGTATTTCTCTAACGCTGCCGGTACTCAATCAGAACCGGGGCGCCATAGCAGCAGCCGAGGCGCGGCGGACCGAGGCGGCAGCTGAGTTCACCGCCCTGCAGAGTCATATCCTTGGCCAGATTGAACAGGCGGTCGCAGGTCTCAAGGCCTCGATGGACAAGGTCCGTACCGCTGAGATCATCGCGGAAAAACTGGAGCAGAAGGCCACGACGATGCAAAAGATGTTTGAGGCTGGGGAGGTTCTCATGTTGGCAGTGGCAGGGGCTCAGCTCGAGCAGAACAGCAATGCTCTGCTTCTGCTCAAGTCCCGCATTGATTCTCACGAGGCCATGGGCCACTTAGAGGACGCGATGCAAAGCCCCGCTGACTTGTCGGACTGGCGAGAGACGGTACTGCAATCCGATATCGGTAAGAGAGGTACATCATGAAAAAATTGGGCACGTTGCTTAGCGTAGTCATACTGGCTGCCGGGTCGGTCGGCGTTTACTATCTTTTCCAGAACAAGCCGGTTACGGAAGAAGAGGCTGAGCCGGAGATGGCTACCGAAGTAGCCGTGCAGGTCGGAAATATCCAACGTTCGACTCTGCACGGGTATGTTCAGGCCTACGGCCAGGTTGATTTAGACCCGGGCAGTGACACGACCTCTCCGGCGGCTGTGACGATTACTGCACCTGATACAGGGATAATCACCGAAGCCTGTTGTGTGCAAGGTCAACGGGTCAACAAGGGAGATGTCCTCTTTACTATGGACAGTCGTGTCGCCGAAGCGGCAGTGGAGATGGCGAAAAAGGCGCTTGAATTTGCCGAGAAGGAATTTGAGCGGCAGGAGAAGCTGCGAGAAGCACAGGGCACTTCCGAAAAGCTCTTCCTGGAGGCCAAACAGCAACTCGATGCAGCCCGGAGCGAACTGACCACTGCGCAGATCCGACAGTCCCTGTTGAAAGTGACGGCACCGTTCTCCGGTATGATCGTCCGCGTGGATGCGAGAGTGGGTCAAACGGTCACTGCCGCCCAGAGGCTTGCGGAACTGCACGACTCCGAGCGATTGGTTGTAACCACCAAGGTGCCAAACCGAGAAATTTCGCTGCTCAAGCTGGGTCAGCAGGTGGATATCGACACTGGCATCCAAGGCGACGACGGAGCGACAAAGACAGCCATCGTGCGCAGCAGCCTCAATTTTGTCGATTCCCAGGTTGATGACAAAACCGGGACGGTCGAAGTGCGTGCGTCCGTGCCGCCCGACTCGCACTTGCGACCGGGGCAGTTCGTTAAGGTTCGTATTATTCACGAAGAACATCAAAACTGTCTGACCGTTCCCGAAGAGGGTGTGGTTACAACTGTTGACGGCGATACGGTCATCGCAATCGTGCAGGGCGATACGGCATATCAACGGTCCGTGACACTTGGCCTGCACGAAGACGGTTTGGTGGAAATCCAGGGCGAAGGGCTGACGGAAGGAATGGCAGTGGTGACCGTCGGCGCATACGGTCTGCCGGACAAAACAAAGATTCGAATCATTGGGCAATAAAGCGCTGGAATGAAAGTTATATGAACGTGTCCGAAAAGGCTATTCAAAAACCCGGTCGTGTCAATCCGGCGGCGTCAGAGCACCAATGGTTATTGGGTCGGTTCGCAGCTCGACATGCCATCGCGATAACATTTATCACTTTGGCTTTGTGTATGGGAGGGGTATATTCTGCCTTTAAGGTTTCGTCTTCGGTTTTTCCGCAGACGAACTTTCCGCGTGTTGTGATTCTTGTGGATAACGGAGTTATGCCGGCCGACGAAATGATGGCAAGGATCACACGACCGATTGAGGAGGCCATGAAAGACATTCCCGGTGCCGAGACGATCCGCACGGCCACGGGACGTGGTTCAGCCGAGATTAACGTGTTCTTCAACTGGAAGGTCAACATGGTCCAGTCGGAATTGTACGTAATCGGTCGGCTTTCGCAGATCCGCAGCATGTTACCGAGCACGGCCAGCACTAATGTCTATCGCGTGACATTCTCGGCATTTCCAATTATCGGAGTAAGTCTGACCAGTGGAACGCGTGATATCACGCACCTGTGGGAAATGGCCAGGTACGAGCTAAAGCCTCGCTTTTTGCGTATCCCCGGTGTCGCGCGGGTCGATATTGTCGGCGGACGCACGACCGAGTACCACGTTATTGTGGATCCGATGCGGCTGCAATCGACACGGATAGCGCTTTCGGATGTCACAGAGGCCCTGGAGCAGAACAACTTGATTGCCCCTGCGGGCATGCACGAGGAGAACCATACGCTGTATTTGACGGTGATTGACGGGCGTTTGCACACGCCACGGGAGATAGAGGATTTTACTGTCAAAGTTGTGAACGGACATCCGGTGCACATCAGCGACTTCGCCCGGGTTGAGCGAGGCCCCGAGCCGGTTTTTAATATCGTGACGGCGGACGGCGAGAAAGCAGTCTTGCTTAACATCCGCAGTCAGCCCGATGGCAGTACGCTGGAAATAGCCAAACACCTCAAGCAGGAGCTGAAAACGCTCGGGCGCGAGTTGCCGCCGGATATAAAACTGGCATTTTTCTACGATCAGTCACTGATTGTACGCGAGTCGGTCAAGAGTGTTTGGGAAGCGATCATTTTCGGTTTTATTCTTTCGGTGATTGTGCTTTACGTGTTTCTGAAGGATTCGGCTTCAACGTTAGTGGCTGCACTGGTCATCCCTGTTACGGTGCTGATCACCGTGCTGGCAATGAAAGTGGGCGGCATGAGTTTCAATCTGATGACGTTAGGCGGGATTGCCGCGGCCATTGGAGTCGTGATTGACGATGCGATTGTGGTCGTGGAGGCAATTCATACCAAACTATCCTCCGGTCTGGGCCGCATCGCCTCGGTACAGGAAGCTATCCGTGAGATACTTCGACCCCTGGTGGCCTCAACGCTGACGCCGGTAGTGGTGTTTATTCCGCTGGCTTACCTCGATGGTATCACGGGTGTATTTTTTCGGGCCCTGGCGGTGACCATGACGGTCTCGCTCTTAACCTCGCTAGTCCTGGCAGTGACCTTCACGCCGTCACTGGCTGCCTGGCTTATGGGCCGACGTAAGAGAAGTATTGTGGCCGGCGGTGAAATGGGCGGACCTGTGCTGCGTGCCTGCATTCGTCTTTACGAGAATACCTTGCGTATCGTTTTGAAACACCATTGGATTACGATTGGTTTATGCATATTGGTGCTGCTGGCCGGGTACCAGATATACACGCGTTTAGCCAGTGAGTTTTTGCCGCCGATGGATGAGGGCGGCTTTGTTATTGACTACGTGGGGCGGCCGGGAACCAGTTTAGCTGAAACGGACCGTCAGCTCAAGCAGGCTGAGGAGATACTGCGTACCATTGCCGAGCTTGAGAGTTACTCAAGGCGTACCGGCGCACGCCTGGCCCTGGCTATTGCCGAACCTCATACGGGAGACTTCCTGGTCAAGCTCAAACCCGACCGTAAGCGGAAGACCGAAGAGGTAATTTCCGAGCTTCGGCAAAGGTTTAATGCCGCAGTACCCGGTCTTCAATGGGAGTTTCCGGGTATTTTGGGCGATCTGATCGGCGACCTGATGTGGGCCCCCAGCCCGATTGAGGTTAAGTTGTTCTCGACAGATATCGAGTTTCTGAAAAAAAAGGCGCCTGAGGTCGAGAAGAGTATTCAAACAGTGAGGGGGGTTGTTGACACCTTTGACGGCCTGATGTACACCGGCAACTCGGTAAGCTTTCGCTTAAGGACGGTCGATTCCGAGCGTTTCGGACTGTCGGCTTACGACGTGGCTGAAGCAATTAACACGGCCATGCTCGGACGTACGGCTTCATCCGTTCTTGAGGGAGACCGTGTGATCGACATCCGCGTTATGGTTGACGCTTCACAGATTGGGTCAATCGCCGCACTGTGTAACCTGCCAATCCGCACGCCGGATGGGAGTGTGATCAAGGTTTCGCAAGTGGCCGATGTTGTGGAAGAACAGGGCCAGCTTGAGTTGCGTCGCGAAGACATGCGTCAGGATGTGGCTGTAACAGCACGGTTGGAACAGCGTGACCTGGGCAGCGCCATGGCTGAGATTCGTGAGCTATTGAAGAAGGACATATCTATTCCATCCGGGACAATTGAATTCGGAGGGCTTTTTGAGCAGCAGCAGAAATCCTTCCACAACCTGTTGGTTGTACTGGCGATGGCGGTCATCATGGTTTTTACAGTGATGCTTGTCGAATTCCGCAACTTCTCTGGGCCGGTCTCCATCGTATTCGGTGCGGTTCTGGCCTTGTTCGGCACGCTCATGGCCCTGCTGCTCACCGGAACCTCACTCAATGTTGTCTCGTTCCTGGGGGCGATCATCGGCGTAGGAATTGTCGCCAAGAATGGTATCCTTGTGCTTGATATGGTCGATCATTTGCTTATGCAGGGACTAACGGTGGAGGAGGCGTTGGTGCGAGCCGGCAGACGCCGTCTGCGCCCGGTGCTAATGACGTCTTTGACCACGCTGCTGGGCATGCTGCCGCTGGCGTACGGCATCGGATCCGGCGCAGATATGCTCAAGCCGTTGGCCATTGGGGTCATGGGCGCGCTTTGCCTCTCGGTTTTGCTATCGCTGGTTGCCACGCCGACGCTTTACCAAATACTGCTGGCCCTTCGTAGCTCGGAGATCGCCCGGGAAGTCGTTCCGCACAATGGGAATCCACCTTAAAACAGATCGCTTTTGGTATATTGAACAGAGCAAGGAAGAAATCAATTATGAGGAGTAAATTTCTGCCGTGGGAACCGTGAATATTGGGAAAAAGTATTGAATTATCATATCCCATGTCGATGTAATTATTGTATTCATGCCAACCTTCCTGTCTTAATTTTAAATCCAATAAAGACATCGGAAGGTTGGTATGTTTGTATTGATAAATCATTAAAATCAGCCGCCTAAAAAGTGCAAAAGTTTACTCTATACACACACCCTAAAAGGCCGGGAATCTGCAGCCGTAAAATCTCTGCCGGTTTTTTCGTTGCCGGGAAGGAAGAAAGAACAAAACTCAGTTACAAACACGAATAGTGGGAAAAACTTGGCGCAAAACTTGGCGCTTTTTGATGGAAAATCTCGAACTTCTACGGATTCTGATGGACAGGAGCCGAAAGGCCAGGTATACTCAGAAAAGTTAAAAAAGACGCTTTTTAGGTCAAAATCAAAGGTTTTTACACCGAAAAAACAGGCGTCAAAAGAAAACTTGGGGAATAGTGTAACGGTAGCACGACTGACTCTGGATCAGTTAGTCCAGGTCCGAATCCTGGTTCCCCAGGTGCTTTCCCAGTTGAGTTCAGCGACAACAGAGGGTGTTTGGCCTCTCAACAACCCGGTTGCTATAGACGCCATGGTGCCCGCATGGGTCGGCTGAGCATTCTGGCCGCAGCCGGGTCATCGATAATCTTTTCAGCCCTCGCATTCCAGCGAATCTTCCGCCCGACCAGCATAGCAATATTACCCAGATGCGCAGGTACAGCCGAACGATGCCCAATCTCTACCGGCGTGATTGTCTGTGCCCGTGTCTTCACGCAGTCGAGAAAATCCCTCCGGTGTCCCTGGCGGTGGTCGCCTCTCGGCATGGCTAAATGAATTTCACCGAAGCCGATTTTACCCTTGAGCAGCTTCTTCGGATTAGCATCCAGACCGCTTCGCGTGATATGCACCCACCCTCTCTCACCGATAAACCTTACACCTTGGCGTAAATGGTTATTACTTGCCACCCGCATCAAAAGACCGTCGGCATATTTACACTCGAAATCATAATCCACCGCCGCATCCCACAAACCTTCTTTGGGAAATACCCCGGTGCCGGCAACCTCGGTTGGCCCCGTCTCATCACAGCCCATCCCCCAGTGCGCGATATCGATATGGTGCCCCCCCCAGTCCGTGACCTGACCGCCTGCATAATCAAGAATCCACCGGAAGTTCCAGTGACATCGCTTTTCCGTGTACGGCGCCCACGGAGCAGGCCCAAGCCACATTTCGTAATCGAAACCTTTCGGCACCCGCTGAATCGGTTGAGGTTCGATCCCATATACGGTTGGACTGCTCGGCTCTTTGAAACCCGGACCGATGCCCACTTCCACCCTTTGCAGTTTCCCGATGCGTTCATTGCGCACAAGTTCGCAACCAAACCGAAAATGTGCGGTCGAGCGCTGCCAGCTCCCGGTCTGCCAGACGCATTTATAGCGATTGACCGCCTCGACCAAAGCTCGGCCTTCGGCAATTGTATAAGCGAGCGGCTTTTCGCCGTAAATATCCTTGCCCGCCCGGATACCTTCGAGCGCGATGATTGCATGCCAGTGGTCCGGCACCGAAATGCACAGCGTATCGACGTCACCACGCCCAACCAGCTCCCGAAAGTCATTGTACCCCGCGCAATCACCGTTGCCGTAATGTTTGTTTATCTCCTGGAGAGCTGCATCTCGCCTGCCCGCATCAACATCACAGACCGCGACAATTTGACAGTCCTCTTCCTGCAGAAATCCCTTGACGTGCCGCATCCCCATACTGCCCAATCCGATGAGCCCCATTGTAAGCCGGTTACTCGGTGCCGGTCGCACGCTGCTGAATACCGACGGTGGAACAATATAGGGTACAGCAATACCCGCAGCCGCTGCCTTTAGAAACTCCCGTCGCGAGATGTGTTTATACTGGCCGTTCATATCCGGTTGCTTCCGCTGTCTGTGGCACCTCTGCTATTGTTTCTTGCCGGCCTCACGGGCCTCCTTGAGCATTTTAATCCACACTCCGACATACTGGCCGTGGTCATGATACGTTCGCCCGCTGACCAAATTCCCATCCACAACGCACGCCTCATTAACAAACGTACCCCCGCAGACTTCAAGGTCAAACTTGCACTTTGGCACCGTCGCCATCTTACGCCCCCTGACACAGTCTGCCCGGGCGGGAACCTCCACACCGTGACATACACACGCGATTGGCTTGTTTTTCTCGAAGAAGTGTCGCGTGATGCATATCAAATCCTCATCATAGCGCAGGTATTCCGGTGCCCGCCCGCCGGAGAAAAAGATGCCCAGATACTCATCCGGATTAACATCCTTAAAAGCTATGTCCGCCTGTATCGTGTAGCCCTCGAACTCGCGGGTAACCTGGCCGTCCCAGTCCGGCGGTATCTCATGCAGCACCATATGGAAACGGCGCTTCTCAGGCCCCGCCACAACAGGCTCAAAACCGTCTTCCTGCAGCCGATAATACGGATAAAGCGTATCCACGGTCTCCGTCGCCTCGCCCACGATAATCAGCACTTTATTCATCGTATCCTTCCTTTCTTATGGCTTGTTGAGAGGATTATAACCGCTCGTGGAGGGATTTACCAGTCGAACTCAGCGATAATAGGCGTGTGGTCGCTTGGTTTTTCTACGTATCGCGGTTCTTTGTCGATGGTGCAGGCGACTGATTTTTTCGCCAGCGGTTTCGTAGCCATAATATGGTCCAATCGCCAGCCGAGGTTCCGCCTAAAGGCATTCATTCTGTAATCCCAGAATGAATACTGCTCCGCCTCCTTGCAGTGCATCCTGAACACATCCGCAAATCCCCACTCCATAACCTTCTTCAGCGCCTTATGAACCTCCGGATGAAAACAAACATGCCCCAACAAACCATCGGGATCATACACATCTCTTGCCTCCGGTGCGATATTGAAGTCGCCCACCCACAGCACGGGGTCACTGGGCTTGAAATTCTTCTTGAAATATTGGCCGAGTCGCTTAAACCATTTGAGCTTGTATTCGAACTTCTCGGATTCAGGCATATACCCTTGTGGGACATAAGTATTGACAATTACAATGCCTTTGATTTCACATTTTATAAGCCGAGCCTCGTCTTTCGGCTCATCAGCGAAGCCAAACTCTACCTTTGTGATTTCGCTTTTGCTGAAAGTCGCTACACCGTTATAACTCTTCTGGCCCTTGAAGACGTATTCATACCCGCTTCCTTCAAACGCCTCCCCTGGAAAGTCCACGTCCTGTACTTTCGTTTCCTGGACACATAGTACGTCCGGCTGATGTTGGGCCAGCCAACCAAGCACCACCTCCAGCCGGGAACGTATCGAATTAACATTAAAACTGGCAACTTTCATTGAACCAACCTTTTATTGTTTATCAAATTGTCTCTATGTCCCAAATCCGGCAAATATATATTCGATGGACGCGATAGTGAACTTCGTGTGCAGCCGATTATTCTTAAACATCTTCTCTTAATCAAAAGTCTAACTTTAATCTTACCCTCTTGTCAAGACAAAGAAAGGTTACTCGCTGATGCCTGCCCCGTAGGCCGCAAATTTCATTTGGGGGCCATTTCTTCTGCAGTTTCCTTCCTTCTGATTGCACTTTGCCCTTCAAAACCCACATGGACAGGCAACCTTAGCAATTCCATTTTTTCAGATATTTAATGTCAAATCCTTAACTGTTCGAAAGTGTTTATTTGGTCATTACAAATCAAATTAGACTTGTCAACTCTGCCGGGAGTTTGTATAATTGTATGAAAAGACTGAAGGTTTCCTTAGGGAGTCTGTGAAGATGATTAGAAAAGTTCTTTTGTTGCTTGCTTTAATCGCGGTGGTCTTTTCCTTGGTTGGCTGTAACACCATCCAGGGCCTTGGTGAGGACATCAAGTGGACAGGTGAAAAGGCTGCTGAGATTGTCGAATAACGCTGTTCCAATATCCCCTTGTGGATTGTGCGTTTTTCTCTGCCTGCCGGTGTTTTTACTTATTCTAAATTCTCTAACGCTGCACTTGATTGCGCCGGCTTCATCTTCAGGCAAGTTTTTGAACCTGGCTTTTTAGGCTTTTATCCTTCACAAATATACTTTTAATGGGTGTTGCTTTTTGGGGTGCCTGCACGGGGGAGTTACTTTCTTGGGATGGGGCGATTTTATTGCTTTTAACCTTGTCGAGCAGGGCGTAACTTTCGACCACACTCAGCAGGCTTAACAGAAAGCTCAGCATGCTCTCGGCTCCCTGATTGACGTTAACGCCCTCCTGTGTAAGCGCGTCGTAACAGCCTTTGGTCCTGAAATTGTAAAGTGAAACATACAGGTCGTTCGCGCCGAGGAACCAGTCGAAAGCTTTCCGTTGAAGGGTTAGGAATCTGTCATTTTGCGTGGCATCGTATGCAGCCTTGAGCATCATAACCGTACTTACCGCCTCTATCGGCTGCTGGTCAAATGCCGCTTTTGTCAGACCGCGCTCATACCATCCTTTGCAACCCACAAAGCTGAAGTGCTCCCCGTTAAAAGTATTATCCAGCAGAAATTCACACGTCTTTTGTGCTGCTTTAAGGTATTTTTTGCTATCGAAAGTCAGACCCGCAACAAAAAGGGCGTGAGGCAAAACAGCATTGTCGTAAGTCAGTACGTCCTCGAACCACTGCCAATCGGACACACTGTTCTCTTCGTATTGCATGACCAGCCCGTCCGCCGCTATTTCCATTTGACGCTTGATGTCACTGGCGCCGGGGAACTGCTTAAGATAGTCGGACATCCCCAGTATCGAATACGCCATACCTCGTGGGTACTGCCTCCCCACGTGTTGGACCGACTTGTCAAAGCAGTCTTTGATAATGGATAGATACGATGGATCTGGTGGTTTGGCCATAAACGTTCCAAATGCCCACAGAACGCGACCTAAAGCGTCGCTTAGCGGTTCGTCTCTTCGCCAGCTCCTGTCAAAATTCATAAAATTCCTCACAGTGCCATTGTTATTTTGAGAGTGAAGCACAAAGGAAAGATACGTATCGAGCAGCTTAAGTGCATCGGACTGTGGATACTGGGAGTGGTAGTTCGTCATCGCGATAACAGCCCGGGCATTATCGTCCGTGGTGTAGCCGTGGTCCCGGTTTGGAATCGTCAATTTGGCGTGCTGAAACAGGCCCGTGCTGTCCGTTAGCTTTTTCAGATAATCTAAAGAGGGCTCAGGCACTTCGATACTGGATATCGTCTCGGCTGCGGATAACGGCTTCTTGGCCGTTATGTGAACCGGAACGCGTTTGGCACTGAATAATTTCCAGTAAACCTGACCGATTTTAGGCCACGTACGGGATCGACCGTAGTCGTAAGCTCGCCTTCGCAATGAATAATAAAGTGACTCTTTTTTGAGTATTTCTATTATGGCTTCGGATATTTGTGTCCAATCACCGAATCGCACCAGTTTGCCTCGCTCGTCGGACAGCAGTTCCAAGGCCGCCCAATAGGGTGACGAAACTACCGCCTTGCCCGTCCCGACGGCAAAGGATAACGTACCACTTGTCAATTGTTCTTTATTCAGGTAGGGCGTAACGTAAATGTCGGCTGCGCAGAGAAAGTTATGAAGCTCTTCGTCATTGACGAATCGGTTGTGAAATATCACGTGGTCCTGAAGGCCTAATTCTTTGACCATCCGCTGTAAGCTGAATCTATAGGATTCACCTTCGTGTTTCAATACCGATGGATGCGTCATACCCAGAACGATATACACAATGGATGGTTCCGCCTCGATTATCTTCGGCATGGCCTTAAGCATCACTTCGATACCTTTGTTTCTGTTGATGAGACCGAACGTTAAAATGGTTTTTCGGCCTTCCATTCCGAACTTATGCTTGTAGTAGCTGCTGTCCACGAAGGGCAAATCCGGTATCCCGTGAGCAATCAGCTCAACCTTCTTATCCGAAATCCCGTAAATATCATGCAGCATGGCAAGGCCGCGCTTATTCATGGTGATAACTTTGTAAGAGGCCTTACAAACCTCAACTAAAGACTTGTGGGTGTCCGGATCCGGATCATCAAGGATGGTATGAAACGTTGTTATGATCGGTGTCTTGAGTCGGTTCAATAGCAGGCTTAGATAAGAGCCGGCGTCACCGCCGAAGAGCCCGAATTCATGCTGAACCGAAACTAAGCCGACGTGGCTGAAATTAATGTAGTCCGCCGCGCAGATATAATCACTTTTTACGTCTTGCCGGATTTCGAACTTGACGGGATCATTATATTTTAAGTCGTTGTCAGAACGCATGGCAACGACTAATGGCTCGAATTGGCCTTTGGCCGCTGTCCCCGTGTTTTTTATAAGGTCGGATGTAAAGGTGGCGATGCCGCATTTCCTCGGCGGATATGAGGAAATAAAGGCCACTTTTTTCTTAGTCCCCTTGGCCATGCACAACATCCTTTTTTGTAACGGCTGAAATGAATACGACTTGATTGTAGGAAGGATTTATCAAGCTGTCAAGAAAATTGATGATGAGCTTGGTTGCAGGGCGTTTTTTTGCATCGGCAAGGTTTAATAAATCCCCTTTAATTGGCAGAAAATCACGATTTGACATATTTTTATCAGTTTTTTTGCAGATTTTTCATTTTTTCCATCAACAAACCTTGACATTTGTAAGTAATACTACTATTACGATAGGAAATGTAGGAGATATGTTATGAAGCTTTCGACTCGAACAAGATATGGAATAAGGGCAATATTAGAACTGGCTATGAATTATGGAAAAGGGCCTCTGCAAATAAGAGTGATTGCACAGAATCAGGATATATCAGTCAAATATCTCGAACAATTAATGACAATACTCAGATCGGCAGGATTTGTCAGAAGTATCAGAGGTTCGAAAGGCGGATATCTCCTTGCAAGGCAGCCAAGTCAGATTAAACTGAGCGATATATTCGATGCCCTGGAAGGTAATGTGATGACGGTCGAATGTGTGGAAGACAAAAATTACTGTGATAGGACCGCTGATTGCATCGCAAGACAGGTCTGGACGCAGGTCCAGCAGGCGATTAAAAATGTCCTGCAATCGATAACTCTACAGGACTTGGTGGATAGGGCAAAAGCAGAAAAAAAAGTGGATTATCAAATATAAATAGAAAGAGGGTAAATTATGAGTGCCACATTTGAAGACATCACGGCTGCGGTGGGACATACTCCACTCGTACGAATCAATAAGCTCGGCTCCGGCAAAGCAACAATTTTGGCAAAGCTCGAGTCAAAGAATCCTTGTGGTAGTGTCAAAGACAGAATCGCACTGTCCATGATAAGGGCTGCCGAAAAACAGGGACTCATAAAAAAAGATACGGTTTTAATTGAGCCCACCAGTGGCAACACCGGTATTGGGCTTGCCTTTATCTGTGCTGCGAAAGGCTACAAATTGATATTGACTATGCCTGAGTCCATGAGCATCGAGAGAAGAAAGCTGCTGAAAATGTTTGGTGCCGAAATCGTTCTCACCCCCGCCGAACGCGGCATGCCCGGAGCTGTCGAAAAAGCCGAACAGCTTGTCGACGAAAATCCAAATGCCTTTATGCCTCAGCAGTTTAACAATCCCGCCAATCCACAAATTCACAGAGAAACCACTGCAAAAGAAATTTGGGTTGACAGCGACGGTAATGTTGATATCCTTGTTGCCGGCGTGGGCACTGGCGGCACTATCACTGGCTGTGGGGAGGTACTGAAACAAAAGAACGAAGATTTGAAGGTTATAGCGGTTGAGCCCGAAGCCTCGCCCGTGCTTTCGGGGGGAAAGCCCGGTCCCCACAAAATCCAGGGGATTGGTGCCGGTTTTGTGCCTAAGGTTTTGAACAACGATATAATTGATGAAATCATACAGGTCTCCAATCAGGATGCTATCGAGACGGCCCGGCAATTGGCCGCAAAAGAAGGTATCCTGGCGGGAATAAGTGCAGGAGCAAACGTATGGGCCGCCATACAGGTCTCGCATCGAAAGGAAGCCGAAGGAAAAACCATTGTGACCATCATCTGCGACACTGGCGAAAGGTACATCTCCACGGAATTGTACGACCACTGCCAGTAAGGCGCTAAGCGGAAACCTTCGGCCTCTTATGTACTGAAAGGGTGTCAAAATGAGAAAAGCCAAATCGACCAATAAGAAAATAGAAAATCTTGTTGGAAAAATTACAAAGACGTACAAAGGCGATTCCGGCATAAATTTTATCGATGCCTTGAATCTGCCCGTGCGAGACAAAATCCTTGAGATTTTGGATTTACTGATGGAGGTCCTTTTCCCGGGCTACACCGGAAAGCGAAGCGTTACCAAATCAAACGTTAAATATGTTGTTGTTGATATCCTTTACCATCTTTATACGGAGCTTTGCGAGCAGATTGAACAAGCCTACAAGTATGGATGCAGAATGGCCGAATGCGACACGGATGATTGCCATCGAATGGCGCAGGATGCCGCACAGCATCTCCTGTCTCAACTGCCGAAAATCAGGCAGCTTTTGAAAGGGGATGTCGGTGCCGCTTTTAATGGTGACCCCGCCGCAAAGTCATACGAGGAAATTGTCTTAAGCTATCCCTGCATCATAGCAATTGCAACCTATCGCATCGCACACGAGTTGTATCTTAAGCAGGTGCCCTTGATTCCGAGAATAATGGCGGAATGTGCTCACGCAAAAACCGGAATTGATATACACCCCGGTGCGAAAATAGGAAAAAATTTCTTTATTGACCACGGTACCGGTGTTGTAATTGGCGAGACGGCCGTAATAGGTAATAATGTCAAAATCTATCAGGGTGCTACTCTTGGGGCACTTAGCTTCACGAAGGACGAAAGGGGGAAAATAATAAAGGGTGGAAAGAGGCACCCGACCATACAGGACAATGTAACGATATATGCCGAAGCCACCATATTAGGCGATGTCGTCATTGGTAAAGGTGCCGTAATCGGCGGCAATGTCTGGATAAAACAGTCCGTGCCGCCCGGCGTAACCGTCTCTACTGCGAATCCGGATTTGGTATACAAAAAACACCCACGAAAAAAAAGACAAAAAACAGAGCCCCGAACGTAAGTGAGGGGTAGAGCAACTTACAATGAACAATGAACTCATAGAAAAAATCGAGAAGCTAAAACACGAGCGTAATGCGGCCATTCTTGCCCACAACTATCAGCGTCCCGAAATTCAGGACCTGGCTGATTTCATCGGCGACTCTTTGGGCCTGAGTATAAAAGCGGCCGAAACCAATGCGGATGTGATAGTCTTTTGTGGCGTCAGGTTTATGGCTGAGACCGCCGCTATTCTCTCACCACAAAAGACGGTACTTTTGCCGGACGAAAATGCCGGATGCCCCCTCGCAGATATGGTTACTGCTGAACAGCTCCGAGAATTGAAACAAAAACATCCGGATGCTCTCGTGGTTTGCTATGTCAACAGTTCCGCAGAAGTAAAAGCCGAGAGCGATTATTGCTGCACCAGTGCCAATGCCGTCGAGGTCGTAAACTCGCTGCCGAAGGATAAACCAATCATCTTTGTCCCCGACCAGAATCTCGGCCAGTTCGTCAGCGAAAGGACCGGCAGAGACCTCATCCTTTGGCCCGGTTATTGCCACGTACACGTCGCGATAACTGAAGACGATATCAAAAATGCAAAGGCAAAACACCCGGATGCAATCGTGATGGCCCATCCGGAATGTACCGGGCCGGTAAAAGCCCTTTCCGACGAACTACTTAGTACGGGACAAATGCTCCGCTACGCCAAACATAGCCAGGCCAAACAATTTATAATCGCTACCGAAATAGGGATAATTCACACCTTGAAGACACAAAATCCCCTGACCGAATTTTTCCCTGCAACCGACAAGGCAATTTGCCCCAATATGAAACGCATTACATTGGAAAAAGTGCTCTGGTCGTTACAGGATTTGCAATACAAAGTCACCGTGCCCCGGGATGTACGGTTAAAAGCAAAAAAAGCATTGGATAGGATGGTAGAAATTTTACCCGATAAATAATCAGGATTTCATAATGTCAGAAAAAAACAAATATCGTATGGAAACACTTGCATTACACGCAGGACAGCGAGTTGACTCGGATACACTCAGCAGGGCGGTCCCTATATACCAAACCACCAGTTATGTGTTCAAGGATACCAATCACGCAGCAAATCTCTTTGCCCTCAGGGAGTTTGGCAATATCTACACCCGGCTGATGAATCCCACGACCGATGTCTTGGAAAAGAGGCTGGCTGCTCTCGAAGGCGGCGTAGGCGGCTTGGCCTTGAGCTCCGGCCAGTCCGCGATTTACGTCAGCATCTTTAACATTTGCGGGGCGGGAGGACACATCGTCGCTTCAAATTCCCTGTATGGCGGAACCGTCACACTCTTTAGCCAGACGTTCGCCAAGCTGGGCATTGAAGTGACCTTTGTCGACCCCAAAGAACCCGAAAATTTCGCAAAGGCAATCAAAGACAATACCCGCCTGATTTATATTGAAACCATCAGCAATCCAAAAAATGACATCCTCCAGTACGACAAAATTGCTGATATCGCCCACAAGCACGGTATGCCGGTAATTTGCGACAATACCGTTGCAACGCCCATCCTGTTCAGGCCGATTGATTATGGCATTGACATTGTCGTGCATAGCTGTACAAAGTTCATCGGCGGACACGGAACATCCATCGGCGGAGCTATTGTCGATTCCGGCAAATTCGACTGGACCAACGGCCGCTATCCCGAGCTTACCGAGCCCGACCCGAGTTATCACGGCGTCAAATACGTCGAGGCCGTTGGTGAATTGGCGTATATCATAAAGGCAAGGACCCAGTTCCTCAGAGATATGGGTTCCTGCATGTCACCCTTCAATGCCTTTCTCTTTTTACAGGGGCTCGAGACCCTGCATCTGCGTATGCCCCGCCACAGTGAAAACGCACTAAAACTCGCACAATGGCTCGAAAAACAGGACTCGGTCACCTGGGTCAATTATCCGGGATTAAAATCCCATCCCGACAACGCCCTTGCCAAAAAATATCTGCCCAAGGGCCAGGGGGCTATTCTCGGCTTTGGAATCAGGGGCGGCAGAGATGCAGGCGTTAAGTTTATCAACAGCGTGAAATTGGCCAGCCACCTTGCCAATATCGGCGACAGCAAAACCCTGGTAATCCACCCCGCCAGCACGACACACCAGCAGTTGACCGAGGCCGAGCAGCTTGCAGCAGGTGTAACTCAGGATTATATTCGTATTTCGGTTGGCACGGAGCACATAGATGATATAATAGCCGATGTCGAACAGGCACTGAAGGCAAGTCAGGGGTAAAACGATGTGGGATTACACGGATAAGCTTAAAGACCATTTTTTCAATCCGCGAAATGTCGGTGAGATAGAAAATCCGGACGGTATCGGTGAAGTCGGCTCTCTCGCCTGCGGCGATGCCTTGAAGCTTACTTTCAAACTCGATGAGAACGGCAGAATCAAGGAAGCACAGTTCAAGACCTTCGGCTGCGCAAGCGCAATCGCAACATCATCCGTCCTCACCGAGATGATAAAAGGAAAGACCCTGGACGAAGCCGCCAAAGTCACCAACAAGGACATCGCAGATTACCTGGGCGGACTGCCTGAGCAGAAAATGCACTGCTCAGTTATGGGCAGAGAAGCCCTCGAAGCCGCCATTGAAAACTACAAAAGCGGAGGTAAGAAAAAACACGAGCTTGAAGGTAGGGTCGTCTGCAACTGCTTTGGTGTCACAGAGAATGAAATCGAAAGAGTCATTCAGGAAAACAATCTCACGACCGTCGAAGAGGTCACCAATTACTGCAAGGCGGGCGGCGGCTGCGGTGGATGCCATGGCGAAATCGAAAAGATCATCGAAAAAATCCAGGGCGACAAAATAAAGGATACAACCGCTGCAAAATCCCGGCATGGGCCAAAACTGACAAATATCCAAAAGATTCAATTGATCCAGCAGACAATCAATGAACAGATTCGACCCGCCCTCCGCGCACACGGAGGAAATGTCGAGCTCATCGACGTCGAAGGCAACAAGGTCATCGTGGCGTTCCGAGGCATGTGCGCACAGTGTATGCTCGCTGAGTACACAATGAAAGATGTCGTCGAAGCAAGACTCAGAGAATTTGTCTCCGAAGACCTCTTTGTCGAAGAAGACAAAGAATCCGCACAGGAGCCCCACAATCATAGAGGATAAGCGATGAAAACCGTATATTTTGATAATAACGCCACGACAAAAGTCGCAGAAGAAGTGCTCGAAGAAATCACGCCCCTGTTCTGTGACCTTTACGGCAATCCTTCCAGCATGCACACCTTCGGCGGCCAGATCGCTCGCAGAATCAGAAAAGCCCGAGAGCAGGCCGCTGCCCTCATTGGCTGTGACCCCGCCGAGATTATCTTCACAAGCGGCGGAACCGAAAGTGACAACGCCGCCATCCAGGGCGCCTTGGCTGCCTCCCCGAACAAACGCAAAGTCATTACAACCAGGGTCGAGCACCCTGCTGTGTTGACCGATTGCCGCCAGTTGGAAAATCACGGCTACACCGTCGTAGAACTGGCCGTCGACAAAGAGGGCCGACTCGATTTGGCCGAGCTTGAAGAAAAGCTCGACGATGATACCGCTCTCGTTACGATTATGTACGCAAACAATGAGACCGGCGTCATTTTCCCAATCGATAAAATCGCCGACCTCGTTACAGGCAGGGGGGTCTCATTCCACACCGACGCCGTGCAGGTCGTCGGCAAGATTCCTCTCAACCTCGCCAATAGCAGCATCGATATGCTCAGTCTTTCAGGCCACAAACTTCACGCACCAAAAGGCGTCGGTGTCCTCTATATCAGGAAGGGCACAAGGTTTTCACCGTTTATGGTCGGTGGCCATCAGGAAGCGGGCAAACGGGCTGGCACCGAAAATATACCTGGAATCGTCGGCCTCGGAAAAGCCTGCGAACTGGCCGCCGAAAACATCGAAGAAGAAAACAATAAGGTAAGACGCCTCCGCGATAAACTTGAAAACGCCATATTGGAAAGCTGCCCCGATTCAAGACTCAACGGCGACAAAGAAAACCGCCTCCCCAACACCACCAACATCAGCTTTGAGTATATCGAAGGCGAAGCCATACTCCTTATGCTCGACAAATACGGCATCTGTGCCAGCAGCGGCTCCGCCTGCACCTCCGGCTCACTCGAGCCCTCCCACGTCTTGCGCGCGATGGGTGTGCCCTTCACCGCCGCCCATGGCTCAATCCGCTTCAGCTTAAGCAGATACAACACCGAAGAAGAGGTTGATTACACCGTCGAAAAAACGCCTCCCATCATCAACAAACTCCGCCGGCTCTCACCCTTTGTTGGTAAGTAATAACAATTTTATTTTTATAATTACGGCTGTGGAAATCTATTGCAAATGACCATCAGAACATAACTGAATAACCAGATCAGAAAAATTAACAAAAAAGGCCAAAGTGTCAAATAGTTAACTATCCTCGATTAGTACAAAATCTATGAATCGACACTGGCTCTGTGGTGAGAACGCATTTACAAATTCATTACGCTGAAAGGCTCTGTATTTCAGTAGGCAGCTTACTTAGCACAAGTTGTTTTAGATCGAGTTTCTTGCTGGCGTTGTCAATATCGATACCAACGATGTTGCCCTCAGCATCGTAGTCGAGAACAACTCCTTCTGAAACTTCCTTGCTCTCTTTGCTTGAACGCTCAGCGAGGTCTATATATAAGGAATCCGTATCTGGATAATAATTTAGCTTCATTTCTTGTATCCCCTGTCTGGAAAGGCATTATGTATCGTTTGTTTATCTTCAAGTGTTATGACTCGCAGTACTCTATTTTCTAATTCTTCAACAACACCCCAGAACCGAAAGCGATTACCTTCCTGTTGTTCACTATGGATTGGATTTTCTAACACTTGAATACATTATTTTTTCTTGATATACGGGCGCTTTCTGAGCACCTCTTTCTCAAAATAATCGGTAAATTTGCATTCCATAAGAGCATTTTACCAGCACTTCAAATGAAAAACCACAGAAACTTCCGCATCTTTTGTTTTTTCACCGAAGCCGAAGTCGATTACACCATCGAAAAAATGCCCCCCCTAATCAACAAACTCCGCCGGCTCTCACCTTTCGTGTCAAAGCAGCCGCAGAATTTTACACTTGCATATACCGGACTATACCGAAAGAAAAAAAACGAGAATTTTTTTCAGAACAAAAACAGCAAAATCACACAACCAAATCCGGATTGTGTCAGCGACCGTCCCATAAGATTATACCATTTTATAAAGGTGATTTTTGCTTTTTGCCGTTTTTGTATTATATTTTAAATAATAGAAACTTTAGAAAGGGGGAAGCTTGTCCATTTCTTTTTCAGCTTCCACCCTTATTAAACAGGCAGAGCCGGCATTTGCGAATCGCCTGGCCTGCTGCGGGACAGGGAGGTTGAATTCAGATGTCGAGAAGTATTTGAGGTAATAGAATGAGTCAACAATCAGCGTCCAGCAACTCCACAGCAGAAGCAACTCTTCTTTTCGGCGAATCGCTTGTTTCCAAAGGCCTCCTCACGCGGAGGGGACTTATCGAAGCGCTGAATAACCAGCGAGAGAACGGCGGCCGACTCGGTAAAGTATTACTTCGACTAAAGTTACTGAGTGAGGATGATATTACACGCGCTCTGGCAGAATATTTATCAATGGAGTACGTGCGTCTCGATGATGTGAGCAAGATAGATATGGATACAGCCCGCACGCTGCCGGAGAACATTTCCAAACGATTTTGTCTGGTAGCCATCGGCGAGACTGACGACAAGATTGTAGTTGCGATGGCTGACCCTCTTAATGTTATAGCAATAGATACAATCGCATTGCGATTGAAACGTCAGATTAAGACGGTGATTAGTTCCCCCCAGGAAATTACCCATGCAATAGAGACTATCTATCACGGTTCTGATATCGAAGAACAACAGCTTCGCGACATAGTAGAGATCGAAATCGGAGGGCATGATGAGAGCCTCGAAGCGGATCTGTCGGAGGCAGATATCAGCAGCGAAGCTGCTGCGACCAAGCCCCCGGTAATTCGGTTTGTGGATTTGCTGCTCAGCCAGGCCGTGAAAAGCCGAGCGAGTGACGTTCATATCGAGCCGCAGGAAAAATCGATGATGATTCGGATGCGTATCGACGGTATTCTTCGCGATATGGTCCCTCCTGCGAGAAAAATGCAGGCTGCGGTAATTACAAGAATCAAGATTCTGTCCGAGATGAATATCGCCGAGCGCAGACTGCCTCAGGATGGCCGATTCAAAATAAAGACATCCGGCAAGGATATAGATGTTCGTGTATCGTCAATTCCTACAATATACGGCGAAAAAATAGTACTGCGAATTCTGGACACATCATCGGCGAGCCACGATATAGAACAATTAGGATTCGAGCCCGAACTTCTTATAGAGTTTAAGACGATAATAAACCAGCCGCACGGTATCATAATAGTAACGGGGCCGACCGGCAGCGGTAAAAGTACGACACTATACTCAGCACTGAATTACCTGAAGGACCCCACGAAAAATATCACTACTGTCGAGGACCCGGTGGAATACCGTCTGGCAGGAATTAATCAGATACAAATCAAGCATGAAATCAATCTGGATTTTGCCAAGTGTCTGCGTGCAATCCTCCGACAAGACCCGGACATAATTCTTATAGGTGAGATTCGTGACACGGAAACAGTTGAAATTGCAATAAAGGCATCTTTAACAGGCCACCTTGTTTTAAGCACATTCCATACCAACGATGCACCAAGTGCAATAAGCAGACTTATGTATATGGGTATTGAGCCGTTTTTGCTCAGTTCCTCTCTCAATTTAGTTATTGCTCAGCGTCTCGTAAGAAAAATTTGTGAACACTGCAAAGAACCGATAACGTTAAGCGATGAAGCCCTGGCGCGCTTGAACATTGACTCCGATAAGTTCAAGAACCCTGTCTTTTACCACGGGCGAGGTTGTAACGTCTGCGGAGACACCGGCTTTTTGGGCAGATTGCCGATATTCGAGTTTTTGGTCATGGACAGCGAGATGCGTGAAATGATCATCAACAGAGCCAGTGAGGCGCAAGTAAGGGAGCAGGCACGCACAAAAGGTTACGGGGGATTACTTGAAAGTGGTGTAAGCAAGATACTGCAGGGTTTGACCACGGCTGAAGAGGTACTCAGCGTAACATTTACCGACAAAACAAGAGCATAGAAGGCTGGAACAGTCCACAAATAAAAAAGAAACGATAGTGCAAAAACCAGATGCTGTTTTTCTATTAAACCAAAGCTTTCAGGATGCCGATGGTGAATTCACAGCCGAATTCGAATGAAGAACAAAACATCCTAACAACGTTATTTTGCAGTAGTCCGGTAAAACCGTTAGAAAATCTAATGGGTAAAACAGCTTTTTGATATAAAAACGATGAACCGTAAGAGGGAAGATGAAAAGCTTTAAGTATATTGCTCGGGATTCATTAGGGATACGCAAGGAAGGCCACCTCCAGGCCGCCTACCCCAATGACGTTGTAAGCTGGCTTCGGGAAAAGGGGTTTACTCCCATCTCTATCAAAGAAAGCTTTGTCAAAGCCAGGAAAAAACAGCAAAAAACACGTCGAAAGCGAATCAAATCAGCAGAGCTGGCTGCGCTTTGCTGGCAATTAAACACAATGACTGAGGGTGGAATTACCATCACGGCAGCTCTGCAGGCCATCTCAGAGGATATAGAAAATCTACAGCTGCAGGAAATTCTTCAACAGATTCTGGAAAAGCTTCAAAAAGGACAGACATTATCAGACAGCGTTGCGGAGTACCCAAGGATTTTCAACAAGCTGTCCTGTGCGATGATATTAGCAGGGGAGACGAGCGGTAATCTTCCTGACTCACTTCGCAGACTCGCAGAGTACTTCGACAATCGTGACAAATTGGCGAAAAAGGTAAAGGGAGCGATGGCGTACCCGATTTTTGTATTCGTTTTTATCATTATAATAGTCATATTCATAATGGCGTTCGTTGTTCCGCGGTTCCGCGATATATTCGACCAAATCGGCGGTGAGATGCCTGCATTTACGATGGCATTTATGAGCTTTTACGATTTCCTGCACACTCATGTGCTTCATATAATTGGCTTCGTGGTCGTTACAGCCATATCCACAGTTTTTTTCGCGAAAACCACAAAAGGCCATTTTCTATTCAGCAGGCTTGCGCTTTCGCTGCCATTAATGGGCAAGATATTAGCTCAGGCCTTCGTGGTGACGTTCTGCAAGACGATGGCAACATTGCTTGCCGCAGGAGTCTCAGTTCTTGAGGTCTTCGATATTCTCTCTACGATGTCGAATAACGATATTATAAAGTCAGCGGTAGCGCAAGCAAGAAAGAATATTGTAGGCGGTTCAAACCTTTCATCGAGTATGTCAGAAACCGACTTTTTCCCCAATATGGTTGTCAAAATGATGCAGGTGGGCGAAGAAAGCGGGGCACTGCCGAAAGTTCTGGAGAGGACGGCCATGTATTATGAGCGAAAGGTCGATTCTTCCATAACGACAATAATGGGTCTGCTTGAGCCGCTGATGATTGTAGTAGTTGGCGCAATTGTATTGATAGTAGTTCTTGCACTGTACCTGCCGATATTCTCAATGGCACCGAAAGGTGGGTAAGGCCTATAATTGCTGATTGACAATTGAATATTATAAAAGAATTAGCCACAAAGACACAAAGTCACGAAGGGAAATTCGAAATAAAAATGTATTGTTATCTTAGTGTCTTGCTGCCTTTGTGGCAAAACGTAAAAAATAATCAATGATAAAGTCGCAAATGAATCTGGTCGATTTGGACATTGTTTGAGGAGTGATGCCTGTATTCGCAGGTAAAATATAATTTTAAGAGTTTATTTAGGAGAAGTGAAAGATGGAAAAGAGAAAAGGTTTTACACTGATCGAGCTGATGGTCGTAATCTTCATTGTAGGCATCTTGGCTGCAGTGGCGATTCCCATCATGCGGGGCCGAATTGACGCGGCCAAGTGGTCGGAAGGCAAAGCAGCCGCCGGCAGTATCCGTACGGCAGCCCGAGCGTTCTGTGCCGAGAAGGGCCCAAACTGGGGCGGCACCTGGGCAACCGTGTCTTTGACCGACTTGGGCTTCAGCAATCTCGCCCCTGGGCTCAATGGCGACGACCTGGACGGCAAGTACTTCAGCAGTGACAGTTATGCATTTGCGTTTACCGCCTACGACACCTATACGGTTACGGTAACCGCTGCTACTTCGACCAGCGCTGATAAGCCTACTTCACCATCGGTGATGACGCTGGACCAGGCCGGCACCTGGACAGAAACTCCGTAAGAATAGAGTCCATTTTGTCCCGGACCAATTTATCCGCCACACTTATTGGCGGATTAAGCTCGGGTGAGGCCTGATTGCAGCAGGCTGCAAAAAGTGAACGCTGCGAATAAATTCTTACAACTACCGGTAATTGTTAAGTCAGGCTAAAATCAATGGGGGCCTTGTAACTCAAGGCCCCCACTTTGCATTAAAGACGGCGCCGACTTTTTTAATACAGGTCCGGTAAACACTCTCCATTTCCAGGCCCATTTACTATCAAGGATTTGTATTTGCCAGGATTGTCGGCAAATGAAGCAATAATTTTTGCCTCTAACGGCTTTTTGGAGTATACTTTAATTAGTAAGCCCCGTTAGAAATTTTACAATGGCCTATATAATACAAAAAGGGAGGATTTCTAACGGGGTAATGCGCTACAAAATGAGGCGGGCACCAACAATTTTTTGAGCTAAGTAATCGCTATTTAGGTTCATAAAAATCCGGAACAACTGAAGAGACGGCTGCTCGGCAACTTAGAAGTATGGACAATATTGATGATGACCTCTAAACAATTCAAACGATCCAACCAGACGTGCGGATTTACTTTAATTGAAATAATGGCCGCAATCCTTGTTCTGACAATTGCGGTGCTCGGTACGTCCGCATATAGATATCATACCAGCCTGCATGTACGAACAGCCGACCTGAAAACAACCGGTGCCAGAATGGCCAGCCTGCTTTGCGAGACCTGGCGCGGCACAAGCGACCCCAATACATTCGACCCAACAACCCATTTTAGTTCAGAGCTTACTATCAATTCTGTGATGCTCTCTGAGGCTCCAGCGGCACCGACAGGTAATACGGTATTGGGAACCTATAAAATTACCGTTGATGATGTCGACTACCGCGCCCTGCTTTATTGGAAAGACATTTCGTCCGGTCTTCGTGCCCTGAGCGTTATGATGGTCTGGGACTGGGACCCGCAGAAGCCCATAATTGCGAGTAAGTCATTCAGGCTCACAACGTACGTCGTTATCGATTAGCATTATGAAAGGGACTCTGGCAAAAATGCCTAAGAATAAGAAGACAATCGTAAATCGTAAAGGAGTTACGCTTGTAGAGCTGATGATAGCGGCAAGCCTTGTGAGCATCGTCATAGTTGGTGTCGGTGCGCTGCTGGTTGATAGTCAGCGCGGCTGGAACAGGATGTACAGCCGCACATACTCTGACGTTTCAACCGATGCGCATGTAGCCAGAAGGACGTTTGACCGAGTTGTCCGCAACGCGAGCAGCCAGGGTATTTTGCTGGATGATAACGGCAATTGGCTCGAGGTCTGCTGCTATTCAGATCCCAATGTGGCTGTCGTTGACCGCTACGCACGTTTCCTTAGCTCTAACAGCGAGTTAACTCTTGAGTATGGCGAACTGAACCCCAAAAAAACTTTGAACACCGAGATTATCTGCGGGAACGTTACGAGCTGTGTTTTTATGTCAGCCGACAACTCCATCCAAATGATACTCAGGCTCGATAACGGCACGCAGAACAAAACCGTTGTCGCATCCGCTTATATAAATAATCAATAACAGAAAGCCACGTAAAGGGCAGGAGAAGCGAAAATGAACAATAAACCAGCACAATCAAAAACCGAGAGGCTGCGCATTTCCTGTGGAAGGGGCGGTTTTGTCTTAGCGGCTATGCTGTGCGCGGTCGTGATACTGATTATCTTAGGCACTGCCCTGCTGAGCCTGGGTCTGCACAGTCGCGTCTTTGCGGTCAGGACCTCGTCTGAGATATCGGCACGTTGTGCAGCCGATGCCGGGCTGACAAAGGCATTTTATGAAATGAACGAAAAGCTCAAAGTCATCCCCTGGGACGACAGCAGCCTGCCCCAGGCAACAGACGAGATTTTGCCCAATACCGATGCGACTTACAGCTATACGGTTACAGGTGACATGAGCAGTGGTTACGTTATTGAATCATCGGGCAAATCCGGGGTGGGGGAAAAAGCAGTTTTGTGCTCTTTATCGTTGCAGGGACCATTGGACTTTGCAGTCTTTTCCAATAGCCAGATGGTGTTGCGTAACAGCGCAGAAATTGACTGGTACAATTATGACGATGAAGACGAGAATCTAAAAGTCGGCACCAATAGTATTGAAGCAGGTGCAGTTGAGCTAAAAAATTCGATTAAAATACATGGTGACGTCGTTGTCGGGCCCGGCGGTGACCCGGATACGGTAATTAATCAAGGCAACGCTATCACTATAGAAGGTGATACCTATGCAGCATCCAAAGAAAAGAGATTACCTTCCCCCGCTGTTCCCGCCTGGTTGGAGGAGATGTTCTCCGGTGGAACGATAAATAATAACGAGACTATCACGACTTCCGGCAAATACGATTCAATCCAACTCGGCAACAGCAAAGAAATACAAATAGAGGGAGACGTTTCACTGTACATCACCGGTGATATAAGTCTTGGGAATTCCTGTAAGATAACCGTTAATGATGATGGAAGCTCAAGCCTGGTCATCTATCTTAGCGGCCAATTCGAAGGTAAGAACAGCTCCGAGCTGAATAATGGGACTAAGAACCCCAGAAAGCTAAAAATCTATGGCATGGATAGCTGCACCAACATGCAATTCAAGAACAGCAGCACGACGTACGGAGTCATTTATGCACCAAAAGCTGATATTGTATTCCATAACTCGATTGACCTCTACGGAGCAATAGCCTGTAAAAGCCTCGATTTGAAGAATTCTGCTAAGATTTACTACGATGCGTCTCTTAGAGATGCAAGTATAAATGATGTGGGTACGTGCTTTGTAGTTAAACAGTGGCGAGAGGAATAGGTAAAGGGATTCGGACATACGAAGATCGAGACGAGCAGGCGGTCAACAAGATATTGACCGCCTGTTTTTTATTTCCTTCAGCCGGATGTCCTATAATTCCAATAATCATTTCTCAAATCCCCTGTGATTGCATAGGTTTTGATTCAAACAAACCTCGACGGATGTTTCAAGTCTTTATCTTTACGCGCAAATCGCAATATTTATAGGACTATACAGCTTTCAATCAGGGACACAGACCTCTCAAATCAATCTATTGTAATTTTATAATTTCTACGTAAAAACGGGGCACGTTTGAGCCGATGAAAGTAAGAGTAAATCGCTGAACTAAAAACAGACAGCCGATGACAGTTAAATCATACTATTGGTAAGTCCGCTTCTAAAAAGCGAATTGAAGGTTTTGCAGCTTCAATTGATTTTCGTTAAGGAGGACTTATGGGTTTAAGTTGGATAAGCTCGCTCAGGCAAAAGATTGAAGACAGGCAGGTCTTCGGCCTGGATATCGGCTCATCTTCCGTCAGCGCCGTTCAACTGCGCAAAAAGGGCGGCGGCTGGGTGGTTACGGCAGCCAATCACGTCAAAATGCTTCCTAATGAAGAAAATGAAGAGCAGGAGCACAGACAGGCAAACACTGTCAACGCAATTAACAAATGCCTTGAGCCGATAGAAACACGGACACGACTGGCTGTTTGCAGCGTTTCCGGTCCGGAAGCGGCGGTCCGCGATTTTAAGTTTCCTTTCCTGCCTTTGGATGAAATGGAACCGGCAGTCATGCTCGAAGCAACACAGGTATGCCCCTTTAACGCCAATGACATTGCCGTTGACTACCAGTTGTTAAGTAACGACCAGAATACTGTCAGCGGGCTTTTAGTAGCGGCTACAGATCGGTTGATAGAGAGCAAGGTAAAACTTGCAAAACAGGCTTCTCTTGACTGTGTATTAATGGATGTTGACGGCCTGGCACTTCTGAACTGCCTCAGTGAATGTGAAAGAGACGAGAGCGGTCAAACAACAACAGCTATTTTGAACATTGGCGGCTCTTACACAACTCTTGCAATTACTAACGGCCGAGCTACACAGTCTTCACCCTTTGTCCGGGACATGGCCTATGCCGGCATTGATATCGTTAAGGCAATTGCAGAAGAAAAAAATATGTCAACAAAAGATGTAGAGTCCGCCATAGACGGATTCGAGGGCGATAATTCTACGGACAGGGGCGTCACATTCAAGGACAGTTTGGAAAAAGCCTGCGAGAAATTGATCGTCGATGTTACGGAGACGCTGCGCTATTACACGGCTCAGGAAAAATCGAGCTTTGTTGAAAGAATATTTGTCTGCGGCGGATTTGCTATGGTCCGGGATCTGGTTGAGTTACTCGACAAGCAGATTCCAGCAAAGATTGTATTGTGGAATCCATTTGAGAAAATCAGCTGCACTGCGGGACAGTCCTGCGAAGATATGCTTAAAAAAGAGGGTCCGGCGATGGCGATAGCAGCCGGTCTTGCTATGAGGTCAATCTGATATGTTCACGATAGATTTACTAAAGGGACAAAATATTCCGAAAAAGAGCAGTCCAGGCAGCATAGCGACCGTTGCGTCAGCTTCTTTTGTGCCGGTTGTTATCGCGATAGCAATGTTTGGTTTATACATACGTAACAAGGTCGTTATATCGGTTCAGGCAAACTCAATAGCCAATTACAAGACAAAGATTAACAAACTGTCGGATGCAATAGAGATGCAGAAATCATTCGAGGAAAATTTAAACGCTTACAACAACTTCTTATCGGAAATCGAAGGCAATCTTGGCAAGCATACTCAGTGGTCGCCGGTTCTCGTGACGCTGGTTCAGAATATGCCGGACTCGGTAGTGCTGACAACGCTCGATGTAAAACAGCGTTCTGTAAGAAAAAAAGTGCCTCAAAAGAATAATCCAAAACAAATGATAGACATCTCTATTCCTGTAAGGACATTACAGATGACAATGTCCGGCAGGCCGCAATCCAACTGCGACCAGGACATCAGGAATTTTAGTGATTCTCTTCGCTCTTCAAGTTTATTAGGGCCGAAGATTGAAGACGTCAGGATCTCGCAGGGGCTTGCTAAGCTCGACGGGAAGGATGTAGTCTCTTATCAGATAGATTGTATATTTAAGCCGGGAATGTAGCATGTTCTTAATGAAGATACAAAAGAAATATTTAATAACAGTTGCTATAGTTTGGGCAGGTTGCTTCATGCTGTTTTTGTTTGTATACATAGCTTTGCTTGTGCCGCAGCAAAAGAGCAAAAAAAGAGTAGAAAGCCAGCTCGCTGAGATAATACAAAGGCACAATTCCGCATTAACGGCAAACCAGGAGGATACTAAAAAAAGAAAAAACGAAGAAATCGAAAAACTACGAGAGACAATGAAGAATTTCGCTTATGACTCCGAAGATTCGGCCAACCTGACTTTCGATATAAGCCAAATTGCCAACGAGAAGAAGGTTAATTCGTTCAGCATTAAAATGCAGGAAGACCGCCGAGGCGGACAAGCAGGTGATCTTAAGTACATACAGGAGAACAGTATTGATATCAGCTTTACAGGGGATTTCAATCAGTTTGTGACTTTCCTAAATGCCCTGGAGAGACACCAGCCGGTTGTCTTCGTAGATAATTTCAAAATAATTCGCTCAGCGGTGGAGGATTCAAACCACAAAGCAAATATGAAACTGGCGGTTTTCTTGCGGAAATCTCAGGACAGCTGAATTACGAGAACGCCAGCCGCAGAGCAGGAAGAGACAAGATAAAAGAAATGAGAACGATAGCAATAGCAAACCAGAAAGGCGGTTGTGGAAAAACAACCACGGCAGTTAACCTTGCAGCTGCATTTGCCAAATCCGGCAGGCGGACATTGATAGTAGACCTGGACCCACAGGGCCACGCCACTCTGGGCTTGGGACATGACCCTGAAACTATTGATAAAACTGTTTATCACGCTCTTACCAATGTTCAAATTCCACTGCCGAGAGTGATAATAGACACTAACATGGAAGGCCTTAAACTTGCACCGAGCAATATCCTCCTTTCAGGTGCCGAACTTGAGCTGGTCAATATAGTCGGTAGAGAATTTGTTCTGAGCGAGCAGTTCAGATTAGTAAGCGAAGATTATGATATTTGCGTTATCGACTGTCCCCCGTCCCTTGGTCTTCTGACACTGAACTCGCTCATCGCCAGCACTGATGTGATTGTGCCTGTTCAAGTCAATTACTTCGCGATGGAAGGGCTGAGGCAGCTGCTGGAGACCGCTGACATTATCAGAATGAACTTCCAGCCTTGCTACGTGAAAATCCTGGGTCTATTGCTGACTTTTGTCGAAGACAGATTACTGCTGAGCAGGCAGATACAGCGTCAGATGCGTGAATACTTCGGTGATGTGGTATTCAATACTGTTATCCACAGAACGGTAAGGCTTGCCGAGGCCCCAAGCGCCGGCGAGTCGGTTCTGACTTACGCACCGTCAAGCAAAGGCGCTGCTGAGTACACCGCTCTGGTTGAGGAGATAACCAGACGCGAAGCAGTGTCTTCAGAAAATATTCAAGAAGAGAAAGAATCTTTTGCTGCTGCGATAGGCCATAACCAAGGCAATGATTTTGACAAGGAGATAAGCGATGCCCAAACAGAAATCAGGGCTACACAAGGGAATCTCGACAATCTTTAATGGTGTGCCGATTCCGAAAGGCAGCGACGGTATGCAGCCGAGCTCCACAGCAACAAAAGAGGCTCCGAGTTATGGTCCTCCCAGCCACCTGACGAAAAGTACTGCGGAAGCTCCAACACCAATTAAGCCGGCCCCGAAAGCGGCGCCGACTGAAAAACCAAAACCTAAAGCTAAAGAACAAATCGCTGCTCCAGTGCCTGAAGTCATATCAAGACGCCAGCCGGAATGGCTGGAACGTATTCTGCAGCCGATAAAAGAAAAGCTATTCGAGCCAAAATCCGGTGTCAGTCCTGCGCGACAAAAAGCGATGGTTGTATTAGTTCCTGTTCTGTTTATCGGTATGATACTGGCGTTTGTAAAAGTGTTAGGCAGTGGTACGAACGAGACGGCTGCATCCAATGCATTCAAGCCGTCTGGGGTCGTCGCGGCCGCTACAAATAATATCACCTGGCAGGCTCCTACGCCCTACCCGAAAGACCTTCGCGACCCTATGCAATTCGGGTTTGTTGGGCCTGCAGCAGACCCGGGTGAAACCGGGGACATTGTCGTAAAAGGCATTGTCTACAGTGAGGAAAATCCCTCTGCAATTGTTGGTATTGACATAGTACACGTAGGCAGCAAGGTGGCCGGCGCAACCGTGGTAAAAATAAACAAAGACAGTGTCGAGTTTGAAATGAACGGCAAAAAGTGGACACAAAAGGTACGTTGATTAAAAGAGAAACTGATAGAAATAACATAAAAGAAAGTAGTCTTAACCGTTAAACGAGAAAAGGAGCAATCATGAAAAGATTTGTGACAAAATTTGTGGGGCCATGGTTTTTGATGATTCTTGTACTTGTTCTGGCAACCGGCGCAGCAGAGGCCGCCGCCGCTGCGAGCAGCGCCAATGAAAAGGCGAGCAAGAAAGAGGTTTTGACACCGCTTCAAGAGCAGATGCAAAAGACGATAAGTATCACATTCAGGGAGACGCCCATCGATGATGTAATAAGGGCAATAGCCGAAAAGGCAAACGTGGATATTATTAAAAGTCCGCAGGTCACGGGCACGGTGACGGCCACTCTAACAGACGTCCCGTTGGGAGAAGCACTGGATAATATCCTTGCATCACACGGGTACGGCTATGTAGCCGACAAGAACGTAATACGAATAGCACCGCTTAGCGAGCTTGCTCAAAAGGAAGAGTTACTTGTCAGCAAAATTTACCGCATTACTTACGCGGATGTCAAAGACGTTGAAAAAACCCTGGAGAAATTTATTTCAAAACGCGGCTCGTTATCGTCCAGCACGAGCACCAGCGATATAATCGTTACCGACACCGAAAGCAAAATCAAGGCCATAGAAACCTTCATCGCACACATTGACAGGATAACACCACAGGTATTGGTCGAGGCAAGAATCTACGACATAACGGCAAAGGACAAGCTCGACCTCGGCATCGAGTGGATGGCAGGCAGGAATACAACGCTTAGCTCAACGATAGGCGGCGATCCGACAGGAACAACAAATCCCTTCATCACAAGCGCCTTCGGCGGGGCAGTAGACAAAACAGCCAATACTTCAGTAGGTTATCTGCGATTTGGTATTCTGAATTCACATATCGACATTGATACGCAAATACGAGCTGAGAGGGAAGATATCAATGCCAAGCTCCTTGCCAATCCGAGAATATTAGTGCTTGACAACGAGACGGCCCTTTTCGACATCGTAACCGAACATCCCTACGTGGAAAGAACAATAACGGGCAACACGGTCACAGAAACAGTTAAATTCAAACTAGTCGGCACCAAGCTTGAAGTAACTCCACATGTGACAAGGGACGGCATGTTAAGATTGCACATCATGCCGGAATTTGGTGTTAAAGTGGATGACGTTACAATGTCGTCAGGAACGGTCCCTGTTGTCGACACCCGCAAAGTCGACACGATAGCCTTGGTGCAAGACGGCCAGACAGTGGTGATAGGCGGCCTGCGCAAAAAGGAAGTCACCCAGCAAACCAACAAGATACCCTTGCTCGGCGACTTACCTGTTATTGGATTGTTATTCAGGTTCGAGGGTGAAGACATTACCAACAGTGAACTTGTTGTTTTCATAACGCCGCGGATTATCATCCATCCGGTTTTGTCGGAAGCGGAGCAGCAGGCTTATGAAGAAACCGAGTTTATCAGGCCAAAGCCAGTTATGAGCAGGATGGAAAAAGAGGCAGAGGTTGAAGCAGACGCAAGCGAAAAATAACCACTGCTTATAAGTTACTAATAGATACCTGACAACAAATTTTTGGTAATTAGCCGAGCAAATGTAACGCCGAGGCCGGCCTTGAATATGCCGGCCTCGGCGTTCAAAATACACAACTGACCCCTTTTGAAAGTAATACAGCGGCACTTGTAACTTGCCGATATGTCTGCTCGGTGAACGGATTAAGAAGTTCAATTTACGGGGTGTTTGTGGCTTGAATAACATAATATGCCCCGGAGACCGGTTTGTGGGTAAATTCTTACGCGTAATCGCACAGACTCGAAATGATAAATTTAACTAAAGATGGATAAAGAGAACAAAGACAAGATTAAAGTTTTACTGGTCGAAGACAACCGTGTAGACGCCCTGTCGGTTCAGAAAATGCTGACTGAGGAAATGGACAGCCCATTTACCCTTGAACATGCAAGCCGGCTGACAGAAGCAATAGAACATCTCGAAAAGGAAACCTTTGACGTGGTCTTGCTGGATTTGGGACTGCCGGATAGCATAGGATTGGAGACTCTTGTCCGGATGCGCGAGCAGGCATCGCATGTTCCGATTGTTGTTTTGACAGGGGAAGGAGAAACGCTGTCAATTGAATCCCTAAAGCACGGAGCTCAGGACTACCTGGTCAAAGGGCATATAAACTATGGTACTCTGCGACGGTGTTTGTGTTATGCCATTGAACGCAAAAAGATTCAGGAAGCCCTGTGGATAAAGGACCGCGTTATCGAATCCTCTATCAATGCCATCGCAATCACTAACCTGCAGGGCAAACTAACATACGTAAACAAAGCGTTCCTAAAACTATGGGGAAACGAAAGTACAGATGAAGTTGTCGGCAAAGACATCGCCGGTTTCTGGCACAAAACCAATGACACTTTGTGGATAACAGAAACCGTATTCAGCAGCGGAAGCTGGTTTGGAAAAGTAAGCGGCAAAAAAAAGGACGAAAGCAAGCTGGATTTACAACTTTCGGCATTTATAGTGAAAGAAAAAGGAGAGTCCAGCGAATCACTTTGTATGGTATTTTCTTTTGTGGATATTACCGAGCTGACCCACCTGCGTCATCGGCTGAAAACAGAACAGTCCTTCGCCGGTCTTATAGGTCGTGATAAAAAGATGCTCGAACTGTTTGACACTATCAGGGAAGTTACCGAGGTGAACATCCCTGTGTTAATCCAGGGTGATAGCGGCACAGGCAAAGAGCTTGTTGCCGCCGCTATTCACGATGAAGGTCCGCTGGCTGATAAACCTTTTGTTCCCGTAAACTGCGGTGCGCTTCCGGAGGGAGTTTTGGAAAGTGAACTGTTTGGACATGTTAAAGGAGCATTTACGGGGGCCGTTCGTGACAGAAAAGGGCGGTTCGAGCTGGCAGACGGCGGAACAATATTCCTCGATGAAATCGGAGATATCCCGAGCACGATGCAGGTTAAGCTCCTGCGTGTCTTACAGGAAGGTACCTTTCAGAAAGTGGGAGGCGAAGAGAACATAAAAGTCAATGTTCGTATTATCAGTGCAACAAATAAAAATCTTGCCAAGGAGGTTGCTGCAGGAAGGTTCAGAGAAGACCTTTTTTACAGATTGTGCGTAGTTCCTATTTATCTGCCGCCACTGCGTGAACGGCGAAATGACATCCCACTTCTGGCAGAGCACCTGCTGAAAAAAGCTACGACAGAAACGGACAGGGACGATATTGTCCTGTCAACAGAAGCGATCGATGTACTGATGGATTATGACTGGCCGGGGAATGTGCGAGAGCTTGAGAACGCCCTTCAATATGCGAAGGTAAAATGCAGAGATAACGTACTGCTGCCTGAACATTTGCCTTCAAATATTCTAAAGGCAAATATGCTGACACAGCTTAGCCCGCAAAAGAAAGAGCGAAAAAAGCGAAAACACAAGCTCGATATAGAAACGGTTTGGCAGACGCTGGCCAAGACAGGCGGCAATAAAATCGAGGCTGCACAAAGGCTTGGTGTTTCACGAGCGACTCTTTATCGCTTCCTTGAGGAAAGTGAAAAAACGGGCAAAATCACCGCTGTATAATCTGTCGTTTCAGCCGTTAAAGTATCCCAGATAATAAGTAGTGTCTCATTTAGAGTAAATGAGACAGCGCAATCTCTTTAGCGGCCGCTGACCTACCATAACATTTTAATAGATAAGAACTTACAAGAGGCTGCGGTCAAGGCCCTATAACCTTAAGCAGACCGCTTCTTAATGTCTCATTAGCAACTTTCAAATGAGACATTCCAACTACATCCACTAAAAGTTTTGCCAGCGTAACTGCTTGTCTCCTATAAGCTTACAACTTTTTTGCTGTCCCAGTTAATAATTCGGCACGCCTATTGCTCTAATTACTAAATGAAGATAGAAATAAGAAACAAAATTGGGGGTAATGATGACAGCTTTATATTACAGAATGTGGCTTTCGGATACGGTTGGTAAAAAGCGTCTGATAGTTCTTGCAATCATTTGTTACATCACCCTGTGCTAAGTGTTTAACGTCTGCCGGATAAGCAGCATGTCAGGAGAGAAGAAAATGGATAATCCAAGCAATGAATACATTTCAGAAGCCTTAAAAATAGCCAATGACTTAATGTCCCTTGCAGGCGACGGAGATACACTCGGAGATTGCGGCGGCTCCGGCATACTCTTTGCCGTGTGCCGGGATTGTGCCTACAAAATCCGCCGTCATGCTGAAAATGAAGAACGCAAGACAAAGATGAACTTCGTACGTTCAAATACTATGCTGGTGATTTTCGCAGCAGCAGTGTTGTCAATGGTCTTCGCTTCGCCGGCCAAGGCAACTATCATTCTCTCAACGAATGCAATAGAAACATTAGGTGGATCGACCTACACCAACGCCGACTTAATAGAGTATGACCCGGTAACCGACACTTCGATGCTGTACTTTGACGAAAGTCTATTCGGCAGCAACGAAAACATCGATGCGATTCATGTGCTTTCCAACGGCAATATTATTCTTTCAACTAATAGTGAAGCAACACTGGGTGGCCTAAGTTTCGTGATAGGTGACCTTATCGAGTACAATCCGACAACGGACATAGCAACACTATTCTTCGATGAGAACTTGTTCAGTGCCAGCGAAAACATCGATGCCGTGTCTCTACTCGACAATGGTAATATCATCTTATCAACAACCGGCATCGCGACGCTGGGAGGACTGAGCTTCGCAGACGGCGATCTGGTCGAGTACAATCCGACAATGGACATAGCAACATTATTCTTCGATGAGAGCTTGTTCAGTGCCGATGAAGACATCGATGCAGTACACATTCTTGATAATGGCAATATTATTCTTTCAACTATGACTATCGCAACGCTCGGCGGGCTGACCTTCGCGGATGGCGACCTTGTTGAGTACAATCCGACAACAGATGTGGCAACTTTATACTTCGCCGAAAGTCTCTTCTCTAACGATGCCGACATCGATGCTGTTTACGTTACAACACTGCCTGAGCCGGCAACAATAGTTATGTTAGGTCTTGGAATGCTGGTATTTATTATCCGCAGGTGAATACGTCCATATCCTGAATAGAAGAATGGCTACAGCAAACGCTTCAATCGCAGGGATTATGAGACTTTTGCAAAAAGGTACAGCGGGCATTTGCTTTTACGTAAAATTGAGTTATACTTTATAATGTAGAAGTGTTTTTTAGGGGAGTGACGCTATGTTATCCTATGTTAAACTTGATAGTCTTAGGGGCAACGTAGATGACAGCTACATCGATACTTCTAACAGCCCGATTCAGCATATCGTCAGCAAGAATGGAAATTTTGGTGCCAACAATAGACGACGATTTTGGGGAAATAATTCATTTATATCTCAGACTCTTAAATCTAAAAGGGGTATGACTCTTATTGAAGTGGTAGTGGCTATGTTGATTCTGTCAATTTTAATCATCGGAGCCCATTATCACTTCGTTTATGGAAGAGGCCAGATTGCTCTACGGGAAAATTACCGCGCAGCTCTCCAACTGGCTGCTCAGAAGTTGGAAGAGCTGAAAGCGGATAGCTATAATGACATAACAGTAAGTAAAACACAGGAAACTCTTGCCTTAGGAGAATATTCCTGTAATCGCAGCACAGATGTAAACGATGTCAGCTTATATAAAAAGATTAACGTTCAAATTGATTGGAATCAGATGGGCAGGGACCATAATGTGAGTTTAGATACCTTTATAGCTCCCAAATGGTGAATCTCATGAAAACAAAAAGACAAAAAGGTTATACTGTAATGGAAATTCTGATTGTAGCTGCTATAAGTACCATTGTCCTTTCGGCAATAGGCACCGTTATCGTCATCGGCCATATATGCTACAATCAAGCCTCTGAAATTGTGGAGCTTCAAAGGAACGCTTCTCTTGCCATGGATACAATAAGCCATTCTATTCAAGCCGGTAGGGCCGCGGAGCTGGAGAGCAATGGTCAAGCCATAAAAATATACAGAGAAACGGACTGGATAAGATACTTTCCTGAATACGGCGACCTCAAATCAGAGATTGAAGGAGGACAACCTCAGGTTGTTGTCCAGGGTAACGTTGAGGCTTTGGGATTTACTCTGCAAGCGAATAAAGTAGGGATAGACCTCACCTTGAAAAAAGATAACGTACAGAATAATTTTGTCTCAACAGTAAGTATGCGAAATTATGGGGAGTGATCCAAAATGAAAGGAAGAACACTAAAATCAGAAAAGGGTGTCGTTCTTCTTGCCGTGGTAGTCTCTATTCTTATCATTGCGATTCTCGGCTTTTCTGTACTGCATCTGGCCAGCACTGAAATAATACTGACTCAGAAGGCTGTCAACAAAACCAAGGCTTTTTATGCTGCTGAGGCTGGTCTTGAGTATGGGCTTGTAATGTTAAACAAACTCTCACGTGAGCATAGACAAGCTCTGTATTCCGACGGTGATATTCTTGTGCACTACCAAGTCTCTCTGCCCGCAGTGGAAGGTTTCACTTTTGATGTTTTATCGGTAGAAAAAGTGGGAACTGTCGAGACAAAGACCATCGATTCGGGATCGTATAAAGGATTAATAGCAAGCATCCAGAAGTACAAGATTACTTCTCAGGCCACATCTAACGAGCCAGATGCTATTTCTGCAAAATTGGTTCAGTGGGTTGAATATCAGGGCTTTCAGCTTTTCCAGTTTGCAGCTTTTTATGAACAGGACATGGAGATGCACCCGGGACCGGCAATGACTATTACAGGCAGAATTCATTCGAATAACGACATCTATTTAGGATCCAACAGCACACTTTCTATTGATTCTTACATTACTTCTTCCGGTGATATTTATAATTGTAGTAAGCCCGGAAACCCTCAAACTCAAAGTGGAACTATCGAGATTAAGGATGCTGATGGACATTACCAGAATATGGATTTTGATAGCCGTGACCCGGATTGGACAAGTAAAGCTACAGAGATATGGGGCGGTACAGTACAGAGTCAAGTCCACGGAATCCCAACAATAGAACTTTCCCTTGCTATTGGGGATGAACCAATTGATATAATCAAGCCTGGTGATGCCGGAGACTCCGAGGCACTACAAGAAGCCAAATTATACTATCAGGCAGATTTACGCATCATTGATGGCGTAGCCTATGATATATCGGGCAATGTGGTCGATTTGACTTATGAAAAAGATGGCAGCAGTCTAAATCCTGTTGATATGGACAAGTCATTCTATAATAATCGAGAGGGAGCAGATATCACGGTTACAGAGATTGACATATCCAAGTTAATAGAAAGCGGAAAATTCCCTGTCAATGGGATATTGTATGTTTCAACCCATAATGCCGGTGCAGGTAAGCAGGATGGAGTAAGATTAGTTAATGGGAAAACTTTGCCGGAACAGGGATTAACAGTGGCAACGGATAATCCCCTTTATATTCAGGGAGACTATAATCACGATAAAGCACCGGCATCGGTCCTATGTGATGCAATAAATGTTCTTTCTAATAGTTGGAATGACGCAGGGCTCTGGCAGACCGCTACTAACACCGAAGTGAATACTTCCTTTGTATCAGGGCATACGCCGACGAAAGATGTGGGTTATGGAGGCGGGCTTGAGAATTTCCCCAGATTTCTTGAAAATTGGAGTGGGAAGGAGTTTAAGATGACCGGGTCAATGACAAGCCTCTGGTATAGTGAAATAGCTACCGGACAATGGATATACGGCCAACCCTACTACGAGGCACCTAAGCGAATGTGGGGATTTAATGGAGTCTCAGACCTTTCCATGCTTCCCCCGGGAACACCCGTCGTCTACAGAACCCACAGAAGCAACTGGCAGCAGCAATAACCGGAAAAGAGGGATCCTCTCTTATGACAAGGAGAAGAACCTCAGACAGTTGTCAATGGTAACGTAGAATATTTGGGATTTACTAGCGAGCAAGGGAGGGATAAACCTCACGTTGGCACAAAATAACGTACAGAATAATTTTGTCTCAACAGTAAGTATGCGAAATTATGGGGAGTGATCCAAAATGAAAAGAAATATGCCAAAATCAGAAAAGGGGGTAGTTCTTCTTTTCGTAGTGGTCTCCATTCTTATCATTTCGATTCTGGGTTTCTCCGTACTCCATCTGGCCGGCACCGAAATAATACTGACTCAGAAGGATATCAACAAAACCAGGGCTTTTTACGCGGCTGAAGCAGGGCTCGCTGATTTGACCACAAAGTTGCACAATAAAGAGCTGGGTTATTTTGAGAATGCAACGGGTAAGATTGAGTATACAACCTTGGGAGAGGGAAGTTACGAGGTTGATGTTTATTACGACGAAAATCCTCCTTATGCCATTTCAACCGGCCAGGCAGGAGACAAAGAGAAAAGAATAAAGGTGGAACTATCCTTTCTGTCTCAGCATTACGAAGATGCCATATATGCCGGTAATTCAATTGGAGGTGGGTTCACATTTACATTAAGGGGCCAGGGTGCACCAAGTGTTGTTGGGGGAAGAGAAATTGGCGGCAGAGACATGGTATTCGGAAACATATTCGTTGATGGGGATATCAGTATGCATGAAGAAAGCAGTATTAATCCCTCTCCGCTGCCTAATACCTTTCATTTAAATGGAGATACTGACTCAACCGGCGGCGTTAGTATCCTCGATAGTGCCTCAATTTCCGGAGAAGTTCAGGAGGGCGTCACTGCGTTGAGCGATCCCGACCTGTTGGCCATGAACTACCGGATAAATAATACACATAACGTGGGCCAGCTCTTTGCAAATGAAGGCGTTGATTCGGGACACCTGCCATCAGGCCATGAGTTATACAACGTGGTAGTAAAGAATCCTGCCGACAGGTCGGCCGAGTGCACATCTACTTCCGGCGACGATTACTTTCTTGAGCCGGCAAGCGTTTCAGGAGGGGGAGGCGAAAAGGACGCAACAACTCCTTTACACCTGGGTAGTGACCGGATTTACTACATTGACGGCAATGTGTGGGTCCACCACAAATCCACCTATGGGATGTTAGTCGACGGTAAAGTGACCATTGTAGCGACAGGAAATATCCATATCAGTGACAATCTCAAATATGCGGATAACGAAAGCGTGTTGGGTTTGGTGGCCCTCGGCACGTACGACAATAATGGCCAGCTTGTCAGCGGCGGTAACGTCTACTTTGGAGACCCTCGTTACGGGACCATGTATACTGTTTCGGCGTTAATGTTTGCCGCAGATAGCTTCTTATACAATACGGACTCTGTTACTGGGGATGCAAAAGAGCCTACATCCGGATTTTCCGTTTATGGCAATCTTAGCGCCCTCAATGAAGTCTCCATCGAGAGGGAATGGTATGATGCGGATGGAACCGGGACCGCAAAGCCTGCATACTTTGATCCCGGTACCGGCCAATGGGTAGCTCTGGAGAACGGAGCTGCACTGTCATCGACCGAAATTGGCAGTCTCAGGCACTATCAGATGAAAATAACTTATGATGACCGGGTCCGCACCCAGGATACGCAGCCGCCCGGTCTGCCGAGGGGAGGGGGAGGTATTTTTGCCGGAATAACACACTGGGAAGAAGTGCCATAATAGGGCCAATAGTAAAGTAACATATAAATACAGCCGAAATAACAACAGCTCTTACAACATAAAGCGTGATATGAGAAATAGCGGATTGTTAAGACTTGTAAGCTTCGTTGCAGCAATACAAAAATTTCGGAGCATACTTTAGATAGAAGCAGAAATTTTTTCAAAATAATTCCGATATAACAGGCGAATACCGGCTCAGATTGTACTGGGCATGTGAGGTGTGAAAAAATGTGGATTGAAAATGCAACGGACAATACTTATGTTTTGTACACTCCTGTGTCTCAAGAGCCGGAACTACAGCGCGAGCTCGGAATTATATATGACATTGTCGGGGGCAGAGATGACTGCTATGTAATAATCAATTTTGCCAATGTCGAGATATTAACTTCTTTAAGTATCTCAGGCCTCCTCAAGTTGCACAACTCGCTGTCTCAGAATGGGCGTCTGCTTATCTTGTGCAAAGTAGGTCTTCCTATCAAAGGCATTTTAAGAATATCCGGCCTTAGTTCGGTTTTTAATTTTGCAGCTGATATGCTTGCTGCACAAGTAATGATTCAAAAAGCCAGCCAGCATGAACTCCAAAAAACTGCAAATTGAACAGAAGTAAAACCGGGCACAAGGGCCTTTTGTCGTGAGTGAAGCAATTCAGGCGGTCATTTGATTGCCGGCACAACCCATTAACTGATATCAATCAATCATCAAAGTCGCTGAAATAAACCCTCCGCAATCTCTCAGTATCGGTATTTATCTCAGGAACGCCCGACAGGACCTCTTTTATGACCACGACGGCTTGTTACCAATGATTTTGTAGCAGTTGGTTCACCGCCGCCAACCAATTGAAGCGGTTATCGTTGATTTAGAGGCCGTCATATCTTACCTCCCAAGCTGCTATTCTGCCTCTTTATGTATTATCAGTTGTAAAGTTTACAGCGAAACACATTCTTTATTGCGATTTTACTTTGCCAAGATAGAAAGTTATGCGGGAATATGTTCTATAATATTGAATTACAGCGGAATCTTACAGGTTGACCGTGGGTGAATCTGATGAAACGGGGAACGTTGAATTTTGTTGTTGATTTGGCCGCATTTATCAATCTTCTTTGTCTTGCTTTTACGGGCTTCATTATGAGATACATTCTGCCTCCCGGCACCGGGGGACGCGGTCGTGTGCTGCACGGTGGCCGCAGTGGAGAGCAGATAAAAAAGCTGTGGTCAATGACCCGGCACGAGTGGGGTGACTTTCATTTCTATCTGGCACTTCTCTTTGTAGCCTTGATGGTCGCGCATATCGTTCTGCACTGGAGCTGGATAAAGAGTTATTTCAAATCGCTCCTGAGAATCGGGCGAAAAGCAAGCGACTAACAGCATATTTTCCTTGACGGCCAGTCACTAAAGACTATAATTGAGTTATTCTGAATGGCTTTGCGACAGGAGTAGTGGTGCAAAAAAACGATTACATCGTGACAACCCCGGGGAATTTTACGCAAAAATATCA
>Ga0315549_1000382_pt1 | contig 53452 bp, 54 predicted proteins | sample SalMarSW160200MG_FD_203101 | JGI IMG/M metagenome (GOLD analysis project Ga0315549, IMG submission 203101) | Salt marsh sediment microbial communities from the Plum Island Ecosystem LTER, Massachusetts, United States - Salt Marsh Sediment SW1601-200 ...
CAAAGAGAAAGAGCGATTGTGTCTTCTAAGATACCCTCTTTTTATTTACAATTGGTAAAGAAAATTTCCTTTGAAATAAACAAAGCAAGTGATAAAAAAGTGGTAGACTTTTATTTGTCACATAACCTGTAGCCAGCTAACCATAAAATCACTAACCAATTAACTATTTTTTTACAATTAAATTATAGAAATAAAAATTATTTCGAAATAAATTAGAAAGTCTAAATAAAGCATAAAAGGAGTAAGTGATTATGATTATCTTATCTTTTAACTGTGGTAGCTCCTCAGTAAAATATCAACTTTACAATTGGGAAAAACAAGAAATTATCGCTAAAGGAATAGTAGAAAGAGTTACTATAGGCAATTCTTTCTGCGTTCATGAAGTTAACCATCAGCAAAAAGTTACCATAGAGCATAATTGTCCTACCCATAAAGAAGCTGTAAAATTAATTAAAGATAGCCTTATTCATCCGGAATATGGTGCCATAAAGGATTTATCCGATATTGCTGCAATTGGACACAGGGTAGTCCACGGAGGTGAAAAATTCTCCAAATCGGTAATCATCAACCAGGAAGTTCTAAAAACCTTTAAAGAACTTGCCGGTCTCGCACCCCTGCACAATCCCCCTAATATTATGGGTATTGAAGCAGCTATGGAACTATTACCTGATATTCCCCATATGGCCATTATGGATACTGCCTGGCATCAGACTATGCCTGACTATATCTATAATTATGCTGTGCCTTACCAGTGGTATGAAAAATACGGGATAAGAAGATACGGTTTTCACGGCACCTCATTACTATATCTAGCCAAAAGGGCAGCGGTTCTTTTAGGTAAAGATCCCTTCAAATGCAATCTAATAAGCTGCCATATCGGAAATGGAGTAAGTGTGAATGCGGTAAAAGATGGTCTATCTTATGATACCAGCATGGGATTTACCCCTTTAGAAGGAGCTATTATGGGGACCAGAGCCGGAGATCATGATGCCGCCTTAGACTTCTACCTCATGCAAAAAGAAGGTTATTCTCCCCAAGAGATGGATGCTATCCTAAACAAAAAGAGCGGGATATTGGGTATAACCGGTAAGTATGTAGATAGGAGAGATGTAATTGAAGCTGCCTCCCAGGGAGACAAAAGAGCCCAGTTAGCCCTGGAGATGGAGGCCTACCGGTTGAAGAAATATATCGGTGCCTATACTGCTGCTTTAGGGAGAATAGATGCCCTGGTCTTTACTGCCGGAGTAGGGGAGATGAGTGATATTATTCGTGGTAAGGTATTAGAAGGACTGGATATCTTGGGAATCAAATATGATCCCGAAAAGAACAAGATAGCCAGAACCAGAAATGCCGAATTGGATATCTCTGCCGATGATTCCCCGGTAAAGATATTTATTATCCCCACCGATGAAGAATTGGTCTTTGTGGAAGATGTAGTAGCCCTACTGGAAGGCACTTATGATTTACATACTAATTTTAAGTACACCTTTCAAGATAAAGATTACAAGAATCTGATGAGAAAGAAGGCTTTTGAAAAAGAATGCAAAGAAAAGCCTGACTTATCTAAAATAAAGGCTAATAGAAACAATTAAGAAAATTAAAAAATAATTTGCTTTTTTCAATAAGAAATTATATACTTTTAAAGTTATTAAGATATTAAATTAGTCGTTAAATAGTCGTTAGTGAATAGTGAATAGTATTTAGCAACAAAGCGAAAAACGAAAAGCGCAAAACGTAAAGCCATAGCTCAAAATTTAAAATTAAATATATTGTTTTGCTCATTGAATTTCATCTTTCTTATCTTGCATGCTATATAGCAAAAATAAAAAGATAAAGAAGTAAAAACAGAACCTAAAATACAATATTGAGAGAAAAAGTTTTGAATTTTGAATTATGGTTTTTCGCTTTTCGTTTTAAATTTTTAGCTGTATAATGATAATTGAAAACTTGCATTTGAAACTAACGACTAATTAGGGTTTATGGAAAAAGGGAATTCATATACAATTAAACCATACTATAACATAAGGAGGTATGCGTTATGCCGATGCCAAAAAGAAAAATATCAAAATCAAGAAGAGATAAGAGACGCACACACTGGAACTTGAATGAAGTAAACTTAGAGGAATGCCCGAGATGCCATGAGATGAAATTACCTCACAGAGCATGTCTTGAATGCGGTTATTATAATGGAAAAGAAATTATTTCATCTTCTGAAAAAAAAGATAAAAAGAAATAACTTATAAAATATCATTATCATTAAATATGAGAAAGTGCCACAGTTAATTTATTAGAATGTGGCACTTTTTTTATTTCTATAATATAAAGTTAGTGTAAACTTTAGTGGGATAGTTAGATAAAAAGAAGAATACTACTTTTTCTATGTTTTTTAGCTCTTTCTCTTTCTCTCTTTCTTATTTTCTCAACTCGATACTGTATACTCAATACTCGATACTGTATTAGATAACTCGATACTTTGTAAAAATGCTTGATTTTTAGATACGACTAATGTATAATACTTACAATTAGTAGTTGCTAATAGTAGGTACTATTAATAAAAATAAAATAGGCGGCTGGTAAAATGATTCAAAATTTAAGTAAATTAGAAAGGCAAAGAAGAATAAAAGAACATATTTCGAATGACCCATTTTTGTCTGACAAAAAACTTGCTGAATTATTTAACTTTAGTGTGCAAACTATTCGATTAGATCGACTGGAAATGGGTATTCCCGAAATGAGAAAACGAATAGTGCAAGTTGCCAAAGATACCTCCTCAAGTGATAAGGTAAAATCTCTGAGTAAAGAAGAAATAGTTGGCGAATTAATAGATTTGGAGTTGGGTAAGAATGCCATTGCCATCCTAAAAACTACAAAAGATATGGCTTTTAACAGAACTGGGATAGTTAGAAGTCATTATATATTTTCTTTAGCTGATTCATTGGCAATTTCCATCATTGATGCAGAAGTAGCCTTAACCGGGGTTGCCCGTTTAAGCTATAAAAAACCTGTATATGCCGGGCAGACCTTAGTAGCCAAAGCAAGAATTGCTCGCAACAAGGGTAATAAATATTTAGTGTCAGTTCACGTAAAGACCGACCAAAAAGAAGTATTTACGGGAAAATTAGTAATTTTTACCGTTGATAATAACCTAAAAAAGGAGAAAAACTAAATGAAAATAGCTATTGATGCTATGGGTGGAGATTATGTTCCCGAAGAAGTTGTGAAAGGTGCAGTTTCAGCCCTGGAAGAAAGAGACTTAGAGATTATCTTTCTGGGTGATATAGGGAAAATCAAAGAAGAGTTAATAAAATATAAATATAAAAAAGATAAATTATCGGTCATAAATTGTAAAGAATATATTAAAACAGGTGATTTTCCTTTAGATGCCATACGGAATAAAAGGGATTCTTCTATAGTGGTAGGCACGAAATTAATCAAAAATAATCAAGCTGATGCTTTTATTTCTGCCGGGAATAGTGGGGCGGTTATGGCTGCGGCATTATTGGAGTTAGGGTGTATTCATAAAATACGCCGTCCAACCATTGGTGCCATTTTGCCTTCCGCAAAAGGGAAAGTATTAGTATTAGATGTTGGTGCCAATGTTGATTGCAAGCCGGAACATCTACCTCAGTTTGCCCTTATAGGAAGTAAATACGCTAAATATATTTTAGGAATAGAAAATCCAAAGATAGGATTGCTAAATATTGGCGAAGAAGAAAACAAAGGAAATAAGTTTACCCAAAATGCTTATAAAAAATTAAAAAATGCCAATATTAATTTTGTAGGAAATATTGAAGGTAAAGATATTTTTAAGGGGAAAGTAGATGTAGTAGTATGTGATGGATTTACTGGCAATATATTATTAAAATCTTCTGAAGGGTTAGCCAAGTTGCTTTTAACCGAGATTAACAAAACGATCATCAGCCAACTTCCCCAAAATCAAGAAATGGATAAATTAAAGGAAAAATTTATGAATTTGGTAAAAATGACCGATTATACTGAACACGGCGGATCTCCCCTATTTGGTGTAAATGGATTATGCTTTATTTGTCATGGACGGTCTAAAGCAAAAACTTTTAAAAATGCCATACTAAATACCAGTAAATTTATAGATGCTGACATAGTTGAGCACTTTAAAGAAATATAAATAAAAAAATAATTCAATAACAAGAAAGGAAAGATATTAATTAATGAAAAATATGCAAAATGTTAAAATAATTGGAACAGGTTCTTATGTTCCCACAAAAGTTCTAACCAATGAAGATTTGGAAAAAATGGTTGATACAAATCACGAATGGATTATCACCAGAACCGGTATCGCTGAACGCCGTATAGCTGAAGAGAATGAAGCTACTTCAGATGTAGCTTCAAGGGCAGCTTTAAAAGCAATAAAAGATGCAAATATTAAACCCGAGGAGATTGATTTAATAATTGTCGCTACTAATTCTCCGGATATGGCTTTTCCAGCCACCGCTTGCCTGGTTCAAAAAAATATTAAAGCTGTAAATGCCGCAACTTTTGATCTGCAAGCAGGATGCACCGGTTCGGTTTATGCCCTGGTTACTGCCTGGCAGTATATTTCTACAGGTTTTTATGATAATGCCTTAATCATTGGGGCAGAAACTCTCACAAAATTTGTTGACTGGACTGATAGAAATACCTGTGTCCTCTTTGGTGACGGAGCTGGGGCGGCAATTTTAAAAGCCGGCCAGGAGAAAGGAATCCTTTCTGGTTGTTTGAGAGGAGATGGGACAAACGATGACTTGATTATGTTACCAGCTGGTCTTTCCAGGAACCCTGCTTCTCATGAAACTGTAGAAAAGAAAATGCATTATGTTAAGATGAAAGGTAATGAAGTATTCAAGCTTGCGGTTAAACATATGAAAAGGGTGACTATAAAAACTTTGGATAAATGTAATCTATCGGTAGAGGACATAGATTGTTTTATCCCACATCAAGCTAACATTCGAATTATTTCTGCCCTGACCAGAGTTTTAAAAATAAAAGAAGATAAAGTGTTTATAAATTTGGAAAAGTATGGGAATACTTCAGCTGCTTCTGTCATGATCGCTCTTGATGAAGCAGTAAAAGAAGGTAAAATTAAAAATGGCGATATTGTAGTACTAACTTCCTTCGGTGCCGGTCTTACTTACGGATCCATAGTTTTAAAATGGGTTAAATAATTTTGATAATATATAAAGAAAAGGAGTTACAAAATAGATAATGAACAAAATAACCTTTGTTTTCCCAGGCCAGGGGTCTCAAAAAGTAGGAATGGGAAAAGATCTAATAGAAAATTATCCGGAAGCAAAAATTTTATTTAATAGAGCTAATGAAGCTCTAAAAGAAGAAGGAGTAGATATTGGCAAAATCTGTTTCGAAGGACCGGAGGAAGAATTAAAAAATACGGTTAATGCTCAACCGGCAATTTTAACTGTCAGTACAATTTTGTATAAATTGTTAAGAAAAAATAAAATTGAACCTTCTATAGTTGCTGGACATAGCTTGGGAGAATACTCAGCAATGGTAGCTAGTTCTGCTATTAAGTTTGAAGATGCAGTGAAGTTAGTAAGGAAAAGAGGAGAATACATGCAGAGCGCAACTCCGGCAGGAACTGGTTCAATGTTAGCAATTATCGGCTTAGAAAAAGATGAAATAAGTGAAATGTGTGAAAAAATTAATGATATTGGGATAGCAGAAATTGCTAATCATAATTCTCCAACTCAAATTGTAGTTTCCGGTGAAATTAAAGCATTGGAAAAGTTATCAGTAATGGCCAAAGAGAAAGGTGCAAGAATGGCAATGCCTTTAAAAGTAAGTGCTCCTTTTCACTCATCATTTATGGAGACGGCTAAAGAGAATTTAGCAAGATATTTAGAAAAAGTAAAAATAGATAATCCTAAAATACCTATAAGTTGCAATGTTAGTGCTGATTATATTAACAATAAAGAAGAGGTTAGATCAGCCCTAATCAAACAAATGACTCATCCTGTAAAGTGGGTTGATTCTATAACAAAAATGAATTCCGAAGGTATTAATTATTTTATAGAGGTAGGCCCCGGGAAAGTGTTGAAAGGATTAATTAAGCAAATTATTCCCGAGTCTGAAGTCTTTAATGTATTTGATTCGAATTCTCTTCAATATGTGGTTGAAAAAATGGGGGAGGTCTTATAAAATGGGACTATCTGGAAAGGTTGCTTTAATTACCGGATCAGCTCGGGGAATAGGTAAGGCTATTGCCTTAGAATTAGCACACCATGGGGCAAACATAGTTATTAACGATATTTTACCAAAAAGTGAGATTGATAAAACTTTGGAAAAAATTAAAAAAAGTGGTAATATGGCGATTGGGATAAAAGCTGATATAACTGTATTTGATGAAGTTGATAGAATGGTGAAAGAGATTATAAATAAATTTGGGAAAATAGATATATTGGTAAATAATGCTGGAATAGCCCGTGATTCTCTTTTAATCAGGATGAAAGAAGAAGATTGGGATGCAGTGATAAAAATAAACCTAAAAGGTACTTTTAATTGTTCCAAAGCTGTGGCAAAATATATGATGAGGCAAAAAAGCAATGATAAAATTGTAAATATATCCTCAGTTATCGGATTAGTGGGAAATATAGGGCAGGTTAATTATGCCGCATCAAAAGCAGGGATAATAGGATTAACTAAATCAATGGCAAAAGAACTTGCTTTGAGAAATATAAATGTAAATGCTATTGCGCCCGGATTTATCGAGACAGATATGACTAAAAAATTACCTGAAAAAGTTAGAGAAGATCTGCAACAGCACATCCCTTTGAAAAGATTGGGTACTGTGGAAGATATCGCTAAAGTGGTAAATTTTTTAGTTTCTGATGCAGCAAATTATATTACAGGACAAGTTATAAATGTCGATGGCGGTATGGTAATGTGAAAGGAGGTGAAAGTATAGAATGGAATCAATGGACAGAATAAAAAAGATAATCGTAGATCAATTAGGAGTTGATGAAAGTAAAATTACGGAAAATTCTTCTTTTGTTGATGATCTGGGTGCAGATTCTTTAGATATAGTTGAACTGATAATGGCTTTCGAGGAAGAATTTGATATAGAAATTCCAGATGAAGATGCTGAAAAGATGAAAACTATCGGGGATGCGGTTAAATACTTAAGTAAATAAGAATATAAATATAAATACGTATAAATATTTTTTATATTTATTTTTTTTAAAAGATAGGTATTAAGAATAACGTTAAGAAATTAAGATTAATGTCTAATTAATTAAGGGTCGGAGATTTATCCGACCCTTAATTAAAATGTAAATCTACTAATAATAATTATTTAGTGAAGGTGTTGAGTAAAATAATGAAAAATAGAGTAGTAATTACCGGAGCAGGTTTGGTTACCCCTATAGGAATTGGAAAAGAAGAATTTTGGCAATCCTTAATTCAGGGAAAATGTGGTGTCGATAGAATAAGTTATTTTGATACCGAAAAATATCCTACTAAAATAGCAGCAGAAGTAAAAAATTTTGATTATACAAATTATATATCTATCAAAGAAGCAAACAGAATGGATAAAAGCACTCAATTTTCAATTGTTAGTGCCATGTTAGCCCTGGAAGATTCTAAATTAAAAATTACCGAAAAAGATGCTTATTTAACAGGGGTTATAATTGGTTCAGGTATAGGCGGTATAGGAACATTTGAAAAACAACATAAAATATTGTTGGAAAAAGGGCCGGGAAGAGTAAGCCCATTTTTTGTACCTATGATGATTTCCAATATATCTGCAGGCGAAATAGCTATTAAGATTGGGGCCAAAGGACCTAATGAAGTTATCACTACTGCTTGCGCATCATCTACACATGCTATCGGAATGGCTTTCAAGCTTTTACAACATAGAGATGCCCAAATAATTATTAGTGGAGGTACAGAGGCTGCAATTAGCCCTATGGCTTTAGCTGGATTTTGCAAAATGAGAGCCTTATCTACTCAAAATGACTATCCTAAAAAAGCTTCTAAACCTTTTGATAAAGAGAGAGACGGATTTATTATGGGGGAAGGGGCCGCAATTTTAGTATTAGAAACTTTACAACACGCAAAAGAAAGAAATGCTAATATATATGCTGAAATATTCGGTTTTGGTATGACGGCTGATGCCTACCACATTACCGCTCCCGCACCTGAAGGAGAAGCGGCTGCTAAGGCGATAGAAATTGCCTTAAATGATGCAAAAATCGAGCTTTCACAAATTGACTATATTAATGCTCATGGGACTTCTACTACCTTAAATGATAAATTAGAAACCTTAGCCATAAAAAAAGTGTTTGGCAGACATGCCTATAATTTAAAGATAAGTTCTAATAAATCGATGACCGGTCATCTATTGGGGGCAAGCGGTGGAGTAGAAGCTATTGCCACTGCCCTTGCTATAAAAAATAATATTATACCTCCCACTATTAATTATGCATCTCCGGATCCGGAGTGTGACCTAGATTATGTGCCAAATAAAAGTGAAAAGAAGATAGTTAATTACGCTATTTCCAATTCATTTGGCTTTGGGGGACATAATGGAGTAATTGTTTTGGGAAAATATAAAGAATAGCGTACAGCGTTTAGCGTAGAGCGTATACATTCGGTTATATAGTTAGTTGGTTAATTGGTTAAGAAAACAGAAGATAGAATACAGGAGTCAGAAGCCAGAATAAAATAGTATCGAGTATATAATATATAGTGAAAAACGGAAAGCGTAAAACGCAAAACCATAGCTCAAAATTTAAAACTAAATATCTCAATTCGTTGATTAGTTACTTAGTTAATTGGTTAATAAATTATTAGAATTGTACTATTTAACTAGCTTATCTTGTATATTGTATTTCAAGCTAACAACTAGTTAAGAGTTTTTAATTATGGTTTTTCGCTTTTAGCTTTTAGTTTTTACTATACGCTAAACGCTGTACGCTCCACGCTAGATTTATTAGCTAACGGCTAATTTAAAAGGATATAATGATTTTGAAAAAAGAAAAGAATTTAGTGTCAAATAATTTAGAAAAAAAATTAGATTATAAATTTAAAAATAGAATTATTCTCAAAGAAGCTTTAACCCATCCTTCTTTCCAAAAAAAAAGTTTAAAAGACAAGAAAGCCAACAATCAAAGATTAGAATTTTTAGGTGATTCTGTTTTAAATTTAGTTGTTACCGAATACCTTTACCGTAAATTACCCTCTTTTTCAGAAGGTAAGCTTACAAAAATTAAATCTGTTATAGTTAGCAAGGATATTTTGGCTAAATGGGCTGATTACCTTTCTTTGGGAAAGTACATTATCTTGGGAAAAGGGGAAGATTCAACTGGAGGGAGAAAAAAATTATCTATTCTTGCAGATTGTTTTGAGGCTCTATTAGGAGCAATATATTTAGATAGCGGTCTGAAAAAAGCTAAAAAAATTATCTCATTGTTTATAAAAAAGGAAACGGAACTAATTATAAAAGGAAAGCATGGGGAAGATTATAAAACTTTATTACAGGAAATTTCTCAAAAAAAGATGAAATGTTTACCCGAATATTATTTAATTAAAGAAAAAGGTCCGGATCATAAAAAAATATTTTGTATCGAGGTAAGACTGAAGAAAATTGTATATGGAACCGGAACTGGTGAGAACAAAAAAGAGGCAGAGCAGGAAGCCGCACAGGATGCTTTAAAAAAGTTAAAAGTAATAAAATGAGGTAAAAAGTGTTTTTAAAAGAACTTGAAATTTATGGATTCAAATCATTTGGAAAAAAAATAAAACTATCATTCAATTCTGGTGTTACCGCAATAGTAGGTCCAAATGGCTGCGGTAAAAGCAATATTACCGATGCAGTCAGATGGGTATTGGGCGAACAGAATATCAGGTCATTACGGGGAAAACAACTAACAGATATTATTTTTTCAGGGAATCACAAAGTAAAACCTTTAAATATAGCGGAAGTTTCGTTAACTATCAATAATTCTGAAAAAGTTCTCCCAGTAGATTGGGAAGAAATAAATATTAAAAGAAGAATTTATCGTTCCGGAGAGACCGAAAATTTCATTAATGGAATCTCTTGCAGATTGAAAGATATTCAAGAACTATTTATGAATACTGGATTGAGTAAAAATGCTTATTCCATCGTTGCTCAGGGAGAAGTTGATCTTATTTTAAGTGCAAAGCCATCTGAACGACGTTATTTATTTGAAGAGGCTGCCTCTATTTCTAAATATAGATATGAAAAGAAAAAAACTTTAAATAAAATAGAAGAAACCAATAATAATTTAGATAAGATTGAAAATATAATTTCTGAAATAAAAAATCAATTACTAATTTTGGAAGAAGAAGCAAAACATTTAAAAAGTTATAAAATATGTCAAGAAGAGATTAAAAATATGGAATTATTTTTAATCTATCAAAAATATAATTTATGCAGAACAAATTTATCTAAAATAAAGAGAAATTTAGAACACTACGAAAAAGAAAAAAACAAGATTATACAGAAAATTGAAGAAGAAGAAACAGCGATTAATTCATTAAGTATAGAGTTAAATAATTTAAGTAAGGCACAAGAAAAATATAAATATGATAATTATGAACTGGATAATAGAAAAAAATTAATTCAGAACGAGTTAAAATTAATGTTACAAAAGAAGGGCGATGTTGAAAAAAGGCTGTTCGATTTAAACAAAGAAGCTGAAAATATTAACCAAAAAATAGTTATTGGTGAACAAAATAAAAAAGCAGTAAGTTTGAATATTCTGGAGATAAACAAAAAATTAGATAGTTATAATAAAAAACTTATCTGTTTAAATAAAGAAATTAATAATATTTCAAAATTTACCGATTCGCTTAATATTATAGAGATCAATTCAAGGGAGTTATTAAAAACAATTTCGAAAAAAGAATTGTTTTTAAGGGAATCAAAAATAAGATATAGTACTACCTTGAATATCATCGATATAAATTTAGAAAAAATTAGAAAAAAAAGAATATTACTTGGAAATCAGTTAGAAAATATACTGGCAAAAGAAATTGATTATCAAAAAATCGTAAGAGAAAACAGAAAAAATGAAGATGAAGCACATCTTAAATCAAATGAAGAGAAAATAAAAAAGATTGAAATTATCTTAAAAAAAATACAGGCAGAAGTGGAAAAAGATAGAAATGTAATTAGCTTAAAAGAAGAAAGGAAAAATATTTTAAAGAAATCAATTAAGACTAATGGGAACAAAAACGGACAAAAGACAGAGCTCTTTTACTCCAAATATTGCCAAAAATATCCAGATAACCTTTGTGAAAAAATCATAAAACTCATCGATAATATTCCTTCAAAATATGAGAAAATAATGAAGATTGCTTTAAAAGAAAGTTTAAACTCAATTGTAGTGAGCGATATTTCATATGCTTTAAATATAATTAATTCCTTATCGAATAACGAATTAGAAAAATTAAAGATAATCCCTCTGGATTTAATAGAAAATATAAAAACACTTTCTGATGACCAGGTTAAAATAAAAAACAAAAATATTTGTGGGTTTGCCCACGAACTGATAAATTACTCCCAAAAATACCAGAATTTATTTAAAGTTTTGTTGGGGAATATATTAATAGTTGAAGATATAAAGACTGCCCTTGATATTTTTAATGAGTATTTGGGTAAATATAAAATTATTTCACTAAATGGTATGGTAATAAATATAGACGGTTCCGTAGATATTTATTCAAACTCAATAAATTCAGAGAATTATCAAGAGAGTTTTTATTATGTAGAAAAAGAGATTGAAAAATTAGAAAAAGAAATAAAAACTTTAAAAATTAAAATTGAAAGAAATGATAATATTATAGAAAAAAATAACAATATTCATAATTCACTATGGAAAGAAAACCAGGATATAAGAAGATTATTGCAAGAGAACGAAAAAAACCTAACGGATAGTATAAATAATTTAAACAAGGCAACAGTTTCAATTAATGAGCTAAAAGATAACTTAAAAGGTCTTTTGATTGAAGAAAATAGTATTTTGGAGGAGAGAAAAAATATTTCGGGGAAATTACGTTTTTTAAAAAATAATTACAACACTCTTTATGAATATAGCAAAAATATTAGTCATTCTAATAATACAATTAATCAAATTGTTACAAGAGGAAACAACCGTATAAACAATCTTTCCAGAGACATAGATGACCTAAAAAATATTATTCTAATAAATAAAGAAAAATTGATTTACATAAAAGAAAAATCTGAAAATGTTTCTCAATACAAGGATGAGCATTCCATCGATTTAGACAAAAAAAGAAGTGTTATAAAAGAATATAATGAAAAATTTGTTGATATATTAAAAAAAATAAAAGAGCATAAAATTCAAATAGACAGATTGGACAAAGAGAATCCTTATGTTTTCAAGAAAGCAGAAGAGATAAAAGAAATTCTACAAAAAAAATCTAATCTATTAGAAAATCTACAACAGGATAAGGTAAACCAACAAAAAACGTATGAATCAATCAAAGACAAAAAACATAGAGAAGAAATATTAGAGGTTCAGTATCAGGAAAAATATGTTAACATAGGGGAAGAAGTAAATAAAAATTATAATTTATCACTGGAAAAATTAGAATTATACAAAAGTGTATCCGTTTCACAGAAAGAAGCTAGCCAAAGGATAGATATTTTAAGAGATAATATTCTAAAAATGGGGCAAATAAACTTTGAGGCCGAAAATAGATACAACAATCAATTACAGCGCTATAATTCTCTATATGAAAAATACGAAGATATATGTAAGGCAAAAAAATATCTGGAAATAACGATTTCAGAAATTGAGCAAATTGCCACAGAAAGGCTTAAAAAAACATTTGATCGGGTAAAAACATACTTTAATGATATATTTAAAAAAATATTTTCCGGCGGGGAAGGAAGATTAGTTATTGAATCTGAAAAAGATATATTAAACTCCGGAATAGATATAATTGCCCGTCCTCCGGGAAAGAAAACGCAAAATATTGAATTGTTATCCTCTGGTGAAAAAGCCCTAACTGCTATAGCACTTTTACTGGCCTTATGGAAAGCAAATCCCAGTCCATTTTGCTTTTTTGATGAAATAGATACATCTTTGGATGAAGTAAATGCTGAAAAACTTACCCATATATTAAAGGGGGAAGATTTAAATCAGTCACAATTGGTTCTTATTACCCATCAAAAAACAACGATGGAAGCAGCAGACACATTATATGGTATAACCATGGAAGAATCAGGTATCTCAAAATTAGTTTCGGTAAAATTGGAAAAATAAGTTAAGGCGGATAACAAAAACCATGAATATAAGAAATATATTTTTCCAATTTAAAGAAGGTCTCTATAAAACGCGGATAGAATTTGCTAATAAATTAGGGTATTTATTTAGCAATTCTAAAGATAAATCAGATTTTTTAGAAAAATTAGAAGAGTTATTAATATTATCTGACTTAGGAACCTCCGCTACTGCAGAAATCGTGGATGAATTTCAGCAGATGAATTTTAGAGAATATAAGGAAAATAACTTTATATTTTTTAAAGAAAAATTAAAGGCTATTTTGATAGATATTTTAAATTCAAATGCACCTGATATTAAACTTAATGAAGATAGATTAAATATAATAATGCTGGTAGGGGTAAATGGTTCAGGAAAAACATCGGTAGCGGGTAAAATTGCTTATCGCTTAAAAAATATAAATAAAGATATAATAATGGTTCCTGCCGATACTTTTAGAGCAGCAGCGATAGAGCAGCTTAAGATTTTGGCGGATAAGGTAGGAGCAGAGATGATAAATACCAAAGAAGGTGCTGACCCGGCTTCGGTCGTATATGATGGGATCAGCGCAGCTCGAGCCCGGAAAAAGAATATAGTTATTATCGATACTGCCGGAAGACTTCATACCAAGACAAATTTAATGAATGAATTGGAAAAGATAAAAAGGGTAATTCAAAAAGAGGCCAATAATTATTCATTAGAGATATTGCAAACTATCGATGCTACGATGGGTCAAAATGCTATAGCCCAAGCAAAATCTTTTAACAAATCTTTAGGAATTACCGGAATTGCCCTTACCAAAATGGATGGAACATCCAAGGGGGGAATAGTAATTGCCATAAAAAAAGAGTTAGATATCCCTGTTAAATTAATTAGTTGTGGAGAAAAATTGAATAATTTATATGATTTTAAAGCTGATAAATTTGTTGAAGCTCTTCTTGATTGACACTAAAGATAATTTTCTATATACTTATAAAGGTATTTTTACGGAATTGAAAATTATTAGATAAACTGAAGTTAAGAGGAGTTATTTTTTTATGTTTGCCAACCTTACTGATAAATTTCAGACAATATTTAAAAAGATAAAAAACAAGGGAAAGTTAAATGAAAATGATATAAAAAATTGTCTTCATGAAATTCGTATAGCCCTTTTAGAAGCAGATGTGAATTATAAAGTTGTAAAGGAATTCATAAATAGTTTACATGAAAAAATGCAGCAAGAAAAGATATCCGAAAGTCTAACACCTGCTCAACAAATTATAAAAATTGTAAATGGGGAGATAACTTTAATATTAGGGTCCAAACAAAATGACCTTACTGTAAGTCCCGCTCCTCCCACTATTATAATGTTAGTGGGATTGCAAGGAACCGGTAAAACTACCACAACCGTAAAGTTAGCTAATTACTGCAGAAAAAAAGGGTATTCGCCGCTCTTGATAGCAACAGATATATACAGACCGGCAGCCATCGAACAGCTGCAGGTATTAGGTGAGAAATCTGATTTACCGGTTTTTTCCATAGGTAAAAACGAAAGTGCAGTAAATATTGTTAAAGCTGCCATAAGTTACTCATCTAAAAAAAATTACGATGTGTTAATTATTGATACTGCCGGAAGATTACATATAGATGATAAATTAATGAATGAATTACAAGAGATTGATGAAAATATTCCTCTTCGGGAAAAATTATTGATAGTAGATGCTATGGCCGGACAGGATGCAGTAAATTCAGCTAAAGTATTTTGTGATAAAATCAAAGTAAGCGGAATTATTCTGACTAAATTGGATGGTGACACTCGGGGAGGAGTAGCCCTATCCTTAAAAAAGGTTTTAGGGATACCTATTAAGTTTATAGGTATAGGCGAAAAGGTCGATAACTTTGAACCTTTTCATCCGGAAAGAATGGCCTCTCGAATATTGGGTATGGGTGATGTCTTAACACTAATAGAAAAAGTTGAAACTGCTTACAATAGGGATGAATTAAAAAAATTAGATAAAAAGATGAAGGACCATAATTTTGATTTAAATGATTTTTATTTACAGCTAAAAAAAATGAAAGATATTGGTTCGGTAGATCAGATTATGGATATGGTTCCAGGATTTAATAATTTAAAAAATAGAATAGATGTTACAAAATTAGGAGATAGAGAGGGTGAACTAAAGAAAATTGAAGCTATTATAAGTTCAATGACTGTTGAAGAAAGGGAAAATCCTTCTATAATTAACGGAAGCAGAAGGAAAAGAATATCCAGGGGGAGCGGAACACAGCTTCCCGAGATAAACAAATTGTTAAAACAATTTTATCAAATAAAAGGAATGTTTAAAAAGGGAGCAAAACTAAAAAACCTTTCTTTTAATTAAAATAGAATATAACGTATAGCGAAAAACGAAAAACGCAAAGCTATAGCTAAAAATTTAAAATTAACTATGCAGTATTGTATATTGAGTTTTATTTATCTTATCCGATGTACTATATAACGAAAATGAAAAACTAAAGAATTAAAAACAAAGCTTAAAATTTAATATCTATGAAAAAATTTTGAATTTTGAATTATGCTTTTTAGCTTTTCGCTTTAAGCTTTTCGCTATATAGTTATCACAAAAAATCAGATCTTTCGTATATAAACTATATTTCAGTTTATTAATAAAAAATACAAAAAAAATGTAAATAACAGAATGGAGGCAAAATTAATGTCAGTAAAAATTAAACTTAGAAGAGAAGGTGGCAAGAAAAAACCTTTTTACAAAGTAGTGGTAATTGATTCGAGGAAAGCTTGTAATGCTAAATTTATAGAGCAATTAGGGTATTATCAACCACTTTCTGAACCTTATATTTTTAAGATTGATCAGGAAGCAAGTTTAAAATGGATTGAAAAAGGTGCTCAACTTTCAGCAACAGTAAAAGATCTATTTAAAAAAGAAGGAATATTGAAAAATAGATAAAACAGCAAGGAGATTATTTTGAAAGAACTTATTGAATTAATTATAAAAGGAATTGTGGACAATCCAGACAAAGTAGAGATAAATGAGGTTATCGGTGAAAAATCATCGATATACGAAGTAAGAGTTGATTCCGATGATATCGGTAAAGTAATTGGAAGGCAAGGCAGAAATATAAAGTCAATAAGAACAATAGTGAATGCTGCTGCGCAAAAGGACGATAAACGAGTGGTTGTCGAAATTGTCGATTAGAATTAGCGTATAGCGTTTAGCGTAGAGCGTATAGTGATTTAGTATCGAGTATCAAGTATTGATTATTGAGTGAAGAAAATTAGTTTTTAGTTATCGAATATAATTTTATTAAGATTTTTGTCATTATGAAAGAGTGAAACGAGTGAAGCAATCTCAATTAGATTGTTAAAGCTTTGCCCGGCAATTATATTTAACAATTTATATTTATTTTCACGCTAAACGAGATAGATGATATAGGGAGAAATTTTATTGAGGGAAGAATTTATTATGATTGGTAAAGTGGTTTCTACCCAGGGTAATAAAGGGGAAGTTAATGTTTTGCCCCTTACCGATTCAATTGACAGATTTAAAAATTTAGATAATGTTTTTTTAAGAAATAAAAATAGCCAAACAATATTAAATGTAGAGAAAATAAGAATAAGAAAAGATGCGGTTATTTTAAAATTAAAAGATATAGAAAATATTGAAGAAGCCAAGATGATAGTAGGATCTTTTCTTGAAGTTGAAAGAAAAAATGCTGTAAAGCTACCAAAAGACACTTATTTTATATATGAAATAATTGGTCTTGAAGTATACACAGAAAATAATATTTTTCTGGGAAAAGTAGAAAATGTTATAAGTACAGGTAGCAATGATGTGTATGTAGTTAAAATAAAGGATAAAGAGGAGTTATTTATCCCGGCTATTCGTGAAGTTGTAAAAAATGTTAATTTAGAAAAAAAACGAATTACCATAAACATGGTAGATGGATTAATATGATAAATGATTGTTTAGAAATTAATATATTAACTATTTTCTCCAATATGTTTAAAGGCCCTTTTTCTGAAAGCATATTAAAAAGGGCTCAAGAAAAAGGATTAATAAAAATAAATCTAATTGACATTAGGGATTTTACCCTGGATAAACATAAGACTGTAGACGATTATTCTTATGGCGGAGGGCCTGGTATGGTTTTAAAACCTCAGCCAATTTGGGATGCTGTAGAGGTGATAAAAAAAAACAAATCTTCATTACCTTTAAAAATTATAATCACTTCTGCTCAGGGGAAGATTTTTAACCAGGGGATGGCTAAAGATTTGTCGAAAGAAAATAGATTATTAATTATTTGCGGTCGATATGAGGGTATAGATGAACGGATACCTCAACTTCTCAAAGCAGAGGAAGTATCAATCGGTAACTTTGTAGTTAGCGGGGGAGAATTACCAGCTATGTTAATGGTAGATGCAATTTCGAGAATGATTCCCGGAGTTTTAGGAAAAGAAGAATCTATTGTAAATGATTCATTTTATAACGAATATCTTGATTATCCTCACTATACCAGACCTGATGAATTTAAAGGTTTTAAAGTTCCGGAAATATTACTTTCAGGTAATCATAAAGAAATTGAAAAATGGAGAAGAAAACAGTCTCTATTAAGAACTTTAATCAGAAGGCCTGAAATTTTTGCAAATAAAAAATTATCTAAAAGAGAGTTAGCTCTAATAAAAGAGTTAGAAAAAGACTTTGAGGAAAATTAAGGTAAAATAATTAAATTATTTATTAGTATATCGTATCGCGTATTGCGTATGAGTATCGCGTGAAGAAAAAAGCAATAGTAGCGTATAGTGAGAAAAGTAGAATTCAGTAGACAGAAGCCAGAATATTAAAAAGGCAAAAAAGATAAAGAATAAAAATACAAAAAATGAGAGGACATATAGTGTAAAAATAGCGTATTGTGAAATAATTAAAAAATGTTATTTAAAAAATAATTAGGAAGGATGATTTTTATGGTTGATTACATTAAACAATTAGAAGAAGAACAATCTAAAAAAGAGAATAGCGAATTTGAACCTGGAGATACAGTGGAAGTACATCAAAAAATTATTGAAGGCACCAGGAAGCGAGTACAAGTTTTTAAAGGAATAGTTATAGCTAAAAAACATGGTAGAACCAAGGAAACATTTATAGTAAGAAAAATATCTAAGGGTGTTGGGGTAGAAAAAATATTTCAACTGCATTCACCGAATATTGTAAAAGTAGTGGTTTTAAAAAGAGGGAAAACGAGAAGAGCAAAACTATATTATCTGAGAGACAGGGTAGGGAAGAGAAGCACCGTTAAAGAAAAAAGATAATTAAATGGTATGCAAGGCAAAAGATAGAAAAGTAAAAATAACAAAAAGAATAATTTGTAGTTATCAGAGAAAAATAGAAAGATTATATAAAGAAAGATTAAGAATTTATAATCTCTATAGTTGTGAAAATCGATTAAAGATTAAAGGGTACTCTTTAGTTGCCGGGATAGATGAGGCTGGCAGGGGGTCATTGTCCGGGCCGGTAGTAGCTGCCGCAGTAATTCTACCCTGCCGATTGTTTATTCCCTATATTAAAGATTCTAAAAAGTTAACTTCAAAAAAAAGAACAGAATTATATTATTCTATCTTAAATAGTGCAAAAGATGTGGGAATTGGTATTGTAGAAGCTAAAATTATTGATAGAATAAATATTGCCCAGGCTTCTTTTTTAGCAATGAAAAAAGCAATTTTAGATTTAAAAGAAATACCTGATTATTTATTAGTGGATGGTTTTAAAATTCCCAACCTAAATATTTTACAGATACCATTGATTAAAGGTGAAGATAGAAGCATATCGATTGCCGCAGCCTCTATAATTGCTAAAGTCTATAGAGATAATATTATGGTTAAATATGACCAAAAATATCCACAGTACCTTTTCAAAAAAAACAAAGGTTATGGTACAGAAGAACATCTTAAGGCATTACTTAAGTACGGACCATCAGAGATACATAGAAAAAGCTTTAAAAGAGTTATAGTGTAGCTAACTTAAAATAGGAAATTAATCATTAGCATAATTCGTATCTCGTATCTCGTGAATCGTATCTCGTGAAGAAATAAGTATTGAGTATATAGTTATATAGTGAAGTTGGTTAGCCAGTTAGCCGGTTTACCGGTTACCCGGTTGAAGAATAAAAATCATGTTAGTTAACTGTATCAACTAACTCTCATCTTCCAACTGAAAACTTGAATCTTGTATTTATACTAACGACTATTCACTATTCACTAACGACTAATTAATATTATGAAAATAGATGATTTTTAAAGATGGATAATATAAATATAGGAAAATATGGCGAAGACTTAGCTTGTAAATATTTAGAAACTAAAGGTTATAAGATAAAAGAAAGAAATTTCCGTACTTTTTTAGGAGAAATAGATATTATCAGTGAATATAAAGGGAATATTATCTTTGTGGAGGTAAAAACCAGGCGTTCTGATAAGTTTGGATATCCTGAAGAAGCAATAAACTATAATAAACAACGAAAAATAATTAAAAATGCTTTATGTTATTTGGCTAAATACAATCTTTGGAAAAATAATTATTGCTTTGATGTAATATTGGTCAGCATCTCTAACCATAAAGAAATAAAAAGAATAAAACATATCAGGAATGCTTTTTACCTTGATAGTAAATAAGTATCGAGTATATAGTATTGAGTATATAGTAAAGAAAAAGCGTATAGCGAAAAACAAAAAGCGCAAAACGTAAAGCCATAACTCAAAAATTAAAATTTAAATATATTGTTTTATCTATTGAGTTTAATCTTTTTTATCTCGAATATTATTGGGCACGATATATCGTAGCCCTATTTCTAAATTCTGATTTTCTTAACGCGATACTCGATACTCAATACGCGATACTATTCACAAAAAAAGTAGGTGTTTTTTTGTTATCAAAATTATATAGTGCGGCTATATTCGGAGTAGAAGCCTTTATGGTAGAAATAGAAGTTGATATTCATCCAGGATTGCCTTCGTTCAATATTGTAGGATTGCCCGATACGGCTGTTCAGGAATCCCGAGAAAGAGTTAGGGCTGCCATAAAAAATTCTGAATTCAAATTTCCTATGCAAAGAATTACGGTAAATCTTGCTCCAGCGGATATCAAAAAAGAAGGCCCCATTTTTGACCTATCTATTGCTTTGGCAATTTTGGTTGCCAGTAAGCAAGTTAAGCCGGATTCAGTAAATGAATATCTGATTATGGGTGAATTATCTTTAGATGGAAGCATAAAACCGGTAAATGGTATGCTTCCCATTGCTTTGATGGCGAAAAAAATTAGTAAAAAAAAATTACTTGTTCCTGAAGCAAATGCTAAAGAAGCAGGGATAGTTAAAGAATTAAAAGTATTTCCTGTTAATTCACTTTACGAAGTAATCGAATTCTTAAATAAAAAAATATCCATTGAACCGGTATCAGTAGATTTAGAAGAAATTTTTAAACTAAGTAAAAACAATCAAATAGATTTTGCTGAGGTTAAAGGGCAGGAACATGCTAAAAGAGCCTTAGAAGTAGCTGCGGCTGGAAGTCATAATGCTATAATGATTGGTCCGCCAGGTTCGGGAAAAACCATGTTGGCACGCAGGCTTCCAACTATCCTTCCTTCTTTAACACTGGGAGAATCTATAGAAATTACCAAATTATATAGTATTGCTAATTTACTTCCAACGGATGTCCCTTTAGTTACAGAGAGACCGTTTAGGTCCCCGCATCATACAATAAGTAATGTTGGATTAATCGGAGGAGGCAGGACGCCTAAACCGGGAGAAATTAGCCTGGCCCATAATGGTGTACTATTTTTAGACGAATTACCGGAATTTTCCCGAAGCGCTTTAGAATCTCTACGTCAGCCTCTGGAAGATGGGATAGTTACTATTTCACGCTCTCTAAGTTCTGTTAGTTATACTTCTTCTTTTATGCTGATAGCGTCCCTAAATCCCTGTCCTTGCGGTTTTTACGGTGATCCGGTTAAAGTTTGCACCTGTAGTTCGTCTCAAATCGTTAAATATCGTTCAAAGATATCGGGGCCGTTATTAGATCGAATTGACATTCACATTGAAGTCCCCCGGGTAAATTGTCGAGAAGTTATGGAGAAAGATTCTGTGGAAAACTCTTCCACTATAAGAGAAAGAGTAGAAGAAGCAAGAAAAATACAAAGGGAAAGATATGGTAACGACAGTATATTTTGTAATGCCCAAATGACCAAAAAACAGATTAAAGAATATTGCAATATTGATGACAATGCTAAAAATTTACTTTATAAAGCTATGGAAAAGTTAAATTTGAGTACTCGAGCTTATGACCGTATATTAAAAGTAGCCCGAACCATAGCTGATTTAGAACTATCAGAGAAGATAGAAATTTCTCACTTATCCGAAGCTATTCAATATAGAAGTCTTGATCGTAAATTATGGCTATATTAGTAATGACCAAGGTTTTTAAAGTGCACAATTATTTATATAAATAGGCGGTGTTATAATTATGACAAAAAAATTAGCTCCCTCAATCTTGGATGTAGATTTTGCCCATTTGGAAAGAGAATTAAAAAAGATAGAAAACGGAGGGGCAGACTTACTTCACTTAGACATTATGGATGGAAATTTTGTACCGAATATTTCCTTTGGTCCCAGGGTAGTAGAATCAATTAAAAGCATAACATCTCTTCCCTTAGAAGTTCACCTGATGGTAGAAAAACCGGAGAATCATATTAAACCGTTTATTGATGCGGGTGGAGATATTATAATTGTACATTACGAAACATCTAAACACCTTGACAGACTTATCCAAACCATCAATGAGGCTGGTGTAAAATCCGGTATTGCTCTAAACCCGGCAACAACTCTAAGTGTTATTGAATATTTAATTAATAAAATAGACATATTACTATTAATGACCGTTAATCCGGGTTTCGGCGGGCAGAAATTTATTCCGGAGATGATTACTAAAATAGAAAAGGCGAGAAAAATGATAGATAATCAAAAAAAATCGATAAGTTTAGAAGTTGATGGCGGAATAAATTTAGATAATATTTCTGAGGTGATTAAAGCCGGGGCAGAAATAATTGTGATTGGTCAAATCATATCTAAAAGCGCAAATCCTGAAATGACCATAAAGAAAATAAAAAATCTTCTAAATTAGAAATAAGATTAAGAACTGGGAGTAACTGTTTTGAGAAAACCTGTTGTTGCTATTATCGGAAGGATAAATGTAGGGAAATCGACCCTATTTAATAGAATCACAAAGAAAAGAACCGCTATTGTGGAAAACGAACCTGGAATTACCAGAGATAGGATATATGCAGAATGTAAATGGAAAGGAAAGCAATTTATTCTGGTAGATACCGGAGGCGTGGATTTTATAAAAAGAGAAGAAATGCAAAAAAAAATAACTGTTCAGACTGAATTAGCTATTGAAGAGGCAGACTTAATCATATTATTGGTCGATATCAAAGAGGGAATAAATCCGGATGATTTTAAGGTGGCTAAAGCGATTAGAGAAAAAAATAAAACAAGTATACTGGTAGCCAACAAGGGAGATGTAAAGGGAAGTGAATTAAAATTATATGAGTTTTACGAATTAGGATTCGGAGACCCCTATATTATTTCAGCAGAACACGGTTTAAATGTTGATGATTTATTGGATAGAATAGTATCCTATATTTCAGAAGCAGGAGTAGAACCGGAAGAAGAAGAGGACATTATAAAAGTATCAATTCTTGGAAAACCCAATGTAGGAAAATCAAGTTTATTAAATCGTATTTTAGGAGAAGATAGAATAATAGTAAGCGAACATCCCGGCACCACCAGAGATGCTATTGAAATAATTTTTAAACATAATTCATTAAAATTAATATTTATCGATACCGCAGGCTTGAGAGACAAAGCGAAACCGAAAGAAGATGTTGAATATTATAGTACATTAAGAACTTTTGAAGCGGTAAATAATTCAGATATAGTGTTATTGATATTGGACTCTACTCAGGGAGTAAGTATGCAAGATAAAAAAATAGCAAATTATATTCAAAAAGAAAGAAAAGCCTGTATTGTAATATTAAATAAATTTGATTTAATTAAAGATAATATAGATAAAAAATTATTTATTGATGAAATAAGATATGAATTGTCCTTTTTAAAAAAATCTCCCATTATAATGACTTCTGCCATAACAGGTTATAATATTGATAAAATTATTTCAAAAATTAAAGAAGTTGCTTTACAATATAGTAGAAAAATTCCTACTTCGGTATTAAATGCTTTTATAAGAGAAGTTATTTCTAAAAATCCCCCAAAATATGTAAGGGGGAATACCTTAAAAATTAAATATGCTACTCAAACAGGGATAAAACCACCCAAATTTCTATTATTTGTAAACAATACTAAATTAATGTATACTTCTTATCACAGATATTTAGAAAATAAAATTTATGAAGCCTTTGGTTTTGAAGGCTCACCTGTAGTTATTAATTTAGCGAAAAAAGGGGGGGGAAAGGAAACAGTATGAAAATTGCTTTAGTCATTATAAGTTGTTATCTTTTAGGTTCCATACCTTTTGGCTATATTGTGGGTAAATTATTTAAGAAAGTAGATATAAGAGAATTCGGGAGTGGAAATATAGGGGCAACCAACGCTTTTAGGATATTGGGACCTACATTAGCTTCTTTAGTATTAATTGGTGATATCGGTAAAGGTATTTTTTCTATCTATTTAGTACGCTTTTTAAATATTGATAGTACATTATTAGCTATTGCGGGGTTAGCAGTAATATGTGGCCATGATTGGTCTTTGTTTCTTGGTTTTAAGGGCGGTAAAGGGATAGCTACTACGTTTGGAGTTGTATTTGCTCTCAATCCGATAATATCAATTTTAGCAGTACTAGTATGGGGGATTGTTATAATAGCAACAAGATATGCCTCCTTATCATCTATTTGTGCTATAATTTCAATTTTTGTTTTTACAATTTTATTCAAGCAGCCTTATGAATATATCGTATTTAGTGCGATAATTTTAATTCTTGGTATTTTTAAACATAAAGAGAATATTAAAAGATTAAAATTAAAAAAAGAAAGAAAAATCGGAGAAAAGATCAAAATAAATTAGTCTTTAGTGAATAGTGAATAGTATTTAGCAACAAAGCGAAAAACGAAAAGCGCAAAAGGTAAAGCCATAGCTCAAAATTTAAAATTAAATATATTGTTTTGCTCATTGAATTTCATCTTTCTTATCTTGCATGCTATATAGCAAAAATAAAAAGATAAAGAAGTAAAAACAGAACCTAAAATACAATATTGAGAGAAAAAGTTTTGAATTTTGAATTATGGTTTTTCGCTTTTCGTTTTAAATTTTTAGCTGTATAATGATAACTGAAAACTTTTATTTAAAACCTACGACTATTCACTAACGATTAATTAAAGTTGAAAGAGGAAATATGTCCAAAGTCATAATCAGTGATACACAAAATAATGAAATATCCGAAATAATAAAAAATGTTTTTGAGATATTTGGGGTGAAAGATAAAGTAAAAGATAAAAAAGTCTTAGTAAAGCCAAATCTATTAGGACCATTCCCTCCAGAGAGAGGGGTGACTACTGACCCAAGAGTAATATCTGCAATTGTTCAGGAATTAAAAAAGTGTGGATCTAAAGAAATAGTAGTAGGAGATAATTCCGGGAGCATTCATTTTGACCCCTTAAAAATCGCAAAAATTACCGGAATATTAGATGCTTCTGACGATTGTTATAGTAATATTGCCGGGGAAGTAGTCGAGGTAAAGGTAGAGTCAGAATTTATTGAAGAATTATTTATTTCCAAAATAGTTAAAGAAGCAGATTATGTCATTAATGTTCCAAAATTTAAAACCCATGGTTTAACCACTATTACCGGTGCCATAAAAAACATGTTCGGTATTATTCCGGGAGGGAAGAAGGCAAAATTACATACTTTTGCTCGATCCATTAAAGAATTTGCTGAACTTTTAGTAGATATTTATCAAATAAGAATTCCTAATTTAAATATTATGGATGCTATAATCGGTATGGAAGGTGTCGGACCTACTAATGGGAAAACACGAGTTATAAATAAAATAATAAGCAGTGATAATGGTATTTCTCTTGATTCTGTTATGGCTGCCATGATGGGACTTAAGCCTGCTACAATTGAGTTATTACAGGTTGCCAAAGAAAGAAATTTAGGGGAGACAGATATCTCCAATATAATTATTGATGGAGAATTAGAAGTAATTTCGGGGTTTAAAACACCAAATAATGGTATTTTGCAAAGAATAAGAAAAAAAGCGACTCCTTATATATTTAATTTTGCGTCGGTTAAGCCGATAGTAAATCATAATAAATGTAAAATATGTAAAAGATGTATTGAAGTTTGCCCTACTTCAGCGATGAATTTAAGCAATAAATTTCCAGAAGCGGATAGAAAGAAATGCATTTCTTGCTTTTGCTGTGAAGAACATTGTCCTCATGGTGCAATAATATTACCTTCATGGCAGCAAGATATTTTTAACCGATTAAAAGGAAAATAAAAAAATCACAAGAAAAAAGGTTCTGAAGGATAAAAAATGACTAAATATTTAGTGATAGTTGAATCACCAACTAAAGAAAAAACCTTAAAAAAGATATTAGGTAAGGATTATATTATTAAATCAAGTAAGGGGCATTTAATTGATTTACCTAAAACAAAATTAGGAATAGATATTGAAAATGACTTTAAGCCAGAATATGTGGTTATTCCTAAACAAAGAAGTGCATTGAAAGAATTAGAAGAAAGCGTTAAAGGTAAAGAGAAAGTATTTTTAGCTACTGACCCAGATAGAGAAGGTGAAGCAATTGCCTGGCATATTGCTCAAAGATTAAATGTTAAGGATGCAAAAAGCAGAGTTAGTTTTAACGAAATAACTGAAAAAGCTGTATCTCAGTCCATTAAAAATCCGAGAGAAATTAACCTTAATATGGTTAACTCGCAAAAAGCCAGGAGATTATTGGATAGATTAGTGGGTTATAAGGTTAGTCCATTATTATGGAAAAAGATTGGCAAAAAATTAAGTGCAGGAAGGGTACAATCTGTAACATTACGCATAATATGCGAAAGGGAAGAGGAAATAGCTAAATTTAAAATAGAAGAATATTGGACAATAAATGCCTTGTTTAAAAAAATAGAAGATGAAAAGGCAGAGCCTTTTGAGGCAAAACTTTTCTCGGTAAATTCTAAAAAAGTAACTATTAATACTAAAGAAGAAGCCACAAAAATTTGTGAAGAAGCAAAAAATCAGGATATCTATATAAAAAATATAAACAAAAAGAAGGAATTTAAAAATCCCTATCCACCATTTACTACCAGTACTTTACAGCAAGAAGCGTATAATAAATTGAATTTTCCCATTAAAAAAACTATGTTCATAGCTCAACAATTATACGAGGGTATCACCTTAGGCAATAAAGGAAATATCGGTTTAATTACCTATATGCGTACTGACTCTATAAGAGTATCTGATGAAGCGAAGAATGAAGCGAAAAAATATATTGAAGAACATTATGGTAAAGATTTTGCCGGATTATCTCAAAATTTAAAAATAGGAAAAAATAAAATAAAAAATGTAAAGATTCAGGATGCTCATGAATCCATCAGGCCTACCTATGTATTCAATCACCCGGAATCAATTAGAAAATATTTAACTTATGACCAATATAAATTATATAATTTAATCTGGAAAAGATTTGTAGCGAGCAGGATGAAAGCTGCTTATCTGGAAAAAATTACTATAGATATAGAAGCAGGAAGGTATATCTTTAGAACTTCCGGCTACCGGATACTATTTAAGGGATATATGATTCTATATGGCCAAAATAATCAGGATTTAGATAAAATCCCTAATCTTGAAGAAAAAGATAAGCTTAAATTGTTAAAAATTAAGGCAAATCAATCTTTCACCAAACCTCTTCCCAGATACACAGAAGCCAGCCTGGTAAAAAGATTAGAAAAAGAAGGAATAGGACGACCCAGTACATACGTACCAACTATAAGTACCTTACAATATCGGACATATGTGGAAAAAGTAAATAAAAAATTTAAACCTACAGAATTGGGGATAACTGTAAATTCTTTTTTAATTCAATATTTTTCCGATATTGTAAATGTTGCTTTTACTGCAAAAATGGAAAAGCAGCTCGATGAAGTCGAATCTGATAAAAAAAAGTGGGAAAATGTTTTAGATAAATTTTATAAGGCATTTTCTAAGGATTTAGAAAAAGGAAATCAGGCGCAAAAAATTGAAATGCCAAAAGTATTCAGCGATGAAATATGTGATAAATGTGGCAGCAAAATGTTAATAAAAAATGGACGTTTTGGTAAATTTTTAGCTTGTTCAAGATTTCCGAAATGTAAAAATACAAAACCCTTTTTAGATAAAATTGGTATATCCTGTCCCGAGGAGGGCTGTTCGGGTGAGATTATTAGAAAAAAGACCAAAAAGGGGAGGATGTTCTATGGGTGCAGCAATTATCCTAAATGTTCTTTTGTAACCTGGAATAAGCCGATTAATAAAAGATGCCCACAATGTAACTCTATTTTAGTAATAAGTAATAATAAGAAAAGTGGGCTTTATTTTAAGTGCAGTAATTCTTATTGTGATTATAAAGAATTTAAAAAAGAGGATAAATCATAATTTAAGATAGCACTTGGAATTTAAATGGTAATTTATTTAGAGAAAGAGAATTTGCTCCTCAAAAAAAAGAAAAAAAGGAGGAGTGTTTAAATTTGAAGAAACACATAAATTCGTACATTTCTTTTCTAAAGAATGAAAAAAATTATTCCAGTAATACTATTATTTCCTATAAAAACGATTTATTACAATTGTTAAATTATTTAAAGGATTATAAAATAATAAAGAGAAATAATATACAATATATTGACCGCAGCATCATGCGAAGATATATTGTATATTTAAAGAAGTGTGATTATTCGGTAAGAAGTATTTGCAGAAAAATATCTACAACCCGTTCTTTCTTTAAATTTCTATCAAGAGAAGGTATAGTAGATATTAATCCGACTATCAACCTAATAACACCTAAGATAGACAAGAAGTTGCCTTCTTTTTTATACTTAGAAGAAATTAATAAACTTATTGAAACGCCGACCGGGCATACAAAATTTGGAATTAGAGATAGGGCAATCCTTGAACTGCTTTATGGCACCGGGATGAGGGTTGAAGAACTAGTGAATTTGAATATTCGTGATATAGACCTGTATGAGAAAATTGTGAGAGTATTTGGAAAGGGTTCAAAGGAAAGAATTCTCCCTTTGGGAAATCCGAGCATAAAGGCAGTACAAGAATATTTAACTAGTAGAAATATATTTAGAAAAAATATATCTATAAATAAAAATGACCCAAATGCATTATTCTTAAATCGTTTTGGAGGAAGATTATCAGCAAGAAGCATACGTAGACTTATCATTAAATACATGAAAATAGCTGGTTTAAATAAAAAGATAAGTCCGCATGTTTTAAGGCATTCATTTGCTACCCACCTGTTAGGAGGTGGAGCGGATTTACGTTCCGTTCAGGAACTTTTAGGGCATGAGAGTTTATCTACTACTCAAATATATACTCATATTACCAAAGAAAGATTAAAAGCAATTTATAAAAAATCTCATCCCAGGTCTTAATATTAAAACTTTAAAAGGAGATGAAATAAAAAATGTTTAAAGGAACTACAATTTTAGCGATAAAACATAAAGGCGAAGTCGCTATTTCCGGTGACGGCCAGATAAGTATGGGAAATACTATTATGAAAAATAATACTAAAAAAATACGAAAAATTTATGATGATAAAGTTCTTACCGGATTTGCCGGAGCAAGCGCAGATGCTATAACTCTATTTGAAAAATTTGAAAAGAAAATAGAAGAACTTCATGGAAATTTACCTAAAGCGGTTATTTCTTTGGCTAAAGAGTGGCGAACTGATAAAATTTTAAGAAAATTAGAAGCGATATTAATTGTTGCGGACAAAGAACACATATTTATAGTTTCCGGAACTGGTGATATAATAGAACCGGATGATAATATCGCGGCTATCGGATCAGGTGGTCCTTATGCATTTGCGGCAGCAAAGGCTTTGGTTAAGCATTCGAATTTATCTGCTCCCGAAATAGCCTTAGAATCATTAAAGATTGCTGCTTCAATTTGTATCTATACAAACGATAAAATATCAGTAGAAAAATTATAATAGAAAGGAGGAACCATAATTGATTAACGACCTGACACCTTCACAAATTGTTTCTGAACTTAATAAATATATAATTGGGCAAGATAACGCCAAAAAAGCAGTAGCTATAGCTTTACGAAATAGAATTAGAAGACAAAAATTACCCCCGGAATTGATAGATGAGGTGACCCCAAAAAATATTATAATGATCGGGCCTACCGGAGTTGGTAAAACAGAAATTGTTAAAAGATTATCAAAATTAGTTAAAGCCCCTTTTGTAAAGGTTGAAGCGACAAAATATACTGAAGTGGGTTATGTGGGGAGAGATGTGGAATCGATAATTAGGGATTTAACAGAAGTAGGTGTTCAATTGGTTCGTAAAGAATGGGCCAGCAAGGTAGAAGATAAAGCTAAACAGCTGGTCGATGAAAAAATAATAGATTATTTATTCCCTGTATCAAAGAAAAGAAGAGAGCAAAAGACAAATTTATTAGATGGTTCATTTTATTCTGGAACTGAAGAAGAAGAAAAGAAAGAATCTTTTGATGTTTCAACAAAAAAAGATGAAAGAGAAGAGAGATTTGAAAGGACTAGAAAAAAGTTTAAAGATAAGTTAGAAAAAGGTGAGTTGGAAAATAGACTAATTGAAATCGAAGTTGAAGAAAACATTCAATCTACAGTGGAAGTTTTTTCTAATGCCGGAATAGAAGGAATGGGATTCAATTTTAAAGATATTATGGGTAGAATGTTCCCTCAAAAAAGAAAAAAACAAAAAGTTACCATTGCAGAGGCTCGTAAAATATTACTCTATAATGAAACTCAAAAGTTGATAGATATGGAGGAAGTAATTCGAGCTGCTATTGATAGGGTGGAAAATTTAGGGATTGTTTTTATCGATGAACTCGATAAAATTGCCAGGCAGGAAAAATCATACGGACCAGATGTATCCAGAGGAGGAGTGCAAAGAGATATATTGCCCATTATTGAAGGTTCAACAGTTATGACTAAACATGGAGCAGTAAAGACCGACCATATTTTATTTATCGCTGCCGGTGCTTTTACTACTTCGAAACCTTCTGATTTAATACCTGAATTACAAGGACGTTTTCCTATTAGGGTTGAATTAAATATTTTAAATAAGGAAGATTTAAAAAGAATATTAACCGAACCCTGTAATTCACTTATAAAACAATACACAGCCTTACTTGCTACCGAAGGTTTGAAAATTGAAATTGCAGATGACGCTATTGACGAGATTGCTGAAACTTCTTTTTTGGTAAATGAGCAGACAGAAAATATTGGGGCAAGAAGATTGTATACTGTTTTAGAAAAATTATTGGAAGATATTTCCTTTAACGCCCCTAGTTTAAAAAAGAAGCAAGTTACTATTGATAAAAAATATGTCAAGAAAAAATTACAAAGCATTGTCAAAAATGAAGATTTAAGCAGGTATATTTTATAATTGACCGATGAATCAATTGACCGATTCACCGATTCACTAATTGACCAATTAGATTAGTCGTTAACGAACAAAACTAGCTTAGAGCGTATAGCGTTTAGCGTGTAGCGTAAAGAATTAGTTAGCTTGTTATTTAGTTACCTGGTTAGTTGGTTAAGAAGATAGCAGCCGGTTATTTCGTATATCGTATATCGTAGGACAGGCGTTTCCCATTTTCACGAGGACAGTCCCGTCTGTCTATCGGGTGGTAACTATTAAAGTTAGTGTAAACTTTAGTGGGTTAAAAAGATAGAAAGAAGAATGCTACTTTTTCTATCTTTTTTTTCGCTTTCTTAACTCGATACTCGATACTATATACTCGATACTATATTGAATTTTCTTGATTTAGAAAAAAAACTGTGTTATACTATCTTTGATTTTATGCACTTATTGTCTATAATTATAAAGACTTATGACAATTTTGGAATCATAAGAAAAAATAAAAAAAATATAAATAAAAAAATTTAAATTGGAGGATAGCAGATGAGTGTAATTTCAATGAAACAATTACTAGAAGCAGGTGTACATTTTGGCCATCAAATGCGCCGATGGGATCCTAGAATGAAGCCTTATATTTTTACAGATAGAAATAATATATATATTATAGACCTTCAACGGACTGTAAAATTAGTCCAGGTGGCCTATGATTTTCTAAGAGAAATATCTAGTAATGGTGGTAATATACTTTTTGTAGGAACTAAAAAACAAGCCCAGGAATCGATTAAAAATGAGGCTGAGAGATGTGGTATGTTTTATATAAATTATAGATGGTTGGGCGGAACATTAACTAATTTCAGTACTATTAGAAAAAGGGTGAAAAGGCTTTGTGAATTGGAGGAAATGGAAGATAATAAAATGTTTGAAGTTCTTCCTAAAAAAGAAGTAATAAGCTTAAAGAGAGAAAAAGAGAAACTTAAAAAAGTATTAACTGGAATAAAAGATATGCAGAAACTTCCAGATGTTGTATTCATAGCTGACCCAAAAAAAGAGAAGATTGCAGTTGCTGAAGCCATTAAACTTTCTATTCCTATTGTGGCCATTGTGGATACAAATTGTAACCCGGAAGAAATTGATTATGTGATTCCAGGGAATGATGATGCAATAAGAGCAGTAAAATTAATTTCTTCAGTTATGGCTGATGCAGTTATTGAAGGAAAAAAGTCAATCATTGAAAAAGAGGTTGCAATGGTCAGTTAGAACACAAAATATCAATTTAAACGAAGCAAGGAGATAAGAATGAACATTAGTGCCCAGATGGTTAAAGAATTACGAACTAAGACAAGTGCCGCAATGATGGACTGCAAGAAAGCTTTAAAAGCTACTGAGGGAGACATAGAAAAAGCAATTGAATATTTACGTAAAAAGGGGATGGACACAGCTTCATCTAAACTTAACAGGCAAGCGTTAAACGGAATGGTAGGATCCTACATTCATCTTTATGGCAAAATTGGGGTTTTAGTTGAGATAAATTGTGAAACAGATTTTGTTGCTAATACCGAGGAGTTTAAAGAATTTGTGAAAAATATTGCCATGCAAATTGCAGCCTTAAATCCTAAATTTATTACCAGGGAAGAAGTTCCCAACGGTCTAATTGAAAAGGAAAGAGAAATATTTTATGCGCAAGTTGAAAAATCAGGAAAACCTGCCCCGATTATTGAAAAAATTGTGGAAGGTAAATTGGTAAAATATTTCAAGGAAAACTGTTTAAAGGAACAAATATATATTAAGGATAATAGCAAGAATATTAATCAGTTGTTATTAGAGTTAATTGCTAAATTAGGTGAAAATATTGTAATTAAAAGATTCGCAAGATTTCAACTTGGCGAGGAAATCTAATTCGTATCTCGTATCTCGTGCAAAATAGCGTATAGCGTTTAGCGTAGAGCGTATACATTTGGTTATATAGTTAGTTGGAAGTTAGTTAATAAATCAGTACAAACCAGTTAACTAATTAGCTATATATACGGTCAACTATCTAACAAATATAGATTGTTAATAGGTACGTCTTTGATTTACAAAACCTGTTTCAGCTCGAATAAATTAGATACCAAAAGATCAAAAAATACATAATAGGCATTTTATTTTTGATACTATACGCTAAACGCTGTACGCTATACGCTACTTAATATAGTGAAGGTTAAAAAAAATATGAAAAAGCCTGTATATAAAAGAATTCTCTTAAAACTTGGTGGTGAATCACTATGCGGAGAAAAAGGCTATGGTATTGACACCCAAAAGATTAATTTTATTGCTAAAGAAATTGCCGAGATAAAAGAATTGGGAGTGCAAACAGCGGTAGTGATTGGAGGAGGCAATATCTTTAGAGGTCAAGAGGGAAGCGAAAAAGGCATAAATCGGGTTTCGGCTGATTATATGGGTATGTTGGCAACTGTAATAAATGCTTTAGCACTTCAAGATTCTTTAGAAAAATTAAATGTTGAAACAAGAGTACAGACTGCAATTGAGATGAAAGCAATTGCTGAACCATATATCAGAAGAAGGGCTATTAGACATTTAGAAAAAAACAGAATAGTAATTTTAGCTGCTGGAACGGGGAATCCCTACTTTACTACAGATACCGCTGCCGCCCTAAGAGCGATTGAACTAAATTCACAAGCAATTCTTAAAGCTACAAAAGTTGATGGTATATATGAATCTGATCCATTAAAAAACACAAAAGCAGTGAAATTTAAAAATTTAGGTTTTCTCGAGTTTTTGAATAAAGGTTTAAAGGTTATGGACGCAACCTCTATTTCTTTGTGCATGGAAAATAATATTCCGGTAATCGTTTTTAATTTTAATACTGTTGGAAATATTAGAAGAGTTGTATTTGGTGAAAAAATTGGAACAATAGTGAAGGGAGAATAAATATGCTGCCTGATTTATTAAATGAAACAAGGGTTAAAATGGAAAAAACAATTACAGCATTAAGAGATGAACTTGCTCACATAAGAACAGGAAGGGCTTCTTCAAACTTAGTAGACCGGATAAAAATATCCTATTACGGTACATTAACTCCCCTTAAACAAGTAGCAAATATATCTATTCCAGAAGCGAATTTAATAGTTATTCAGCCCTGGGATAAAAATTGTATTTCTGAAATTGAAAAAGCTATATGGAAATCTGATTTAGGATTAGCCCCATCGATTGATGGTAATATTATTAGACTTACAGTACCACCACTAAACGAGGAAAGACGAAAAGAGTTGGTAAAACTGGTAAAGAAAGAAGCCGAAAATGGGAAAATAGGCATAAGAAACATAAGAAGAGAAGCAAATGATTTAATAAAAAAAGATGAGAAAGAAGGTAATACTTCAGAAGACGAATGTAAAAAGCATCAAAGTAAAATTCAAGAGCTAACGGATGAGTATGTAGAAAATATTGATAAATTATTGGAACTTAAAGAAAAAGAAATTATGGAAGTATAGAAAATGTTTTATAATAAATAAAAATAAAGGAGATTTTAAATGGCTCATAAAATTACTGATGAATGCATTAAATGCGGTATCTGTGTTGATGAATGTCCTGTAGAAGCAATTTCTGAAGGAGATGAAACTTATATAATTGATAAAGATAAGTGCACAGATTGTGGAGCTTGTGCCGATGCTTGTCCAAATGAAGCAATAATAAAGGAATAATAAATAATAAAACCCCCTTCTCATTTTAATCTATATTAAACTATTTTGTATTGATATAATTTTAAGGGGGGTTTTTTTATAGGTGATGATTATTAGAAATTTTAAGATTAATAGAAATGAATTATTTGATAAAGATAAATTACCTCAACACCTTGCAATAATAATGGATGGAAATGGGCGATGGGCAGAGAGAAGGGGATTACCTCGAAGTGCAGGGCATAGAGAAGGCGCAAAAGTAGTTAGAAGAATAATAACTAACTGCTTAGATTTTAATATTCCTATGTTAACCATTTTTGCGTTTTCTACGGAAAATTGGAAACGTCCAAAGAAGGAAATAATCTATCTAATAAAATTATTCGAAAGAGTTTTGAGCAGAGAAAAAGCAAACTTAGTTAAAAATAATATAAAGATAAATTTTATAGGAAGATTAGATAACCTGCCTAACTCGCTTATTGAAAAAATGAAAGAATTGCATGAATCTACCAAGAGGAATAATAAACTTATTTTAAATATTGCTATTAACTATAGTGGAAGAACCGAAATTGTTGATGCACTAAAATCTATATTACTAAAAATAGATAATAAAAAATTAAGCATTGAAGAAATTAATGAAAATACTATTAGAGATAATTTGTATACCCACAATCTTCCTGATCCCGATCTACTAATTAGAACAGCGGGCGAAATGAGAATTAGCAATTTTATGCTCTGGCAGATTGCTTACACAGAACTTTGGGTAACTCCTGTTTTTTGGCCTGACTTCGACGAAAATAATTTAGTTGAAGCAATAAGAAATTTCCAAAAAAGAGTGAGAAAATATGGAGGAAAAGTATAATAATTTTATAAAAAGAACTGCAACAACTATTGTAGGGGTTTTTTTAGCCTTTTTAACAATATTTTGGGAAGGATTCCCTTTTTTTATCGTTGTTATAATTATAGCTTTATTGGGGTTAAGGGAATTATACAGAATAGTTGGTAAACAAGGATATAAACCATCATACATATTAGGCACCATACTAATATTATACTTCATTTTTATATCAGTATATGATGTTTATAGATTGAATTTTTATATTGAAAATATAATTATTACTTTTTTTATTATATTATCTTTTATTATACAATTATTTAGAAAAGATTATTCTAAAGTACTAAACGAGATATCTATTACAATTTTTGGAAGCATTTATTTAGGATATTTGTTATCCTTTATGATAAAAATAAAAGACCTACCCAATGGAAATTATTATCTTATTTCTCTGTTAATCGTTACTTGGGCTAATGATGTTGGAGCTTATCTTATTGGCACTAAACTTGGTAAAAATAAAATATTTCCTAAAATAAGCCCCAAAAAAACTATTGAAGGATCAATTGGGGGGGTTATATTTAGTATTGCTAGCACATTTGCCTTAAAAAACTGGTTAAATTTAACTTTTAGTGAATTACTTTCTCTCGGTTTGATTATAACGATAATAGCACAAATTGGCGATCTATTTGAATCAGTATTGAAAAGAGGTTCGGGAGTTAAAGATTCAGGGACTTTAATCCCTGGTCAGGGGGGGATATTAGACTGTCTTGATAGTCTAATATTTACAGCTCCCGTATTCTATTATTATATAGTTTTGTTAATTTTACACTAATAGATATCTTTGAAAGTAAAGGATTTAATTGTGAAGAAAAAAATAGTTATATTAGGTTCAACGGGTTCGATAGGACAACAAAGCTTAGAAGTTATAAAACAACATTCAAATGAATTTGAAGTAGTTGGTCTAAGCGGTTGGGAAGATACAAAATTGCTTCAGGAGCAGATAAGTTTTTATAAACCTAAAATAGCAGTAGTTAAAAATGAAATTATTGCCAGGAATTTGAAAAAGGATTTAAATAAACAAAGTAATATTGAAATATTATGGGGAACTAACGGATTAATAAATATAGCAACCTTAGAAGAAGCCGATATTATTGTAGTTGCTATCACCGGGATAGCGTCTCTTATACCTACTTTTGAAGCAGTGAAAAGAGGAAAAAAAATCGCTTTAGCCAGCAAAGAAGCAATGGTAGTAGGTGGCGAATTATTAGTGAGGGAAGCAATATCTAAAAATGCAAAAATTATACCAATAGATAGTGAACATAGTGCAATTTTACAATGTTTAAAGAATGAGAAAAAAGATTGTGTTGAAAAAATTATATTGACGGCATCCGGGGGCGCACTCTATAATTTTACCGAAACTGCTCTAAAAAATGTAACAGTTGAGGACGCGCTGAATCACCCCACCTGGAAAATGGGGAAAAAGGTTACTATTGATTCGGCTACCTTGATGAATAAAGGATTAGAAGTAATTGAAGCAAAGTGGTTTTTTAATATACCGGCTAATAAGATAGAAATAGTAATTCATCCCCAAAGCTATGTGCACTCAATGGTTCAATTTACAGATGGTACTATTTTAGCTCAAATAGGTGAACACGATATGAAGATTCCCATCCAGTACGCTTTATTTTATCCTAATAGAACTATTAATAACTTTCCACGTTTAGAATTAACCAAAATAGGTCAATTAACTTTTAAAAAACCACATTTTAGCAAATTCCCTTGTATTAAACTTGCCTATCAGGCATTAGAGATTGGAGGAACAATGCCTGCAGTATTAAATGGCGCTAACGAAATTGCAGTTGATGCTTTTTTAAATAATCAAATAAGTTTTTTAGCAATTCCTCAAATTATTCAAAACACAATGAAAGAGCATAAAGCAAAGTATAATCCTAACATTAACGACATTTTAGATGCTGACTACTGGGCCAGAGAAAGAGCTTTAAATTTTTGTCTAAAAAACAACTAAAATTGGAGTAAAAATGATAACTATAATTGCCTTTATATTCGTTTTTAGTATATTAATATTTTTTCATGAATTCGGTCATTTTATTGCCGCAAAAGCATCCGGAGTAAGAGTATATAAATTTTCCTTTGGTTTCGGACCAAGAATATTAGGATTTACAAAAAATCAAACAGAATATGCAATCTGCTTAATTCCTCTCGGTGGTTATGTAAAAATGGCCGGGGAAATGGGACAGGAAGATGTTAAAAAAACATCAACAGAAGAAGTGCCCGAAGAACAAAGATTTGACAAGAAAACATTGGGGATTAGAGCACTAATTGTGGCCTTAGGACCTTTTATGAATATTGCAACTGCAGTAGTTATATTTAGTCTTATATTTTTTTTAAATGGGATTCCGGTTGTTATCAATTCTGTATCGACAGTTATTGAAAATGGACCTGCCGAACAAGCCGGTATACTTTCCGGAGATAAGATTATTGCAATCAACTCAGTAAAAATGGAAGATCCCAATAAAATTGCCAATACTATAAATAAAAGTTCAGGAGAAGAATTACAAATAACCCTGGATAGGGGAGGGGAAATCATTGATGTTTTTGTAATTCCGGAATACGATGATGATTATAAAAAGGGGTTAATCGGAATTACCTTTGAAATATCTGTCGAAAAGATTAATATATTTTCTGCATTTTCAAAAGGAATAATTACAACTGGAAATATTATCAAATTAATTTTTACTAACATAATAGAAATGATTACCGGAAAAGTTCCTCTTGAAATAGCAGGTCCTTTAGGTATAGCACAAATGACCGGAGAAGCAGCAAAATTAGGTTTCTTAAACTTATTATATTTTACAGCAATTTTAAGTATATTTATAGGATTGTTTAATCTTCTTCCTATACCCATTTTGGATGGTGGTCAAATAGTAATTTTAGTTATAGAAAAATTAAGGGGCAAACCTTTAGAAGCTGAAAAAATAAACTTTATCTATTTAATCGGAATATCTCTTATGATAATTATTTTTGTAATTGCAACTTATAAGGATATTTTAAGGCTATTTACCAAGTAAAAAATAAGGAAATTGTAAGTCATGTATGAGAGAAGAAAGACCAGGAGTATTAGAGTGGGTAACTTGGAAATTGGAGGAAATGCTCCAATTTCAGTTCAATCAATGACTAATACTGACACGAAAAATATCTCAGATACAGTATCCCAAATAAAAAGAATGGAAAAAGAAGGTTGTGAACTTGTAAGAGTAGCTGTTCCGGATTTAGAATCATGTTACTCCCTGCCTCTGATAAAAAAAGAAATTAATATACCCTTGGTTGCCGATATTCACTATGATTATAAATTAGCCTTAAAATCTATCGAACTTGGAGTAGATGGATTAAGAATAAATCCCGGGAATATAAAAAATGTAGAAAAGCTTAAATTAATTATAAAATCAGCAAAAGAAAAAAAATTGCCTATTAGGTTTGGTATAAACTCCGGTTCATTAGATAAAAATATACTAAAGATACATAAAAAAATAACTCCTGAAGCTCTAATAGAAAGTGCTAAGAATATTATAAAGATATTAGAAGAAGTTGACTATCATAATGTAAAATTCTCCATTAAATCTACGGATGTAATTAGCACCATCGAAGCAAATAATATATTTTCCTCAAAATATGATTATCCTTTACATTTGGGGATTACTGAAGCAGGCCCGCCTTTTTCAGGCATTATTAAATCATCTGTGGGAATCGGCTCTTTATTATTTCAAGGAATCGGTGACACCATTAGAGTATCATTGACCGGAGATCCCGTAAAAGAGATAAAAGTGGGGTACGAGATATTAAAGGCCTTACATCTTAGGCAAAGGGGTCCAAATTTAATTTCCTGCCCAACCTGTGGAAGATGTAAAGTAGATTTAGATAAAATTGTGACAAAAGTAGAAAAACTAATTTGTCATATCGATAAACCATTAACTATTGCAGTTATGGGTTGTATGGTAAATGGACCGGGTGAAGCAAGGGAAGCTGATATAGGTATTGCGTTTGATAAAGAAAAGGGAGTACTGTTTAAAAAAGGCAAGATAATTGCTGAATCTAGTGATAAAATAATAATAAAAAGATTATTAGAAGAAATTAAAAGTGCGTAAAAAAAGGTTCTATCTTTTTCTCTCTCTTTCTTAACTCGATACTCGATACTATATACCCGATACTATTTTAACATTGAGAATAATTATTTGATATGTTATAATTTTTATTAAATATAAATTAATAAACAACATATTTATAAATTATTCCAAGTCATTTTACAAAAGTTTTATAAACTATTTTTTAATTATTGAGGGGTGAATTATTTGTTAAATAAGATCATCGAAGAAGTCAAAAAAACTGAGAATGCTGCAGATATAATTATCAAAGAAGCCGATTATAAAGCTGAAAAAATCATTAATAATTCCAGCGAAGAAGTTAACAAGCTGACAGAAAGAATCAAAGAAGAAGCAAAAAAAAAAAGGAAAGATGATAATTGAAAGAGAAGAAGAATCAGCCAGAATAGAAGCAAACAATATTATAAAAAATTGCGAAAGAGAAAAAGAAGAATTACGTAAAAATTCTTTAAAAAATATCGATAAAACAGTAAAAATAGTAATTAAAAAAGTGATGGAAGGAAAATAATGACTGTTTGCAAAGTAAAGAAAGTAAACATTTTTACTCATCTTGAATTAAAAGACAAAATTATTGAGGAACTCCAAAAAGCAGGCTGTGTCCAAATAATAGATATTACATCTAAACTAAAGATGCCTGGTTTGTTAGGCTTTAACGAAATAAATAATACTGAAAGCGACTCCGCATTGGCAGAAGTGAAATATTGCGTAGATTACCTGTCAAATTATCAAAGCAAATCCAAAAAATCAGATAAGTCTGTATCAACTTTGAACAACGTTTATGATTATAAAAAATTGTCTTCTTTATTTTTCCAACATGATTATAAAAAAATCTATGAAAAGTGTGTAGAATTAGATGGAGACCTTAAAAAACTAAAAACTAGAGAAAATCATCTGAAAAATACTCAAGAACAGTTGGAAGAATGGAGAGAATTAGACGTAAAAATAGAAGATTTGGAAGAAACAAAAAATACTAAAACTATCGCCGGAACTCTCCCCTCAAAAGATTTTATTTCTTGCTTGGAAGAAATAATAAAAATAGGGAAAGAAATAGAAATAAAAAAAATTAGCGAAGACAAAAAACAATGCAAGATAATCATTCTTTCAATATCTGAATATTATTCTTTTATTAAAAAAATATTGAGTAAATATAGTATTGACTATTTTAAAGCGCCTTTAGAATTCAGTGGAACTCCAAATGATATCTTAGGCGATATCTCCGAAGAATTAAAAAATATTGAAGAAAAAAGAAAAATAATTTTTGATGCAAGTAAAAAGCTGCATAGAGAGAATTTATGGTTATACGCCGCTTTTGATTATCTATCCATCTTAAAAAGCAAAAAAGATATAGAAAAATATATAAAACAGACTAAAAAAGTAATAATTATCGAGGGATGGATTTTAGAGAAAGACCTAAATAAATTAAAAAATACATTATACAAAAAATTTAAAGAATTGGAGATAGTCTTTAGTGATCCTAAAGAAATTGAAGATATACCGGTAGCTTTAAAAAATAATAAGTTTGTAGAACCTTTTGAATCAGTAACCGAACTGTATGGAATCCCCAAATATAAGGAATTTGACCCCACTCCCTTATTTGCTCCCTTTTATTTTATTTTCTTTGGAATGTGTTTGTCTGATGCCGGTTACGGCTTAGTTATAGCTGTTTTGTCTTACCTGGCTTTGAAAAAATTCAAATTTGAAGGAATGGCAAAGAAGTTTTTTGGATTATTTTTCCTAGGGGGATTATCCACTTTTATAATGGGGGCGATTATGGGTAGCTGGATGGGTGATACACTTAATTATCTTCCAAAAAATCTTTTATTTATAAAAACTTTTTTAATTAATACAATATCCTTGTTTGACCCGATAAAAGATCCCATGCCTCTTTTGTTGATATCTCTATCTTTAGGAGTAATCCAAATTTACACTGGGTTTATTATTAAATTTATTGCAAACGTTAAAGAAAATAAGATTAAAACAGGATTGATGGATCAAGGGTCATGGCTGTTATTGATTTCCGGATTACTTTTATCTATATTAGCAAATAGTGTTGGTTCTTTAGCGGGATTAAAAATTATCACAAAATATATTATTTGGGCAGGATTGTTATCTGTAGTTATTACACAGGGAAGGTCAAATAAGAATATTATACTAAAAGCTGCCGGTGGAGTACTAAGTTTATACGATATTATCGGTTATTTTAGTGATATCCTTTCTTATTCACGTCTATTTGCCCTGGGGTTATCAACTGCAGTATTGGCAGTGGTAGTTAATAATTTTGTAATGTTGTTTAAAGATATTCCATTTATTGGTTTTATTCTAGCAGCTTTAGTTTTTATTATTGGACATTTTTTTAATATGCTGATAAGCGGTATGGGTGCATTTATCCATTCGACTCGTTTGCAGTACGTAGAATTTTTTACTAAGTTTTACGAAGGTGGGGGAACTCCTTTTAAACCTTTTAAGGTCATCACTAAATATATAAAAGTTCAAATATAACGTGGAGCGTATAGCGTTTAGCATAGAGGATATTAATTATCCAATTACCCGGTTAGCTTGTTAAGAAAATAGAATTCAGTAGTCAGGAGACAGAATTTAGGAAGCAGAATAAAAAAAACAGAAATGCCATTGAGAGAAACGAAGTAAGCCTGTCAATGGATAGATTCCCGCTTTCGCGGGAATGACAGAGAATGATAAGGGGTCGAATTTATTCGACCTCCACATTAAAAGTAATGGTTTATATGTAAATAGTTTTTGATTTTGTCTTATGATTTTTATTCTATTAACGAGATACGATTCACGAGATACGAGATACTTATTTTGCTATACGCTAAACGCTGTACGCTCTACGCTAGTTTTGTTCACTAAAGATTAGTTTAATATATTATTATTTAGAAATAGGAGGGAAATATGATTACACAAGGAATAGTAATTGCATTTTTAGGTTCGGCAACCGCCATTGGATTAGCTTGTTCAGGATCTGGTATAGGAGTAGGAATAGCCGGAGCTGCCGGAATAGGAGTATTAACCGAAGAACCGGAAAAATTCGGATTGGTTTTATTCTTGCAGGCTTTTCCGGGAACTCAGGGAATTTATGGATTGTTGGTAGGATTTTGGGTATTGATGAAAACGGGGATTCTCGGAGGATCACCCATTCCTATCACACTGGATCAGGGAATGCAAATATTTTTTGCCTGTATACCTGTGGGTATCGTAGGCTTCTTTTCCGGATGGTATCAGGGAAAAACTGCTGCTGCGGCCATAGGTTTAGCCGCAAGGAATCCGGAAGGGATTGGAAAAGCAATAGTAATGGTTACTATGGTAGAAACCTATGCAGTATTCTCTTTGTTGGCTTCTCTGTTACTTTTCAATGGAATAAATTTATAAAAGGGCGAATATTATATGACTATTAAAGATATAAGTGAAAAAATTATATCTGATGCTAAGATTCAAGCAGATAAAATTATTGCTCAAGCGGAAGATAACGCAAATAATATTACAAATGAAGGTAGAAAAGAAGCAGATAACATAAAAAAGACGATATTATACAAGATTAACCAAGAAGCATCTTTAAAAAAGAGTAAAATATTAACTGAGGCGAATTTAGGAGTAAAGAAAACTATCCTATTAGAAAAACAAAAAATTATGGAATATGTTTTTGGCAATGCCCTGGAAAGCATTTTAAAATTAAGCAATAAAGAATATAAAAACTTTATAAAAAAATTGATATTAGATAATATTGAAAAAGGCGATGAAACTATCTTTATCGGGTCTTCAGATAAAAATAGAATATCTAAAGATTTTATCGAAGATATAAATAAAGAATTAAAAGCTAAAGGTAAGAAGGGTGAATTAAAATTATCCGATTCTTACCTTCCGATAAAAGGTGGAATAATTATTGGGTCTGGTACGATAAGAAAAAATATTTCATTAGAATTACTATTAAAAAATGTTAGAGAAGAATCAGAAACGCAGATAAGTAAAATATTATTTAATTAACGTGCTCACAATAATAATATTTATTGTCTGATTTTAATGGAGAAAAGTTATTAATGTTTAAACACTTTACCGCAGATACTAATAATCAAGAAGAATATGCTTTTGCTAATGGAAGAATAAAGAAATTAGAAAAAGGATTATTAAATAAAGATATATTAGATAGAATGATAAAATCAAGTGATATCACATCTGCTTTAAAAATATTGATGGAAAGTGATTTAAATGATTATTCTTTTAATCTTAATAATCCTTCAGATTTTGAGGATTCATTAAATCAGGAATTATTACATACTTATGACATAATAAAAAGTATCTCTAAAGTTTCTACTTTTAATTTTCTTTATTTTACCTTTGCTTCCAAGTATGATTTTCATAATATCAAGATACTTATAAAATCAAAATATCTAAAAAAAGAATTTTCTAATGAATTAATTTCACCAATTAGCACTATAGATGTAGAAAAACTTAATTCAGCGGTTAAAGACGAAAAATATGAAGATATTCCCGATTCCTTCGAATTTCTAATCAAAAAAACATTCTCAGAGTATAACAAATTTAAAAACCCCGAGATGATAGATTTTGTTTTAGATAAAGAAAGATACATTATGATATTTAATAAAATTAGAGAAGTAGAAATAATTGAAGCAGAAGAACTTTTTTTAAAAAGATTTATTAAAATAAATATAGATCTTAATAATATAATTAATTGTGTCAGGGCAAAGATAAGAGGGGAGAAAAAAGCTTTTACCAAAGAGTTCTTAATTCCCGAAGGTGATTTTAAAACAGAAAACATAATAGAAATATATGATTCTCCTTTATCTTCCTGGTGTGAAAAACTTATATATACTGATTATAAAAATATAATTGAACTGGGCATAAATTATTTTCAAAAGAATAATTCCTTAATGGAATTGGAAAAATTAAGAGATAATTTTATCCTAAATTTTTCAAAGATAGGAAAATACGTTACCTTTGGAATTGAACCATTAGTAGGATTTATTACCGCAAAAGAGAACGACCTAAAAAATATTAGAATAATATTATCAGGCAAGTTAAATAAATTATCTCCTGATCAAATCAAAGAAAGAGTACGTGATACTTATGTATAAAATTGCTTTAATGGGAAATAGAGACACGATAATCGGTTTTAAACTGCTGGGCGTCTCTCTATTTCCCATAAACAAGAAGGAAGAAGCTGTAGAAATATTAAATAAATTAGTAAAAGAAAAATATGCAGTGATATTTGTAACCGAAGAGATAGGCTGTCAAATAATTGAAGAAATAGAAATATTACAAAAAACATCTTTTGCAAGCATAACCATAATACCCAGTAAATCAGAAAAGAAATATTTAGGACTAAAGATATTAAGAAAAAATATTGAGAAAGCTATAGGAACAGATATTTTATTTAGAAAAGAGGTAGAATAATGGAAACAGCGAAAATAACTAAAGTTGCCGGACCGGTAGTAGTAGCTAAAGGATTAAAAAATGCCAAAATGTATGATGTGGTAAAAGTCAGTGGTCAGAAATTAATTGGTGAAATAATTGAACTAAATAAAGATTTAGCAACCATACAAGTTTATGAGGAGACTTCAGGAATTGGTCCTGGAGAACCTGTTTTTTCTACTGATATGCCCCTAAGCGTGGAATTAGGCCCCGGTCTTATCTCATCTATTTATGATGGTATTCAAAGACCTTTGGATATATTAAAATCGACTAAAGGAGATTTTATTACCAGAGGAGCAGAAGCGTTTGCCATTGATAGAAAAAAGAAATGGGATTTTGAGCCAATTTCTAAAAAGGGAGATAAGGTAATATCAGGTGATATTATAGGCACTGTCCAGGAAAGTAATATTGTTGAAAATAAAATTATGGTTCCTTATGGGACTCAGGGTGAAATCAAAGAAATATATAAAGATAAATTTACGGTTACAGATACTATTGCCATAATAAAAGATCAGGAAAATTCTATTCACGAGATTAAAATGTTACAAAAATGGCCGGTAAGAGGACCAAGGCCCTATAAGAAAAAATTAGCTCCTATTGAACCGTTAATTACAGGACAAAGGGTAATTGATACATTTTTCCCTGTAACTAAAGGGGGTACAGCGTGTATACCGGGTCCTTTTGGCAGTGGAAAGACCGTAGTCCAACATCAGATATCCAAATGGTGTAATGCAGAAATCATTCTCTTTATCGGATGTGGCGAAAGAGGTAATGAGATGACCGATGTTCTAATTGAATTTCCGGAATTAATCGACCCTTATTCCGGAAAACCATTAATGGAAAGAACTATCTTGATTGCAAATACTTCAAATATGCCGGTAGCAGCTCGTGAGGCTTCTGTATATACCGGTATAACTATTGCAGAATACTATCGGGATATGGGATATAATGTTGCACTTATTGCTGATTCAACTTCTCGTTGGGCCGAAGCAATGCGTGAAATATCAGGTCGGTTAGAAGAAATGCCTGGAGAAGAAGGGTTTCCTGCTTATTTAGGTACTCGAATTGCAAGTTTTTACGAAAGGTCCGGAAGAGTAAAATGTTTGGGCAGTGATAATAGAGAGGCAACATTAAGTATTGTCGGTGCGGTATCACCACCAGGAGGAGATTTATCTGAGCCAGTTACCCAAAACACTTTACGTACTGTTCAAGTTTTCTGGAGTTTACAAGATAAGTTAGCTTACAAAAGACATTTTCCCGCAATAGATTGGTTAACCAGTTATTCTCTTTACTTATCAGGATTGACAGAATATTATAAAAAAGAAATCGGTGAAGAATATATGGAAATACGTGATAAATCTATGGCATTACTTCAGGAGGAAGCAGAATTAGAGGAGATTGTAAGATTGGTAGGTATTGATGCCTTATCAACTCATGAAAAATTAGTATTAGAAACAGCAAGATCTATTAGGGAGGATTTTCTACTTCAAGATGCCTTTGATATAACTGATTCATACAGTTCTATAAAAAAGCAATTTCTTATTTTAAGACTAATTATAATGTTTCACGAAAATGCTGAAAAAGTAATTGAAAATGGTGTGATTATTGAAAAATTATATGCTTTACCAGTCAAAGCAAAAATAATTAGATCTAAATTTATAGAAGAAAAGAATCTAAAAGAATTTAGTGAAATTGAAAAAGAAATAATATCCCAAATTAGTTCGACAACCGATTAAAGGGAAGGAGATATAATATCAAGATGATTAAAGAATATTTAACCATATCAGAGGTAGCCGGGCCTTTAATAATAGTAGAAAAAACAATCGATGTAAAATATCAGGAATTAGTTGAAATAGAACTATCTTCCGGAGAAATAAGAAGAGGGCAAGTGCTTGAAATAACTGAAGACAAGGCAATTGTCCAGGTATTTGAGGGAACAACAGGTATTGATGTTTCAAATACCAAAGTTCGTTTTTTAGGAAAGGTAATAGAGTTACCTCTTTCCCTGGATGTTTTGGGAAGAATATTTGATGGCTCGGGAAGACCTATAGATGATGGTCCTCAAATTATTGCAGAAAAAAAATTAGATATAAATGGAAATCCACTTAATCCTTATGCTCGAGATTATCCTAACAATTTTATACAAACCGGTATTTCATCTATTGATGTTTTAAACACTTTAGTCAGGGGACAAAAGTTACCTATCTTTTCTGGTTCAGGGTTACCTCATGCAAAACTTGCTTCTCAGATTGCTCGACAATCGAAAGTATTAGGAAAAGAGGAGAAATTTGCTGTTGTATTTGCAGCTATGGGAATTACTTTTGAGGAAGCAAATTTTTTCATAAGTGATTTTAGAAGAACCGGAGCGATAGAAAAAAGTGTTATGTTTGTTAATTTAGCTGATAACCCGGCGGTAGAAAGAATTATAACTCCCCGAATGGCTCTAACCTGTGCAGAGTATTTAGCATTTGAAAAAGATATGCATGTACTGGTAATACTTACTGATATGACTAATTATTGTGAAGCTTTAAGGGAAGTTTCTGCAGCTCGGAAAGAAGTTCCCGGCAGACGTGGTTATCCCGGTTATTTATACACAGATTTAGCCACTCTATACGAGAGAGCCGGAAGAATAAAAGATAAAAAAGGATCAATAACTTTGATACCAATATTAACTATGCCAGAAGATGATAAAACTCATCCCATACCAGACTTGACAGGTTATATTACAGAAGGGCAGATAATTTTATCAAGAGAATTGCATCATAAAGGAATTTATCCTCCTATTAATGTATTACCTTCTTTGTCTCGTTTAAAAGATAAAGGAATTGGGTTAAATAAGACACGCGAAGACCATGCAAATGTTATGAATCAACTTTTTGCTTCTTATGCAAGAGGTAAGGAAGCTAAAGAATTAGCAGTAATTTTGGGAGAAGCTGCGTTAACAGAAATAGACAAAAAATATGTTAAACTCTCAGACGATTTTGAGGAATTTTTTGTCAAACAAGGTGAAGATGAAAATAGAACTATTGAAGATAGTTTAAATATAGGATGGAAACTATTAACAATTATACCAAAAGAAGAATTAAAGAGAATAAAAGATGAGTTTATAGAAAAATATTTACCAACGGATATAACCATGGAGGATAAAGATATTAATGTTGCTGAAAGTTAATCCAAATCGAATGGAGCTACTGAGATTAAAAAAGAGACTAGTTGTCGCCAAGCGGGGATACAAACTATTAAAAGATAAAAGAGATGCATTAATTCAAGTATTTGTTCGTTTAGCAAAAGAGAATAACACAGTAAGGGAGGAATTAGAGGAAAAGCTTCTAAAATGTTATGCTATTTTTTCAAACGCTTCTTCTTTAATAAGCAAGCTGACCTTAGAAGAAGCCTTGATGTTTCCGAAAGCAAAAAGTGTAACTGAAGTATCTTTTAAAAATATAATGAGCGTAAATGTCCCCCAATATAAATTTAAATGCGAGGGTAAATATTATTCATATAGTCTGGTTGATACTACTGCCGAGCTGGACAGTGCTCTAAAAAAATATCATGAAATATTAACTCTAATGTTAAGAGTAGCTGAATTAGACAAATCAATAACTCTTTTAGCTAATGAAATTGAAAAAACCAGACGAAGGGTTAATGCATTAGAATATGTAATAATTCCAGATTTGGAAGAAACGATAAAATTTATTACTATGAAATTAGACGAGGTGGCCAGATCGACCACTTCGGCAATTATGAGAATCAAGGAAATTATAAGAGCATAAAAAACGGTGTAAATTATAAATACACCATTTTTTCATTTAAATTAGACAATAGTTAATACAAGAAGAAAAAGGGAGAGACGTTACTTAATAAATTTATTTTAAAAGGATGATAATGAAGATTGGAATAATTTCTGATATTCATAGTAATTCTGAAGCCCTAAATAGTGTTTTGAAAAACATTGAAAAAGTTGATGAATTTATTTGTTTGGGAGATATTGTAGGTTACGGTGCTGACCCCAATTATTGTATTGAAAAGATAAAAGATTTAAACTGTAACTGTAGATGTATAGGCGGAAACCACGATTTTGCCGTTGTAGGAAAAGTAAATATAAATTATTTTAATTATGCTGCGAGGGCTGCAATATTATGGACTTCTCGTCAATTAAAAAAGAAAAACATCAATTTTTTACTCAGTCTAAATAAAAAAATAGAACTTAAAGATGATGTCTTTGCAGTTCATGGCAGTCCTCAAAATCCATTATTAGAATACATTTTAGATAAAGATACCGCGAGTTTAATCTTCAGTAAATTTGATTTTAAAATATATTTTGTAGGACATTCTCATTTAGCAGGATGTTTTTCTTTTAATGAAAATAATAATCAAATAGATTATATAAATTTTAGCAATGGTGGGTGTATTGAAATTAGTAAGAATAAAAGGTATATTATTAATTGTGGGAGTGTTGGCCAGCCTCGTGATGGTAATCCAAAGGCAAGCTATGGAATTTATGACCTAAAATACGGAATTGTTAATATTTATCGTGTTTCCTACCCGATTAATTTAACTCAGGATAAAATAATTAATGCCGGATTACCCAGGAGTTTAGCTGATAGACTAAGCTATGGTAGATAGAGAGAAGATAGTATGTGCCCGTGGCTTAATTGGATAAAGCGACGGCCTCCGGAGCCGTAGATTGGAGGTTCAAGTCCTCTCGGGCACACCATATTTTAGATAAAAAGTTGGAAAATAACATGTTTTACTCTATAGCGCGGGCTATTGCCTGGACAATATTAAAAATATTCTGGCAAATGAAGGTTGAAGGTTTTGAAAACATTCCCAAGAAAGGTGCTGTGATAATTGCTTCAAATCACGTAAGTTATTTAGACCCAGCTGTTTTAGTTGCTTCATTAAATAGAAAAATATATATTATTGCTAAAAAAGAAGTTTTTAAAAATACTTTTGTAAGTTTTATACTTAAGAACTTGAATGCATTTTCGGTAGATAGGGAGAGTGTTGATATACTTGCTTTTAAAAAAGCCATAAATATTTTACGAGAAGAAAAAGTATTAGGTATATTTCCGGAGGGTACACGTTCATCGAATGGAGAACTACAAGAATTAAAATTGGGCGCAATAAAAATTGCTATGAAAACGGGGGTTCCTATCTTGCCAGTGGGAATTATTGGTACTCATAAGATATATCCTCGGGGTATAAAATTTCCTATTTTATTTAAACATAAAATAATTGTCAAATATGGTGCTCCTCAATATTTAAACAAACTAAAATCAAAAGATAAGATATACCAAAAAATTTCACTCAATGAGTTAAGCCAAAAAATAAAAGAATTAACCCGGGAAGAATTTAACTAGGATTATCTGAAATAAATAAAAGGTGCAAAAGAAGAAGGGATTTTTATTATGAAAAAATATTTCATAATCATTTTAGTATTAATCATTACTTTATTGCTATCAGTAGATAGCATTGCAAATATCAATTATATTACGCTACTATCTTTTGGTGAATATGGTAACAGGGCAGGTGAATTTAATTATCCGGTTTGCCTGGCACTCGATAAAGATAATAATTTATATGTATCTGATTGGGAAAATGACCGTATACAAAAATTCAGCTCTAATGGAAGATTACTAAAGGTGATTCCGGAGGGAGAAGGGGAGGAAGCGTTAAAACTTGATGGTCCGGTAGGCTTGGCTCTGGATAGTAACGGAAATATAATCGTCGTAGAACAATTTAACAATAGAATCCATAAAATAACACCGGAAGGTAAATCTTTACAGATGACTGGGAAAGAAGGTAATGGCCCGGGTGAATTTTTAAATCCAAGAGGTATCGCCATAGATAAAGATGATAATATTTATATTGTAGATACAGGAAATAGTAGGATACAAATATTTTCTCCTACTTTCGAGTATATTAAACAATTTGGAAAAGAAGGAATGGGAGATGGTGAATTTTATTACCCAAGAGGGATTGCGTTTGATAAGGAAGGAAATATGTATGTTGCCGACACTTTCCATGACCAGGTACAGGTATTTAGCAAAGAAGGCATATTTTTAAGAAAATTTGGTGAGAGCGGAAGTGAGTTTGGTCAGTTTAATGGCACAAGATATATTGCTTTTGATTCAAAAGATAATATTTATATTACTGATTATAAAAATGGAAAAGTCGTAAAATACGATAAAGATGATAATTTTGAATTAGAATTTGGCAATGAATCTGATAGAATTAATTTAAATTACCCGGAAGGAATTGTTATAGATGACAGGGATTATATTTATGTTGCTGATGCCGGAAATAATAGAATTGTAAAATTTTGCGTATCCCAAATAGTTATTCATAGTAATTTGGGCGATAAATATAGTGAAGAAAAGAATTGGGGGGAAGCAATATTAGAATATAAGCAGGTGATTTCTATTGATCCGTTAAATATCAATGCTCGCGAAGGAATTTCATTGGCTTATTTTGAGAATAAGAATTGGGAAAGGGCAATAGAAGCCTATAATTATCTGCAAAATATCCATCCGGAAGATCAAAAAATAAAATTAAAAATTATTGATTCTCAATTTAATTTGGCGGTAGATTATGAAAAAAAATCCTTTTTCAAAGATGCATCCAAACAATATAAGGAGGTATTAAATATAAATACTAATTATCCTTCAGCCAAAAAAAGATATTATTTATCTTATTCTAAATATTTATTTTATTCAACTTATTTTAGAGTAGGCTTTTTATCCTTAATTATAATAATATTTTTTATAATATTATTGCCAAAAATTAAAAAGAGGAAAAAAAGTAGTCAACATTCCAAAAGGGAAAGATTTTAATCAGAAATTATTTAAAACATTTAGTTGGTTTATGTTTTTAAAAGAGTAGGGGAGGTACGGTCAATGGCAGAGTTAAATTTAAGAAAACCTGCCGTCGCAGGTAGTTTCTACGCTGGTGATTCAAAATCTTTAAATAGACAGATTGAGAATTGTTTTTTACATAAAATAGGACCCGGTAAAATTCCTCTGGTAAATCCAAAAAGACAAAATAATATTATTGGATTAATTAGTCCACATGCAGGTTATATGTATTCGGGACCTGTTGCGGCAAACGGCTTTTATAAAATTGCTTTAGATGGTAAACCCGACACAATTATTATATTGGGTCCTAATCATCGAGGTTTTGGAGAAGATATTTCTATTATGGCGGAAGGAAAATGGAAAACACCCTTGGGAAAATTGGAAATTGATACAGATATTGCAGAAAACATTTTAAAAAACTCTAAAACAATAAAAAATGATAAAAAAGCCCATCAATTTGAACATTCCATAGAAGTCCAATTACCCTTTATTCAGTACATTTTCGGTAATAACATAAAATTCGTACCAATTTGCATGACTCGTCAGGATATTGATACGGATATTGAAATTGCAAAATCAATATGTTCTTCTGTAGTTGATAAAAATATTTTAATAGTCGCTAGCTCAGATTTTACCCACTATGAACCACAAGAATACGCTGAAAACGTTGATAAACAAGCAATAAATGCCATTCTTGAATTCAATCCTAAGAAACTATATGATATGATTTATCATCAGAATCTAACTATGTGTGGCCCTGGTCCAATTACTGTAATGCTCAATGTTTGTAAAATATTAGGTGCAAAAAAGGCCGAGCTGCTAAAATACGCAACATCTGGTGATATTACCGGAATGTATGATCAAGTGGTTGGCTATGCCTCTATAATTATCAGAAAATGACATATGTCGATTATAATATCACTATTTTGTCATTGCGATCTTCGATTCATCGGAGCGTGGCAATCTTGGCATTGCGATTGCTTCATCATTTAGAGACTAAATATATTGAGAAATAATAACATGATAGAATCCTATAAATTTGGACAAATCATAATCAATGGAGAAAAATATAGTTCAGATCTTATTATTTTTAAAGATCATATTTATGATAGTTGGTGGAGAAAAGAAGGGCATAATCTTTGTATTGACGATATAAAGGAAATAATAAATAAAAAACCTGACATTTTAATTGTTGGAACCGGATATTTCGGTTTAATGAAGGTGCCAAAAGAATTAATAGAAAATATAAAATTATCTGGCATAAAACAAGTAATTGTAAAAAAAACCGGAGAGGCTTGTACTGAATATAATAAACTTTATAAAACAAATAAAATAATTGCTGCTTTTCATTTAACCTGTTGACCACTAGTAATATAATATGATATAACAGAAACCTTCCTATTATAATTAGTAAACAACCCACCCGCTAAGCAGGTGGCTTTAAGAAGCCTCTAAAAGAGGCTTAAATCTTATTAGCTACTATTTTTTTCTTTTCTCTTTTTTTCTCTTG
>Ga0315549_1000386_pt1 | contig 53142 bp, 48 predicted proteins | sample SalMarSW160200MG_FD_203101 | JGI IMG/M metagenome (GOLD analysis project Ga0315549, IMG submission 203101) | Salt marsh sediment microbial communities from the Plum Island Ecosystem LTER, Massachusetts, United States - Salt Marsh Sediment SW1601-200 ...
AGCATTCATCGGGATGCAGTATTATCGGCGGTTTGCCTTTCTCGGGATTGGGTATATAGACATCTACCTGGCAGACTTCTACACAAGTGTTGCACCCGTCGCAGATATCAGGATTAAAAATCACCGGTGTGTTCGGGGTAACTATATTAGGCAAAGCATATATCTTTTTCTGAGCCATGACAGCCTCCTTATTTTCCTTCATAGACTCCGGTGTAGTCTTTGTTATGAGCCTCGTAATTGGCTTTCATATCACCCCAGTAGTCCATGGGCAATTCGCCCGCTTTGACCTTGCCGTTCTCCAGCTTGATAGTCGCAAATTTGCACCATTCCGGCGGGTCAACCTCGGGGTAATCGATTCTGAAGAAATTGAGCATCTGGCTGCTTGCCTGACGTGCCAGGGATGCATTCAGGACGATTTGGCCGTGTGTCAGCAGGCTCAGGTCTTCGATGCTGCGCATCAATTTATGCGGGTCAAGGGCGTACAGCCTGGGTACGTGGTTTTCTTCAATATCCTTCAGGGAATCCAGCCCCATGTTAAGAAGTAACTCAGTCTTGAATTCACTGCAAAAGTACTGCATGGTCCTGGCAATACCGGCGTGCAGCTCTTTCCAGTCAATGCCATCACTGCGTTTTATCGGGGCGTAGATACGGGCTTTTTCAAGAGCGACTTGCTCTTTGGATACTTTACCATCGCCTATCTGCCGCGAATAGTCGGCGGCTTTCCGGCCGGCATACCTGCCGGTAGCGGCCGCGTAGCTGTGGTCGCCGGCGGAGAACGTTTGCTCCCCGGCAACGTACAACCCATCCAGAGTCGACTTCAAGTCCCAGTCAATGACGGGGCCACCGCCGCCGGCGGTGCGCCACTGGGAAGGACTCGTTCCTTCGATGAAGTTGTAGTTCTGGAGCAGGTGTTTGGAGGGGTCGAAGCCGGCTCTTTCGTAGGTGTCGGTAATGATTTTAGTGGTGGATTCTTCTCCCAGCATAAGTTTCCAGGTAACTTTACGCTCGATATCCGGCATAGCGGGAAAATCGCCGTAGAACGGCAGGGCATATTCCCCTTTTTGTATCCCCTGGCGGATAGCTTCAGACACTTCCGGCGATGGCCTCATGGCGCCCCCGTCCGGCCATCCCTGCAATGGCCAGGGCAGCTTTTTGCCGTTGGCATCGACCAGCTGAATATTCTCATAGCTGGCGTCTCCGGCGCCGCCGTACCAGGTATGTTTGTAACCGGTACCCAGCATTAGGATTCCGGTCCGCTCCATCAGGGTAAGTTCAGCGCCGGCTCTCCAGGCCATAGCCACGCCGTCGCCGGTCGAGTTGCGGGAACGGAAGGTATTATAACCAGCCATCTCCGTATTCAACATCCACAGAGAAAAGTCGCCGGCAGTAGCCAGTATGGCGGCCTTCGATTTAAAAATCATGAATTCGCCGGTGCGGTTGTTAAAGCCCATAGCACCAACCACCCTGGCTCCCTGGGCACCTCCATCCGTCAACAGACTGGTAACCATGACGCGGTCGTAAATATTCACGCCCAGACGTTTGCATTCCTTCTTCAAAGCAGGCTTAAAAGTGGTTCCCCAGATACGTATAACAACCTCAGTAGAATGGTTGGGGCTGGTGCGGGGTGAAAACATGAATTTGGTATCGTCATACCTGCCTTCGGCGCCTTTGTATTCGTCGTCAACGTCCCTTATTTTGCCGCCCATCTGCTCCAGTTCAAGGAGCGTATCGTAGTTTTCACGGCATTGAATCTGGGTTCCGATACCGTTGCCGTAGGGACACTTGAGAGGCTCTTTCATCAGCATGCCCAGGACGCCAGGACGCTCGGTCATTTTTTTTGCCCACTCATCGGGGTCAACCTTGGAGTGCGGGTTTGCGGGAACGTTGCACCAGTGGTCACAGCCGGGACCCCCGGCGCCGCTCCTGATAGTGTCACCCTTTTCCACCAGCGCCACCCTTACGCCCTTCCTGGCGGCTCTGATAGCCGCCCAGCATCCGGCGATGCCGCCACCGATGACCAGGACGTCAGTCTCGATTTCCTGCTCTTTGTCATAGTTGATTGAGTAAGGCCATGGGGGTGCCTTGCCATCCTTTTCCAGGAAATCATGCCATTTAGTCATGTTATTATCCTCCTCTCGAATCTACTCTTATAAAATATGCGGCTGTCTATGATTTTACTCCTTTTCCAGTGTGTAACCAAGTTTTTACTGATATAATTAAAATTTATCAATAATACCTGGCAGGCAGGATTTAAATACTTTGGCGGCGATTTCTCATTTTGTTATAAGATATTACAGCCACATCATTTGCAGCTATCCTTTTCTGACAATCGTGCAATTTCGATCGGTATGCGTCCCGGTGTAATTTTCCCATCATGATATCCGAAGGGGCTTTTCGTGGCGTTAATATTGGGGAAGATGTAGAATAGATATACATGTTGATAACAAGTGAAGCGAAAGAAGGTTAAAAAATGAGTGTGCCAAGTTTATCACTGGAAGGTCAAGTGGCTATCGTGACGGGTGCCGGTGGCAAAAGGGGGATAGGCAGGGCCACTGCTTTGACTTTCGCCGAGGCGGGGGCTGATGTCGCTGTTTGCGACGTCAACGTTTCCGGGGAAACTTTCGACCTGGAGGGCACCGCCGAGGAAATACGCAAGCTAGGACGGCGTTCTATGGCTGTCCAGACCGACGTCACCAAAGAGAGCGACGTGGCAAATCTTGTCGACAAGGTGGTGAAAGGGCTTGGCACGATCGACATTCTGGCCAACAACGCCGGCATTTCTATTCATGTACCGTTCCGGGAGACGACCCAGGAGATATATGACAAGGCAATGGACGCTAATCTTAGGAGCGAGTTCATTTGCTGCCAGCAAGTAAGTAAAGTGATGATTGAGAAAAATAGCGGCAACATCATTAATTGGGTATCCTTATCAGCCTACAAAACTGGCACGGCTTATGTTTATGGTATCGCCAAGATAGGCGTCACGGCGTTGACGGCTTGGGTGGCCAGGGAGCTGGCTCAATATAACATTCGGGTCAATGGCATCGCTCCCGGTCTCGTCAGGACGGATTTAGGCCCCCACGGGATACATACCGTCCCCCGTCCCGGTAACAGACCATTTAGCTTTGACGATGTAGGAAGAATGATACCGCTGGGGAGAGTCGCCGAGCCCCAGGATATCGCCGATGTTGCCCTGTTCCTAGCTTCAGACGCATCCCGTTATATTACAGGACAGATTATTATCGTCGATGGCGGCGCAATGATAGCATGATATTATCGGGAACTGTAAACCTTCGCGCTAGTTTACTTAAGTTCGAATCCCCACAGCTGGGCATTGGTATGACTTTAAGTCAGAGGGGACAGGAAAAGAAGCTCCAAAGAAACCCGGTTCCAACCATTGGCGAGATTCTGGCAACGGCTGGTATCATCATCCGAGATGAGGCGGTAGCCACGAGGACACTCCAGCTATTTAACCTTCAGAAGATCCTTATGTCCCAGTGCCGTCAGGCTTTAATCTTCAGGGAGCTTTCCGTAATAGAATCTCAACTGGTTACTGCTTACTCCTATTAAACAATATCCGCAATCTATGCAGCGAGACTCAGCCTGTTTCCCACTTGAAAATTTAGAAACAATATCCGGTTCGATGATGAACGGGCGGCACATCGAGACGTAGTCCGCTTTGTTCTCACCGATTATCTCTTCAATATCCCGGAGTTTCCTTATGCCGCCAACCACTATTACGGGAATGGTTACTTGATCCTTTATTTTTCTTGCCGCTTCTACATTATAATTCCGTAAAGGCTGATGTTTTTTAACCATTAACGGTATTAATAGTTTCAGTAACTTTTTTACCCAGATTGACTTCTGTGAATATTGAGGAGAAAAGGCGAGAATTGCCTCAACAGGAATTTCAGACATTCGAATGGTATGGGACCAATCAGAATTACCGCAAGAGACTTCAATGGCGTCACAGCCGGCTTCTTGCAGCATCCTCGATATCCTTACTGATTCTTCAACGGTTGTCCCATCTTTGTATCCGTCATAGGCGCTGATTTTAATCAATATCGGAAAATCTCCCACTTGCTGCCGCGCTCTCTCTATAATTTCGCCCACGATGCGGAATCGGTTTTCAGTTGAACCTCCCCAGCGGTCTTGCCGGTGATTGAAATGCGGGGAAAGGAAGGCAGACAGCAAGTAGCCGTGCGCGGCGTGAATCTGCACCCCTGAGAATTCCGCCTTGTTGGCGCGAACAATAGCTTTGACGAAATTATCAATAATTTCTTCTATCTCGGATTCAGAAAGCGCTCTCGGTCTGGAATAAAATGGATATGATACTGATGAAGGTGCTACAGTTTCTCTTGTGGTAGACGGATCACATTGACCTCCACCGTGAGCTATTTGAAGAATAAGCGGTACGTTATGCGATCTAACTGCTGTGCTCAGTTTTCGACAACTATCTATAGAATCATCGCTGTCGAACATGCACATATTTGAATATGCCCGGCCATTCCTCTGGACCGCCCAGTACCCGGTTATAATCGCTCCGACCTTATTCCTGGCAAGCCGCTCATAAGTGGTTAGAAGTTCACTCTTAGGGTGTCCTTCCTCATCTGCCATTCCTTCATAGGTAGCCGACCGTAAAATTCTATTTTCCAGAACAATTCCGGCGATGGAGGTCTTTTCAAATACTTGATTCATATGCAGCTCCTTCACGGTTCTCAGCCTAGCAATGCAGGTACTTTAAAGAAAGCACCTCCTACCAAGTGGTGCTAAAGTATAACTCCGAGAACATGGTACCGTCAAAGGGATTGCGCTGGCCCGCAGGATTGGCGGATGGAACATGCTGAAAATCAGGACGAAGATGCTGCTGGGAATGAAGGTGTAAAGGATTGCCCTACCACTCCGTTTAAACCGCGGAAACGAGGTCTTCCATCCCCAGAGATACCAGAGTCTCCTTCGTGGGCAGGCCGGTCTTTTCGTCCCAGCCGCGTAACGAGTAAAATTCTTTTAACATACCCCTGAACTTTTCCCGGTCGAGTTTATTTCCCGTCATGTCCACGGGCATGGCGCCGGGACCGGGCATAATCATCTTGCCGCCGTGTACACCGAACACAAGCGGCTCCGTAAAGTTGAACTCGGGGGGATAATCGTCCTCGGGCACCCTGTGTCCCTCCCGCACCCTGATAATTCTTTGCATGTTGAAGATTCGCTCGGCGTAAGGGCCCAGCTCCGCGGCATCGATGCCGGTCACGGCGGTAAATATCTTGCCTTCGAGGTCGGGGTCGCCTATACCGTCGTCAGTCGTCAGCGAATAGGTAATCGGCCAGACGAAGTCGCACAGTCCCAGGCTGTCGCGGAGGTATGTCCTGTTCTGTATGTTTCTGGCCGCCATAGCCTTGCCTTCGTAAGTCGTCTGGTCGGCGGCGGCCTCGCTACCCCAGAAAAGCTTCGCTATCTTGAGAAAGACCTCCGGTGATATCGGGGACGACTTAGGGTCGGCCTGGTACATCATCCACGGCATGCGGACATAGCCTATTTCATGGACGGTGATGGGGTGCATCCTGTTTTCAAAGGGATAAAGCAGTGCATGGGCGATAAAGGCCCTTGGCGGCACTCCATCATGCTCACCGATGGGAGCGAAGGAATTGAGAAATAAAGCACGCGCCTTTTCCGATACCTTATAGCGCACCCTCATCATGCCCTTGGCCAGGATATCCCCGAATCCCTCGCGGTAGGCTATGGCGTGGAGCAGCTTCTCCAGGAATTCCCGGGTACCTATCTTGGAGAGCGGCAGACCCGTCTCGGCCTCGGTAAGCGCCCCTTCCTTGTAGCAGGAGTAGAGCCAATCGACCACGTGCTGGAGCTCGAAGGTACCGATGGAATAGTCGTTGGCTATGGTTGGGGCATCGAACAGGGTCTTCACAGGTTCGTCCTCATAGCCGTACAACCACGGCAGGTAGTATTCCATGGCCTGGCAGCCGCGGAGTCCCTCCAGTTCGGGGTCATTGCCGAACCGGTAAACGTACTTGGAGCAGGTTAGTCCGCACTGGTAGCAGTGTCTCTGTCCGACCTCTTTGAGCACGTGGCCGTGATTGGTCATGCCTAGCCTCGGGGTTACGGCCAGACTGACGGTATTTTTAATTTTTATAGTGTACCGGTTGAGTTCTTTAAGTCCGGTGGGGTCGGCTACGGTGGGGCTACCCGTGCCTCTGACGACTATTGCTTTGAGGTTCTTGGAAGCCATTACCGCCCCGAAGCCGGCGGTGACCGCGGCCAGCTGCGAGCCGAAAATTGTTGCCGTCCTCACCATGTTTTCACCGGCTATGCCGGTGGTGGCGAATTTTATCTTATCGCCATATTCATGGTAGAGCATTTCTTCAACCCTGTAAGCGCCCTGACCCCACAGCGATGACGCATCGCGGAGTTCCACTTTATCCTTGTCAATCGAAAGGCAAACAGGTTTCGAGGCGCGTCCGTCGATGACAATTCCGTCCCATCCTGCTTTCTTCAACTCGGAAGGGAAATGCCCGCCCATGCTGCCGTAGCAATAGCCTTCCGGGTAAGCCATGGGAGACTTTCCAGAAATCGACATTCGAGCAGCTCCCTGAGCGCCGGTGGCCAGCAGCGGCCCGGTCATAAACAGGAGTCGATTTCCCGGGTCGAATGCCCTGACCTCGGGTGTTACCTTTTCCCAGTAAAGACGGGAAGCCAGACCCCGCCCCCCGAGATATTTCTCGGCATATGGCTGCGTGGCAATCTCGCTTATCTTAGAGTTGCTCAAATCAACATGGAGTATTTTACCCATCCAGCCGTGCATATGTACCTCCTTAGCTTACAATCTTAGTTTATCAGGGCACGGGCTGTGCTGCCAAGTAAAAGAAATTCATTATCTACCTCACCGTCCCCCTCTCCTTACGAGGTAGTCAAAGGAGAGGGGGAATAATGAAAAGAGGGGCGAAGCCCCTCTTAAACGTCCCTGTATCGGGGGTGCTTACCAGTCAGAGCAGACCAAGTTCAGGTCAGGGCGGTGATGAACTTTTCCACAAGGTCGAGGGTCGTATCATGAACGCCGTCGGGCATCTCGATGCCGAGGAAGTGCATATTAAACTCCATGACGTCCCGCACGGCTGTGCCGTTCTGCCTGAAGCGCGTACCAAGGGCGGTCGATTGACTTTCAACGGGTGATAGATTAACATGGGAAGCGGGTATAACCTTCACCTGCGTCATGTACCAGCGGGAAAATCGGGGGTTTAACCTTATTAGAAGAGGGATGGGTAGTACCATTTACCGCCGTCAGCTCTGCCCGGACCGGCCCACCCAGCGCTTTCAGAGGAGAGAAAAGTATGGACGTCCCTGATGTAGTCAAAGAATGGAGTGCGCGCTGCGCCCAGTGCGGCGAGTGTAGAGCATTCGAACGTCTGTTCCTCCCATCCTGCCCGCCCGGTCATAAATTCAAATTCACCGGCTACTTTCCCACCGGCAGGATGATGATTGGAAGGGGTTTGCAGGAAGGAGTGCTGACCATTGAAGATGATGATGTTCTTGAAAGGCTGTATACGTGCACAGCCTGCAAGGCCTGCGATGTGAACTGCGGCAACCTCCTCGGAGGGCATATAGTCGACGTCATTGAAGGTCTGCGGCAGATGGCGGTCAGTGCCGGGTGTACGCTGCCCGCTCATCAGATAATGATAGAGAGCCTGAAAAAAAATGACAACGTTCTGGAAAGACCAAAGGAGGAGAGGGGGGACTGGGCTCAGGGACTGGACCTGAAGAACCTGGCCGAGGATGGAGCCGATGTTGCCTTCCGCGCTGGCTGCATGCTTTCTTTCGATTCGGATATGCGTGAGCCAGCCTTGGCTGCTTTGAAGCTGCTACGGACGGCCGGAGTGGATGTTGGCATCGAGGGTAAAGATGAAACTTGTTGCGGGGGACGAGCCTACGAAATAGGCCAGGTGAGCGAGTTCACCAAATATGCCGAGCACAATATCGAGGCTTATAACAGCGCCGGAGTGAGTACTGTAGTAGTCTCCTGTGCCGACGGCGTAAGTCACCTGAAGCTCCTCTACCCGAAGCTCAATATCAAAATGAACTTTGAGGTATTGCACCTGGTGGAATACCTCGATCGTTTGATACAGGAGGGCAGAATTAATTTCACCGGGAAAGTGCCGATGAGGGTGACTTATCACGACCCCTGCCACCTGGGACGTTACGCCGGCGTATACGATGCCCCCCGGAATATCCTGCACAATATTCCCGGAATCGAGCTGGTTGAGATGGAGCGCAGCCGTGAGCATTCATGGTGCTGCGGTGCCGGCGGTGGTGTGAAACAGGCGTACCCTGAATTTTCAATCTGGACGGCTCAAGAAAGGATAAAGGAGGCAATCGACACCGGGGCTGAGGCGCTGGTGACCTGTTGCCCCTGGTGCGAAAGAAATTTCAAGGACGCAATTAAAGAGTACGGCGAGAATATTGAGGTCTATGATATCGCCGAAATAGCTGCTCAGGCAATCGAGCAAGAAGGATAAAACCAAGTATATTTAGACCGGCACCAGCGATAAGATAGCCTGCCGGTTAGGAGGTAAGAGAATGAACGTTGAGGTCAAGGAGAGAGTCGTCGGGGAGTTGGAGAAAATTGTCGGCGATGAAAATGTGTCAACTTCCCGCCCCGAGCTTTACACCTACTCCCAGGATATAACCGAGCACGAGCCCGCCTGGCCCGATTTTGTGGTCATGCCCGGCAGCGTCGAAGAAGTCCAGGGGGTGCTGCGCCTGGCCAACCGGGAGAAAATCCCCGTCATACCATATACCTACGGAGACAATGTCGGCGGGCTGACCATACCGCTCAAAGGCGGCATAATCCTGGACCTTAAACGAATGGACAGCATGATCGAGTTTAACGAAGAAGACAGGTACATTGTAGTGGAACCCGGCTTCACCTTCGGCGACCTCAGGCGGCTGTTTGATACGAAATACCCGCACCTGTGGTACAGCTTCCCCGGCGCTCCGGCCAGCAGCAGTCTCATATCTAATGCCCTGCTGAACGGCTTCGGGCGCCTAACGAATATCGTGGGAACAAATGCCGATAATATCAACGGCATCGAGGTAGTCCTGCCCACGGGAGAACTTGTCAAGATAGGGTCCTGTTCGGTGACCTCTTCCTGGTGCAATCGCGCTCCCCTGCCCGATCTCATCGGGCTCTTCCTGGGGTGGCAGGGAACTACCGGGATAGTTACCAAGATTTCACTTCAACTCTGGCCGAAATATCCATTCAAGCAAACGCAGACCATCATTATCACCGGCATCCGGCCCGCATGTACGCTGGCTCGCAAGCTGGGACGGACGAGGATTTGTGAAATCGTCGAATGCTGGTCTTTCGAGCGAACGGAAGCGAATGCAGATAAGCTGGACGAAAAGACAATCGAAGCTTTCCATAAAGAAGAAGAGAGACAGCTCAGGGTCTACTCTCCCGAGGAAGAACGGGCGAGGGCCACATATGACAGACCCCCGGGGCCGGATAAAATGGGAGTCGTTCTCAAGGTGGCTGCCGACTCCGAAGACGAGTTGAAAGCCAAGCTGGATTTACTGGACGTTTACATCAAGAAGGAACTAAAGGATACCGAGTACAACATATTGCCGATAGGGTCTATGGGGCCGCCGGAAGAGGAAGACCTTCCTGCTAAGGGCAACGCACCTTTTGGAGGCCTGACCTGGGTCGGCACGATGGGTCCAACTTCGCGGTGGGCGGACGCGATGGAGGATATTTATCCCGTCTATGATAAATACAGGTTACGGCGGGCCGCCGTCATGGTCCCCTTCCGGGGCGGGCATTACGGGATGCTCCGTCTGGTGGAACAGTTCTACAAGGGTGACCCCGACGAGGTATCAAGGGTTAAAAAGTGTATGCAGGAAATAATGAACGTGGCGCTGGATCACGGGTTTGTCCCCTATAAAGCCCCGTATTGGGCCGTCGAAGAGATGATGAGAAGAGGCGACCCCAATTGGGTCGAGCTGATGGTAAGGGTAAAAAAGATGCTCGACCCCAACAACATCATGAACCCCGGTAGATATGGGGATACGAGGGGTTGATAGCTTATTTTGTTATCTCAAGCGTATTTGCCTTCGGTCCCGAGGGCAAAATGTATAATAGGTCTATCGAGCCTCGTCGTTCTGAGCGGGCAGTGTTTCATCCCCTTGGGGATGAAGATTAGACAGCTCTTGTTGATGACGTGCTTTTCGTCTTCCAGCCATATCTCCAGGTCCCCGCCCAGGTCATGTATATCCTCCGGGTTGGTCCCGAAGAACGCCAATATCTCGTTAAAATCGTGGGTATGCGGCTCCGGTCCCGGTGAATCGGATTGCCGCCAGATCCAGACACACTCTATGTAGAGGCTCCCTTTTATCAGGTCATCACCCAACCAGAGAAAATGGGTCATCCTGTCAGCCGATTCGCTCCTGAATTCCGGCACCTTCAAGCCGGGCTTCAGTTCCGTGATGATATATTGCCCGTATTTTGTCTCTGCCATTTCCTGCGTCCTCCTTAATATTGCTGGTTTTCCGGCATCTCCAATAGATTCTATTCTAAAATCGTGCACCAGTCAAAATTCGAGTTTTCGAGCTTGCCCCGGTCCAACCGCCGGACACCCTCCATCCCCCTGAAATTAGCCCCTTACGATCCGTTTAGTAAGTTGCAGGACCGTATCTTTGTGTTTTTTCTTGACAAATATCTGCCGTATTCTTTAAAATGAAGCGATTCCACATTTTTAAAAAATCGTTTATAGGAGGTGACTATAGGTCCTTAATTACTAACTGAATAAGAAAGTGCTCATATGAAAAAGGAGAGGTTTTTTATGAAGAAGTATTTGTTAATTCCTGTGGCGATCATCGTGGTGAGTATGCTGGTTTTTAGCAGTTGCGCTGAACCAGCCGAGGAACCAACACCTGCACCAACACCTGCACCTGCACCTGAACCTACACCTGCACCTCCGGCTGCGGCCACCAAGCTTGTGTTTAACAACTGGTTCCAGCCGCCGAGCATCAGCCGTATATCCGGGACTTTTGAGGAGTGGGCTAGAGAATTCGAAGAGAAAACCGGCGGGAAATACGCCATAGAGGTGGTGCATGGAGGGACTTTGGCCTCAGTACCGGAAGCCTTCGATGCCATTGACAGTGGTATCGCCGACATGGGCTGCTTCATCCCTCAGGACACCAACGTGCCTTTCCCTATGCAGAAAGTATTGACCCTCCCCTGGGCAGAAGCTTCATGCACAGAGGCTACCAAGGCCCTGTTCGACATCTACAAAAAAGGCTACCTGGATCCGGACTACGAAGATACAAATGTCAGGCTCATCTATATGTTTGCCAGCAGTTCCCAGGATGACCTGCTGACCGCAAAACCAGTTAATAGCATAGCCGATATGAAGGGCCTTAAGGTGGCAATGGGCGGCGGCACAAGGATTGATATCTTCAAAGACTTGGGGGCTGCCCCGGTCTTTTGCCCAGCTCCCGACGTCTACTCTATGCTACAGAAAGGCATCGTGGAGGGGTCGTTCTTTTCCGCGTACGGCATCTACATGACCCACGAGGAAGAGTTCCTTTTCTACCTGATCGAACCCATGCGGATGAACCGTGTTTCCATGATGTTAGGTATCAACAAAGACGTTTACAATAATTTATCCGATGATGCCAAGATGGTCATCGAAGAACTGGATAAGGATGCCAGATATTCACTGAAGTGCGCGGATGTCATGGATGTAGACTACACCCAGATTATGGAGCAATATCTTGGCCCCGGCGGCGAGGGTACAGCTCTTGACTGGCCTGCCGAGGATATAGCCGCTCTGGATGAAATATGCTCCAAATACTTCAACGATATTATCGCCGAAACGGACGCTATGGGCCTGCCTGCCTCAGAAATGGCAGAGGCGTACTACAACGCCCTCTTAGCTGCTGGCGTAGAGAGGCCTGCTCACGGCTATGAGCCGTAACGCCAAGGTATAAAGAGAAGGTGCGGGGACAGCTGTACCCACAGCTTTCCCCGCACTTAAGCGTCAATCTAAATACCGGATAGTGTTACCATAGTTTGTTTCTTCCTGTTTCGTGACACTATGGTGGGAGATATCCGGGTAGGTTTTCCGGCCAATACCCGGAAAAATCCGGTACGTGGGCTAGATGTGAAACTGTGAGCCCGGTACGCAGATCCGAAAAAACTCATAGCAACAGGAGCCAGTGGATGCTGACAATATTAAAAAGACTGGACAGGGGTATTCGGTACGTTGAGAATGTCCTTCTGGCTATCTGCGGCGTTATCTTCATGGTCATGATATTCCTCGGCACGGCTGATGTTTTCGGCAGGTACGTATTTGACAGTCCCGTCATGGGCACCCAGGAACTGATGCAGGTCATGATGGGGGCTATTGTGATGTTGGGATGGGCCTACACGCAGAAAGAGGATGGGCATATCAAGGTAGAACTTGTCACGAATATGTTCCCCCCAAGGGTACGGAATGTGTTGAGCCTAATAATGTCGCTAATAGCGCTGATTTTATTTGCAACTATCGGCTACAAATCATGGGGAATCGCCTTAGCGAACTTTGACAGGCGTTTCCTCGTAATTGATTTTCCTTCGGGTCCTTTTTATTTCCTGGTCCCGGTGGGGGCTTTCTTCCTCTGCCTTGAGTTCATCGTATCTATATTCCATATTTCTGCCGGCGTAAGGAGTGGAAAGAAGAATGTCAACGCTTGAGATTAGCCTCATCGGTCTGGGCGCTTTCTTTTTCCTCATGTTACTCGGCATGCCGATAGCTTTCGCCTTTGCTTTGGTCGGCGGTATAGGCATCATAATGGTGAAGGGGCTGAATCCCGGTCTATCATTGTTGGGGAGCGCGCCGTTTACCTGGGCGACCAACTATAATCTTCTGGCCCTGCCCACATTCATCCTGATGGGGGAATTCATCTATCACGCGGGGGTCAGCGGTCAGCTATATGAAGCTGGCTATAAATGGGTAGGAGGTTTTAAGGGCGGCCTGGCCATGTCCACGGAACTGGCTTCCACCGCCTTCGGGGCTTGCTGCGGCACCAGTCTGGCAGCTTCGGCGACGATGGGCACTGTAGCCTACCCTGAGATGATTAAGTATAAATACAGCCCTCGTCTGGCCTGTGGCTCAATAGCCGCGGGAGGCTCGCTGAGCAGCCTCATCCCTCCCAGCGCCCCTTTTATTGTTTACGGATTCATGACCAATACGTCCGTATCCAAGCTCTTCATCGGGGGCATCGTGCCCGGCATCCTGCTATCGGTCAGTTTCATCCTGGCAATCATTATCATGTGCTGGCGTGACCCCACGATGGGTCCACCCGGCCCGCGCTTCCCGTTGAAAGAAAGGCTGAAATCGCTCGGCGGTGTCGGTGGGGCGCTTTTTATCTTCCTGGTTGTTATGGGTGGCCTTTTCGCCGGAATATTTACACCCTCCGAGGCCGGGACTATCGGCGCCTTCGGGGCTTTTGTCCTCATCATTATCATGCGCAAGCTGAATTGGGTCACCCTCAAAAATGCCCTTAAGGGTGCCATCAAGAGCACCAGCTTCGTCCTGACGATTACCATCGGGGCCATGATATTCACCAATTTTCTCACCGTATCCGGCTTCTCTTCGATGTTTACCGGGTACGTCCTCGGGCTGGACTTCTCGCCCGGACTTCTCATGGTCTTTATCATCATCATGTTCATCATCCTCGGCTGCTTCATGGACGCCCTGGCCATGTTTATGCTCACGCTGCCCATTGTCTTCCCCATCGTCGTCGGCATGGGCTTTGACCCCGTGTGGTACGGCATCATTTCCACCATGCTCGGTGAGGTGGCCCTGATAACACCGCCGGTGGGCATGAACTCATTTATCGTTCACGGGGTAACCGGCGTCCCGCTGCCGGATGTTTTCCGTGGTATTCTCCCCTTCTTCATAATGATGTTCATCGCCATTATTTTGCTCTACTTCTTCCCCGAGATTGTTACTTTTCTGCCCGACATTATGAAATGATCGAGGGTGCCGGTATAGCCGCTAAATAAAAAGGGAGAGCGTGACTGCTCTCCTTTTCTTTTTAAGAAAGCTCGATTGAAGTTTATTCCGTGCCGAAAGACTCCATTTGCCTGGTGCTCATCATTAGCCGGATACCGTCAATGCTAGGGACAACGCAGTCCCTGGTCAGATATTTCTCATATCTCTTCCCGGTCAAATTATCACTTCCCTCCGTTCGTTTCACTTAAGCAGTCCCCTCGTCGACAGGTCACCGGCGACATCCTCGAGCTGGAGCTCCCGGAGCCTTTCCCCCGTCGGCAGCCCTGTGGCGACGTCCCAGCCGCGCCATTGATAGAACTCGTCCTTCATCTTCTCAAACTCGTCCCGGTCGACCACCATCCCTTTCCGCGAGCCTACCGCGCCGTTTTTACCCGGTACCTTGCACTCACGGTCAAAGCGTGAATACTGCAGCGGCTCTTCGTGGTGATAGTCAAGCAGCCTGTCCCCACCTCGGCCTCCCCACCCGTCCCGGAGCAACACGGCCCTTTGCAGATTGAATATCCTCTCCCCGGTTAGCTCCAGCTCCGCCAGGTCCGTCTCCCGCCCGGTAACTGCGGAGAAAATCCGGGCGGGCAGGTCAGGTATTCCCAGGTGGTCATCGGTTAGCGGATTATGCAGCATGGGCCACCGGGCATTGCATAAGACAAGGCTCTCAAGGGCGCTGGTACGGTCCTGCGTCTTTTTAGCCATGAGCGCCTTGCCTTCGTAGCTGGTATAGTCCGCCGCCGCCTCGCTGCCCCAGTACCGGGAGCTGACCTGGCGTACTACATCGGGAGAAACATATCCCCCTCCGCCATCGAGCCAGGCGAGCCAGCCGATAAGAACGCCGCTCGCTTCATGAATAGCCTGCATCGGCCGGCGCGGCTCCATAGCCAGGAGAAGCGCATTGTGCACTATCAGCCGCGGGTCATAGTCCTTGACTTCGTTGGTCCGGTTCATAACGGAATAGCTTATCAGTTCCCCGGCCCGGCCTCCGATAGAGGCGGCGGCTTCAGCGGTGCCCCGGGCCAGGGTATCTCCAAAGCCTTCCCGCAGCGCTATCTTCCGGGTAATCGTTTCAATGAAATCAGGTCCACCTATCGCTGACAGCGGCAGGCCGGTAGCTTCATCACTTAACAGGCCTTCCTTATAACACCGGATAAGCCATTCTATCATCGCCTGCATGACGCTGGAATCCAGCCCATAACCATCACAGAGCCTCATGGCCAACAGGATAACATCGTTCCAGCCGTCATAGTACTTTGAAGCCGGGCGGCGGTAGATGTCTATCGGCTGGCACATGCTCTTGTAGCGGCGTCCGTCTTCGCCCTTATAAGAGTGCCGGAAACAGCCGACGCCGCAGCCGTAGCATGCCCGGGCTCTGGTGAGGCCGGGTATCATCCACCACATTTGCGGGATCGGCCCTTTGTTTAGCGTACGAACACGGGCGGCCAGTTCCCGTAACCTGTCCGGGTCGGCGGCTGTCGGCCTCCTATCCCCGGCAACGGCAATGGCCTTCAGCATTTTTGACCCCATGATGACGCCGAGACCACCGGAGCCGGAGGCGCCTTCATCCGCCAGAACGGTGGCAAAGGCAACGAGGTTTTCGGCGGCCGGGCCGATAGTGAGAACGCTGACGCCCCCGCCCAGCTCCTCTTTCAACCGGTCTTCCGCTACGAAGGCAGATGCGCCCCACAGGTGCGAAGCATTTTTTATTTCTACGGCGCCATCGTGTATGAAGATGTATACGGGTTTATCGGCCGTACCCTGCACGATTATTGCGTCGTACCCGGCGTATTTAAGCCGGATACCCCAGCTTCCTCCCAGGTTGCCGTAAGAAAAGGTCTCCGGGTCTGCGGCTGCTGTTTTTCCGCAGACCAACCAGCGGCTGGCGGTAAAGCCGGGAAACCCGGCAACCGGGCCTGTGGCGCATATAAGACAGTTCTCAGGGTCAAGAGCACTGGCTCGGGTAGGGACTATATCCCAGTAGAGCCCGGCGGCAAGCCCTTTTCCTCCCAGGAAACGTCCCGCGTAATCGGCCGTGACTAGTTTGCTTACCTTGCGGCTGGACAGGTCCACCTTGAGGATTTCACCGGCATAGCCGTCTTTAGACATACAATTAACCTCTCAGAAAATGATTACGCGCCGACCGGAGGCAAACGATAAGGGCCAGGCGTATAGTTGGCTTCATGCGGCTGTTTGAGTATAGTTCAGTGCGAGACGGCATGTCAATCGTTTACCGATATTGACCTGCTTCCACGTATTCATGTATTCTTAACAGGGTTTCTTCGACCCGTGCCGAAAAAAATAGAAGGAGGGATCCACGAAGTGGCGAGTGCTAAATACGAAAAGTATATTGTACATGCACCGGTAACCGATGAAAGGATTGGGCGTGTTGCCCATCTGTTTGGCGGCAGGGACTTCAACGGGGCCAGTTTCTCCCCGGCCTGGACGGGGATTACGAAACCCCTGTTCATGATAGAAGAGAGTCATGCTCACGATTACGATGAATACCTGTTTTTCTGGGGGACAAATGCCGCGGATATCGAGGAGTTTGACGCCGTAGCCGAGCTATGCCTGGGAGAAGAAGAGGAAAAATATATCATCACCAGGCCCTGCATTGTCTACGTTCCCAAAGGGCTGAAGCATTGTCCTCTTAACTTCCCGGTGGTAAATAAGCCCATCTTGTTCATGGATATTTCCATCTCCCCCGAATACACGCGCACGTAATCAATGGCGTAGATCCGGGGCTAAGTGAAGCCATCCTAGATAACCAGCGGCCTTTTTTCGGTCAACGTTCCGGAATACCGCTTCTGCGGACTATTTATATTATAAGCTAAATTCAGGACGGACTATTTCCTCCTCATTTTTCAGGACTACGTCCACTGAGAGCAGTGTTCCACAAGAGGGGCAATAGTATTCTATAAGAGAGGAGCTCGGCTCGGAACATAAACTATTAACAGAAGTAAGGAAATCTACAGGAATGGGGTGAGACCTTGACGCGTACTCGCGAATGTTGGCATCAGCGGCGCACAGCGGAGCGTTACAGCTACTGCAACATATGACCCGTGTTCCGGGGATTTGTTTTGCTGCCCGTAGTTCGAGAAAATTTGAGATTGCCTGCACGGGCTTCAGTTCCTCAGGGTCAATGCCCTCTTCCTTGAGTCGTTCGATAATAGCCGGCCCCTTGAATTTCGCTCTTTTTTGCCGTTCGGCCAATATGTTTTGTCGCCGGCGCGCCGTCTCCTCAGAGTCTACCGTTGTCCCGCCTTCTTTAAAGACCACACCGTATACCCGTGTAGCCACTTCCCTGGTAATTAGACCATTGGCGACATCACGACAGACCAACTCAGGGTTCCTTTTGAGAGGGTCACCATAGCCGCCACCACCGGTCACAATGACAACATGGACGTCCCCGGTGAGAAGTTTCGCAATTGCTTTTGCCTCCAGTATTTCAGTTTTTACTGCCTGAATCTCGTTCATGTTTGTAGGAATAATACCCTTCTTGAAGAGCTCAAATATATTGGACTGGCGTAAAACTACATTGGCATTTATGCTGGAAGGGTAACCACCGAAGATTCCACGTCCGCTTGGTACGGAAACACCGGACGAGATGACAACGGAGGTAAGGGGTTCAGGAGTGCCGATAGGAGAATAGGCAAATTCAATACCCACGCCACCCCGATACATCCCATGACCGCAGGTGTCCGGACAAAACCTACGGTATATTTGAATAATTGGCTGTATATATTCATTGGTTTCAACGTTCGGGATAGCCGCACGCAGGGAGTGTATTGGACCGCCACAATCAATGCCATCGTTGAACGTACGTGCCCCGGACCCCCCGGCACCCCCATCCGGAAATCCGTCCACATAGTCCCGGCCCCGGGGGTCTTTTCCAGACGTAAAAATACCCGTCAAATACGGCTGCCAGCAGGCCTGGGCTTCCCCCTTGTAAGCGGCGCTGCAACAGAGCATTTTAGCGATGGCATTGCTGGCTACATGTTGTGTGGCATGTGCGCCCTGCAACGAAGCCATGCTGCAACCGGCCGGAAACGTGGCATTATTAATCGTCCCTTCCTCGGCGATAATTTCCACGATGTCTGCAAACGCCCCGGTGCTCCACGGAAGGTCATAGCACAGCATAGCCAGTACGGGACCAAGCACCCCGCCGCGTAGTCCGGCTGAAGTACAATTTATGGAGCCGATAGCCTGGGAGTCAGTCCCCGTGAAATCAAAAATAAGCTTAGTTCCCTTCTTGGTAAGCTTTACAACAAGTTTGTAGATGTTATTCTTTTTACCATCATGGTCGAGATATCCATGCTCCCACCAGACACCATCTGGAATCTCGCGCAGCTTTGATTTCAGTACGAAGTTCGTATGTTCGATGATTTGGTCCAATACATTCACGAAGGTGTCCCGGCCGTACTCGTTAATAATTTCGTTGATGCGCCGTCGCGTCATTATCTGCGAGCTTATCCGGGCTTTCATATTCAAGTAATTTTTTTCCGGTATCCGGCAGTTACGCTGGAGTATCGAGTAGACATCCTGCTTGATTTTATCTCTCCGGAGCAGTCTTATCGGGGGGTAAAGCGGGGCTTCTTCAAAAGTATTTCCCGCCCCGACCGTCCAGCTCCCGGCCACCGGCCCCCCCACATCCATATCGTGCATAACGATTGCCGTCCAGCAAATAATTTCATTATTCCAGAAAACAGGGGCCGTCAGGGCACCGTCGTTAGCGTGTATGGCGCCGCACCAGGGGTCATTTGTAAAGAACATGTCACCCGGCTCTATATCATCACCGAACCTTTCCTTAACGGAGCTAACCACTATTTCCAGGGGTATGGCATGATGGCCAATATAAACGCCGGTGAACACGCCCCGGCCGGCGGCGGTTAAAATAGCTATATTAAAATCAAATCCTTCGTATATCGCGGGAGAACCGGATATTCTGGCGGCAATAGCGCCCTGCTCGTCATTCAGTGACCACAGACGGTGGCGCAGGACTTCAAACGTTACCGGATCAACTTTTCCAAGTTTAACATTCTTACCAGACACTTAAATCCTCCTTGACATCACCTGTCTATTAATTTATAAAGGCTGCAAACGGTGAATAACCTCGTTACTCTGCCCGTGTCAGACTGATAGTACCCAGAGAATCTACCTCCCCCTTATACCCCGGCGGGATAACAATGGCATCACCATACCTTTCCACGATAGCAGGTCCAATTAGAATATCTCCAGCTAACAGGTTATCGCCGTCGAAAATTTCTGTAGACATGCCCTTCAACTGTCCCTTCTCTTCAAAGAACGCCTCACGTTTTCCCTTCAATTTCGGCTTATTCCGCGAGCTGTCATCCATAAAACGCTTCGGGATGGCCTCTTCCAGAATGAATTGATAATATCGGCCACTAACCTTACAGGTGATAATTTCCGTACCTGCTTCCTTGGATTCCGTGCCGGCTCCGAATATTTCGCTGTATTTATTCTCAAACCGCGGAATTATAGTATCTTTTAGAATTTCAGGAGTAATATTGTCTTCTTCAATCTCAACTTCTACTTCATGGACCTGCATTATGTACCGCATGGTTATTGATTTCACTATTTCAACATCACTTGAGGGAATGCCTTCACTGTCGAATTGGGATAAGACTTCCTTTTGTAATGATTCTATAGTGTTTTGAATTTCCTGGCACTCTTCTTTCGAGTATGGGCTTACCATCCTGCGTGAGGTAATTGCGTAGTGGGTGATTGGGCTCGTTAACATGCCAAAGGCAGAGAAAACCGTAGCATTAGGCAAGATATACATTGACTTGGCGCCGACGTCAGCCCCGTAGAAAGCGACATGAGTAGGCCCCGCTCCACCATACGCAATGAGCGCAAAGTTTCTGGGGTCAAAGCCTCTTTCCACAGTGCATTTTCTGATAAGGTCGGCCATTTGGGCATTCATTATCTTAAAAATCGCATGAGCTGTTTCCACTATGCTTTTATCGAGTCGTTTCGCTAAGGAGAGTAACGCTTCCTCGGCTTTTTTCCTGTCAAGGTGCAGTGCCCCTCCGAGGAAGTAATCAGGGTTTAGATAACCTAGTACCAGGTCAGCATCGGTTACGGTTACTTCCTGGCCGCCCCTTCCGTAGCAAGCCGGGCCAGGGTATGCATGGGCACTTTGCGGCCCTACTTTTAGAACACCGGCAACGTCTATCCAGGCTATACTACCCCCTCCGGCACCGATGGATTTAATATCAACCTTTGGAATTCTGAACTTATATTTGGAGATAACCGGTTCATCCTGAAGCTGAGGCTCACCATTATAAATCAGCCCGACATCAAAGGAAGTACCACCGACATCAGTGCATATCAGATTCGGCTCATTATATTTACGCGCCAGCCACTTTCCTCCGGCAACCCCACCGACCGGTCCCGAGTCAATAGTAAGAACAGCTCGTCTGGCAGCGTCCTCAGCATACGTTGTGCCGCCTTCGCACTGCATAGCCAGTATGGGTTTGGCATACCCGGCACCGCGTACCTTTGCCTGCAGGGTATCCAGATAGGTTTTCACCTTAGGACCAACGTAAGAGTTAATGACAGTGGCTGTGGCACGCTCATACTCACCGAATGTCGGGCTTATCTCCGAGGACAGCGAGCAATAGAGATGCGGTAACTTTTTCTCCAGCGCTTTTTTAATTTCCTGTTCGTGCTTTGGGTTCATAAAAGACCACAGCAAACATACAGAAACGCTCTCGATATCCTTCTTGGAGAGCTCTTCTACCAGTCTGGTCAGTTCCTCTGCTTTAAGGTGAACAAGTACCTCCCCGTTCCAGATAACCCTCTCTGAAACCCCGAGGACCAGGTCCCGGGGAACAAGCGGCGGCTCGGCGCTCGTAAGCCTGGAGGTGTGGATAATTTCCATCTCGGTTAGCCCGGATACTTTTTGATTCAGCTTCCCGATGAACAGCATATCTTCATGACCTTTAGTGGTGATAAAAGCAGTTTTAGCTCCGGTACGCTCTATTATTGCGTTGGTTGCTATTGTGCACCCGTGAATGAACGCATCACAATTTGAAAGGATCGTCTCAATGGTAAGTCCTATTGATTGACACCCTGCTGCTAAAGCTTCCAATACTCCGGCTGAAGGGTTGTCGACGGTAGTCGGCGCTTTTGAGATAGTACTCCGACCTGTGTCATCTATAATAACGCAATCTGTAAAAGTACCTCCGATATCAATTCCGACTTTGTACAATTCAAATTACCCCCGTTCTACTATTCTATCTGAAATTTTATCCGGCCGTTACTGGAATAAAGTGGCTACCGTTTTAAGATATACCGTCGATTCATCTTGTTTATATTAGTTTACACCATACTTTATATATACCTTTTTAAGCATATTTCATCGACGACACTGCTCCTGGAAGCAATGTCTCATTATCAGGTTAGCCTTTAAACAGGCGTAGCAAAATACGCCAGCCCTTGCCTGTTACTGGCACATCATTATATTCAGGGTGGATGCCTCGAGAAGCAGTACGAAAAGCTATACATTCACCCTGATATAATGTTACTGCCTGGAGCGCCAATTATCTACTGTTCAAGCCCACGTTCCGAAAGAATTCCAGGTGGTACTACTCAGAGTAAATAATCCGAGAAACGTAATCGTTTCCAACCTTCTGTATCTGTGAGATATATATAGGCCCGTAGACCTGGTTATCTTTAAAAGTTACATTACCTCGGGGAAGCTCCAGACCATCCGCGGCGACTTTGCTCAATGCTTCGACTAGTGCATCTTTATCGGAGTTACCACCCGAAGATTCCAGAGCCTTCAAAAGCATCTGACCGCAGGCATAGCCACCCTCGCCGAGGGCATCCGGATGGTGGCCGTATTTAGCTGTATATGAATCAACGAAAGCCTTGTTAATGGGTGTATCGATATCCCAGAAATACTGGTCTACCACCATAAGGCCCACACCGCTTTCGCCAAACTCCGGAACTACCGGCTCAGGAGCTATATCAAAACCAGTCAGAACCACCTTGTCTTTCATCCCGTAGTCGTCGAAAGTCTTGACAAGACCCACGGCGGCCGAAGGAGTATGCCAGACCCAGAGTGTATCAACAACGTCAGGGTCGAGCTTCGCCAGGTACGGGGCGAAATCCATGGTCTGGGGAGGCGCAAAGAGCTCATCGACAACCGTACCGCCAAGGTCGGTAATACCATTCTGGAAGCCCTCGGATGCCCAGTAGCCCGGAGGCATATCCAAGGCAAGCGTCATGACATTCCGTGCTCCGCGATTCTTATAGAGCCACTGCGCGAACTGGTAGTTAAAATCTCGCTCCTGCTGTCTGACTCGAAACACGTGAGGAGCTTTGTGATCTTCGATTGCGGCATGCGGAGCAGGCTGGTTCTCCAGGATGCAGGTTGCTATAAGCAAAGGAACACCCTGGTCTACTATATAATCCCAGACAGGTAGGAGTGCTGGAGGGCTATCTATACCAATGATAACATCCACCTTATCTAGCTCAACCACCTTCTTGATCTTGGTGATTGTCTTCTCACCGTCACCTTCGTTATCTTCCTGTATAATTTCTATGGTACGCCCACCTGCTTGCCAGTCTGCTTCTTCAAGAGCCAATTCCAGACCGGAAAGAACTTCCGGCCCAAAGAATGCTGCAGGCCCGCTGAACGGCATTACATAGCCTATTTTTACCGGCCCCGTTTCCTCGGGTTCTGAGCTACATGCTGCAAAGCATAAGGTCAGTCCCATCATCAGTATTAATGGTACCGATATGCCTATGAAGACCTGCCTCTTTATTCCCCGTATTGAAAAGGTTTGTGCTTTCATGTTTTCCTCCTATGAACTCATAGTCCTTGACTTTAATTAAGCAGTTTCCTTCGCCGTAAATCACCCCCTTTCACGACATATATTCTGGTTCGCGGCTAATCTTACTATTAATCGAGGTACAGAGTGTATAATCATACTTATTTGCTTAAACCCTGCTACCTCCCTTTTATGCTACGTGTCTTCTCCCCATGCACTAATATATTTAAATTCCCAGGTATAAAGATTTTATTTCCGTATTATCCCTGAGCTCTTCCGGTACTGATTCATAGACGATTGTTCCTTTATTCATCACGTAGACGTAATCGGCATGTTTTAGAGCAAATAAAAAATTTTGCTCCACCAGCAGGATAGAGACTCCCCGGGCTTTAATTTCGTCGATAATCTTACCTATTTCCTGAACGATAATGGGGCTTAATCCCTCGCTGGGTTCATCCATTAAGAGTAAATCAGGGTCACCGATTAAGGCCCGGCTGCACGCCAGCATCTGTTGCTCACCGCCGCTCAGCTTTCCGCCCGGGGTGTAAAGGCGTTCCTTTAACTGGGGGAAAAATCGAAGCAGCCTTTCCAAAGTCCAGGTGGTAGTACCGTGTTTCTGGGCAGCTATTTCTATATTCTCCCTAACAGTGAGTGAAGAAAAGATGCGTCGCCCTTGAGGGACAAGGCCAATCCCCAGCCGAACCCTGCGAAAGGATTCTTGATGAGTGATATCCTGTCCATTATAAGTGATTGTACCGTTGCGAGGTGGGTTGAACCCTATTATGGAACGAATAAGGGTAGTTTTGCCTACCCCATTTCTACCCAGTATGACAACCACCGTACCCTTCTCTATCTTCAGGCTGACCCCTTGAAGAACATAGCTATCCTGATAATAGGTATGAATATCCCGCACTTCCAGGAGGCTCATTGTTCCTCTCCCAGGTAGATTTTCTGAATTTGCGCGTTCTTCTTTATCTCTTCCGGCGAGCCTGATGTAAGCACTTTGCCCAGATGAAGTACCATGACCTGCTGCGCTAACCGAAAGGCTGTATCCATATCATGCTCAATGAAGAGTATAGTAATATCCTGGGGGAGAGCTTCAATCATCGATACCATGATAGCGGTTTCTGCTGAGGATAAGCCACTAGTAGGTTCATCCAGCAGCAGAAGCTTGGGATTCTGAGATAGTGCTAAGATAATTTCCAGTTGACGCTGGTCTCCGTAGGATAGGTTTCTTACCTCCACATCCCGCTTGTCCCACATGCCCCACGGCTCCAGTAACCGCTGAACTTGCGGAAGCAGATAATTATCGGCTGTCAGGGGCCGACGGAAACTGTACTTAAAGGTATCTGATACCTGTAGAGATAACAACAAGTTTTCCTGCACCGTCAGGCTGAAAAAGAGGTTGGTAATCTGGTAGGTGCGGGCAAGTCCAAAAGCGGCACGTTTGTGAGGGGGCATTTTTGTGATATCCTTATCAAGGAAAAGGATTCTCCCTGTGGTAGGCCTCAACATTCCGCTTAACAGGTTGAAGAGAGTCGTCTTGCCTGCCCCGTTAGGCCCGATAATTGCCCGTCTTTCCCCGGACTCTATAGAGAAACTGATGTCCTCCAGGGCATGAACGCCGCCGAATTTTTTTGACCCGTTTTCTATTGTAAGTATTGCCACGGCTGCCTTCTCTTCTGCAGGTATTGTTTAATTAAGTTGCCAATCCCTTTTGGGAAAAATGCGACGACAAGTATATAAATAATGCCGACAATCATTGACCAGTGTTCAGTATAAGAGCTTATGATATTCTTGGCAAAAGTGATAATAGCTGCTCCCAGTGCCGGTCCGAACAGCGTACCAGGACCGCCCAGGACCACCATAAGCAGTCCCTCAAAAGAGTAAAGTATGTGAAGCTGTGAAGGTCCTACAAAGGTTGTATAGTAGGTAAGCAGTATTCCGGCAAGGCCGGCAAAAACAGCACCTATGATAAAAATTATGTACTTGTAGAGCCAAACATTGTATCCAAGTGATTTCATGCGTGTTTCGCTCTCGCGAATTCCCTGAAGGGAACGGCCGAAAGGAGATTTTACTATGAGATACATTATCACCGTTGCCACGATAAAGAAGATGAATACGAAGTAGTAGTAGTTCGTCGTCGAGGTCAGGTCCCAGGAAATGAAATTCAAGACAGGCCTGGAGATGCTGGGTATACCGTATCCGCCACCGGCAAATATGCGTAACTGGAACGGTACTCCCCATAGTGTCAGACTTAGAGCCAGAGTAAGCATCGGGAAATAGATCCCTTTGGTGCGCAGGACTAAAAGGCCGAATATAGCAGCAAGAATAGCCGCGAAAGCGAGACCTGCGACCATTTCCAGTGCGAAGTTGCTCTCCCCGATTAATTTTACATTTAGAATACCAACCATATACGCAGCGCTACCCCAGAAAGCGGAATGCCCGAGTGAGAACATGCCGGTATAGCCCAGAAGCATGTCCAGGCTCATGGCAAAAATGGCATAGATGAGCATAAGGGTAAGCAGCCCCACGTAGTAGGTGGGAAGAATCTGGGGCAGGACTATAAGGAGCACCAGTATAACGGCCACTGTGGTGAATATATAGAGAGTATATTTTCTCATGATTCTCCAAAAAGCCCGGATGGTCTAATGGCTAACACTATGGCCATAGGAGCAAATATGGTAAATATGGCGAATTCAGGAAATAGTGACCTGCCGAAGCTGTTTATCAGGCCTATGAATAGTGCCCCTATCAAGGCCCCTCTCAGACTGCCCGCCCCCCCGATGACGATGACAACTATGGCTAAAAGCAATACCTCGATATCTATTGCGGGATACAGCCCCAGAATTGGCCCGCCCAGGAACCCGGCACCGGCTGCCAGCGCGGTGCCCAGGCTGAATACCAGCAACCTCACCAGAGAGATGTTAATGCCGATTCCCCGGGCCATCTCGTCATCGTCAACACCGGCCCGTATGATAGCCCCATACCTGGTCTTCGCCTGGAACCACCAGAGGAATAAAGCTATGACCGCTCCAATAACGATTACGATGAGTCGATATACGGGTAAAACAATGTCGCTGAATTCTATGGAGCCATCAAAGATCATTGGCTTGTTAGCGAATTTGGGGAAACCACCCCAGACCCACAGGCATAAATCAGAAATGATAAGAATTATGCCGAAGCAGAGGAGCATCTGGGATAGCTCCCCTCTGGCGAAGCGCTGTTGCAACAGCCCCCGGTACGCCAACATACCCACGAGCCAGATAGAGACCATACTGGCGAGAAAACCCAGGAAAAAGTTGCCAGTGTGGAGGGCAATGGTAAATCCTATATAGCCACCGAGCATGTAAAACGAGCCATGGGCCAGATTGGCGATATTCATCAAACCCAAGGTAAGCGTCAGCCCGGTTGCTAACAGGAAAATTAACATGCCGAACGTAACACCGTTAAAAATCTGAACTATGATAAAGTCCATCGGTACACTTTCGCCCTAATGGGTTCTTTTTTAGCTTTTCCTATGGCTTTCTTGATTAGTTCGTTATTTGTTAAATCTCTCCTGGCAGAACTGGGCGAATAATTTTGCCTGAGAGGCTATATGGTCGTTGGCCGCGTAACGGTATACTTCCTCTCCTCTTGCTGTTCTGAGTTTCTCCAGCTCCGGCATAATCACGCCGTATACTTCATCGGCAATTTTATCGGCTTTGCCTTCTTTCATATACGTGGTTCCAATATCCAGAAGCTGCTGCATTTTATCGATTGCCCGTTCCATGACCTGTTTCGGATTTTCACAAATCCCGTAATGACCGAGGTACAGATATTTTACCGGAAGGTCAATTATCTTTCTCAGCGATGCAATCGCCTGTGTGTGATCGGAATTAGGCGGATTAAGGGGATAGTGTGCATCGGCATCAGGCAGGTAATTACCTACCAGGTCATTGATAAAGAGACCCTTATTTTTCTCTTCGTATAATACGATGCCGTCCGGTTGATGCCCCGGTGCGAAAATAACCGTTAATTTCTCGCCGTCGCCCAGGTCGAATACGTCGCCATCATTTAACTGCTGTATACGGTCTGGAGATACAGGGGCCATCTCACCTATTCGCGCTTGCATCTCGGGTGGAAGAGCCTTTTTCCGGACAGCAAGCTCAATTGATGGGTCAATTAACTGTTCCACTCCGAGCGGATGGATATAGACCCTTGCCTCGGGGTTTTCCTTTAGTAGTGGCGCTACATTACCGCTATGGTCGGGGTGTGAATGAGTGATAAATATACGGGATATATCGCTGGCAGAGAATCCGTGTGCATTGATGCCAGCAAGCACTGCCTCTAGTTGAGATGGCAATCCAGTATCGATTAAGGCGATTTCTTTCCCGGCAACTATGTAGGCTGACATGTATTTGTCAAAATCAAACATTTTTGTGTCAATCAGGTAGACGTTATCGACTCGCTCAAGGAAATCCATAGCTTTTACCTCCTTTTATTCCCAGTTACATATAATTATCCCATGAATTGACAACGGTATTGTCTTTGTACCTGCTAATCGCCGTAGCCGTTCTTAACCTTTTCCTTGGATGTCCTGTTGCATCTTTCGTCGATTCAGCACCGAGGCTGTGCCTCCCGACAGGTAGAGGTATCCGCTTTCTTGGAAATATCTGTCCTTAACAGGAACGCAGCTTGTATCACATGTCCTTAGATTGTCTTAGTTTATCCATTAATCCCAAAACACGTTTCCTTACGTCTTTTAAAATACCATTCAGTTCTTCTAAACGTTTTCCGTCAATAGTGTGGAAAATGTCCTGACTGATACGCATACGCGAATCGATTGTTGCTTTTTCAACAACGTCCAGCCCTTTCCTTGTGATATTGACTTTCCTGTTTCTCCTGTCTTCACCTATCGGGAGTCTCTTAACCAGTCCCTGTTTCTCAAGCGTATCGATAACACTGGTCACAGAATACTTGGAACGAAATGTCTTCTTGCTAATCTGTGTCGGTGTCATAGTGCCATCATTCAATATCAAATTATGAAGGATATTAAATCCGGCCCGGCTTACCGTCTTGTCTGCCAATACCATGTCCAGATACTTGTTAATTACATCGCTCGTATAGAGATAGGCAAGGAACGTATCGACCTTCATGTTACGAGCCTGGGCTCGTATCTCTATGGCCATGGACTCGATATCTTCCTTGAACTGATTGTTCATATTGCGGAAATTATACATTGGATTGAGTAGATTGTCAATAATAATATATTCTATTATAGTAATGTATAATATTTATACTGTATTATATAGTATGATAATATATAAAACAAAACTGCTGGATTTATTATGATATCATGGTCTATGGAGCTCTGTATTATTTCGTATTCTACTCATTTTAAGTAAGGTGAAGGTGATGTTAGAGTGCTATCGTGTTCTTGATTTAAGCGATGATAAAGGCTTTTTTTGTGGAAAGGTGCTTGGCGACCTTGGTGCTGACGTTATTAAAATCGAGAAACCGGGAGGGGACCCTTCGCGAAATAGGGGGCCTTTTTATCATGACTTGGCTGACCCGGAAAGGAGTCTCTACTGGTTCGCTTTCAATGCCAGTAAGAGGGGTATAACCCTTGATATAGAAAAAGCCGAAGGTCGGGATATCTTTAAAAGACTGGTCAGGACGGCTGATGTGGTCATCGAATCATTTGCCCCCGGATATATGGAAAGTCTGGGATTGGGATATACAGCGCTAAGTCAGGTTAATCCCGGTATCGTCATGACGTCTATCAGCGGTTTCGGGCAGGAAGGCCCATACCGGGGCTATAAAGCCCCCGATATTGTAGTACGCGCCCTGGGTGGTATGGTACACACGGTGGGTGACCCTGACCGGCCACCACTGACAACTAGCTATCAACACGCCTATCTTATCGGCGCCGCTCACGGCGCCGTCGGGACAGTGATTGCGCTGGTACACCGGGGTTTTACAGGTCGAGGTCAGCACGTCGACGTACCGACTCAGCAAGGCCTTGCTTTTACAGGCCATATGGAAGCTCAATTACCGTGGTTGTTGCGGCAGGTCATACCCGAAAGGCACGGACGAAAACGTTTCCCTCTTCAGCTTCGAGATGGCAGCCTCTACTACCAACCGGTATTATGGGAATGTAAAGACGGTGACATTGCCTTTGCGATAGCCGGAGCTGCTATGACAGCCAGTTATAAAGGTCTCAGGGAGTGTATCAATAATGATGGCATTGATATCGAACCTCTGGATAAGTGGGACTGGACGAAAGACAATGATGGTGATTGGACGAAAAAGGATGTCGAAGACATTCTAAGCACCCTCGGGAAATTCTTCTCTAGCCACACTAAAGCAGAGCTTATGGAAATATCACAGGAAAAGGGGATACACCTGGCGCCATGTCTTTCCGCAGAGGAAGCGTTACAGTTTCCCCAGCTCGTTGAGAGGGATTTCTGGACTGAGGTGGAGCATCCCGAATTAGGTACGACTATTATTTATCCCGGGAGTTACGTTAAGCTCACGGAGGCCGATTGTGGTATAAGGCGGCGGGCGCCGCTTATCGGTGAACACAATGAGGAGATTTACACTGATAATCTGGGCATGTCTGAAGATGAACTGTTAGCGTTAAAACAAAGCAAGGTAATCTAGAGAAGGAAATAAGCAGAATGGGCACAAAACCGTTTGAAGGGACTAAGGTTATAGACTTATGCTGGTCGGGAGCTGGCGTTTTTATCATTAACTTACTTGCCCATTACGGCGCCACAGTAATACGTGTGGAAAGCGCCATAAGGCCCGACCCTATCCGCCGCGTTCTAACCTATACCAACTATTCAAGCGACGACCCGCATGCCCTGGAGTTAAGCCCTACCTTTGCCTTTACCCACCCGGCCCCCAAGCTGGGATTAGACCTTAATATGAAAAATCCCGGTGCAAAAGAGGTCTTCAGGAAGCTGGTAGCCTGGGCTGACGTCGTCGGTGAATCGTTTCCCACCGGTGTAATGGAGAGGCTTGGCTTTGGCTATGAAGACCTTAAGAAAATAAAGCCGGATATTATCATGGTCCGGTCCTGTGGCTACGGGCATACCGGGCCGATGGCACAGCAGGCAGGCTTCGGTATGATATTATCCGCCGTGAGCATGATGTATTCTCTCGCCGGATGGCCCGATAGACGCCCGGTCCCGCTGTCCAGCTTTTATTCTGACCAGTTGTCTCCGTTGCTTAGTATGCTGGCACTGGTGGCGGCTCTGGATTACCGGCGCAGAACCGGCAGGGGACAGTACATTGACCAGTCTCAGGTTGAATCCAGCCTGCAATATCTGGCACCGGTACTGCTCGATTATACGGTAAACAAGCGGGAGTTAGCTCTGACCGGCAATAAATGCGATTATGCCGCACCTCATGGAGTCTACCGATGCCAGGGAAAAGACCGGTGGGTTGCTATTGCCGTGTGTACCGATGAAGAATGGGATAGCTTTTGTCGGGTTCTGGGAAATCCAGCCTGGACGCAAGACCCCAGGTTTGTAACCATGACCAGCCGTATTAAACATAGCGATGAGCTTGACAACTACCTGGAGACATGGACAAAGAACTACAAGGCAGAACAGGTAATGACCATGATGCAGGATGCCGGCGTCGGTGCTGGAGTAGTCGCCAATTCCCGCGACCTGGCCGAGGACGTTCAACTGAACCATTACAATTATTTCCGCGAGGCAGACCATCCCTACTTAGGCAAGGCAAACTTCTATCACCCTCCCCCTATCAAACTCTCCGCGGTTGATGCTGACGTGAGACGACCTAACCTGCTTGGTGAGCATAACAAGTACATCTGTAGCGAGATTCTCGGTATCTCCGACGGTGAATTTGCTCAGTTGATGCGAGATGGTGCGTTCGATTAAAACGACATGCTGCTGATTCGGCCTGAGTTCAAACCAAAGAAATAACGGAAGCTACAGATATCATGCGTAAAGGAGATATTCGCCATGCTTGATTTCAGTTTTACTGAAGAGCAAGAAATGATCAGGAATATGGTCAGGGATTTCGGTCAGAAAGAACTTGCTCCGGGTTATGCGGAGCGTGTCAAAGCCGAAACCCTCCCACGCGAGCTTATTAAAAAGGTTGCCGACCTCGGCCTCATGGGGATGAATATACCGGAGGAATACGGAGGTGAGCCTAGAGACAATGTTACTGTTGGCGTTGTCCTGGAAGAGTTATCCAGACATGCCGATGATGCCGCCTGGCTGGTCTTCAACAACTTCGCAACGGCAAGCCTGGTCCTGCTCGGAAAGGATGAAATCAAGAATGAATGGCTGACAGCCATGGCAAGAGGTGAAAAGATAGTGCTTATGGGCGCTACTGAAGCTGAGGCTGGCTCAGACCTCGCCAATCTCAAAACATCGGCAATAAAGGACGGCGATTGCTATGTGCTGAACGGTGAGAAAAACCGCGTATCGTTTGCCACCCAGGGTGATGCGGCTATGGTATTAGCCAAGACAAATCCCTCTTCCCGAAGAGTAACTCCCTTTCTGGTCCCTTTCAACCTCCCCGGTATTTCCATAGCCCGGATTAACGATATGGCCAATGAGTCGATAATAGGCGGCATTGTAGCACTAGAAGGAGTGCGTATTCCTGAAAAGTACCTGCTCGGCGATGAGGAAGGTAAAGGATTTCGCGAAACTATGCGTACATTTGATTGTACCCGTGCTTTCGCCGCCATTGAAGCGCTAGCGGTAGCCGAGGTTACGCTGAAGGAAACCATTGAATACGCTAAAGAGCGGGTTCAATTCAATAAACCTATCGCCAAGTTCCAGGGGGTGTCTTTCACCCTCGCCGAAGCAGCGACCTACATCGAATTAGGCCGGTGGCTCTGCTACCGGGTGCTGTGGATGAGCGACAACGGGATTTCTCATAGTAAGGAATCGGCTATGGTTAAATGGTGGTGCCCGAGGACAGCTTTTAACATTATCCATGAATGTTTGCTCATCCATGGCCACTATGGCTTCAGCAAAGACCTGCCCATAGAACAGCGGCTGAGGGACGCCATTGTTCCGGAGATAGGTGATGGCACACCCGAGATTATGAAATTAATCATAGTTCGCCAGATGTTAGGCAGAGAATTTCTTGATTACTAAGAAAGATGTAATGAGCTAGCCAGTCTTTACCTGAAAAAATCATGTTTTGCTTTATATAAACTTGCTTGATAGTTACCTTTAATGGACACCAGGACATTTATTACCTACATAGAGGAGTCTAACACAGTTCAGGCACATCTTTAATAATAAGAAGAACAATTGGTCAATTGTATTGCAGATAAGACCAACTGCTTTGAAAATAGCTACAAACCAAAGCTAAAAGCGTCCCTGGAGCGATTCGAACGCTCGACCCGCTGCTTAGAAGGCAGCTGCTCTGTCCAACTGAGCTACAGGGACGTATTACATATTAAATTTAACACTGCTTTGAAATACAGTCAAGATTGAATATCGGCTCTGGTTATCAAATATCTCATTATCTTCGTTTTTTCTAGGCTGTAAAAAGATTAGCGATAGTCCATCCCAAGACGGTGGCGCAGGTCACGATTACTCCGGCGATAAGAACCCCCACGAGTATTGATACTATTGCGTGCCTAAACTTGAGGCCGAGAAGAACTGCCAGAATAGAACCTGTCCAAGCACCGGTAATCGGCAGGGGTATGGCGACGAATAGAGCCAGGCCGATGCGTTCGTATCGCTCAACGATATTGCCTCTCTGTCTCGTCCGCACGAAAAACCACTGAATAAACCTGTCCAGCAGGTGTACTTTACTGAGAAAAGCGATAATAGTATTTAGAAAGAGAAGGATAAAGGGGACGGGCAGCAAATTACCGATAATACTGAAAAGGTATGCGTAATACCAGGTGAAATGATATTTCACTATAGCAATAGGGATGGCACCTCTGAGTTCTAAAATCGGTGAGGCTGCGGTACCTATGACTTTGAGGATATCAAGTAAGTCCATTAGTATATCGTTCTCGGGATATATTCACCACTGGAATTGTGTTTCAACAATGTAGACAAACTCCTCAGGAGGGCTTACTCCGTGAGTCTATCAGAACCGGGTGAATAGAGTCAAGATAATCATCAGAGATGGGTGGGGAGGGCTCCCAGCTTGACAATTCTTTATCTACATTGTTAGTATTGAAATTGGTGTCCGTGTTTGACAAATAAGACGACCATGCCAAGATTGCTGGATAAAATCGATAGCCCCGCTGATTTAAAAGGATTATCGTTACCGGCGCTGGAGAAGCTGGCCGCAGAATTCAGACATGAAATCGTCACCACAGTGACCAATACCGGCGGCCATCTGGCTTCTAACCTTGGTGTTGTAGAACTCACCATAGCTCTCCATCGTGTCTTTAACAGTCCCGTGGATAAAATTATCTGGGACGTGGGGCATCAGTGCTACGTACACAAACTTCTTACAGGCCGCAGGCAACGCTTTAATTCTCTGCGTCAATATGGAGGATTATCCGGGTTTACCTGCCGTGACGAGAGCCAGCATGACCCTTTTGGCGCCGGTCATGCCAGCACCTCAGTTTCAGCAGCCTTGGGCATAGTCACCGCCCGTGACCTCGCCGGCGATGATTACCAGGTAGTTGCTATTATCGGTGACGGTGCCATTACTGCCGGCATAGCTTTTGAGGCGCTTAATCAGGCAGGTCATCTTGGTTCCAAGCTCATTGTGGTACTCAATGATAATGGCATGTCCATTTCACCAACCGTAGGTGCCCTGGCCAAGCTGTTGAGAAGAGTGCGATTTGACGAGCATTACCGTGAGGCCAAGAAAAAGGGCAGGCAGCTGATTACGGCATTGCCCATGGGCGACAATCTATGGCAGTTCAGTACGGAGGTCAGGGACAGGCTAAAAGGACTCGTACTGCCGACAATGCTGTGGGAAGAACTCGGCTTTACGTATATTGGACCGATTGATGGACATAACATTCATGAGCTTGAGACTACGCTTACACAGGTAAGAGACGGTTCCAACAGACCGACTCTGGTCCATGTTATCACTACAAAAGGTAAAGGATATCTTCCTGCCGAGAGCAATGCTGTGTATTTCCACGGCTTGCCGGCTAAAGGCGGCAATGATGAGAGCATCCCGACCTACAGTGAGGTATTCGCCCAGACTATGCTCAGGTTGGCTCGTAATGAGCCGAGACTGGTGGTGGTTACGCCGGCTATGCCCGAAGGAAATTGCCTGAGCATCGTTGAGGCAGAGTTCCCGGAAAGAGTGTTTGATGTCGGCATCTGTGAACAGCATGCCGTTACTTTTGCCGCGGGACTGGCGACACAGGGTTTTATTCCGGTGGTAGCGATATACTCGACATTTTTACAGCGTGCCTTTGACCAGATAATACATGACGTTTGCATTCAGAAACTGCCCGTTGTCTTTGCTATTGACAGGGGAGGTATTGTCGGTGATGACGGCAAGACACATCAGGGTACATTTGATATCTCCTATCTAACGTTAATCCCCGACCTGATTGTCGCGGCCCCGAAAGACGAGAATGAGTTTCAACACCTCTTGTATACGGCGATAAAATCGGGGCGTCCTATGGCAGTACGTTATCCTCGCAGCGCTGGTCTGGGAGTGAAACTGGATACAGTACTCCATGAAATCGCTATAGGTGAGTATGAAACCCTACGGCATGGAGGGGATGTAGCCATCCTGGCTATAGGCGCTATGGTGGCTCCCGCCATGAAGGCAGCGGATGAGTTAGCTTTGAGAGGGATTGAGGCCACCGTAGTCAATGCTCGTTTTGCCAAGCCACTGGATAGGACACTTGTTGTTGACCTAGCCAGTCGTATTAAACGCATGGTTACCATTGAGGAAAATGTGCTGAGTGGCGGCTTCGGCAGTAGTGTACTCGCTTTGCTTCAAGAGTCGGGATTATATGATATAAAAGTGAAAAATATAGGTATCCCTGACGAGTTTGTGGAGCATGGGACTCAGGCTATTCTACGCTCGAAATACGGTCTGGATGCTGAAGGCATCATACGGCAGGTCTTGGAACTCTTTCCTGACCACAGCATTGATTGGACAGGTGTCAGTGGTAAAGCCAGGACTGCCTGATTTTTTCTTCAACAATGCCGGTATTCAGGAGTGAAATATGAACAAGATGACCCTCAGGGATATTGAGGTCACTGATAAAAGGGTTCTGGTTCGGGTTGACTTCAATGTTCCTATTGATACACGTACAGGGGCCATCACCGACGATAGCCGTATCCGGGCGACCCTGCCAACGATTCAATACCTTATTGAACGTAATGCCAGGATTATTCTTATTTCTCATCTGGGTAGGCCCAAGGGAAAAGTTATTGATGAGTTACGGCTGACACCCGTTGCCCAGCGCCTGTCGCAGATACTGGGACAGCAGGTCGGTGTTGCCATAAACTGCATTGGTCCCGAAGTGGAGAAGTCCGTGGAAACGTTGCGGGACGGCGATGTTTTACTTCTGGAGAATCTCCGTTTTCACTCCACTGAAGAAACAGGCAGCGCCAATTTTGCCAAGGCTTTAGCGCGATTGGGTGATGTCTTTGTTAATGATGCTTTCGGCACCTCTCATCGTGCCCATGCCTCGATAGCCGGTATTGCTCATTACCTGCCAGCGGTAGCCGGCTTGTTGCTGGAAAAGGAGATAAACACACTGGGTGGCCTTCTGGAGAAACCGACTCCTCCCTTTATCTCAATTTTCGGTGGTGCCAAGGTAAGTGACAAGGTTAATATGCTGAAGAATATCATGGGTAAAGTTGATTGTCTTTTAGTTGGCGGCGGTATGGCGGCTACCTTTCTGAAAGCCAGGTCATACGAGATAGGGAAGTCGCTGATTGAAGAAGAGAGTGTCGGCACGGCGTCCAGGATAATGGAGGAAGCCAACAAAAGCCGTGTTCGCATCATACTGCCGGTTGACGTCGTTGTTGCTGATGAGATTACTGCTGAAGCTAAGGGTGAAATAGTATCTGTAGAAAATATCCCGCCAGACAAGAGGATTGTTGATATTGCTCCGGAGACTCTTGAGAAATTCCGCATAGCGTTGCTGGGCGGCAGGACAGTATTCTGGAATGGACCCATGGGCGTAGAAGAGATACCACAGTTTGCCGAGGGCACCAAAGCCCTGGCCAGGTTATTAACTGACCTTAACGCGACTACTATCATCGGCGGAGGCTCTACCGCTGAGGTTATTAATGCCATGGGACTGGCGGATAAGGTTACCTTTGTTTCAACCGGAGGTGGCGCTTCGCTGAAATTCCTGGGTGGTGAAGAATTGCCGGGTGTGGTAGCGTTGCGGGATAAAGGTTAATGATATGGACTATCTGGCATTGATGAAAGAAATCTCCAGGCCTTCGCCCACGAAGATTGTATTGATAGTAATTGACGGTCTGGGGGGACTGCCGAATCCAGAGACAGGCAAAACCGAATTGGAATCAGCCCATACTCCCAATCTGGATACTCTGGTTACAGTTGGAGAATGTGGTCTGGCAGACCCGATAGCACCCGGGATAACACCTGGTAGTGCCCCGGGGCATCTGGCCCTGTTCGGTTATGACCCCATCAGTTGTAATATAGGTCGTGGCGTACTGGAAGCTATCGGTATTGATGTTGAACTTCAGCCGGGAGATGTGGCTGCCCGGGGTAACTTCTGCACTGTAGATAAGAAAGGGCTGGTTACCGACCGGCGGGCAGGGCGTATATCAACCGAGAAATGCACCGAATTATGTAGATTGCTTGATGGAATGTCTATTGACGACGTAAAAATATTGGTCTACCCCGTTAGGGAGCACCGCTTTGTGGCTGTTTTTCGTGGCAGTAATCTGGTCGCTGACGTTACCGAGTCCGACCCCCAGCAGACAGGAGTTGCCCCACTGTCGATTACTGCCTTAAATCCGAAAGCTGCTAAATTAGCTGACGCCGCCAACAAGTTTGCAGCTCAGGCGAAGGAAATCCTGGCAGAGCAACACCCGGCCAACATGGTTATGCTCCGTGGTTTCTCCCGGCAACCTGACCTCCCCACCATGAGCGAAATCTACAAATTAAGGCCGCTGGCTATTGCTATTTATCCCATGTACCGGGGTCTTGCCCGATTGGTCGGCATGGATATTGCACGGACGGGGACAACCCTTGAAGATGAGTTCACGACACTAGGGCAAAACTATAAAGACTATGACTTTTTCTTTTTGCATATAAAATGGACGGATAGCGCTGGTGAAGACGGCGACTTCGGTCGCAAGGTGGATATTCTGGAACAGATTGATAGAGCTTTGCCTGATGTAGTGAACATGGAACCGGATGTACTGGTGATTACCGGAGACCACTCGACTCCAGCCGTACTCAGCGGCCACAGCTGGCATCCGGTACCGCTCCTCATTTGTTCGAAATATTGCCAACCTGACGGCGTTCGGGCGTTTTCGGAGCCGGCTTTTCTGCAAGGGGGCCTTGGCAGGCTCAACGCCACACAAATTATGCCTCTGGCTATGGCTAATGCCCTGAAGCTCAATAAATTCGGTGCTTAGGAGAACAGGAATGCGTATTCCGATGATTGCCGGTAACTGGAAGATGAATACCACGGTAGGGGAAGCTGTCAAGCTGGTCAGGTCAATGCTGTCCGGACTTGATAAAGTAGGTGGTGTCGATAAGGTAGTCTGTCCGCCCTTTGTTTCTCTGGCAGCAGTTAAGGATTTACTTAAAGGAAGCTCCATCAAGCTGGGGGCACAGAATATCTTCTATGAAGAAAAGGGGGCTTATACCGGGGAAATTTCGCCGTTAATGCTTGCCGACCTGTGCGAATATGTAATCATCGGTCACTCGGAGCGCCGACAGTATTTCGGCGAGACTGGCGATGTGATTGATAAAAAAATAAAAGTTGCACTTAATGTGGAGCTGAAGCCCATTCTCTGCATCGGTGAAAGGCTGGAGGAGAATGAGAAGGGGAAGACGGAAGAAGTCTTAACCCGTCAGCTTACAGCGTCGTCAGACCGCGGGTATTATGTCGGTGGACTCGTCATCGCCTATGAGCCGGTCTGGGCTATCGGCACCGGAAGGTCGGCCAGTGGCTCAGAGGCGAACGAGACTATTGGTTTTATCCGGCAGTTGGTCTCTCATCAGCATGGCAGCGACGTTGCCGATAATGTCCGTATTCTGTACGGCGGCAGTGTTACCGCGGAAAATATAGCCGAATTTATCCGACAGCCTGAGATTGATGGCGCTCTCGTCGGCGGAGCCAGTCTGAAAGCGGACGATTTTATTAGTATAACCAAACAGGCTGCGGAGATCAGGGGTCTTAACTGATGGCATGAAGCGCCTGGTCGCTATAGTTGGTCCCACCGGTGTCGGCAAAAGTCGACTGGCCCTGCATCTGGCATCTCTTTTCCACGGAGAAATAGTAAGTGCCGATAGCCGGCAGGTATACCGCTATCTGGATATCGGCACGGCCAAACCAAGCCCACGGGAGCAGGCACAGATACCGCACCATATGATTGATATCGTTAATCCTGACGAGGATTTCAGTCTGGCTCAATATCAGGAGCTGGCTTATCAGGCCATTGAGGATATTCAAAGGCGCCGCAAATTGCCGTTTCTGGTCGGTGGCAGCGGGCTGTACGTGAGGGCGATACTGGAAGGATGGCGTATTCCAAGGGTTTCACCCGACCCCGAATTCAGGTATAATGTAGAAAAGAGGGCGACCGGGAGCGGTATCGATGAAATTTATCAAGAGCTTATCAGGGTTGACCCTGAAGCGGCCCGGAAGATAGACCGCCGTAATGTACGCCGGGTGATAAGGGCGCTTGAAGTGCATACAAAGACAAAGAGGCCGTTTTACCAGCTCCGGCTAAGAGAAGCCCCCGAGTTCAATTCATTCATAATTGGCTTAACTGCTAACAGGGATGAAGTATACCGTATGGTTGATAAGAGAGTTGATGAGATGATAGAGCAGGGTCTCGTTGGGGAGGTGGAAAATTTGTTAAAAATGGGGTATGATTTTAATTTATCGGCCATGTCCGGTATTGGCTATAGACAGATTGGACAATATCTCGGGGGCGAACTGAAACTGGATGATGCCAGCGAGAAAATAAAGTCGGAGACCCACAGGTTTATCCGACACCAGTATGCCTGGTTCCGACTGAAGGACGAAAGGATACACTGGTTTGATGCCGTGCGTCCGGACGAAATGGAGATAGAGAGAGTACTGGCTGAATTTATAAAGGGTGAATAGAATAGACTGTAAAGAGAGATAGCCAATGGATTTTACCAAGATGCAGGGTGCTGCTAATGATTTCGTGCTGGTCGAGGCTGGCGGTATACAGCGTGACTGGTCCAGGCTGGCTGTAGCTGTATGTGACCGTCATCTGGGTATTGGTGCCGACAGCCTGCTGTTGCTGCTGACTTCGGATAAGGCTCATTTTTGTATGCGTATCTTCGATGCAGACGGTTCTGAAGCTGAAACCTGCGGTAATGGTATAAGGTGCCTGGCAAGATATGTTCTGGAAAAAGGACTGGTAAGCCACGGGACTGAAGAAGTAACAGTGGAGACCGCAGCCGGTGTCAGTAGAGTCAGGTACGAGGAAAAGGCCGGTAAAGTGGTAAAATTCTGGGCTAATATGGGGAAGCCGGAATTCGAGGCTGACCAAATCCCCGTAGCTATAAATCCGGGTGATGGTGGCGTAGTTGACATAAAATCAATGCTAAGCTGCCAGGTCACTGTAGACGGCATGAAGCTGGCACTTAACTGTCTCTCTATGGGGAACCCGCATGCAGTTTTCTTTTACAAAGACCCGGTTTCTGTTTTCCCTTTATCCAGAATCGGGCCACTGGTGGAAAATATGTCAATATTCCCCAAACGTGTGAACTTCGAGGTAGCCCGGGTGCTGAGTAAAAATCACCTGGAAGCCCGAGTTTGGGAGCGTGGGGTAGGGGAGACACTCGCCTGCGGCAGTGGTGCCTGTGCGATAGCTGTTGCTTCCAGGCTGCTAGATTATACCGGACATAAAGTGGATATTAAACTCCCCGGCGGTACACTGGATGCCGAATGGAATGGTAATGGCGAGGTAATACTTGGTGGGCCGGCGGAGATAGTATTTGAAGGAAGATGGCCAGATTGAGGTGTGATTTATGAGAGTATCAAGAAGAGTTGAAAAATTAAGACCTTACCTGTTTGTCGAGATTAATCAGAAAATCGCCGAGAAAAAGGCTAAGGGTGAGGAGATAATAAGCTTTGCTATTGGTGACCCTGATATGCCGACGCCGTCCCACATCATTGAAAGGCTGTGTACTGAGGCTCATGATCCGGCTAATCACCGCTATCCAGAGACAGCGGGACTGCCTGAATTGAGCCAGGCTATAGCTCAGTGGTATCAAAGGCGGTTCAATGTTTCCCTTGACCCGGAAACAGAGGTATTGCCCCTTATAGGTTCCAAAGAGGGGATTGGCCATATCGCCTTTTGTTATATCGACCCGGGAGACACGGCGCTGGTGCCGGACCCGGCTTATCCGGTCTATTCGATAAGTACCATGTTAGCCGGCGGGAACCCTTACTATATGGCGTTAAAAGAGCAGAATGACTTTCTGCCGGATTTAGATAGCATCAGCGAATATATTTTGCAGAGAGCCAGGTTGCTGTGGATAAACTATCCTAATAATCCTACAGCCGCCGTCGCCGACCTTGATTATTTTAACAGGGTAGTTGAGTTTGCCAGGAAACATGATATAGCTGTCTGTCATGATGGAGCATACTCGGAGGTGGCCTTTGACGACTATCAGCCGGTGAGTTTTATGCAGTCGGAGGGCGCCAGAGATGTAGGCGTGGAGTTTCACTCGCTTTCCAAGAGCTATAACATGACCGGCTGGCGAATCGGTATGGTAGTCGGTAATGCCAAGATGGTAGATGCCCTGAGAAGACTGAAGTCTAATCTGGATTCAGGGATTCCCCAGGCTATTCAGTATGCGGCCATCGAGGCATTAAACGGTCCTCAGGACTGTATCGCGGAACATAATGCCGTTTACCAGAGACGCCGTGACCTTGTCGTTGAACTACTGACCAGCATTGGCCTGGAAGTCAGGGTTCCCAAGGCCAGCCTGTATGTCTGGGCGAAGGTCCCTGAAGGCTATAACTCAGTGGACTTCACGGCTGATTTACTGGAGCAGGTGGGAGTAGCGGTTACACCTGGTGTAGGTTATGGCAGAAGCGGTGAAGGCTATGTAAGATTGTCTCTAACTGTCCCCGATGCGGCGATGGTAAAGGGCCTATCGCGGCTTTCGGGATGGCGTAATACCCGGCGCCTGACACTCAAGAAGTAGCTTGACATAATCAAGCATCAGAGGAGACAGCTATCACTAGAAGCACAATTCTCACCAGAGCCGCGCCGGAACTGGCATTATTATTAGCCGTAACCTTAAAAGGAAAAAGGGGAAAGCAGTTAGCCGAAGGCTCAATTGAAGAGCTGGAGCGATTAGCTGATGCCGCCGGGGCAGATGTGGTAGGAAAGGTAGTCCAGCAATTACAGGTACCGTCAAATGCTTACTATGTAGGCAAAGGTAAATTACAGGAGTTATTAGACCTTCGGGACAGCACAGGTTACAGTGTTCTCATACTTGACGATGAAATTACACCGGCGCAGCAGCGGCACCTTGAGGAAGCCCTGAAAGTTAAGGTAATTGACCGCGCCGCACTAATTCTGGATATTTTCGCCAGGCGTGCCCGTACCCACGAGGGCCGTTTGCAGGTGGAGCTGGCCCAGTATCAATATCTCCTGCCCCGACTTGCCGGGCAATGGCAGCATCTGGAAAGGCTGGGTGGCGGCATTGGCACAAGGGGACCAGGTGAAACACAGATTGAGACGGACCGACGCCTGATACGCCGTAAGATACAGCATTTAAAAAGACAGACCGAAGATGTAAGAAAGCACCGCGCATTGTACCGCCAGAAACGGAAAAGAAGCGGTATGCAGGTTATAGCTATCGTTGGCTATACCAGCGCCGGTAAAAGCACCCTGTTAAATGCACTCTGCAAGGCGGAAGTCGTAACGGGCAACAGGCTCTTCGCCACCCTCGACCCGACCACCCGCAGATTGACCCTTCCCGATAAGAGAGTGGTACTTATTACCGACACCGTTGGCTTTATACGGAAGCTGCCGCCGACCATTATCGACGCTTTCAGGGCAACCCTGGAGGAGTTGGCCGAGGCGAACCTGCTGTTACACGTGGTTGACCTGGCTTCGCCGGATGCGCCGGAGCAGTGCCAGGCAGTCGAGGATATTCTTCGTGACCTGGAGCTTGCCGATAAACCGCGGATAACTGTGCTTAATAAAATCGACTTGTTGCTGGATAACGATGGGAACTGGGACGAGAAAACAGCCATAGATTCTCTTTCTAACCGGGTTGAAGACGCAGAGAATAATACGCTGCTTATCTCAGCCTCAAGAGAGTGGGGCTTAAAGGGTTTGCTGGAACTGATAGGTAAAAGCCTGAGTGGGGATAGTGTAAACTAAGTTTACATAATACTACTGGAATGGAATTAGGCCCTCTTTTTGCTATATGTACGGCAGCGTCCTTTGCTGTGACCCAGGTACTGGTCAGAAGAGCTACGTACCTGTCTGAAGAATCCTTTACGCCACTTGCGGTTTCCATGCTGGTGGGTACACCCATTTTTGTAGTTGTCGTGACTTTGTTTGGAGAATGGGAAGAATTCCTGTCATTCACCTGGCAGCAATACGTTTTACTTAGTGCGGCCGGTTTGATTCACCTTATTGTTGCCAGGTACCTTTTCTTTAACAGTACACGCATTATCGGTGCCAATCCCACGGTCGCTATTACCAGGACAAGCGTTATATTCTCTGTCATCATGGGATTCGCTTTTTTGGGGGAATCGGTTACAGTACAGAAAATAATCGCTGCTTTACTTATCATGCTGGGGGCGATACTGACTACCACCGAGATAAGCCGTACCACTTTCAAGATATCAACACAGGGTCTTTTGATGGGACTTGGCACCGCCCTGTGTGCCGCGGGGTCGGCAACGTTAATTAGGCCAGTAATGGAAGTAACTGACGCCGTTTATGCGGCCACCTTTATTATGTACCTGACTGCCTTCATCGTAATTATTGTTTTACTCCTGATACGCCAGCAGCAGCGAAGTTACGTCTTCCAGCAGAGCCGCCATACTTTTCTCATATTATCCATCGGGGCTGTCTTTCTGGTTGTTGGCCATCTGCTTCGCTTTTCGGCTTTGCATTATAGTCCGGTTAGTGTGGCGCAACCCATTATGGCAAGTATTGTCATTTTTGTTCTGTTATTTTCATGGATAGTCAACCGCCGGATAGATGTTTTTAACTGGAGGGTTATTGCGGGAATAGTGCTGGTGCTGGGGGGAGTTTTCTTAATGTCTATATGATTTTAGTCGCTCAATATATTTTGTCCTGGGCTATATTATCGGTCTATAATGTAATTCGATGATATATTTTGTAACAGGAGGTTTTTAATGACATTAGAGCAAATGGAAAAGAGACTGAGGGTTATGGAAGACATAGAGGCGATTAAAGTTTTGCAAAGGGATTATGTCTATGCGCTGGCCAGCCAGCAGTGGGAAGACATGCTGGACTGCTTTGCCGAAGACGGCAGCGCCGATATCTGGACGCACGGACTGTGCAAGGGCAAGAAGGAAATCGGGGACCTGTTCCAAAGCTTTGCCGGGAAAATACTGCCGAGTCATGGGCATCTGGTAGCCCAACCGGTAATCGCTGTGGACGGCGATACAGCCGAGGGTTACTGGATACTGTATCTGTTTATACCGGCGCCGGACGCAATGTGGGTGCAGGGCCGGTATGACTGCGAATATATCAGGGTAGACGGGAAGTGGAAGTTCAGCTATCTGAAGTATACGCGACCCTGGCCGGCGCCTGAAACCATCACCAGGAAATCTGAATAAAGAGGGTGTTCACATGATATTGGAAGAAATGGAAAAGAGACTCAAGGTTCTAGAAGATATCGATGAGATAAAGAAACTGCACGAAACTTATGTATACTGTCTTTCCAGCCGCCAGTGGGATGTCTGGCTGGATTGTTTTGCGGAGGATGCCGTGGCCGATATCCAGATGCATACTTTGCGTAGGGGTAAAAAAGAAATCGAAAAGCTGATATATGAGGACTTTGAAAAGCTGCCGAAGACGCCCGGGCATCTTGTGGAGCAGCCGGTCATCACGGTTGATGGCGACAGGGCTAAAGGCTACTGGATTTTATATCTCTTTCGTGATGGCGAGCCGTTCTGGATACAGGGAAGGCATGAATGCGAATACGTTAAGGTAGACGGACGGTGGAAATTCAGCCTGGTTAAGTTCAAACGACCCTGGCCACCTGTGCCAGAAAACTAAGGGAAACAATTCCTTCGTGGTTGGCTTTGGATTGTTTTTGGAGTTATGTTAATTAGTTGTGGGATGGTGTCCCCCGGGGATAACCCGGCGGGAGCGGGTCCAGCAACGCCCGAAGGAATGACGCGCTGAAATCAAAATCTGAGGGCTTTAATGTAATTTTGCGGGGATTAATATTAATCTATTGCCCAGATTTTCAAATATTCGGACTAGAACCCCCCTTTATCCCCATGATATTTTTTCTACCTCACCCCCTAGGTACACCTCTCCTCAGGAGGTTGTCAAAGGAGGGGTATGGGATTTATTTCCCGCCCGAGCCCAACCTTTATGGTAAAGAGGGGCTGTGCCCCTCCTGGACACCCCGTGGAGAGTAGGAGGTAAAGAGAACAAAATCTCCCTTAGTCCCTCCTTACGAAGGAGGGAGACAAATTGGGTAAAGGCATTGATATATGGGGTTGGAAAATGGGGAAAAGGGGTGATGGATATTCATGGGACTGGCCGCAGATGCTACGAGGGCGGCGGTCCTTCACAAGTGAAGGATATAGGTGGTAATAGATATCATAGAAAAGAGTTTACATAAAAACAATTGCAAATTATTCGCCATGTAGTATAATTTGGATAATAATTGCTATGATTGATATTGTATTTGTTATTTTACTCTTTGTGGGTATACCAATAATCATGGTGTTGCTTTCCGGACATACAATATTGCAAACTACGTCTATTTGTGTTTGGATTGCCGTTCTTTTATTTAGCTATCACAAGCTAAAGAAGAAATAATATCTATTAAAAAAAAGTGTGTAGTTTTATTATGGCTGAAAACTATATGCAAGACAGTGAGGTGTCAAAATACTACGACAAATGGATACACGGGCCAACCTTATTTGACCATCCACTTGATACGGAAAGATTTTACAAGTTCGTAAAGGCATGCACTAATTATGTCGGTAAGGGAAACACTTTTAAAAAACTTGACATCGATATTCTAAAAGCTCACTTATATGATAGCTTTGCAGAATTAAGAGAAAAGAATTATGCTGCATATGATGAAACGGTTTTTAAAATAGTAAGCTTATTCCAAACATTACTGGAATATGAAGACACCAACCTGCCCTGAGTTTATGTAAACCATCTTACCTTTATTACTTTGGGGCGCACAATATATGTTATGTAAGATACACACAGGATTGAATTTACATAATTGATAATGAACCAGGACACTCCCCTGCCGATAACTATTCTTTTAAAAATATAACAGGTTATAATTTTAAAAAATATTCAAAAGATATAATTTTGTTGGCGGGTTTTAAGCAGCCTGAGAAAATTGCATAAAAATATTTGAGAAAAACTATCCCCTGCCGGTTTGTTTTATACCTCGAATATTATGGAAAGTGTTATCGGGAAGAAAATAAAGATTATGGTGGGCTCGGTAGGATTCGAACCTACGACCAATCGGTTATGAGCCGACCGCTCTGCCGCTGAGCTACGAGCCCGAGGATATTACTTAGAAATAGAGTCTTCAAACAAAGTGTAACAACCGCAACAGAACAACCCTACCCTTATAAAATATTCTAACCATTTGGATATTTAGCGTCAAGTCATGTTTAACCTGAGGAGCTAATCGGTCTTAACGGCGACGGCAAAATAGCTGTCTTTAACGTCACAAATACTGATTTCTCTGAATCCAGCAGTTGACAGCAGCTGACGCATCCCGTCTTCTTCCGGGATGAGATGGTTATGAACTTCGGGGAGCTGACAGTGTATCTCGTTAATCGTCTGCCGGCTGGAAGTATGACAGATAAAAAGCCTGCCGCCGCCTTTGAGCAAACGGTGAATTTCGCCCAGCGCCCTTGACTTGTGCTCGAAATGAGGGAAACTGGAATAGCAGATAACGGAATCAAAACTCTCATCGGCGAGTCGGCTGTCCTCTATATCCGCACAGATATACCGAATATCACCCTTAAAGCCTTTAACCTTGGCATGGTTCAACATCTCTTCAGCATAATCCAGGCAGACCAGCCGGCCTTTCTCGCCTATCTCACGCAGAATGAAAGGCACAAGGACCCCGGTCCCGGTGCCGACATCCAGTATGGTGGAACCGGGTTTGATATCCATACGCGCCACCATAGCCTCAAGTTTGCCGGCATCCTTCTCCGCCACCGTTTCGTCCCAGATGGCAGCCCTGGAATTAAAGAACGCCCAGGTCATGAGCTTTGCTCCTCAACGGGTTTTTGCTGCCAGCCCTTTATCTTCCGCTTTGGTGAGAAAATGGCCGCCAGCATGAAGATAACGGAAGAAGTCACCACAATCGTCGCCCCGCTGGGCACATTAAACAGGTAGGAAAAGAGGAGGCCGGTCAGGCTGGAAAGGACTCCGAATACGGCCGCGAGCAGGAACATCCTGGCCATGTTATAGGTAAGCTGGTAAGCGGCAGCTGCCGGGTTAAGAATCAGACTGAAAATGAGCAGGCCGCCTATAGAGCGGAGGGTCACCGTAATGGTAGCACCGGTCAGGAAAAGAATACCATATAGAAACAGCGTAGCCGGTATGCCCACGGAGAGCGCCATGTCGCGGTGAAAGATAGTCGCCTGGATTTCCTTGTAAAAGATAATCACTATACCGACGACCACGACGGCCGTGATACCAAGCAAGGTGATATCGCTCCGGGTATTGGTCAGAATGCTGCCCCATAACAGCTCCATGGCGCCTGATTTGGTACCGGGCATCAGCCCCATAAACAGGAAAGCCAGTCCGAGCATAAGCGAGAAGATAACGCCGACCGATGTCTCCGGATTGAGCTCACCGCGGTCAGCCAGCGGGCCGATGACCGCCGCTGCCGCCAGGCTGACGCCAAAGGCGCCTATTAGGGGGTTGAAACCGAGCCATAGGCCGAGAAGTGCCCCGGCAAAGGCAGCATGAGACATGCATACCCCGATAAAGGGCATATGCATGAGAACTACGAACACCCCTATCGTGGCGCAGGCAATGCCACCCAGCACGCCGGACAGGATGGCGTTCTGCATGAACTGATAGCCAAAAATAGAAAAATCCAAGGTTTCTTAATGTCAGGCCAGTATTTCTTCGGTCCTTCTCTTCCTCACTGCCGTGATGGGCATATCATAGAGGCGGCTGAGGTTGTCATCCGTAAGCTGCTGCTGCGGCAATCCCATGCTCCAGATTAAACCGTCTTTCATCAATACCACCCGGTCGCAGGCTACGGGCAGAGCACTGAGGTCGTGGGTCACGAACATGGTGGTCAGGTGGCGGGTATCATGAATCAGCTTCACAAGGTCGATAATGTCAGTTTTAGCCCGCCAGTCCAGTGAAGCAGTGGGTTCATCCAGTAGAAATATCTCCGGTTCCTGAGCCAGGCAGCGGGCTATGGCTACGCGCTGCTGCTCGCCGCCCGACAGATGCCCTATAGGCCTGAGAGCCAGGCGGGTCATACCAACCAGCTCCAGCATCTCGTCAACGACCCTCCAGTCATGCTTGCCGGGACGCCGGAAAAGCCCGAGAATACCGTAGCGTCCAATCATCACCACTTCACGAACGTTCATCGGCATCCTGGGGTCAATATTCTGTGCCTGGGCGACATAGCCGACCCGCTTCCTCAGAGAGTGGCCATTGCCCGGCGACAGTGAGTGCCCCAGTACCCGCACAGTGCCGTGAATAAGCTTACCCAGACCGTTAACGATGGTCAGGATGGTGGTTTTGCCGGCGCCGTTAGGACCGACAATACCGATGAATTCACCTGCCTGTACCTCTAGAGAGACGCCGCGCAGAGCCACGTCCTCACGGTAGGAAACAACGGCATTATCTATCTGTATGACCGGCGTGTTCATCTTTTACAGCTCATTATTTCAGCGTATTCGATAATAGCTCGACGTTGTATTCGATTGTCTTTTCCCAGGTCTCGGTGTTGTCATAGCCACCGGGGAAGTTAGACAGTATCACCCTGGCGCAGTCCAGTTCTTCGGCTATGCCGGCACCAGCATCCTGACCGCTTTGCATATTATCGATAATCAGGGTAACATTTCCTGCCTTCCCTTTGTCGACAAGGTCTTTGACAACCTGCGGCGTGAGCGAGTCCGGCCGACCGTAAATAGCGACGATATTGAAGCCAGCCCAATTGACAAATCCTGGCTGCTGGTCAGCGCACATCACGCTTATGCCGGTCGGATTGAGTTCGGCCAGTTTATCTTTCATTTCCGACTCTACCCCGGCGATTATCTTTTCGTATTTATCCGCCGCTTCCCGGTAAACGGAGCTATTGCCATCATCTATCTGGCATAAGGCATTGGTTATCTTGGCTACGGCCGCTTTCTGCACTGCCGGCGTCATCCAGTTATCGTTTTCGCCAATCTTGACGTTAATCTGAACAACGGTCAGTTCCGGGTTGTTGGCAGAGGCTATCAGCTGTTCGGAGAACTTCTCACCCTGCCAGCCGTGCAGGAGGAAGAGATTCGCATTGGATAGCTTTTGAATATCGCCAGGCTTGACGTCAAAGTGTCCCGGGCACTGTGCCGGCGGAATAATATTAACCACATCAACCTTATCGCCGCCAATCCGCTCCACTATCTGGGAAATCAGCGATGTGCTGGTGACTATTTTAAGTTTAGAGGTTTCCTCCTCGGAGCACCCACTAAATAACAACCCCGCTGCCAGACTTAATACCAGAAAAGCAGTAATAAAAATAAAGAATTTTCTCATGAACCTGCCCTGTTTATATGCGGTAAACTCATTTAGTGCATCTATAGTTAACTGCAACTGTTTGCATTAAACTGGTAAAAAAACATAGGCATCTATCTCGTCTTCGTTCGGCAATTCCGGCAGAGTCCGCTAATGACAACATGTCTGAAATCAGCTTTGAAACCATACTTTTCATGGATTGTTCTCTCTATGGGCAGTAAGAGGTCCTCATTGCATTCTATACTTCGACCGCAAGAGCGGCAGACGAGATGGTGATGATGCCCTTCTTCGGCATGATGATAGATGAATTTATTACCGATTTCGCTTTTGAACACACACCCGAGTTCCTCGAGAAGCTCCAGGGTGCGGTAGACGGTAGACTTGTTAACGCCGGGAGCCCTGGATTGAACATAATTAAGGATATCCTCTGCGGTCAGGTGTGAATGCGTATCATGTATAATGTCCAGGATAAGCCGACGCTGCGGCGTGAGCTTCAGGCCTTTTGCTTTAAGTGTAATAGTGCAACTCATTGTCAATGCACCCAGTCGCAATTATAACCTTTATCGTTATCATTTGTCAAGATGTATATTCAGTGGATTTTTCTTAATTATCTCTCGCTTGTTTATTGGAAATATTGAAGTGTTTTTGTTAAATTATATAAAGAAAGAGCGTGACGCTGGCACTTCCCGGATGAAAGGAGACAAGATGGCTGAATATGCGATTGTTGCCGAGGACCTGACATATTCTTATGGTGACCTGATTGCCGTGGACCATATCAATTTTAAAGTAGCTGAGGGGGAAATCCTGGGTTTCTTAGGTCCAAACGGTGCCGGTAAGACGACTACTGTCAATATGCTGACGGGACAGATGAAACCAAAAGGAGGCAGGGCTATCTTGCTAGGTATGGATGTTGCCAGAAACGTTGAGAAAGTACAGGGGGATATCGGTGTTTGCTTTGAAACTACTAATCTGTACGAGCAAATGACCGCTGTAGAAAATCTGAATCTGTTTGCGCGCCTGTTTGGTATCAAATCGTTCGATGCTGTTACGCTATTAAATCGGGTTGGTTTGGAGGGCAGGGAGAAAGACCGGGTTGAGACATATTCCAAAGGCATGAAGCAGCGACTTATGGTAGCCCGGTCAATAGTGAACCGGCCGCGGGTATTATTTCTTGATGAACCAACGGCCGGTCTGGACCCAACGTCTTCGGAAGCCATCCGCAACGTTATCCTCCAGGAACGCGATAGAGGGGCTACTGTATTTCTTACCACCCATGATATGCTGGAGGCCGATAAGCTTTCCGATCGGGTTGCCTTTATGAACCAGGGTAAAATCGTCGCTCTGGATACGCCGCTTAATCTTAAACGCCAGTATGGTAAGCGCGCCCTTAAAGTAAAAGTATCTACCCAGAGTGGTGAACTTGAAGACCGTGAGATTGCTCTGGACACACCGGAGACACCGGGTGACGTCCAGGAGCTCTTTTCCCGTGAGCAGATAGTGACAGTTCACAGCGAGGAAGCTACCCTGGAGGATATCTTCATCAAAATTACGGGGCGGGGGCTTACCGAATGAACTGGCGCATTGTAGGCACCCTGGTTTCCAAGGACTTGTCCCTTTTCTTCAGGAAAAGGGCCATTACGGTATTAACTTTTGTTGGGCTCATTTTCTATTTAGTCATCTATTTTGTTATGCCGAGCTCGGTTGATGAAAATCTCAAGATTGGACTTTATTCGCCGTTTTCACTTCCGGCCTCTATTCAGTTGAATGAAGAAGGCCTGGACATCACGGCTGTAGACTCGGAGGCGTCATTGAAAGAGGGGGTGATTGACGGCCAGTATATAGTAGGTATATCACTCCCGGATGACGTAATAGAAAAGCTCAATTCAGGGCAGAAACCAAAGATAAGCCTGTATTTTACTCCGGATGTCCCACAGGAGATAAAAGATGCTGTAGAGGTTTTAATCAGCGAACTGGCTTATATGCAGACAGGGCAGACCTTAGCCCTCGATGTATCCGAAGAAATACTGGGGCCGGATATGCTCGGAACGCAGATACCGCCGCGAGACCGTCTGCGTCCCCTGCTGGCTGTCTTTATCATTATGATGGAACTCCTGGGTCTGGCCAATTTGATAAGTGAGGAGGTGGAGAGGCGCACCGCTCATGCCCTGCTGGTTACCCCCACGACGGTCACAGAGCTTTTCGTAGCCAAGAGTATTGCCGGTATAGGCCTGGCATTTGTACAGGCAGTGCTTATCATGGTCATCATCGGCGGTATGAATACGCAGCCGTTTGTAGTGCTGGTAACCTTACTGCTGGGGGCGGCGCTGGCCACGGGAGTAAGCTTTCTCATCGCCGCCCGGGCCAAAGACTTCATGTCAGTCATGTCCTGGAGTTTTCCCGTTCTTATTATCCTGATTATTCCATCGTTTACCGTGATGTTTCCCGGCGTCATCACCGGCTGGGTTAAGATTATCCCCTCTTACTACCTTGTGGATACAATACACCGGGCAGCTAACTACGGCTCCGGCTGGGCGGACGTCTGGCTGAATTTGCTAATACTCCTTGGTTTCACTCTGGTTATCACCTGGGCCGGTATATTCGTCTTGAGGAGGAAGTTTCAATGAGTATAAGACGCGTGGGTGTACTGTTGAGCAAGGAGTTCCTCTATGGTTCCAAGAGCTATATCTTCATATTCGCGGTAGTTGGTCCGATTGTTATTTCAATCGTCTTATCTCTAATATTCGGGACATGGCTTTCCGAGAAACCAAGGCTGGGTGTCATGGACGAGGGCAGCTCGCAGCTGGTCTCCATGATTCAAGAGAAGAATTCAGTGGAAAGTATTGAGTATGGCACTGTCTCTGAGATGAAAAAGGCAGTGGAGAGCGGTTCCATTGATGCCGGCATCGTGCTTCCTTCGGGTTTCGACAGCTCCATAATCCGGGGCGAAATGACGGAAATTAAGGCTTATATCTGGGGAGAAAGCCTAGCCAAGAGCCGAACCATTATAGGGGTAACAATATCCAGCCTGGCAAGAGAGCTGGCCGGTCAGGAGACACCTATAGAAATAGAGACCACTACGCTGGGTGATGAAGTGAGTATGCCCTGGAGTGACCGGCTGCTTCCCTTCATCGTACTCATGGCTGTGTTCCTGGGAGGACTTTTGTTACCGGCGACTTCGTTAGCCAACGAGAAGGAAAAGAAAACGCTGGGGGCATTGACAGTAACGCCGACCTCAATCGGAGATGTTTTTCTGGCGAAAGGAATGCTCGGTTTTATTCTCAGTCTCTTTATGGGCGTCCTGATTTTGGCGTTAAATCAGGCCTTCGGCGCCGAACCGATACTGCTGACCGTGTTGCTGGCGCTGGGAGCTATAATGGCAACCGAGCTCGGCGTGATGCTGGGAGCCTATGTGAAGGACTTCGCTACTATATTTACTATCTGGAAATCCGCCGGGATTATACTTTTTGCGCCCGCTATTATCTACCTGTTCCCCCAGATTCCGGGGTGGATTGGCAGAATATTCCCTACCTACTACGTCACACAGCCTATCGTCGAAATAAGTCAGCTGGGTGGTAGCTGGGCTGATATCGCCACGAATACCTTCGTTCTAATTGCTATAGACATAGTCCTCATCATTATCTTGTTGTTTATATTGCGGAGAAAGCAGTATGAGATAACAGGCGGAAATTAGCGTTTTTGACAGTTAGCGGCGTGACCTTTAATGCTATATCTGTGGAGCGGGAGATAGGACTAGAACCCGCGACAACCTGCTTGGAAGGTCTCCGAGAGAAAAGCTAGCGATGGCTTACTAGACCAACCGCTTGCCTCCTTTCTGGGAAGAAGTATAATCTGGATTACCGATTTCTCCAAGCGGTTTAGGAATCTGTGTACTGTTGTGTCGTCCCGTTGTTTTATATTTGGAGCGGTGATGTTGCATACACCCGTGAAAATGGGTTCTGAGTGTGAAATGCCGCCGGGTATTGTCGCGTTATGTATGGTGCGTTAGCTAAATGTTAGCTGGAGATAATCAGAATCTTACAGTTTACCGATCTCAACCCCATAGTATGAAATGGGTTTGAGTTATATAACAATCTACTTGTATATTACTTCTGAGGCTAGTGGGTGCAATTGAAACCATCATTGGATATGATAGGCTTACGGGTTCTGGTGAGGTGCACAATCTACTGGGGAGTCTAAAGCTGCCCCGCCAAT
>Ga0315549_1000389_pt1 | contig 52867 bp, 43 predicted proteins | sample SalMarSW160200MG_FD_203101 | JGI IMG/M metagenome (GOLD analysis project Ga0315549, IMG submission 203101) | Salt marsh sediment microbial communities from the Plum Island Ecosystem LTER, Massachusetts, United States - Salt Marsh Sediment SW1601-200 ...
GAAAAAAATGAATGAAAAAACCGATTTAAATATTGACAAATTGCAACGTGACATTTATAATTTAACTCAGAAAAAGTGGGGAATAAAACTGAACCTGGGGTGGGGAATAAAGTTGAACCTTGACATTTTGTCGAAATCCGCAAAGTACTCGTTGTCGTTTTCATTGTTAGGCAAAAAAGAATACTTTCCCTGTACCAATTTGTCATCCTTAAAAATATAGGTTATGAAGCACTCATATAGGAATACCTTTTCCTTGTAGTTAATGATAGTCGCATCGTTGCTATCGCTCCATCCTTCAAAGACGACAGGGCTTTCTTCAGTTTCCTTAACCTGTTGTTCTGTCATACACCAGTTGGTTTTTCTGAAACCAAAAGATAGAACCTTTGGTTGAATAGTTTTCATATAAGCCCATTTACCGTAATCGTTTAATATAATTCGTTTTCCTGAATCCGTTGTGGCATATTGTTTGGAGAAAATCGAAATTGCAGTAAAAAGCAGAAACATTATAAGACCATTTACAGTGATTTTTTTCATATTAACCTCCTGTTATTTAGTATTTTTTTCTCATTTTTTTTCAGAAGTCAGTTTACCACTGAAATTCGGAATTGTCAATGTTTTTGTGAGTATACGGAATTCAAAGAAAGTTGTTCAAAGATTGATTTCTTCTTGACATAGCCTTCAGTATGTTGTATACTATTAATTCATAATAAGAGAAGAAACGAAAATTTGACCGTAGATATGAACGAGTTATCTACCATTTGCAAAATTCAAGTAAAAAGGAGGATTGTATTATGAAAAAGACATGGTGGGTTGCAATTGTGCCTGGTATCTTGGCGCTTGCTGTAGGAGGTTTTGTGCTAGCGCTACTCTTGGTAAAACTGTTATGGGCTTGGACAATTCCAGACCTTTTCCCGGGAGCTGTTGAGCAAGGTTTGATTGCGCGGTCAGTATCCTGGTTCACAGCGCTCAAAATAGCCATCTTTGTTGCTGTATTGGCTGGACTGGCTGGTGCCCGAAAAGCCAAAGAATAGTAACTTCGTAGTAGAAACGGCTTCAGGCTTCAAAATACTAAACAAGTAATTGAAAGGTAGAAAAGAAAATGATAGGAATCATCTACCTGAGTTGCTGAAGAAGTATAAGAGCGGGAGTCTAAAGGTTCAGTTGATACATCATTATTAAATCAGATTACGTGGAAGTTAAAATGGTAACAAAAGGTCTAAATAGTATATTGTCTCCTGACCCCAATTCTCCATTTTGTTTTGACAGTTAAAAGTTTTTTGCTTGAAATATAAGACATAATGTGATATTTAGTAATGTAATTAAGTTTAGTAAAATGAAAATCTGAAAGGTTGTTTCTACATGTAGGAAATATGAATAAAATAATTATATAGGAGAGACCAAATGCCAAAAGTTCAGACAAGCGTGAGCTTTGTGAATCCACTTTCAGATGAGGAATACAAATCAAGGCTATATTCTCGACGCGAAGATATACGCGGTCCTTATTTTAGGGACCAAACAGCAATAATACATTCTCTTCCATTTCGTAGACTTAAGAACAAAGCACAAGTTTTCTTTGCACCTAATAATGACCATATATGTACACGTATTGAGCATGCATTCCATGTTGCCACAATCGCAGAAACAATAGCAAAGGCTTTGAATCTAAAGGAAGAAATGGCATATACAATTGGACTTGGGCATGATTTGGGTCATGCCCCCTTTGGGCACGCAGGAGAAAAGGCATTGAAAAACAAATGTAGTGACATAGGCGGATTTATCCATGAGATCCACGGATTAAGAATAGTTGATAAAATTGGGGATAGAGGAAAAAGCCTGAATTTAACCTATGGTGTAAGAGATGGTATCATCTGTCATTGCGGTGAAGCACCGGAACAAGTTTTGCAACCACGAAAGAAAAAGAAACAATTAGAGGATATACGAGGAAGGAATATTTATCCATGTAGTTATGAAGGATGCATAGTTCGAATTGCTGATAGAATTGCTTACATAGGTCGTGACATAGAAGATGCTTTGCTAGGTGGTTTTATCAAACGTAGTGAGATACCTAAATGCATAGATAGAATAACGAGAGCTCGAATCCGAAATATAAACGCAGATTTTATAGATTTTTTTGTGGGGGACGTAATTAGTTATTGCAATGAGAGCGGAAAAATCGGGTTTTCAAATGAGAAATATAGTATATTAATGGAACTCTACAATTTTAGTATAAAGAAAATATATGAACATGAGAAGATTATAAATTACGGGATTTACTGCGAAAAAATAATTGTAAAGCTTTTTGATTATCTGTGTGACATACATCAGAAATGGGGTTCCAAATATGATGAGTATTCTCGCAGTTCAAATCCCTTAGACAGGCGGTTCGGGAGATACCTAAAATATATGAAAAAGATCTATTCACAAGAAAAAGCGGGGACTAAAAAAATTGTGAGAGACTATGTTGCAGGTATGACTGATAGATATGCGCTTAGGTGTATGAAAGAAATATCTTTCCCCGAGGAATTATGTTTTGATATCTTCGATATTAAATCGTGACGTTCTGATACATTGTTGATATTAATATGAAAAATAAGGAATGTTTAAGCTTTTAGACATTATTTTAATACATAAATGAACGCCATCAATCTTAAAGATTGGCAACGATATTTCTCGCTATTCCCAAATTTTTAGAATTTTCTTGGCTTCTAATCCATTATGTTGTATTTTTATGACATAATATGGAAAAAACTCTAATAAAGGTACCTAGAGAAAAGTCTGAAAAGATTAAGGTTACAACCCGCAAAATAGTTAGTTCTTTGGATAATTTAGAAATGGAAGGAAGTAATAAATTAGGGGGATCGTGAAAGTGATTATAAGGATGTATATAGGAAACTTGAAAACGGGCGCTGTCCCTAGTTTTTCCTAATTTTCTAAAAACAAAAGGAGACTAAGATGATTATAAGATATGAAAAAAATACTGATATAACAGCTATAGCAGAAGTAACGATAGAAGCTTTTAAAAATCTTGCGATTAGCAACCAAACTGAGCATTTTATCATTAATGCGCTCCGTTCGGCAGGTGTATTAACAATTTCTCTTGTGGCAGAAATTGATGAGAAAATTGTTGGGCATATTGCTTTTTCACCTATTACAATTTCAGATAATACAACAGATTGCTATGGACTTGGGCCTGTCTCTGTAAAACCCGATTTTCAGAAAAATGGCATTGGAAAGGCATTAATCAATAAAGGATTGACTTTATTGAAGGAAAGGGGAGCTAAGGGTTGTGCTCTTGTTGGAGACCCAAATTATTATAAACATTTTGGATTCAAGAATTATCCAGAATTAATTCATGATGGTGTACCACAAGAAGTTTTTCTTGTTTTACCATTTACTGAAACAGTTCCTAAAGGATTTGTTGTATTTCATGAAGGATTTTTAGCTACTAGCTGATATGAAACATTTTAGAATCGCCACACAAAATCGCACAACAACGAGTACCCGCCTATGCTTCGCTACGCCCAAATTGGCTCGCGTTGGGAAAGTAGGAAAGTGGGAAAGTGAAAGTAGGGACAGCGCCCATTTTTAGATTATCTTGTCAGTGAAACTATACCACTCCCCATTGGCAAGAGAAAAAAGTTAGTGGTTTTTCGCAGAAAATCTTCCATCAAAAAACTATTGACATAAGGATTTTTTAAGGGTATAATTATTCAGGTTGAAAGCTGGTGTAGCTCAACGGTAGAGCAACGCATTCGTAATGCGTAGGTTGTCCGTTCAATTCGGATCACCAGCTCTTTTTTCTCAAAAAGAGATACAGTTCTAAGGAGCACAGGTGCACAAGCTAAACTGCAACAAGGGAAGTTGTTGTAGTCACGAAAAACCTAAGAATGAGATTAACGATAATAACGAACTAAACGCTCTAAGCGAACAATATGATTTAGCATATGAAAAACGATTTAATGATAAGTGTTTCAGGTGTGAGAGGGATTGTTGGTAAGGGTTTGACACCCAGTGTAATTTCTCGTTTTGCTCTCTCATTTGGTACTTTTATAAAAACCGGCAAGGTGATAATAGGTAGTGATACAAGAACGACGGGGGATATGGTCAAACACTCCGTAATATCAGGACTTCTTGCTGCAGGATGCAATGTAACGGATATAGGTATATGTCCAACACCCACGGTTCTTTACAATGTGAAATCTCTTAAGGCTGCTGGTGGTATTGCAATTACGGCAAGTCATAATCCGGGGGAATGGAACGGTCTCAAATTTATTGGCAAAAGCGGTATTTTTCTGGATAGCTCGCAGGCAAAAAGATTTATTACGATATATGAGAAGAGCAAATTTCGCACCGTGCTTCTAAATAAAATGGGCAAGGTCGAAATGGATAATGAAGCCAACAAACGTCACATAGATGCCGTTCTTTCACTTTCTTTGATTGACATTGAAAGATTGAAGAGAAGAAAATTCCGTGTTGCTGTTGACTGTGTCAACGGTGCTGGATCCGAGATTTTTCCACAATTCTTAAAAAGACTTGGGTGCAGCGTTATAAAGGTATTTTGCGATGGAAATGGTGATTTCATAAGAAATCCTGAACCTATTCCTGAGAATCTTTCGGTCTTGGGTAAAAAGGTAAAAAAAAACAAGGCAGATGTTGGTTTTGCAACGGATGCAGATGGCGACAGATTATCCATTGTTGGAAGCGACGGAGTTCCACTGGGCGAAGAGTATTCACTGGCACTTACTGGAAGATTCTATCTTTCAAAAATTAAAGGTCGTGTTGTTACAAACTTATCTACAAGCAGGATGATAGATGAAGTAACGCAAAAATTTGGTGCGAAACTTTACAGGACAAAGGTTGGAGAAGCCAATGTTGTGTCAAAAATGAAGGCAACCAGAGCAGTGTTTGGAGGTGAAGGTAATGGAGGTGTTATTGTGCCTCAAATTCAATATACACGGGATGCTTTATCAGGTACTGCATTGATACTTCAATATATGTTGGAATCCGGGAAAACCATCAATCAGCTGAGCAGTGAATTTGAGAAATTGAACATTATTAAGAATAAATTAAAATCATCAAAAGAACTTAATTACGGTAAGATTGTTAAAGAATTTGCGTCAGGAAAGACAAACAGGGTAGATGGTCTAAGAATAGACTGGAAAGATAGCTGGGTACATATAAGGAAATCGGGGACTGAACCCATAGTGAGAATCATTGCCGAAGCGAAAAGGGAAAAAGACGCTCTGGATTTGTGTAACAGGGTCATCAAAATAGTTAAACAAGGATGAAAAGTGTAGAAAAAACTTATAATAAACTGTTTAATTGGTTTAATTGGTTTTATTTGTTATTGAATGAAACGCTCTAAACTATATTAACGATGTAAACGATCTAAACGAATTGAACGACGTTATTTAGTTACAAGGAGAAAAATATGTGTGGTATAGTTGGCTACATTGGTAAAAAACAGGCTATTCCAATCCTTATCGAAGGATTGAAAAAGCTTGAATACAGAGGATATGATTCCGCAGGTATTGCGGTAATATCGGATAAAAAGCTGATTGTCCAGAAGATTGCTGGACGGGTAGCCAAACTCGAGCAACTTATTCATGAGGATGATATTGATTCTCAGGTTGGTATTGCTCATACGAGATGGGCAACTCACGGAGAACCATCGGATACGAATGCACATCCCCATACTGACTGTAAAGGTAATATTGCGGTTGTCCATAATGGAATCATCGAGAACTGCAATTCGATAAGAAAATACCTGACAAAAAAAGGGCACAAGTTCAGAACTGAAACAGATACGGAGGTTATTGCTCATCTAATAGAAGAACACTATGATGGTGACCTAATGAGGGCAGTAAGGATAGCACTTTCTGAGGTAGAAGGTACTTATGGGGTTGCGATTGTTTCCCTGGACAATCCGAAAACGTTAATTTGCGCAAGGAATGGAAGTCCTCTTGTTATAGGAGATGGTGGAGATGAATACTTCGTTGCTTCTGACGCAGCCCCAATAATTCAACACACCAGACAGGTTGTATACCTTGAAGACGGAGAAATAGCTTCTATCAAGAATGACGGTTTTACCATTACCACACTTGAAGAAAAGGAAATAAAGCCAAAAATACAGGAAATTTCCTGGACACTTGGTGAGATAGAAAAAGATGGATTTCCCCACTTTATGCTAAAAGAAATATTAGAACAACCTTTGACTTTAAGAAATGCAATAAGAGGAAGATTGAATTGGGAGGAGGGGACTGCACGACTTGATGGTTTGGATAGACACAAAGATGAACTTGAAAAGGTAAGCAGGATAATAATTACAGCGTGTGGAACTGCCTGGCATGCGGGATTGATAGGCGAATATATGATTGAGGAAATGACAAGAGTTCCTGTTGAAGTGGAATATGCATCGGAGTTCAGGTATAGAAGCCCTGTGATAAATTTAAATACAATACTATATGCAATTAGCCAATCTGGTGAAACAGCGGATACACTTGCTGCCATGCGGGAAGCGAAAAGGAGGGGTGCAACAGTTCTTGGAATTTGCAATGTCGTGGGAAGCACCATCGCAAGAGAAACTGACGGTGGAGTTTACATACACGCCGGACCTGAAATTGGAGTTGCTTCGACAAAAGCATTTTCCTCACAGATAATGGTTCTTGCTCTTGTATCTCTTCTTATGGGAAGAATGCGAACACTGTCTGTTGAAAAAGGAAGACAAATAATAGATGCAATAGAGAAAATTCCTGAACAGGTGGAAAGTATACTTAAACTTGATAAGAACATTCAGACCATTGCAAAGGATTTTTACAGGAAGAAAAACTTTCTTTTTCTTGGAAGAGGTTACAATTTCCCAGTAGCACTCGAAGGCGCACTCAAATTAAAGGAAATATCCTATATCCATGCCGAAGGCTATCCAGCAGCCGAAATGAAACACGGACCCATTGCTCTAATTGATAAAAACATGCCGGTTGTGTTTATTGCTATAAGAGATTCAGTTTTTGAGAAGGTTGTTTCTAATATCGAAGAGGTAAAATCAAGGAAAGGTATCGTTATTGCAATCACAACGGAAGGCGATAAGGAAATCGAACAGAGACTGAAGTATTGCATACCAATACCCAGAACTTTGGATATTCTGACTCCACTTCTTACTGTTGTACCACTACAACTTCTAGCTTATCACATTGCGGTTATGCGAGGATGTGATGTTGATAAACCAAGAAACCTTGCGAAGAGCGTAACTGTGGAGTAAACCAGGAACATAGAAAGACAGACTTAAGACATAAGACCGAGGACAGAAAGTCGAAATTGCGAAAATGGAAATTACGAAAGTCTGAGAGAGCAGCATAGGCTCTGTGTGTCTGTGGTTATCTTTTTTTGGTGTTAAACATAAAAAAAGGAGAGATGATGAAAAAGGCAGTTGGTTCTATTTTTATTATAGTGCTTGTTTCCGGTAGTCTCTTTGCAACATCGGTTAAAACTATCGTTGGTGAAATGAATGAAAGGTACAGGAAGATTATGGAAGAATCAGGTGCTATCAGAATTACTCAGGAAATAAATAGTATTGCAAATGGTGCAGAGATTTCCTCGACTCAAATTGTTCTGAAGAAGGGAAGCAAATACAGAATAAGTACAGTTTCAAAAATGGATATTGACATTGAAAAAATCAAGAATGTGATACTGTTCGATGGAATTGATTTGTGGTTTATTTCTCCCTTTGTCGGAATAACTCTCATGCCCAAGGACCAATCATTAAAGGCAGGTGTTTTCGATGATTTCTCGAAAATTATACCATTCAGTAGCATATTGTCCGGAACAGAGAAAATTAATGGAGAGGATTGCTATGTTCTTAAAACGCAAGAGGAATTAGACCTTCCTTTTAGTAAAATATGGGTTTCTAAATCGCGATTCGTTCCTTTAAAAGCTTCCGGGAATATGAGTAAAAAGACAGTCAACCTGATTTTTAGTGATTACAAGAAAATTAATGATATTTGGGGCATACCATATAAAATTCAAACATTTTTGGAAGATAGTATCGTTTCTTCAACCATTGTTACGAGCGTTGAGACCGGAATGAATATTTCGGATGAGATTTTTGATGTTAAAAATCAGTAAGAATTGAATATAGATTGACGATGCAGAAAACTTTGTTTAAATCACTTGTCATTGAGCTGAGACCGGTTCAATGGATAAAAAATCTTTTTGTTTTTGCAGGCGTTATTTTCTCGCTAAGATTTACGATGCTTTTCCCTGTTGTTAAATCCATACTTGCATTCCTAATATTTTGTATGGTCTGCAGTTCAGCATATATTTTAAATGACATTATTGATAAAGATGCTGATAAAGTTCATCCCGAGAAGAAAAAAAGACCCATTGCAGCAGGAGTTTTTAGTTCACGTATCGGTGTTTTTGTGGCTTTGATACTCGCTTGTGCAGCTATTCTATTTTCTTTTCTCCTAAATTACTTTTTCCTGTTAACCGTTGTGTGCTATCTTCTGATTATGGTTATCTATTCTCTTATATTGAAAAAGCTGGTTATTCTTGATGTGGTTGTAATTGCATTTGGTTTCGTATTAAGAGCAATAGCAGGTGCCGTAGCAATAGGTGTCGTAATTTCTCCATGGTTGCTTCTCACAACTTTTTTGGTTGCCTTATTTCTCGCATTGAGTAAAAGAAGGTATGAAATAGGACTACTTAAAGCGGATGCAATAACTCACAGAAATACGTTATCCTTTTATTCTCTTCCTCTTCTTGACCAGATGATTGCAGTGGTTACCGCTTCAACGGTTGTAACTTATGCACTTTACACTATGGCAGAGCAAACCTGTATGAAATTTGGCACGAGATTTTTGGTTTTTACCGTCCCTTTTGTAATCTATGGAATTTTTCGATATCTTTACCTTGTCCATAGAAGAGAGGAGGGTGGAAACCCGGAGAAAACACTACTAACGGATAAACCACTTCTTCTCGATGTTTTTCTGTGGATAATGTCTTCAGTTTTGATAATTTATTTCTCAAAACAATAGGAAATATAACAATGCAAGTATTTTTGGTAAAATCAGTGACGAAATATACACGAAAGGGAACTAAGTGAAACTGGCAGTGACAGGGGGCTCAGGTTTTTTGGGATATCATCTGTGCAAGAACCTTAATGATAAATTCGATGGGATAATGGTTATTGATATTGCAAAAATTAATGCTCAGGAATATCCGGAGAACTGTACGCATTTACGTATAGATATCAGAGACAGTGAGGCGCTTGAGAATGCCTTAAAAGGAGTGAACTGCGTTGTGCACGGGGCGGCAGCACTTCCGCTCTGGAAGAAAAAGGATATATATGATACTAACATCGAGGGGACGAAAAATGTGCTGAGTGCTTCTCTGAAAAATAATGTAGATAGGGTAGTCTTTGTTTCATCAACTGCTGTGTATGGGGTACCTGAAAAACATCCAATTTATGAAGATGATGTTCTTGTTGGTGTTGGACCTTACGGCGAAAGCAAGATCGAGGCAGAGAGAATATGTGAGGAATATAGAAGAAGAGGCATGTGCATTCCTGTTGTGAGACCAAAAACCTTTATAGGCACAGGCCGACTTGGTGTCTTTCAAATATTATACGATTGGGTAAAAAGTGGGAAAAGGATACCGATTATTGGGAATGGTTACAACCATTATCAATTGTTGGAAGTCGATGACCTTGTTGATTCCATATATCTTATGCTGACATTGCCGAAGAAAAAAGTTAATGATACATTCAATGTCGGTGCAAAGGAATTTGGAACCGTACGTGAGGATGTCGGTGCAATGTGTGAATTCAGTGGAACAGGTTCTCGTATTATGCCGATTCCATCCAGGTTAGCAAAACCTATTTTAACCTTTCTCTGGATACTAAGATTGTCGCCATTATACAGGTGGGTTTACGGTACTGCGGATAAAGATTCTTTTGTCTCGTCAGACAAAGCGGAAAAAATACTTGGCTGGAAACCGAAATATAGTAACAGGGATGCATTGATACGCTCATACAGATGGTATCTTGAACATTACAATGAGCTCGAAGGTTCAGGCATCACCCATAGAGTTGCCTGGAAACAAGGAATTCTATCCCTGCTTAAGAAAGTAATGTAAGAGTTTGTCGATAGAAAGGTGTGAAGCTGAGATTATTTATTATTGACATAGAGAAGAATCTAACCTATAATTTCGCCAATGGATAAAGAAGTTAACACAGATCTTTTCATCCGAAAAGCTCAAGCAATAATGATATGGTTTACAGTTGCAATGGCTGTTCTCATTGTGGTTGAATCAGGATTCTTTGTTCGTTTTCCAAACTGGTTACATTATTCGGGTTTTGCTATAGGTTTACTTTTTATTGCTGCTGGTTTCCTGGAATTCCTTTTTCACTTTTTTGTTTCGGTAGAGAAAAAGAGATTTATGAAGAGGAATTGGTGGAATCTAATATTCTTTATACTTATATTATTAAGTTTAAGAAATGTAGAGATCGCTCGTTTCCTTGCGCTTGTGAGAGAAGTGTTTTTTCTACTTGCACTGTTTTCAAAAAAGCGTATTTTTAGAGATTTCTTTGCGCAACCATTCTTGAAAAATCCTACCAGACTTCTTGCTGTAAGTTTCTTGACCATTATCTTAATAGGAACAATTCTTCTAACCTTTCCTGTTTCTTCACAGAACCATGAGCACACAAGTGTTGTTGATGCGCTTTTTACCGCAACCTCGGCAACCTGTGTCACAGGTTTGATCGTAAAAGATACACCAAAATACTGGTCGATTTTTGGACAAATTGTAATTTTGATTCTAATTCAGACTGGTGGTTTGGGTATTATGACTTTTTCCATATCGATAGCTTTAATTTTTGGAGTGAGGTTGGGTTTACGAGAGAAAAGGACTATGGGCGAAATTCTTGAAATTCCTTCAGTTGGTGAGGTTGGAAAAATTATTAAATTTGTTTTCAAATTCACATTCATTACGGAACTAATTGGATTGCTATTTTTATTTTTGAGATGGTTACCTTTTTTGGGAAATGCTAAGCAAGCACTTTATTTTTCGCTATTTCACAGTATATCTGCGTTCTGTAATGCAGGTTTTTCTTTGTTTTCAAATAGTCTTAGAGGTTTTGTCTCGGATCCGATAATCAACATTGTTATGATGTTACTTATTATATTTGGTGGCATAGGCTTTGTTGTTGTGGCAGGATTATTCAGCCGGGAGAATTTTACTCGTGGCTGGAGACTCAGGCTTTCTCATTTAACCGTTCACACTAAGCTAGTTATAATTATGTCACTCATTCTGATTTTAGTTGGTTTTCTGCTGTTTTTTATTTTCGAGTTCGATAACGTTTTAATACACCAGGGTATAGGTGGCAAAATTTGTGCATCGTTTTTCCAATCGATTACACCAAGAACTGCGGGATTCAATACAGTCGATACTTCAAAACTAAAAGATGTTACGCTACTACTCCTGATTTTCTTGATGTTTGTAGGTGCCTCTCCAGGTTCTACCGGGGGAGGAATAAAGACTTCAACATTTGCTATTCTGATTCTTGCCGTAATTAATATGATTAGAGGGAAAGAAGATATCGAGATTTTCAAAAGAAGAATTCCCAAAGAAATTGTATACAAGGCTATAACCATTGTTGTCGTGTCAGCGTTTATTGTGGCATTCGGAACTGCGTTTCTGCTTATCACTCAGAAGGACACTTTGATTCGCTTACTTTTTGAAGTTGTGTCTGCATTTGGAACAGTTGGACTTTCAACGGGGGTAACTTTCACTTTAAATGGTATTGGGAAGATAATAATAATTGTGTTAATCTATATTGGTAGAATCGGACCTCTAACACTTGCATATGCCGTTGGCAGGTATTCAAGGAAACTAAAGATTCAGTATCCCAAAGCAAGGATTATGGTTGGATAAAGGACAGATAAAAAGGAGATGATATGAAACAATTTGCAGTTATTGGTCTCGGGAGTTTTGGCAGAAAAGTTGCACTTACACTTGGTGAAAAGGGTGCTGAAGTTCTTGCAATTGACAAGGATAAAACTAAGGTGGAGGATATAAAAGATAAGGTAGTACATGCAGTTACCCTAGACTCGACAATGATAGATGAACTGAAAAGCATTGGCATTAGGGATGTGGACACCGTGATTGTTGCTTTAGGAGAGCAGCAGGAAGATGCAATCCTAACAACCGTGATACTTAAAAACTTAGGAGTGGGAGAGGTCGTTGCAAGGGCAATGAACGAACTATATGCTCAAATACTCAGGATGGTTGGAGCAGACAAGGTAATACTCATTGAGGAGCAAATGGGTGAACAGCTTGCAAAGGCTCTTGTAGCACCTCAAATAATTGAGAATATTCCACTTGCGAGTGGACATGTTCTTGTCGAGATAAAACCAAAAAGAGAATTTATAGGGAAACAACTAAAGGATTTGCACCTAAGAGGTAAATATGGTGTGAATGTAGTTGCAATTCAGAAAAAGGTGGAAGAAATAAACGACAAAGGAGAAGTGGTAACCAGAGTGAAGATTGACGACCTTCCAGGTCCGGAAAACAAAATTTCCGAAGACCAGACACTTCTTGTTGTCGGTAGTGAACAAGAGATCGAAAGACTTGTAAAGGAGGAATAATAGGTGAAGCAACAGAATAGCAAATGGCAAAGAATAAAAGGAAGAATTAGATGCTTCGACTATGGAATGTCGATAAGAACCAAGGTTACTCTTATTCTAATATCCATTCCCCTTGTAATTATACCTTTCGTTGCCGTTTCACTATACTATAATAATTTGATGTATAACACAATCAATAGAATGGCAACCTATTCAGAGATAGCAAGGATATGCGAAACCAATTCTTTCCTCATGCTGAAGATCGACGGAAATTTGAAAAATTATGTTGTTCTGATAGACTCAAATTACATAGGTGAAGCGATGATAGATCTTAATTCACTAAGAGAACTGGTTGTTGAAGGAAAGAAATTTGACTATGTCGATGAATTCGATAAGATAAGTATTAATATCGGCAAATACAAAGCTTTGCTTGATTCACTCGAGACGATCGTATCGAGTGAAGAAATTCCGCACAAGCGAATAGAAAGAGACCTTGAAAAATACAAGAAAGGTTATGACAATATAATGTCACAAGTTCTACTTGCAAGAACGAATGCCAAAAGAGATTCACTTAGAGAAATGCTAAAAACATATTCTCAATCTTTTGATGTTTCGAAAATAATCCCGGAAAAAAGCAAGAATGCAAAGAAAACCAAGATAGTTAAGTCTCTTGATAATTACAAAAAAACGATAGAGTACCAGAACGGTAAAATACTTGAAAAAGCGAGAAAGCATATTAAGGAATTTACGGATATTGGGGAGAAATATGCGAGTCGAGGTGCAAGGAATATCTGGACAGTGTTAATACTCACGGTACTTTTCATCGTTTACCTTGTTGTTGTTTTGCCCGAAAGGATTGTGATTCCAATAAGAAGACTCTCGAATCTTATAAAACAGGTTGAAAAGGGAGATTTTAAAGTTGCAATAAAGGGATTTCCGAGAGATGAAATAGGAGAACTTGTTTATCATCTTTCCAGGATGTTGTTACAAATAAGAAAAGTGGATGGGCTCAAAACACAGAAAATACTTGAATCGGAAAGGAAATTCAAATTTGTTATCAACGATATCAGGGAAGGTGTTATTGTTCTAAATGATGAGTTAAGATTGTTAATGGTAAACAAATCTGCGCTGAAAATCGTTGGTTATGATTCAGAAGCTGTCGAAGAGAAGAGTTTGAATGCAATCGAGCCATTGCAAGGATTAAAATCGCAATTGGAAAAACTGTTTTCGACCGGAGAAAAATTGGAAGAATGCACTCTGAAAACAAAGAATAATTCTCAGTTTACTGTCAAGTTCTTTGCAATTAGAGATGCAGGGGGTAGTCCAACTGGTGTCCTTTTGATGTTATCTAAGCCGATGAGTTAATGAAAAGTATCCCCTTTTTACTTATTTTTTATGGACTTGCCTTATTAAATTTGGATGCCAGTTACAGCCCACTCATCGATAATTCTTATTTGGAATGCTCTCTGCAACCATATCTTAATCTCAAGAAGAGCTCCGATCCTTTTGATCGTACATTTGTGCTTCCTAAAAAATCCAGAGCAAACTATGTAATTGGCAATGCACTACTTGTCACTTCAGCAATTGTGCTGATTAATCCCGAAGCACGAAGAAAATTCAAGCAAAGATGGCAACTCATAACAAGCCCAAATCACTCAAGTCCATTAAATCAGGGTCCTTTTCATTTTAAAACACTCGAGCAGGAAAAAAGTCAAAACACCCAGGCAGACAAAGGTGTCCATTTTTTCTATCACTATTTACCCGTAAAACCTGTTTCATTTTTGTGTGAATACATTATTGATGGTTTGCCCTTTGTTTCCCATAATGGAAGGGATAGCGAGGACTGGGTTTCGGATGAGGCATACTATTTGGCAACTGCCCTTGTTTTTGCAGGTGGCTTTTTTGAAGAGTTTGTTGACGGAAAAGAAAAAGATGAAGGATTTAGCATACTCGACCTTATTGCCAATAGTTCCGGTTCAATCTATGCTCTGTTAAAGCACAAGGGTTTGTTCAAGAATTTGTACATTTATTGGAGTTTTAGCTCTCCTCCGGAACACTGGAAATGGCATTCGTGGGATTATATGCCAGGATACGAATTCAGAGCCGTGGTGGACATAAGTTCACTGATTTTTAAAGAACAAAGACCCATTCCACCGCTTTTTAAGTGGTGGACGGATACTGCAGCCTATATACCTGATATTCAAGAATTTGGAACTTCATCTCCACAGAAAAAAGCAGCAAATACAGCAATTCCTTAATTGCATCCTTTTATTCCAGTCTATATATTTATTATTTAGTGATTTACTACACATAGATTAAAGTCATTTATTCGAAATTTTGCGCATACTTTCGCACCGAAAAAGATGAAAAGACATTTTTTTTGAGTTTTTTGAATTTTTTACTTGACAGAAAATATATTTTCCTATACAATATCTTGTGAAGTTTAATAAAGAATATACAATATATAGTACTTGCATCTTATTCAATGGTACATTTATGCGAAATTAAGGGGGATTGATGATCGGGAAGATAAGAAAGAGGGATGGAAGATTAGTAGATTTTACCGAAAACAAGATTAGTGATGCTATTTTCAAGGCGGCAAAAGCAGTAGGTGGAAGAGATAGAAAAAAGGCAGGAGAACTAAGTTCAATAATAGTAAGGGTTTTAGACCAGCGTTTCAGTGAAGAACATCCTCCAACGGTTGAACAGGTTCAGGACCTTGTAGAAAAAATACTGATGCAATCCGGGCATGCAAAAACTGCAAAAGCATATATACTTTACAGACAAAAAAGGACAGAATTGCGAGAATTTAAGAAGGTTTTGCTGGGTGTTGAGGATGATATTAAATTATCACTGAATTCAACCACTGTTTTGAAGAGAAGATATCTAAAAAAGAACGAAAAAGGGGAAGTAACTGAAACTCCAAGTCAACTATTCCACAGAGTTGCATTGAATATTGCTTCTGCAGATGCCTTATATGATGCTGAATCGGATGTCAAAAAAAGAGAAGAGGAATTCTACAGAATGATGACATCCCTTGAATTCTTACCGAATTCTCCCACTTTGATGAATGCAGGTACGGACCTTCAGCAGCTTTCTGCTTGTTTTGTGCTACCAGTTGGTGATTCTATGCAGGAAATTTTCGATGCAGTAAAATATGCTGCTATTATTCACAAAACAGGGGGAGGAACGGGATTTTCTTTCTCAAATATAAGACCGCAAAACGATGTTGTAAAAACTACAGGAGGTATTGCATCAGGACCAATTTCCTTCATAAAGGTTTTTGATTCTGCGACAGAGGTCATAAAGCAGGGCGGAAAACGAAGAGGTGCAAACATGGGAATCCTCAGAATTGATCATCCGGACATTATGGATTTCATTACCTGTAAAAGAAAAGAGGGTGTTCTCACGAATTTCAACATTTCAGTCGGAGTAACGGATGATTTTATGAAAGCTGTTAAAGAAGGAGGCGATTTCCCTCTTATTAATCCAAGAAATGGCAACACAGTTCAAAAAGTAAATGCAAAGCAAATATTTGACCTCATTACACTTATGGCATGGGAAACAGGCGACCCGGGCGTTGTTTTCCTGGATAGGTTGAATAAGGACAATCCAACACCTACAATAGGCAGGATAGAATGCACAAATCCCTGCGGTGAGCAACCTCTGTTGCCATTCGAGGCTTGTAATTTAGGTTCCATAAATCTTGGTAAGATTGTGAAAAATAACGAGATAGATTATCAAAAACTCGAGAGGGTAACGAGAAGTGCAGTGCATTTTCTTGACAATGTGATAGATGTTAGTAAATTTCCACTTAAAGAAATACAAACAATGGTAAAGGGGAACAGAAAAATCGGTCTTGGAGTAATGGGTTTCTCCGACTTGCTAATACAACTGAATATTCCTTATAACTCCAACGAAGCTGTGGAAACCGCAGAGAAGGTAATGAAATTCATAACTGAGAAAGCTAAAGAGAAATCAAGAGACATGGCAGGAATTCGTGGTGCATTCCCTAATTTTGAACTGAGCGTGTTTGCAGAGAGAGGGAATCCCGCTCAGAGAAATGCAACCCTTACTACTATTGCTCCCACCGGTACAATAAGTATTATAGCCAATACATCTAGTGGAATTGAGCCACTATTTGCAGTTGCCTATATTAGGAATGTTATGGATAATACTGAACTAATGGAAGTAAATCCTTATTTTGAAGAAGTTGCAAACAAGAGAGGCTTCTATTCCGAGAATTTGATGAGAGAGATTGCAAAAAAAGGAAGTGTTCAAGAAATAGATGGGATACCAGAAGATGTGAAGAAGGTTTTTGTTACCGCACATGATATTGCACCGGGCTGGCATGTTAAGATGCAAGCAGCATTTCAGAAATATGTGGATAATGCCGTGTCAAAGACGGTGAATCTTTCACATATGGCAACACCTGAACAAGTTAAAGAAATATATAATCTTGCGTATGACCTTGGATGCAAAGGAGTTACCATTTACAGAGACCGAAGCAAGAAGGCTCAGGTGCTAAATATCGGTTCTGTAAATAAGGAATCTGGGAAAAATAATCCCAATAATCCTAACCTTATTGAAGACCTTAAGTTAAGGTTGGATGGAGAGTTTTTTACTGTCGATTCGGAATACGCAGGTGGATGTCCCACCTGTGGCATATAGTTTATTCTATTAACTAACTTTTTTAATGGCACCATTTAATACCCCTTGGTCTACTTTTCTTGCCTGGATAGTCACGGGCTTTTCAGTGATTATTGCAATTATCTGGGTATTTTTTGATTATAAAACATCAAAAAGAAACCAAGATAAGAAAAGATGAGACAAATAAGCAAACAAAAAAATGAATTCTCTGGCTGGTCGAGACATGCAAGATTATGAGTGAAATATCGATTTACTGGCTTGTAATAGCTTTTTATATGTTAATTCTTATCGGAGTTGGCATATTTGCAGGTAGAAAATCAAAGGGAATAGAAGGTTTTTACATTGGTGGACGTAATGTTGGACCTTTCGTTACAGCTCTGTCCTTTATTGCTGCTTATTTTTCATCTGTTGTGATAATCGGTGGTGGAGGATTTGGATACAAATTTGGAATGTCTACGTTATGGGTAGGTGCCATTAATGTTCTTTTGGGATGCACCTTGTGCTGGATTTTTCTTGGTAAAAGATTACGAAAATATACGCAGAAACTTGGAACAATGACCATTCCTGGTTTCATTGCCGAGAGGTTCAAAGCACCAGAATCCCGAGTTTTCCTTGCAATAGTAATTTTCATATTTATGATTATTTATAATGTTAGTGTGCTTAAAGGAATGGGACACATCTTCGAAGTTCTCATGCAAATTCCTTACATATATGCAATTGCTATTTCGGGTTTCATTATTATCCTTTATGTTTCTATTGGAGGATATCTAGCCGTTGTCTGGACAAGCTTCGTTCAGGCTCTTATAATGATAGTAGGACTTTTCCTTCTGACTTCTAAAACCTTGGCTACTGTTGGAGGTTTAGCAGCAGCAAACCAGAAGCTTGCCGCAATTGATTCCGGACTTGTTTCAACACCTGGTATCTGGGGATACGCCGGTCTGATTTCTTATTGTTTAATCGTGAGTTTTGGTGTTTGGGGGATGCCGCAATTGGTTATTAGGTTTTATTCCATAAAAAATACGGCAACTTTGAGAATCGGAACTATTGTTGTAACGGTTGGCGGTTGTCTTGCTCTCTTGCCTTATCTAAACGGAGCAATGTCACGTATTCTATTCCCAGCACTCAAAAATCCCGACCTTGCTATTCCAACTCTCACAAAGGTAGTGCTGTCTCCACTTGGAGCGGCAATCTTTCTTGCTGCAGTTATTGCCGCAGGTATGTCAACTTTTGCAGCAGTGCTGATAATCGTAAGTAGTGCGATCGTGCGTGATTTCTGGCAGAAGGGCTTAGGAAAAAAAACAGATGATAAGAAACTAATTCGCACCGGAAGGATTGTTAGTGCTGTTGCAGGTGCAATCTCTGTTCTTATTGCAGTTAAGCCGCCGGGTCTAATACTTGTACTAACCGCTTTTGCATGGGCAATCATAGCATCGTCAACTCTATGGCCTATTCTCTTTGGAATATACTGGAAGAAAACAACTAGATGGGGAGCAGTATCTTCAATGATATCGGGAAGTTCTGTAGCCCTTATATGGATGATATTGGGAAAACCTTTCGGAATCCATGGTTTTATACCCGGCATAATTGTGGGTTTGATTTCCATAATTTTTGTCAGTCTTTTTACAAAAAAACTTCCAGAGCGACATATAAGAAGAATCTGGGAAGATTGAACTTTCAAGTATTTCTTCAACTGCCTTACCAAATAACATTTTTTCGAGGGATTTGCACTATCATTAAGCCATTATGAATTCAGAAGTGCTGTCTGGTAAATAGTCAGTAAACCCCGTCATTGCGAGCCTGCCTGTGACAGGCGTGGCAATCTCATATTGACAGAAGGCAAGTATGGGATTGCTTCGCATGAGTCGAGCAAGCGCCGTGTAATAGGAAAATGTTTTGTGAATAATGATATTACACAGGGCAAGAAGTGGAACTCGCAATGACACGACTCACTGGTCATTTACTCTGAATTACGACGGAGTTCAGTGACTATTTACGCTGTTTGCATATGGTGGACAGCAAATCAAAAAATAAGCATGAAACACTAATTTCGCTCATTTTAGTAATTTTTCGCTTGAACAAGAATCGATTAATAAAGTGCTGTGTGCATTTTAAAGAATTATGGAATAAAGAATGAGTAAAAAGGTATATATAAACGGAAGAAAAAATTAAGATATTTTTCTAACAGGGTATTTTGTAGTCAAATTTTATGGAATCAAGAAAAATGAGGAGGAGTATATGGTATCCCAGAAAAAAACGAGAATGATTTTCTGGTTTGTTTTCCTTATATCTTTAATAGGATATATGGGTCAGGGAAAAGTCGCTACAGTATATGCTGAGAGTCCAGAAGACAGTAAAAGCCTGGTGAGAATTCCCTGGAGTGAGTTTAAGAAATTTCTTAAAATAGATTCAGACGAGGTAATATTAACCTGGGAAGAATTTAAGAAACTTCTTGCACAAACAGGCAGTGAAGTAAAAGTAGAGTACAATATACAGAATGGGAAAGTCGTACTCCAGCGGGAGCAGTTCAAGAAGTTACTTGAACAAATGAAGGTAGTGGCTGTTGCACCCATTGCACCTCCGGGTGATTACCTTATCACAAAAGCAGAATATTCCGGGATTATGAAAAAGAAAAGCGTATCTTTCACCGTTAAATTCTATCTTGAAATATTCGAAAAAGATAGGACGGCGTTTTCCAAGATTCCTCTCCTGCCTCAGAATGTCGCATTACAAAAGATTACATTGGACAATAAATCAGGTCTTGTAATGATGGAAAATGGTTGGTACGTTCTCGCAACAAATAAGAGTGGACAGCACATTATAGACCTGGAGTTTTCCATACAAACAGACCTTGAAAAAGGACCTGATGTAGTGAATCTTAGCGTTCCCCAAACATCCATTACATTATTGAAGATTGATATACCTATAGAAGATGTATTGGTTGAGATCCCACAGGAAAAACATATGACTGTATCGAGAATTGGCGGACATACCAAAGTTGAAGCAGTACTTTCTACAACAAACCAGATTAACGTCAAGTTGCATCGCACCCTTGTTACAAAGACCGAGAAAAAAAGAGGACCCGCCAAAATCTATGCAGAAACTTTCAGTCTTCTTTCTATCGAGGACGATGCTTTACGCGTAACTACCAAATTTAAATTGAATATTCTGCAGAATATTATTTCTAATATAGAAATTTTCGTTCCCGCGGATTACAGCATACTATATGTAAAAGATCAAAACTGGCAGGAAATCAGGGATTGGAATACGAAAAAAGTAAAAGGTAAGGATATATTAAGTGTGCCTTTCGGTGGAGCAAAGGAGGGAAGTGTTATATTCACCGTAGTATCTGAAAGGATATTTTCAGAAAAGCAGAATGAAATCGATTTCGATGGATATCAAATATTGAATGCCGTTAGAGAAACAGGTTATATAGGGGGAGAAAAGAAGAGCACTGCAGAAACTGAAATCTCTGTGGCCGAAAAAATAGATAGGCTTGATATTCAGGAATTGCCTATCGAACTTGTGAATATGTCTGCAAGACCACCCATCTTTGGACTGCGATATTTGAGACATCCCTTTAGACTGACATTAAAGGTTACCAAGCACGAAGAGCTTCCGGTAGTCAATACCGTAATCGATAATGCAAGTGTAATGTCCGTATTTTTGGAAGAGGGTAAGGTGATAACCAGAATTGTCTATACTATGCGCAATACAGGAAAACAATTTCTTGAACTTAAATTACCGGAAAAAGCTGAAATATGGAGTCTTTATGTCAGTGGAAAGAGGGAAGTCCCTGCAAAAAACGAAGCTGGAGTATTTATGATACCACTCGCACGTTCGCAAATTACAGGTGAGAATATAGCTTCATTCGATGTAGAGATTCTATATTATTATAGAACTACCGAATTTTCTTTCTTAGGGGCAAAAAGATTGCAATTTCCTAAAACGGATATAATTATAAGCAGAATGTTATGGTCATGTTACCTTCCCGATGATTATCGATTACTCCATTTCGGGGGGAATGTTGAGAAGGAACAATTGGCAACAGGAATCAATCCTTTTCTTGGTAGGAACCGTGTATTCTCATACGATGAAGTTAGTGAATACAACGATGCCTTGACAAATTGGGAGACTCCTGAAAAACAGGTTTCAAACAGAGCCATTAAGAGAAGTCAAGGAAAATTGGAAAGCAAATTCAGGACGAGCTCAGCAAACCAACGGGACGCATTCTTGAACCAACTTAAGCAGGAAATCGATTTTGCTCAAAACATACAGAAAGAACAACGAAAAGGAATTATTACAGGTGGTGAAGCAGGTATTGCACTTCTCAAGATTGAAGTCCCGACCTCAGGTCAGCTTTATAGATTTGCCAAGACTATTGTAGAAGGAGAGGAACTTTATCTGGACTTTCAATATGTAAAAGGGTGGCTCAACATAATCTTGAAGTTTATAGTCCTTCTTGTCATCGTTTATATCCTTTTACTGCTCAGGAAGAGGATTATAGCTTTATACATAAGAATCAAAAAATGGTCGGTGTCTCAAAAAGATTTCTGGAATAAGTTTGCATCTCCAAATGGAATACGTTCTATTTTTGTCGTTGGAGCCTTGATATTCTGGTTCATTAATAAGTTCCTGTTCGTTGTTTTTGTCCTTCTCTTTCTTACAGCTTGTATAAAACCACAATGGTTCTCTCGACACAAAAAACAATAAGTCTTTTGACATTAAACTATGATGAAAAGGATAACATCGGTTAAAAAGAAAAGCATGAAAACCATTTCAGCGAGGGAAAAGTGAAAATCAATGGCAAAACATATGTGAAAACTGGATTTTTCTGCCTTGTTCTATTGTCTGTTTTTTTCATAAAACTTGTTAAAGCAGACGATACGGAACATGAAAGCTACTCGAGTGATATAACTATTGACTGGCAGGAGTTCCAGAAGATACTTAAACTTGATACGGATGAGGTTAAGCTTTCATGGGTTGAATTTAGTAAGCTTCTTGAACAGACGGGTTTTCGTTTTAAAGCTGAATATAAAGTAGACGGTGGAAACGTGGTCTTGACGCGGGAGCAATTCAAAAATCTTATTGATAAAATGAAAACTCCCACGGTAAAAAGGCTGAGCCCACCTTGCGATTATCTTATAAGGAAGGCAAGTTACAATGGGGTTGTAGGCGGTGAAGGTACACAATTCACCGCCCTTTTGGAACTGGATATCTTCAGAAAAGACAAGGAGAGTTATTTGAAGATACCTTTATTCCGTGAGGAATTGGCAATCGAAGATATCCGTTTCGATGGTAATCCTGCTTCAATTATTACGGACGCAGGTTGGCATTATTTAAGCACGAATGAAGTTGGAGAACACTTGTTAATGGTAAAATTTTCAGTTAAAACAAGTAAGAATAAGCAAACCCCTGCCCTCTATTTCAATATTCCCCAGACACCGATAACACATGTTAGATTGGACATTCCCAAAGTAGCACTGGATGTGACACTTGTAAATGCTCAGAGTATGGAGATGAAGGAAATAGGTAAACATACCATAGTAGAAGCTTACATTATTTCGAGTCCTACGATGAGCATTGGCTGGAAACGAAAACCAATGGGGATTGCAAGGGGTCCTGCTAAGATTTATGCTGAACTTTATAACCTTCTTTCTATAGAAGCAGACGCTATCAGGGTTTCCACAAAGGTCAAGTTGAATATCATACAGGATAAGCTCAATTCAATTTTGGTTTCTATTCCACAGGGTTATGAAATTTTGAAGGTGGATGGGGCAACAAAGAATATATGGAATGTAACAGAAAGTGATGGTGAGAAATTTCTGAATATCTCTTTTGAATATCCCATTGAGGGGAAGCAGGAATTTACAATCAAATCTGAAAGGCTTTTGCCGATGGAGACTACGGTAGCTGATTTCTCAGGTTTTGAAATCATGGGAACCAAAAGGGAATCCGGTTTTGTTGCAGCTGAGGTGAAGAGTAATGCAGAAGCCCATATTCAAGAGTTTCAAGGTTTGGAAAGAATAGATTTTCAGAAAATTCCCACTGAACTTGGTGAACTTGCTTCAAGACCAATACTGTTTTCGTTGAAATATGTTCGACATCCATATAATATTGTTGTTGGTATCGTTAAATATGAGAGAGAAGAGGCGTTAAACGTTATTATTGATTATATGTATGGAATTACTCTATTCCAAGAGGATGGTAAATTGGTTCATCAGATTACATTTTCTATACAAAACCTGTGGAATCAATTCATCAAATTGGAATTGCCTGAAGATGCAAACATCTGGAGTGTATATGTGGATGGAAAACGTGAGAAACCATCAAGAGAAAAGGATGGTAAAATATTGATTCCTTTGGTACGTTCTAAAAGGGAAGACGGCATTTTAAAACCTTTCAGTGTGGAACTCATTTATTCGGAACCTGCTACAAGGTTCACAATTTTTGGGAAAAACGAATCTTTTTTACCTGTGCCCAATATCTTGATAAACAGATTGGAATGGGATTTTCACCTGCCAGCAAATTACAGATATCTTCACTTTGGCGGAAACCTCAAGAAGTGTGATAAAAAAGTGCGAACAATGGATAAAACATCAGAGGTTTTGACACCAGAAGAACCCGTTAAAGGGGAAAAGATTCTGGAGATAGCCAAAACTCCAACTTCCTCTAAGCCTAAAGAAAAGATAGGTGATGTTAAAAAAGTTGACCGCGGGGTTTCAGGTTTACTATCTATAAATGTGAATATACCTATTTCAGGAGAGAATTACCTATTCTGCAAAAAGATTATCGAGAAAGGGGAACCTTTACATCTCAGTTTTACTTATGTTGACAAACGACTCATATACTTATTCGTTACTATTGTTATTTTGATAATACTATTTGTCCTTTTTAAAATGAGAAAGACTCTAATTCCCCTGCTTAAAATACTTTTAGGAACTTTGTCTAAATTGTCTCCTCTATTCAAAAACATTTCCAAACCTATTGTATTATCATTTATTCTCTTCGCATTTTTAGCGGTTGCAGTATTATTTAGAATGTATGTCCATCATCCAATATTTTTAACATTATTGATACTCCTCTTCGTTGCTTCATCGATACGACTATTTAAGGGGAAAATTACACGGATTTTTAGATTTATGTTAAGACCATCTATTTGCTTATTGATAAGCATAGTCATTCTTTTACTCGTGTACGCAGGTTTTGTCAAAATCCACTCGGTTCGACTGTTCTTCCCTTTATTCCTGTTGTCCTTCCTCTTTTTTCTTTCTTCGGTAATTAGGTTGGTCATAAGTACGTTAAAACAGAGAAAGAAGAGAGAATAAACCTGTTACTTTCTTCACATTTCGATAGAAACATAATTTACCCTTGACATTTAGATTTTCTATTGTATATTAAGAAAAACTTCGTGCACTTTTTCGCATGAAGAAATATAGTGAATTTAAAATCAAAAAAGGGAGTATGATGGAATCAAAATCTAAAGGATATTATAGATATCCAACTGTTCATAGGGACAAAATTGTCTTTGTTGCAGAGGACGACTTGTGGACGGTAAACGTGGTTGGAGGTACAGCTCGTAGAATCACTTCGAATCTTGGGGAAGTCTCCCATCCAATGTTTTCTCCTGATGGAAAATGGATAGCTTTTCTCGGAAGAGAAGAAGGTGCTATGGAAGTTTATGTAATGCCTTCCTCGGGGGGTCAAGCAAAAAGGTTAACGTGTCTTGGAATGACAACATCCGTAAAGGGTTGGAAAGGTAGCAATGTTATTTTTGCCAGCAATGCAGCTCAGCCTTTCAGACATCTTCTGTGGCTTTATGAAATTGACCTTCAAGGTCATGAACCGAAAATGTTACCATACGGACCAGCGAGAAGTATAAGTTACGGAAAAAAAGGTGTTGTTATAGGTAGAAACACAGGTGATCCTGCAATGTGGAAGAGATATCATGGAGGAACAGCGGGAGAAATCTGGATTGACGCAAAAGGGACGGGAAAGTTCAATAAAATGATTAAACTCAAAGGTAATCTTGCAAACCCAATGTGGATAGGGAACAAAATTTACTTCATCTCCGACCATAAAGGAATTGCCAATATCTTTTCCTGCAAGCTCGATGGTAAAAATCTTAAGCAACATACAAATCACAGAGAATTCTTTGCAAGAAATGCGAGCACCGATGGGAAAAACATTGTTTACCACAATGGTGCTGATATTTTCGTATATGATACATCCGATAACAGAAAAAGGAAGGTTGAGATCGAATACTTCAGTCCAAAAGTGCAAAGAAACCGAAAATTCATTGATGCCGCAAAATATCTTGAAGACTATAGTCCGAATAACGATGCAAGTTCAATAGCTATTGTGAGTCGAGGTAAGTCATTCACGATGGCAAACTGGGAAGGTCCTGTGGTTAAACAGAAAGGAAAACTATCAGTTCGCCATCGATTAACCCGTTGGCTTCATAACAATGAGAGAGTTGTTTTGATTAGCGATGAAGGTGGGGAAGACCATTTAGAAATTCACTGGGTCGATAACTCAAAAACACCTAAGAAAATAAAACAACTGTCTATCGGAAGGCCTGTGGAAATGAAAGCATCTCCCGGAAGAGATGAGATTGTAATAACAAACAACCGTAATGAAATCATATTTGTTAACCTGACAAAAGAAACATCTAAAAAAATTGACAGAAGCAAATTTGGTGTTATCAACGGATTTAATTGGTCGCCCGATGGCAATTGGATCGCATATTCATACTGGAAAACCAAACGTTCTTCAATAGTGAAAGTATATGATACAAAGAAGAAAGAGACTCATGAGGTCAGTGAACCCTTACTTCACGATGTTGAACCCGTGTTTGACCCGCAGGGAAGATATTTGTATTTCCTCTCGCATAGAATTTTCAACCCGGTGTATGATAATTTGCAATTCGATTTGAATTTCCCTAAAGGTATGAAACCGTATGCAATAACACTTCGCAAAAATATTACTTCCCCTTTCGTTCCTAATCCCGCTCCATTCGAGGAGGACAAACTTGATATCCTAAAAAAGACTCCAAAATCGGTAAAACAAATAAAAATAGATTTTAATGGAATAAAAAATAGAACGGTTTCGTTCCCGGTTAAAGAATCTATCTATAAGGGACTTGCTGCATCAAAGCAAAGAGTTTTCTATATGACCTATGAAATCGAAGGGTCAAAAGGAAAATCCTGGCATGAGTCAATACTCCCGGCAAAAGCCACTTTAAGATATTTTGACTTGAGTAAGCTTGAGGAAGGTGTGATTGTTCCAAAAGTATCGAATTATAGAATCTCCGGAGACGGAAATACGCTTGCATGCCGTATAGGTAACGACTTGCGGATGGTTCGAAGTGCTAAAGAGGAAAAGGAAGAATTAGAAAAAGGTTCGGAACGAAATAGAAAGACAGGATGGATTGATTTGAAGCGTGTGAGTATCTCTATAGATCCGGTTTCCGAATGGAGACAAATGTTGAAGGAGGCATGGAGATTGCAGCGTGATTATTTTTGGGTTCCTGATATGTCCGGTATCGATTGGAAAAGAGTGTTAGAAAGATACCTTCCACTTGTAGAGCGTGTTGCATCTCGAAGCGAGTTTTCTGACCTTTTGTGGGAAATGCAGGGAGAACTCGGGACTTCCCATGCCTACGAGCTTGGTGGTGACTACAGGACTTCTCCTTCATACAAACTTGGTTTTCTTGGAGCTGATGTTAAGTACGATACAAAACTAAGGGCATATCGTTTTCTCCATATTCTAAAGGGAGATAGTTGGGATGAGACCAATACTCCACCGTTACAACGTCCCGGCGTAAATATTAAGAAAGGAATGTTGCTGCTTGAAATACAGGGCAATAAGCTGAGTAAAGATATATCTCCAGGGCAGCTTCTGGTGAATTTAGCAGGCAAAGAGGTTCAATTGAAGGTTGCAGAAAACAATGGTAAAAAACGCAGAATCGTTTGCATAAAAACCGTTGGAAATGAGACTCCCGTGAGGTACCGAGATTGGGTTGAGAAAAATCGTCAATATGTGCACGAAAAGACAAAAGGACGAATTGGTTATATACATATTCCTGATATGATGGCAGATGGTTATTCCGAATTTCACAGATATTTTTTGGTCGAACTCGACTACGATGGTTTGATAGTGGATGTCAGATTTAATGGGGGTGGTCATGTATCAGGGCTTTTAATAAGTAAACTTGACAGAAAAAGAATTGGATACGATCTGACAAGATGGATGGGCAGTTCACCTTATCCTTCTGAATCAGTAAATGGTCCAATGATTGCCATCACAAATGAATATGCTGGTTCTGATGGCGATATTTTCAGTCATTCTTTCAAATTGATGGGTCTTGGTAAGTTAGTTGGAAGACGAACCTGGGGGGGGGTAGTTGGAATCTGGCCACGAAATTTACTGGTTGATGGAACGATAACAACGCAGCCAGAATTCTCATTTTGGTTTAAGGATGTTGGCTGGGGTGTAGAAAATTACGGAACCGACCCTGACATTGAGGTGGATATAACACCAAATGAATATGTAAAAGGCGTTGACACTCAACTTAACAGGGCAATAGAAGAAATATTAAAAGACCTTAAAAACAATCCACCGCTCAAATTGAAGTTTGGCAAACGGCCAAAAAAGACATTACCTTAGACCTGCAGCACACAAAGCCCGTTGTCCGTAGCACTGCTACCAAGAAGCCTTAATTTTTGCAGGGGACGAAAAGTGAAAATGCTAATTGACCAGAAGGGAGAAAAAAATGGAAACAGGGACAAGTCCAGTTCAGAGTTTTATCCGTAGAGCTATTCGTTGGGTGATTGTAATCCCGCTGTGGATTTGGATTGCCTTACCTAATTTCCGTTTTGCCTGGGCAGAGATTACCAGTCATGCAACGAATGGTGGTGTAGTGCTTATGCGTCTTTTCTTTTGTATTATCTTAACAGGGGTTGTATTCTTTATTGCAAATATCATTGCCGGAATGATTTTCGTCCTACCGCAGTGGCAGCGACTTGTTCTCCTTCGTCTTGGTAAAAGTGTAGGCGTCAGAGGTCCAGGATTATTTATAATACCACCATTTATCTATTCTGTTGCGCGCATCATAGATGTTCGCATCATAACCTATGAGGTGAAGGCAACAAAGACACTAACAAAGGATAATATTCCCATAGATGTTACTGCGGCTATCGAACTGGAGGTGGAAGATCCTGAAAAGGCTGCAATTGACGTGCAAGACTACTGGAAAACGACAGAGTGGGCATCCATGGAAGCATTGAAGAGTACAATCGGAAGCAATGATCTGAGACCTCTATTAAGTGAAACCGATAAGATTGCCTTGGAATTAAAAACAGAGATTGATTCACAAGCAAAAGACTACGGTGTAAATGTACGAGCAGTAAGAATCACTGATGTTGGTACACCTCCATCGCTGATAGAGGAACTTGCTGTAATTGCACGGGCAGAGCGTGCTGCAAAGGCTAAAAAGATTCAGGCACTTGCCGAGAAAAATGTGGCTGAGTCACTTGCTGAAGCTACAAGAACTCTTTCTACGCAAACAGGAGCAATGGAACTCAGGCAGATTCAGGCTATCCTTGATATTTCGAAAGAAGAGAGTAGTATGGTAATTATATATCCTTTAAAAAGTATGATGGGTCAACAGATTGCCGCTGCTACGGCTGGAACTCATACGATGAACAAAACTCCCGTTACAATTTCCCCCTCGAGTGAAGGAGATCAGGTCCCTACTAAATAAACGACGATATCATTGACGAAACGGAATTTCTTGGTGATTGTAAACTCTGAGAGTGGAACTTTGTATTTCCAGTTGTCCTTTTTGAATTCTTGACAATATCTCGTAATTTTGCTATAGTTATTTTATGGATAAGCTTCTTATAATTTTCCTTTTAATTGCGGGATATTTAGTTGGTTCGATTCCTTTTGCTGCGATAATATCCAGAATGAAAGGTGTTGATATACGAAATGTAGGTTCAAAAAATCCAGGCGCAGCGAATGTTTTTCGTGCGGTTGGCAAACCCTATGGGATAATTGTATGGATTCTTGATATGTGTAAGAGCCTTGTTGTCATGTTTATTTCCGATAGGATTTTCCATGTTCAGCTTTTCATAATTTTCCTTGTTGGGATTGCAGCGGTTGCAGGACATTGTTGGTCGATTTTTATGAGATTTAGAGGAGGTAAGGGTGTAGCAACAAGCGGGGGCGTCTTTTTATATCTTTTACCGTGGGCTTTCCCTATTGTATTAATTGCATATTTCCTAATTCAAAAAAAGGCGCGTTCAATTCCGGTTGTTGTATCAGGATTTTTTATTTCGCTTTCGTTAATTTTCCTGATTTACCGTTACGAATGGAAATGGCTGGCTCCAGGAATGGCAATTTTTCTTGTTTTAGCGGGTATTGCAAATATGGAAGCTATTAAGGAAATGCGAAGATTAGCAATGAGAGAAAAGGCAAAGTAGCCTCAGGCTTGTCTGCGAAAACAAAAGCAGAATAATCGATGTAAACGCTAAAACGATTTAAACGAAATGAATCTGCGTAATCATATATAGAATAAGGAGCTGTAATGAAAGTCTGGGCAAGGAAAGCATTTAGAATTGGGGTAGGTTCGCTATTTCCCATTATCTACTATTTTTCACCAACAAGGCTTTTTCCTTTGTGTTTTCTTCTATATTTTTCAGGGATAATAACTGTTCTGGAAATTTTAAGAAGGATTGCACCCGGTTCATACAAAGTTATGAAAGAACATTCGAAAGGAATTCTTAAAGAAGAACCTGGTTTTCTTCTTGGAACAACAAATTTTCTAATAGCTAATCTGTTTTGCATAATATTTTTTCCCAAGAGCATTGCAATCATTTCCCTATTATTCCTAACATTCGGTGATGCTGTGGCAGCACTTGTAGGAAAGAAATATGGGCGGATTAGATTCTTCCATGGGAAATCTATTGCCGGGAGTGCTTCGTTTTTTATAATCTGTTTCATCATCGGTCTAATTGCAATGCTTATTCCCTGTATCCACATTGGTTTCTTTGTAATGCTCATAGGTGCATTGACTGCAACAGTAGTTGAGTTTCTGCCTATTCCGCTTGATGATAATCTAACAGTTGCTCCTATTGCCTGCATTGTAATGCAAGTTCTATCAAGGTTTATTTAGGAATTTTCATAAAGATAGTAAGATGATAATGAAAAGGTTTTTACCCATTATAATCGTTTGTGCGGTGTTTTCTACAGCACTACAAGCACTTGCATATCCAAAGAGAAACCAGGCAATTGCATTCAAGAAAGGTATTTACTTAAATGCTTTCAGGGCTGGAGACAAGAAATACATGAAAAGAATATTAACTAAGTTCGATGGATTGATAAATACGCTTGTTATTGATGTTAAGGATTCTCATGGGAAATTGAGCTATAATTCAAAATTGAAAATCGTGAGAAAGATTGGTTCTCAGGGAAATCTTGTCAAAAACCTGGAACATTATATTGCAGGTCTGAAGTCGGATGGGTACTATTTGATAGCAAGAATAGCAGTTTTCAGAGACCCTGTGTTTGCGCGTTACAAAGCAAGAAAATACGGCGTTAAAATCAAAGGGACAAAAAAACTATTCAGAGACGAGAATGGTTTCGTCTGGGTTGACCCTTTCAGCAAGGATGCATGGAACTACAACACTCAAATTGCAGAAGAGGTTGCAGAAGCGGGTTTCGATGAAATCCAATTCGACTATGTTAGATTCCCTTCATCTGACGGTAGTTCTTCTCCTTATTTTCCCTTTCAGAAAAACAGACCTAAAGAAGAAGCAATACATTCTTTTTTGTTATTTGCACATAATGTGCTGGAGAAACAGGGAATAAACATATCCATTGCAACTTTCGGATACACCGCCTGGCACAATAGACTGCCAAGGGAAGGTCAACATCTTTACCGAATTGGCAGCGAAGTTGATGTAATAAGCCCTATGTTATATCCTTCTCATTTTGCGGATGATTTCCTAAGTAACAACGTTAAAGAGGAAAGAACCTATAATATAGTATTTCAGAACCTTCAAAGGGCAAAAGTTTTTTTAAGACATTCAAATTGTAAGCTTCTTCCTTATATTCAGGGCTTCAATTGGAAAATATCCAAGCTTGGCAAAAACTACATAGGTGTTCAGATGAAAGCGTGTGAAGATGCCGGTGTTTCAGGATGGATTGTATGGAATGCAAAAGGAGAGTATGATGATACGTACGAAGCCTTGATTAATCACAGTATAAGAATAATAGCCCCAGATACCAATCTTAAAATCAATGAAATTGTTAGTTTAAGAGAAAAAAATGAGAAAAAACATAAAAAACCTGACCTTAGAGGAATTAAAGCGATTTTACATATCTAAAGAGATAGAACCTTACCGTTCCGATCAGATTTTCCACTGGATATGGGTCAAGGATAAGTCGGACTTTAAAGAGATAACCTCCCTGTCAAAAACAGCAAGGTTGAAATTCGATACTTTCTGTGAGATACCTATTCTTAAAACCATCAAAAAATTGACCTCAAAAGATAGAACAGTTAAGTTTCTATTTGGACTTCACGATAGAAAACGAATCGAAAGCGTCTACATACCTACCAAAAAGAGAAAAACAGTATGTATTTCGACTCAGGTTGGATGTGCGCTTAACTGCTCTTTCTGTATGACAGGCAAGACGGGATTTAAGCGGAATCTTGCTGCATGGGAAATTGTCGACCAGGTCAGAAGGATACAGTCAGAGATGGGGAAGAGGTTAACAAATGTGGTTCTTATGGGAATGGGTGAACCATTACTCAACTATAATAATGTAATGAAGGGTGTAAAAATCCTCAACAGCGATATGGGAATGAACATAGGAGCAAGGAAGATTACTATATCAACCGCTGGAATTGTTCCTGGAATAAGAGCTCTTGGCAAGGAGCCATTACAGGTGAAACTCGCTGTTTCATTGAATGCAGCAACGGATAAGAAAAGAGACAGATTGATGCCTATCAACAGGAGGTATAACCTTAATACATTATTTAAGGCTCTTGAATTCTATTACGAGAAAAAGAAAAAAAGAATAACATTCGAATATGTGCTCATAAAAGGTGTAAATGATTCTATTACTGATGCAAAGGCATTAGCTGCAATAACTCAGCATATTCCCTGCAAGATAAATATTATTCCATTGAATTCGATAGGCAGCAGTTCATACAGGAGTCCCGATATGGAAAAGGTGAAGAAATTCATAGAATTTCTGTATCCCATCGCACAGGCGGTAACTCTAAGACAGAGTAGGGGAAATGATATTCATGGGGCCTGCGGTCAACTACGCTCAAAAAGATGACAGTTTAAGAGTAATCGCCGGAATGCAGAAATTGTAGTAACAGAACCAGTTACAAAAGAGAAAACTATGAAAAAATGTATAAAGGAGTTTATCAATGGCAAAAGATATTGGTAGCAGTATTTTTTCTAAACTCATAGCTGTCTGTTGTTTTGTACTTTCTCTAAATGTGTTTCTATTCTCTTCATCGAATACAGCAAGAATGGGAGCACAAATAGGAGTTGGAACCGTGGGTGCTGCCGCGGGTTTTATGGTAGGAACTGCGAATGCTTGTTGCTTGGGTTGCGTTTCGTCAGTCGGTAATCCTCATCTTAAGGACCTAAAGTTTATTTCAGGAACAATGACAACTGGTGGGCTTTTCGGTACCGTTATTGGTGGAACTGCAGGTGTTTATCTAATGGGAAATTTAATGCTGGACAGTGATAAGAGCATAGAGAATCCCTGGCAGACATTTGGCGGAACAATTGCAGTTGGTTTTGCATCCTGTGCTGCTGGATACATACTTGATTTTACTATGCACAAAATAAGAGGAGAAGATAGCGTTAGACCAGGCAGTTTCTATCTTGTAGGTCTAATGCTATCACCAATTGCCGAAACCTTTGCATACCATCAGTTTGCAGATGAGAAACAAAAAACTCCACCGATAATTTTTCAAATTGCAGTAAGTTTTTGAAAACACAGCGCGACAGATATTCAGTCTTCGAAACGGGCGCTGACCCTAATTTTAGACTTTTTGTCTCGAAAAAAGGTATTAATTTCCCAATTTCCATTTTCGTAATTTCGGCTTTTTGGTTGTATTAATTCTGCAATTTCTCAATTTCTTGGTTTCGGATTTTTCCCCTTGACTTTATCTCTATTTTTTACTATTATTTCCTTGGTGAGATGGAAGATTATAAAGTCAAAATAAATATTGGGCAGGTTATTTGTCCATCGGATGATATAAAAAGGTGATAATGGTAAGAAGGAAGAATTTGTTTTTTGATACTGCGGAAGGTATGCTAAAACTATATCATATATACCATATTATTATAGTTATATGCAAACTTGTTCATATATACAGAGATGAACTATATTAAACAGGAGGTGAAGATATGAAGTTTACCCTAACAGATTATATTAACTCGGCTTTGGCATGTGCTGAATATGACAAATTAGAAGATGGCTCATTTGTGGGACGAGTCCCAAAATGTAAAGGAGTAATTTCCTTTGCGAAATCCTTACGGGAATGTGAGGATGAATTAAGGTCAACATTAGAGGACTGGATTCTTGTAGGGATTAAATTAGGACATCATCTCCCAGTAATTAATGAAATAAACCTCAACAGGAAACCGTCTCGTGAGTCAATGGTTACCATGTAAACGAAGGGATTTCATTCGTAAGTTACATACGCTTGGATTTAATGGTCCTTTTATTGGTAGAAGACATCATTTTATGGTATACAAAGAGCACCGTCTTGCTATTCCATCAAACCGTGAATACTCTATACCACAACTAAAGATGATGATTCAAGAAGTCGGATCTATTCTTGACCGTAAAATTGCAACTGATGAATGGAATAATATTAAATAAAATTTTATAATCACATTCTGATACATATTAAAGTTTCTTTGACCAATCAAGAGGTTTTAATTTCTAATTTTCCAATTTCTCAATTTCATGATTTCGGATTTTTTTATAGTCGACCTGTTCCTATTCCCAGAGAGAATTAAACTTTATCCTTGAATTTTCGACATTTCTGTGTTAATATATGGATGCTAATGAAAAACAAAGAGGAACCTTCGGTTGTCGCAATAGTTCCAAGAAAAAAAGACTGGAAAATTCTGCAGAAGGAACATTGACAAAATTAGAGTGAATAAAGATTATTACTATCAGGAGGTGCAAAATGAAGAAAAGTGTTTTAATTCTAACTTTATTTCTTCTTCTATTTTCTGGCTGCAAAAAGGATGGGTTGGAAAATCCTCCTTCAGAACCCGGGAATTTTACACTGAAAGTTGATAACGACACCTGGTTGTACTGTGACATATATCTGCAATCGCAGTATGTCGGGACTGTTGATGCATATATGACAGCAACTATGGGGAGTTTCCAGCGGAGCGAGAGCACATATGTTAAGGCGATGTTCGGAGACAGCATCATAGATTCTATAATGGTAAATACGATGGACACAGATACATTCGGGTTTAACATTTTATCGCCGACATTCCAGCTAACTGTAAACAACCAACAAATTTCATACGGCAGCTATAAGTGGTACATCGATTATGATATTCTTGTGAATGGAGCTTCCGTTGGCAAGTGGAACGATTATTTAGGTGAATTCAAGCAAAGCGAAAATACAGGATTGTGGGCTAAGGCAGGACGCTTTCCCGATGTTCAGTCAGTGGTAGATACAAGGGGTTACAGCAATTATACCTGGAACATACAGGTTCCGATGTTTACACTTTATATTGACTGTGATTTTGCTGGAGCAGGTAGCCTTCTTGTAGACAATAAATGGAATATAGGTAATTATGATTCTTTTAAGATAACAAATATGGGTGCTTTACCTCAATCTGACAGCACACATCTCGTTGCATATCCATTTGATTCACTGTATTCACCTATCGCAGTTATTGTCAATACAGATGGAATATCTTCCTACACATGGCATCTGGTGCAGTAAGAAGAAACTTCAGAAAAGGAGAGAGATGGAAAAACAAAGATTAACCGTTTGCTTTGCGGATTTGACCAATTTTAGACTGCTTGTTGAAACTGCTGGTATTGAAAGAACATACGAATACTTGCAGGAGGCATTTAAGATTGCCGGTGATAAAATCATACAATATGGTGGAACAATACGTAAATACATAGGAGATACAATCCTTTTCACATTTGATGAGCCAGGTAATACTGTTAAATCTGCAAATGAAATTGCCGGTTATATCAAGGAAGTCGGGGAGATATCGCTGCGCTTCAACATAGGAATTGCAGCTGGTGAAGTTCTGCTCGTAAAACTCGGACATCCTTCATTTCTTGTTGAAGATATTCTTGGAAGAACAGTGAACGAAGCTGAAATGAATGTTAAGAAGGCGCGTAAGAGTGAATCAGGCGTTGCCTATTGCAAAGAAACCGAACAATTACTTGAAAAATAGGGGAGAGGAGAAAACACATGAAACCTAAAAGACTCATAACGCTAATTTTAGGTATATTGCTTGTTCTATTGGGCATAGTGGGCATCATAAAAGCACCAAATCCGGGGTCAGTTATTCCTATCCTTGTAGGAATTGGTCTCGCGTTTCTCAGTTGGAGGCAAAGTCGAATAGGGTTGATTGTTTTTGGTCATACCTGCATAGTCCTTGGATGTTTCCTTATAACCTGGGGTATATATCTAGTTCCCTATTCAAAACCCATAATGTCACATATTTTCGGTCGTCCTCTCTTCTGGGGGTTTTTCTCGCTTTTTGGAGGAATCTGCGCCAATTATCACGGTTTCTGCAAGTGTATTAGAGTAAAGTCAAACTGATTGAGACTAAGTATCTTCTATACATACAGTTAGTGGGCTAATACGGGCGTAAATGGTGAAGAAGTGGTGGCGTTACCGCAGAAATAAAGGAGGATGAAATGAGCAATATTGACAAAATTGGAGATGTCCTCGGGAAATTATATGATAGATATATAATGCGGGACCTTGCACACGCTTTTGCGGGTGCTTTCATTTTGGTCGTAGTTGCATATTCTTTTGATCAACACCTAGTTTTCTTCTGTTTTATTTCTAAAAAACTCCTGAATTTCATTATTTTTCTATTCTTTTCATATTTCATAGGGTTAGTTTTGGTGGAAATTCCGGCATCCATTTACAAAAAAAAATGGTCTAGAATTATGAAAAGTGACCACAATACAGACTTTCCAAAAATAATGAAGGCAATTGAAGATAAATATGGATTCGACCCTTTAAGACTAATCGAAAGATTTGAATACCTAAGGCGTATTGGATCTTCTGTTTGCGCAACTGCTTCCATTAGTTTAATTATTATTATATCGAAATGGATATTTTGTTGTTATGGAAACAAAGATATTTCTGTGGTAGTAGGAATCATTTTTGTAATCATCTCAAGTCTTCGTCTATTTCAGAGAATGCATTCTCGAATAGAAGATGCCAAGTCCTATTATATTAATCAATTAGAGAAAAATAAGGAACCCTCCCGTAACAATTAGGGGAAGGAGAAACCATTGTTAGTGCAAATGCACAGTTTATTAAAGTGTAATCGAGTAGTTGACATAATATATCTTATCGGACGTTGTATATATTTCAATTTATTTCCAATTAAGATCTGGCAAAACTTCTTAGCATAACGGTTCATTAAGTTTTCGCACTCAAATACCATGGGCACCGTCCCCAAATGTTCGATTACTTCAACAATATTAGTTTCTTTGTGCTAGCAAACCCGTTTGTTATTAATTGGTAGAAGTATTGGCCACTTGAAACCTTATTTCCGTTTTCATCTTTGCCATCCCAGATAACCACATATCTTCCAGATGATTTTTTGTTATCAACAAGCGTCCTGACAACTTCACCCAGTGGATTATATATCCTTAACTGCACCTGTGATGCATTTGAAATGGAGTACTCAATGCTTGTTTGATTAATCGAGGGATTAGGTATATTCTGCGATAGTAAACTAATAGATGGAACCGTCGTTTTGGTTTCTTCGAGACCTACATAACTTATATAGGTCAAATCCACATCATCAAACCATATTGACGCAGTATCTCCAGATGCAAACAAGCCAATATGTCCCTGAGATAATGCATCACTTGCATCGGTGATGTCACCCGTCCACTTTGGAGTTCCATCCCACCAAACTGACACAGTAAGGGTAGGTGCAGTCCCAGTTATCTGAAGCTTCATAGTATGATAATACTCTCCTACTCCTTCGTTTTCATAAAAGAGCACCTGTTGACCTGCACCATCATCATATGCAATCATAACAACACTATCTTGAGCAACCTGCCAGGCAATAAAACGTCCATTGTCTGATACCCTTATTATACCGTATGTAAAAGCACCACCAGTGGTTTTCCTCGTTGAAATAAATTCGCATGTAAAGTCAGTAACCGCTCCTACCGGTGAATAAAGTACACCCCCTCCAAAATTGGCAGACTCGAAAGTACAGTGGAGTTCACCACTTTCCACATTCCAATCAAAGTGTTCACCCATAGCCATAGGTTCCAGCCAACCATAATAATTCCCGTCATCAAAATTATCGGTGAAACTGGCTGACCTTAAGCCTGCTGAAATAAAAAGAAAGATTATGAGGAATAAGCCGAACTTCTTCATTCTGCCTCCTTCTTGATTTAAGGTTTAATTTTTTATCTAACCAATAACAATTTTTTTGTTGATGTGTATTTGTCTGTGTTGAGCTTCAGAAAATAGACACCACCAGAAACTTCCTCTCCCCTATCATCCCTTCCATTCCAAGATACATCAGTGCCAAGTGCCAATTGCCAAGTCCCCAGTGACAATTTTTTCACCAACCTTCCATCCAAATCATAAACACAAAGGTAAGTTGGAAACTGGGAAACTGGGAAATTTCTGTTTTCCATTTTCGTAATTTCGGGGATTTGCAATCTTATTTCTACTTTATTTGTGAATGGGTTGGGATGAACTATTAATTTAATATCCGCAATTTTAAATTTCGTATTTTCTGTCTCTTCAACACTTACAGGATTAGTAAGCCATGGGTCATAATTCACGTACAAACTCACCGAGTCACCTGTTCCAGGACCAAAACCACCAGGACCGCTTGGATTTCCCCACCAGTTATTTGTGGCATCTATAGTGAGTGTTGAATCCGTATTTATAACACCATAGCCGGTATTGCCTGTAATATTATTGTAATGTATTATCGGGTTCGCTAAATCCCTTGAAAAGATACCATCCCCATTGTTATTGCTAATGATACAACTGTCAATAGTGGGGGAACAACTTGAAATCGCACAGTGAATCCCGGCACCCTCGTTTGCTGTGTTATTCGATATTGTATTATTTATAATGGTTGGTGCACAAACAACTCCTATATTTGTGCCACAGAAGATACCTCCTCCTTCAATAGCCGTATTCATAGTAATTGTATTGTATGAGATTAACGGTGAAGATTCGATAACGAGAATACCACCGCCAATCGAAATGTTATTGATATTACCTGTAATGATGTTATTTGTAATAATGGCATTACCCAAATAAGAGCAATAAATGCCTGCACCAGCAGTAGATGTATTATTACTAATAATATTGTCGGTGATAAATGGTATAGATTGGTCACAGTGGATAGCCCCACCTATAGCAGCATTATTCTCTGTGATAGTATTATTCATAATAGAAGGTGAACTATTAGAGGAGCAGTTTATACCACCGGCATAAGTCGCATCCCCATGTGTAATCGTAAATCCCTTAATTATTGTTGTAGAATCAAGTCCTACATCCATTATGATAACTTCTGCAATGTCACTACCATCAATTATTGTTGTATCACGACCATATTCGCTTATGAGGTCAATCCCCTGCGTGTTAGGCCAAATTATATTCTCAAAATATGTCCCGGCTGCAACAAGAACTGTATCATTTTCAGAACAGGAATCCAACCCTGTCTGAATAGTGTTGAGTGTTGAATCAGGATGTACATACCAGGTATTGCCATAACTTGTATTAAAAAGGGTCAAGACTAATATCATTCCGATGAACAAAATGTAATTTTTCATCTAAGCCTACCTTTTTTGTAATTTGGTTAGAAAATAGCAAGAAGTACAATGTTGCGTAATCATTATAGAATGTTTTCAATAGTTGTCAAGGAAAAAATACGATTCAGCAATGGAATACTATCACATATACGGAGCGACCCCGGTTACACTGAGAATAACTTTACCTTTTGTTTATGGGTAACAATGATAGGAGTGTTCTAAACTGCTGAAAATCGTGGAACAAACAAAAAGGGCAGACACATAGTCTGCCCCTATATTTATTCGCAGGCTAAAGCCTGCGGCTACCTTGTAAAGAATTAAAATTTGAACTTTTGAGAAAGTCCATGTATTCCAACTGGAGCCTTCCACCAGTTTCCCTGGAGTGCCTGGATTAAGCCAATTATGGACATTACTGCCATAAAAAGCAGCCCCAATACCCCTATTATCCATCCAATAAAAGGTATGATAAATAAGATGTAAAGAACGATTTCAATAATGAAGTATACGATTCCCTGTTTTGCATGGTGCATACAGAAAGCATTATCCTTCTTTGCAAGTAATGGAACGAGGAAAAGAATGCCAAAGTATGATAACCAGGCAAGCTGTTTCCCTTCTTCTACCACCTTATCTCCCGTTGCAGGTTTCTTAGGTTCAGGTTTTACTTCTACTTTTTTTGCTTCTTCCTTCTTCTCTTCAGCCATATTTACACCTCCTTATTCTTAAGTTTATAATCTAATAACATTTTTTTTCTAATGTGTCAAGACTTATTTTCGAACGAGGTTTTTCCCGTGAATAAGATAGCTTTCTTTAGAGTTACATATTATTAATAATATGAGAAAGTTTGACTTTTATTTTTTCTTTATTTATCCCCAAAAGTTTATTATCTATTGCTCCATTGACCTCTTTGCTCTTGAAGTACATTTTTATTTTTTGTTTGTTAATTTCTACCTTGATGGGAAGTCTATCTTTCCGGTTTAACCACACCTTAAGTTCTTCCGGCCTGGATTTAACAAGTTCCGTGTTAAAATTTTCTTCTCCAATTATGACTTCTCTCTTCCCGACTTTGTGAAGTTTTAGCTCTCCTTGAGCAAGGCTAACTTCTATGGTATCAACTCCATCGAAATCTATGTTCATAAGATAGAATGGAAGTGTTGTAATATCCTGAAGCGGGTATTTTCTAAATATTGTGTCTATCTCTTGTTTGTTCTCAACATTTTGTGAAAATATGGCCATTTTTCTATCAGGAAAGAAAAGCTCTCGACCATAGGATGTTTTGCCAGTTCTATCGATTTTGGTTTCAATAAGTAAAGGTAAGAAATTGTCGGTTGCATAAATGCTAGCATTAAGGTTATAAATATTTCCAATAAAGTGTGTATTATATGTTATAAAATAGATATTTGTGACTAGCGTTCTTACTGCTTTGATGCTATCTGGAATTACTTCGACCAGTGAATCGGCTTGTAATTCTATTGCTGAGTCTCCAGAGATTTTCTCCTCTGTGCTGTCAATCACAGTTTCACTATTGGTGGAATCCACCAGAACTGCCTTAAGTGTTGAATCGCTCATTAAACAGTCGGTTGAAACGTACAGTGTCTCATATTTTGCAAAAGAGGCAATTTTACCGTAGAACTGTATCCTTGCATCGCCCTTGAGAATACCCCCGAAAGTAATCTTGTAATTCAGCGTCTCCCCCACCTTCATTTGCCCATTTATGTTTAGGGCGGAGGACAGCATAATGACCAATAATACAAAAGGTAGCACAACCCAATTTCCTGACTTCATAACTCTCTTCATTTTAGTTAAGTTTTAATACCTCTTAAAAGTAAGGATGTCAAGTTTTTTCGGCAGTAAACTCATTATATTTATTTCTTAAATATTCAAAAACTGCTAATGCGGTGTTCTTCCCAAAACCTTGCACCTCTTCGATTTCTTTAACAGACGCTTCTTTAAGCTTTTTAAGTGAGCCAAAATGCCTTAGAAGTCGTTTCTTCTTTATTTTTCCTATTCCTTCCAGGTTATCAAGAACCGATTCTCTTAATGATTTTTTGTGCAATTTTCTGTAGTAATTTATGGCAAAGCGATGTGATTCGTCCCTGATCCTTTTGAGCAGTTTCAAGGCGGGTGAGTCGACAGACAGAGAAACGATTTTATTTCTTCCAAGATAAATGTTTTCAAATCTTTTTGCAAGTCCTATAACGGGAATATGTATATTCTTCACCTTGAGCAAGGAGATTGCAGCATTCAACTGGGCAAGACCTCCGTCCACGATTAGTAAATCAGGTTTTTTATCCTTTTTCTTAATAATTCTATTCAATCTTCTATTTATAATCTCTTTCATCATTGCAACATCATTAATTTCTTTTACTGATCTTATCCTGTACTGTAGATAGCCGCTTTTCACAGGCAATGCGTTAACGAAAAGCACAGAACTCCCAACAGCGAATTTGCCCATTATATTCGATATGTCAAACGCCTCCATTCTTACGGGTAGAGTTTTCAGTTTTAGCACCCTACCAAGTTCTTTAACTTCTTGTGAGATTTGTTTTCTCTTCCTTACGCTCAGTAACTCCGCAATAAAAACCTGTGCATTCTTGTTTGCCATTTTAAGGATCGAAAGTTTTTCTTTCTTAACATTTTTCTTAAGAGTCACTAAGTACTGAGCCTTTTTTGAAAGCCAACTTTCAAGTAATTTTTTGCTTGATGGCATTTGAGCTAATATAATCTGCTTCGGAATATAGGTTTTTTCTCGGTAATAATTGGACAAAAATGTCTCGATAGCACTGTTATTATCTGACAGACCATTCATAAAATAATGGTATTGATAGACCAATTTTGCATCTCTGACTTCCTCTACTACTATGCAGAAATCATTTTTTTCTCTGGCAAGACCTATAACATCCATGTTCTCCTTTTTCGACAAAACAACCTTTTGTCTATTTTTGATCTTCTCCAAAGCCAATAGTCTATCTCTGATTTCACTTGCTTTCTCGAATTCCAGATTATTACTATGGTTTTTCATCGACTTTTCGAGCTGTCTCTCGACCTCGTTCTGTTTTCCTTCGAGAAATTTTATGAAATTATTGACAATTATTCTATACTCTTCGGATGATATCTTTGAAATGCAGGGTGCCGAGCAAAGACCAATGTGATAATCAAGACAGTCTTTTCCCGGGAGTTTCTTTCCGCAATTTCTTAGAGGGAAAAGTTTTCTCCCAGTTTTTATTGTTTTTTTTACAGCCCTAACGTCTGTATATGGACCAAGGTAAAGCGCACCGTTCCCCTTAATAGTTCTTGTTGGGAAGATTCTGGGAAATTTTTCACTAATTGTAACTTTTATATATGGAAATGTCTTATCATCCATGAGTTTTACATTGTATGCAGGTTTATGCTGTTTTATCAAAGTTTGCTCAAGAACTAAAGCGTCGATTTCCGACTGTGTAACAATGAACTCTATTTTATGTACTTTCGACATCATTCTTGCTGTTCGTTCATTAAACGAATAATCTTTGGTGAAATAGGAAGAAACTCTCTTTCTCAAATTTGATGCTTTTCCGATATAGATAATTTTTCTTACAGCATTTAACATCAAGTATACACCGGGATTATCGGGAATTTTTGCGGTTAGGTCTCTCTTCTTCAAAGTTTATTTACTCAGAATGTCTTATTCAATCTTAGGCATATAGGGCATTATGAACAGGATGTTTTCATTTTCGAATACACTGTACCTACCCATATCTGTCACAACATCAAGTATTTCGTCAGGCAAGTGTGAGTGCAAATCAGAAACCCCGGAGTTTAAAAGACCAAACAGGTTGAAGAATTTATACTTAGGATATATCTCCATTCCGACCTTTGAGTCTTTGGATATCCCCGCTTTTAATTTCGCAATTCTGATTGCCTCGCTCAAACCACCTATCTCATCGATGAGACCGATACCTTTTGCTTGATTTCCTGTCCATATTCTTCCTCTGCCAACTGAATCCACTTTTGCAACTGGAATGTCTCTTCCTTCGGCAACCTTCTCTATAAAGTCAAGATAGAATTCTCTAATGTCAAGTTGGAGTTTCTCTCGTTCATCATCGGTGAAGGATTTTGTGGCTGAGAACATAGCAGCGCGCTTTCCCCTTTTGTTTGTTTCGAATCTTAAGCCAATTTTCTTATAGAAATTTTCAAAACTGAATTTTCCGCTTAAAACACCGATTGAACCAGTAATTGTCCCTTCATCGGCAAGAATAATATCTGCTGCACAAGCAATGTAGTAACCACCAGACCCAGCAACATCCGACATTGAAACTATGAAGGGTTTCCTACTTTTACCTTCCGTGGTTCTCTTAACCTCTCTCCATATTACATCCGATGCAAGTCCCGAACCCCCTCCGCTGTCTATCCTTAACACTATGGCTTTAATACTCTTATCCTTTCTTGCAGACCTTATTGCACTGATTATTGTTTTTGAACCCATAAGGCTTCCGGCAAGAAAATTGCTGCCACTTTTTCCCGAGACTATATTGCCTGTGGCATATATGATTGCAATTTTGTCTGCTGGTTCTGTTTGCCAATCATATACATACGATTTGCTCGAAATGTATTTTTTGAGAGAAACAAGTTTTGTTCGCCCCTTTCTCAACCTCTCCCCTACTTCGTCTTCATACAGCAACCTGTCTATGAGATTACGCTCTTTGGCTTGCTTTGCGGAAAAGGGACCCTGGTCTATTAAGTGTTTCAGGTGCTGAACATTCATCCCTCTTGTTTGTGCAATAGTCCCGGTTAATTGGTCAAAAAGGTCATCAAGTATTGCGTTTGTAACTTCCTTATGAGCGAGAGTCATACTATCCTGTGTAAAAATATCTGAAGCTGACTTGTATTTTCCAATGTGTTCAAGTTCGGCTTCAATCCCGACTTTATCCAGGGTCCCTTTGAAAAATGGAACCTGGGAAAATAAACCCGTAAGGAACAGCTCACCTGAAGGATTCATAAAGAGTGAATCTGCAACCGTTGCAAGGTAGTAGCCCGTGTTTCCAAGAGTTTGAGCGTAACAGTAAATTGTTTTCCCCTTTTTCTTGCATTCAGATAAAGCTTTCCTTATTTCCTGCAACTTCGCAAAACCACATTCAGGTCCTTCCATTACTAAATAAATACCTTTTATTTCAGCATCATCGGCAATTCTTTCAATATTATCAAGTATTTGTTTTAAGGTTGTCTCCCTCTTGGATAAGATACCTGATGGTCTTCTCTCTTCGATGATGTTACCCGAAAGAGTGAAACTGACCCAATATTGCTTTTTGCTCTTGAGAACTGTTCGATACCTGTCAATGCTAAAGTGCGTTGCTGTTTTCCCGGCAGCAAAATTACCTTTATCATCGAAATTGCCGTAACCCATAATCCCGAAATTTCTCAGATTTAATCCCAAACCAACTCCAAAATTATCTTCCGAATAGTGTCCACTGATAGTTATACCATTAATAAGTTCCAGGTTAGCACCAAGTGTAAGGTTTAGATCCTCCCCATAATCTATTGTTTCTGTTTTATAGTATGAACCATCGAAAGAAACTGTAAATCTGTTTCCAAATGGTCTGACTGCAAAACCCAGGTTATATCGAGGGAACAACTCATCCGGATAGTTAATATCATTTGCAGTAACACCAACGGAAAGAAAGTTCAAAGGTCTGTAAAGAAAACCCAGGTCCCATTCAGAACCTCTCTTGCTTTTTGTGAACCAGCGATAGCCCGAGCCCAGGTAAAGATTTCTGCCAATTTTAGTACCCGTTGAGACGGTAAAGGCATTATAATCGTTTTCTCCAGAAAGCAGGCTTGAAAATCCAATTCTACCTGTTCTGAAGTATAGTTGAGTCTCATTTACTGCACCATTTGTGTCAAAAGGAGAAATGAGACAACCTTCAAAGGTTCTGCTAAAACCCAATCCTGCGGGGTTTACGATTATTGATAATGCATTGTCCGTTGTTGCAACGGATTCAAAAGAATGGAGAAATGGAACAGAAAAAAACAGAAAACCGAAAATCATTAAAAATTTTTTCATCACTACTCCTTTTTTTCAAGTTTTCCTAAATCTACCATACTATTTTTGCGGTTACTTTCTGAAAAATGCTATCCTGAGTCCTTAACGTTATTAATGCGTTTCCCGAATTTACGGAATTTACTTTGGAAATGTAATTCTGAATTCATTTCAGAATCTGAAACCATAGATGCTGAACCAAGTTCAGCATGACATAACCCGCTTTGTTTACGTAATGAAATAGAAAAATGTTTTTCCATAATCTTATTCCTATGGGTTTGCCCACTTGAAATGATAAAAGACCATTTGTTTTACCATCTCAAAAGGGCTGCGATGCCGCCCACACTGTCAAGTTCCTTGCTTGTCTTAATGAATTTGACTTCACCATTCTGATTCCACAGATTTTCTATGATTTCATCGATTATGTCGGGAACCTTAACCACCTTTTTACCGCAAAAATCGCACTTTGCAATTTGTTTTAGATACGGCGTCTCACAATTAGAACAGATGAAACCTGGAACAACCAAATTGGTTTTAACCAGTAACGTGTGAATTCTTGTCTGTCTTAGCATTTTAACTATATCCGAAAATCCGCTTGAAACCAAATGCTTCTTCCCTTTTCTATCAAGAAATAGCTTGAGATATTTCATTGATTGTTTGGTTTCGAAGTTGTTAATGATTTTTTGAGCCGATGAATGTATTTCGCTTACCGGATCATCCAGACTTCCCTGAACCTGTGCGACTATGATTTTCTGTAAAGAACTGTGCAACATATGTTTGAATGAATGAAGCGCCTCCAATGAACCACCTATTATTAGATGGTCAAACTTTTCTACCTTATAAAGTTCATGTATAATATCACTTATATTCTTTAAGTGCTTTGCAGAACGGTTCTTAATGTGTCTTTGAAATCTGGATTGAGACCACCCGCCCTGCTTGTGCTTCCCGGGCACTGCTTCGTCCAAAATCTCATTTCTTTCATTCATTACCCCTGTATATATGCTAAATAATCTTGCTCTCTTGCTGTCTACGTAAACAATAAAGTATTTTTCGTTTTCCTCAAGAAATCTAACGAGGGGTCTTGTATATGGGTCTCTATCAATGATAAATCTGCTCCTCACTCTTCTCGGCAGAGTATGCACCTGCCACAATCCCAATCCTGTTGATGCAAATACTGCAATGGACTTTGATTTGTGCACATACTCATATTCTATGAAATCGTTGATTTTCTGACAATCCTTGGCTATGAGTTTTCTCTGGTTATCGTCGAATTTGGAAAGATGGGATGTTCCCTGCTTTATAAGGCTTTTGGCAAGAGTTTTATACTGCTTCTGAGAGCTAAGTGCTGGACTGATTCCTAAGTATAGGCTAAGAATGGGATACTTTTCAGAAGAGGTCTTCATCAATTTCTGAATTTGTTTTACCGTTATCATTAAATTACCCTCCTAAAGTGCTTTACATAGTTTTTATTGATTGATAAATCCTTACCATACATTCTTATTATAGTAAACTTTTTCCAAAAGTCAACAGGTTTTTGAAAATTTATTTTAAAAAGTAATTGAATTTTCTCCTTATTTATGTTACTGTAATTTAAAATAAAGGAGGATCTATGTATCAAAGAGACGAACAGAAAGTGGGGAACTACAGAACAAAATTGTCTTCAATTCAAAGTGACATAACGAACCTTAAAAGGAAATATCTTTTCGATGATGTTTTCGGGAATATTCGCGACATTGAAAGGAAACTCGTTGGAATTGAGAATGGAATAAGAACCATACGGCAAAAAGGTTTTGTTTACGGAAATGAATGGGATAAAATGGTATCCGACTACAAAGGAGAATTCCCGCGAATCAAGTCAAGCATTCAAACGGAATCAAATAATATAGCAAATGTTCACTCATTTACTTTGAACCAGATGCTCTCTGAAATAAACTCAATTAGTTCGGATTTTGAAAGGAATCCTACAAATTACTATTCACATGTCGATTCGATGGAATCAAGAATTTCTCCCATCAAATCACTAATAGAAGATGCAGGTAACAAGTTGAAAACAATGATAGAGCCTATGGAAGAGAAATTGGATGTATTGGATAAAAGGATAAAGAGAATCGATAATGGTTTCGAGCACATTGAAAAAGCTTCTTTTAAGCTGTTGAAAGGTGAAAGCCTTGTAGATGCCTGGGATGCCCAGTATCTAAAAGAACGGAAAAAAGGACCAAAAGGTATCATTTTTTTGACCGATAAAAGATTCAGATTCGAGCAGAATGAAGATGTTGTTGTATCAAGACGATTTCTTGTAGTAACGAAAAAAGAACACAGACGGAAATTACTTATCGATGAACCTGTTGGTTTAATAGCCTCATCCAGAGACAGTGAAAAAGGTTTCTTTCTTGCCCGTAAGGAGATGCTGAATTTACAATTCGAACAGGGTGCAAAACTAAGAAAGGCAAGCTTCAGAACAAGTATCGATTCGAAGCAGGTCGATGATATTCTTGATTCAGTAATAACCGGAGGAATATCATCTACTATGACAAGTGAAGCTACTAAAAAGGAAAAGCAAGAAAAGCCACTTCCTAAAATAGACAAATGCCCCGCCTGTGGAGCAAGTTTCACCAAACCGATCGTCAAGGGAATGACTCATATAAAATGTGAATATTGCGGGAAAGTAGTGTATTTTTAGAAAAGTAAATGAAAACATTTGTATGATTCTGTTCTTAATTGTCAAATAGCCAGGAAAGATATTCCTTATTTTTCCAGTTTATCAATGAAATCCCGATACCTGAATAATGCGCTATTATATTTTGGGTATATGATTCAAGTATTTTACCCGCTTTATCGAAGTCCTCATCTTTTTCATAGAAGAAATATTTGGCTGGCATATCATAGTAATGTCCGTCACTTGAACAAGGATAGGGAATTTTACCGGAATTAGGAAATTGAAACTGTTCGAGATTGACTTCGCTTAATAAAGTATCCAGAAAATCCTCGCATATCCATGAGGTTTCCGTAGTCGTTCCACACAGGTAAACAAGTGAATTAGGTGGATAACGCCAGAACTGATAAAACTTAGGTTTAGTAAATTCTGGTGACACATTCCCAGAAATCTTAATGGAGGAATCGGTAACAGTGAGAACATATGCATCTACAACACCTTTGTAGGTAAAATAGAGTGAATACTCTCCTTCAGGAATATCCAAAAATGATGTATAATGGGCAGGTCCCAAAGCAGTAAGACAAATCTCAGGAATATATATACCCAAAAAATCAACTGAAACTATATTACCATCCACTATTACGTCACATATTATTGACCAGTTACAGCAGGGGTATATTTTCTCTGTGACCATCGATAGCATTATACTTGGTTCACTAATTGAGCTATAGTCTCGATAGCCTTCCTTGACACTGAATATTATATTGCCTTCTATCGGTTTGGATTCCTCGGATTTGAAAATGCTGCAACCCAGAAAAACGAAAAGAGAAGAGGCAAATAAGAAAAGAAACAAATTTTTTATTTTAAATAAGGTTTTCATCTTTTCCCCCTATCATGCGATTTCACAAAGTCATTCCCTGTTATTATTGATTTTCTCTATACTCACTCGTTCATTTTAATTCGATTAGTATACGTATTTTTACTTTTTATCCTTTTTCTATAAGCAACTACAATAGCAATCAAATATGCAATAAAAACAACCGCCCATCCATATTGTATGTTTCTACCTGCTTGATAATAAAAATAACTCGACAAACCTGCAAAAGTTGCATTTATAATATTTAAAATAAGGTTTGTGTTAAATGGATGTTTTTTTTCGAAAAAAGAAGCACCTATGTTTAATATAGCGACCAAAATACTTGAAACTCCAATAAATATTAAATTGTTCTCTAAACAATCAATGCCACTTGCAAAAAATGCAACTCCTGTAAGAATAAGAAATATTTTAGGATTTTTCTTTCTTATTTCCATTGTTTCCTACCTTTTATAAAAAACATTTAAGAATTTTCAATTCAAAAGTTTATCCTTTATTTAACTTTTATTTCAAAGTAATTAGTTCAAAAGTCACAATTGCCAATATTGCTCCTAATCCGCTTGCTATAATATCATAATAGTTACAAATTTTACTTACTCCCCACAAAGGCTTTAGTTCTTCAATCGCCATCAATAGAAATGCCATAAAAGAACCCATATAGACAATAAGACGTCCATATTTTGGTGCTTTTATAATAACTGCATTCATAAAAAAAATACTAACAATATATGCAGCAATAAAATTCGGAAAACTTCCGGTTAAAATCTTCATAATTGGCGTATGACTATATAACGGTCTTATAATTTCCTTATTCAAAGAGATTAGTCCAAATAATAAAGCAAACAAAAACAAATTAACAACTATAATTTTCTTTTTGTTATTCATTTCATTTTTCATTTGGTTTAATATAACTTAATTCAGTTGTGTTCACATTTTCATTCGTTTTTTCTAATAGGGCATAACGGTCTCGGGATAACGAAGTAGGATGCTTTTAAATATCGTAAACATTTTAACTGAACATATTCTCTACAATGTTTATAAATTGTTAAAGCAATCATCACCAATTTCGTTTATCCCGTGTTAGCCGTATTCATTCAAAGACCAAGCTTTGTGATTACAGAAAACAAATTATTCAAACCATCCACTCCTGAGTGTACAAATACACAGGGGATCAAATTCCTTGTTCTTTCCCAGAGTACTCCAAACATAATTCCCATAAATGTCTGCAAAAAGAATGCTCTGCAAAAAGCTTCCACGATTGTTATTCCGGGGTACCATTGCATAATACCATGAATATGACCTAACCCGAAAATAAGTGAAGTAATTAAAACTCCGCTAATACTTGATTTTAATAAATATGATATCCTGGTTTGAATAAATGCTCTGAAAAAAAATTCTTCCGAAAAGCCCGACATCAGAAAATAGTAAATAAAAGATGAAAATAGTCCGATTCCAACCTGCTGAGCGCCATACTTTCCGCTAAGAATTTCACTACCTGTATTACCAACAAAAAAAGCGCTTGGAATAGCCAATGCCAGAAAAATAATAAAACCGACCCAAAGATTTTTTTTCCATTCTTTGCTTTTAAGACCCATGGACGCCAGTGAATTCTTTCGAAACTTCAAAAATAGAAAAGGTAAACCTACGAATATTATTGTTTTCTTTATAATCATTCCAATATTCCATTTATCTCCAAAGTCAATTTTTGGCAAAGGTAGATAATCCCAGATAATAAGAATCAGGAGCCCAATTATAAGTTCAAATCCGGGCCTTTTAATTTTGATATCCTGAATTGTTATCTTTTTTGTCAGATCAACTATCCACCAGCAAAGGAATAATATACCAATGCTTAAACCGATATAAGTTAATGCGTTTTCCGGTTCATTTAAGAAAACTAACACAAGCGCAAAAATATAAATTGCAATAAAAACTAATACTGTCGGTGTTTTCAAGTCTTCTTTTTTAAAAAACACTTCTTGATTCATTATTTTTAACCTCAATTAAAATTATTGCAGCTAACGTTTCGCAAGTACCTGAATTTGGCGACCAACGGTAGCCAATTTGTGCGAAACGAAGTGAAGCTGGGTACTCGTTGTTACATCAAGTGTTCCGCTCCTTCTTTAATGCTTACAAACGTAAATGGATGTACTTTGTGTAAACTAAAACAGCTTAAGTCTTACCATTTTCTTTAAATTTATTATAGCATGATTCTTTAAACCCTTCAAGTTTTAAAATAAGATCATTCATCCAGTCAGGATTTTTATCATCTATTGTAAGATCAATAGATTTTTCTAACTTTTTGTAAGTTATAAAATTATGATATTTATAAAATCCGGGGATTTGATCAATTTGTTCATCCGAAATATGCTCCATTTCTCTATAACCTTTGATAAACTGTAAAAACTTTTTATCATTAATATTTACTTTTTCACCTTCATCAAAGAGGTCGCTTAATGCATAAGCAATATCCGCTACAAACCAAGAATAAATAGCATCATCAAAATCTATGATATATAATCCATTATTCGACCATATTATATTATCTAACTCAAAATCATAATGGATTATTCCATAATCATTGTCATTTTTTGTAAGCGTTTTCATCCAAGCTCTAATACTTTCTATCTCCTTTGTTTCAATTTCATCCTTTGGTGGATATTGAATAATTAAATTCTCAAAAAGTTGCTCATGTGTTTTTCTTTTTATTTCAAGCGTACTAGGGATTTCTTTGATTACTTTGTGAAGCTGACCTAAAGATTTTCCCCATTTTAAAAAACCATTTAATTCAAGATTATCTAGTTCTTTCTGTTTACCGTATATGCGTTCGAAAACAACAGTATAAAAAGTACCAAACGATGCTGTCGAGGTCCAGAAGAATTCCCCAGTTGGGGTCAGGATAATTCCCCAGTTAGGGTCAGAATAATTCCCCACCTGGGGCCAAAAGAATTCCCCACCTGGGTTCAGAGGAATTCCCCAGTTAGGTCCAGAATAATTCCCCACTTTTTCTCAAAATATGTTATAAGATTTCCTATCTACCTGTGCGTTGCACGCAGACAGGTAAAAAACGAAAGGGGATCTTATGGCAAGGAGGGAGATAAAGATGGACGAGTTAGTAGAAGTTCTGTATCAATGGCATATGGGACGTAATATCAGCCAGATTAAGCATTCTGTTGGATTGGATCGCAAGACGATAAGGAAGTATATTGAGTTAGCGGAGTTTTACGGTTTTTCCAAGGATTCGGAGATACAGACAGCTTTTTTCTATCTAGAGTTGGCTGGAAAGATACAGAAAGGGCTGAAGGTTCCGCTTAAGAGTTCGCCATCTTACAAGAAGACATCTATGTATCAGGTCAGCGTAGAGCGATTGTTGAAGAGGAAATATATGACTTATAAGCAGGTGTATCGTATACTTAAAAGGGAGCATAATTACCCATTAAGTTATTCCAGTTTCAAGCGTTACATAAACATCAAGTATCCTGAGGAGCCGCTGAATTATCTGCGGATTGAGGTGAAAGCAGGAGAGGAGGCACAGGTAGATTTTGGTAGTGCTGGAAAGATGATTGATTCTGAGACAGGTATATTGAGGAGGGCACATGCGTTTATTATGACACTTTCGTGCAGCCGTATTCATTATGTGGAGTTTGTGTTTGACCAGTCTCAGAGAACATGGGTTAAGTGTCATATACATGCTTTTGAATTCTTTGGTGGTGTTCCCGAGAGGATTGTGCTGGACAATTTGAAGTCGGGTATATTGAAGCCGCACACATATGACCCTGTATTTAACCGAGCTTATGCTGAGTGTGCTAAACACTACGGATTTATCATAGATCCGGCAAAGATTCGTAAGGCAAATCATAAAGGTAAGGTGGAGAGAAAGGTACCTGTGGTGCGTCAGCAGTTTTTGACCACTTATGAATTTCGAGATATAAAAGAGGCTAATAAGAAAGTAAAAGAGTGGTGTTTATACGATTATGGAATGGAAGAGCATGGGACGA
>Ga0315549_1000390_pt1 | contig 52800 bp, 43 predicted proteins | sample SalMarSW160200MG_FD_203101 | JGI IMG/M metagenome (GOLD analysis project Ga0315549, IMG submission 203101) | Salt marsh sediment microbial communities from the Plum Island Ecosystem LTER, Massachusetts, United States - Salt Marsh Sediment SW1601-200 ...
CCGAAAGTCCTATCAGGTAGGCTTTTCCGATCCATCAAGGCCTGATTTCCCTGAGTACGGGTATCGGTTCTTTCAAACACATACTTTCAATACGAACACTGCAGGGGTTAGCCCGCAACCTTATTATATACCAAATTCCTGCACAAAAGTCAATAAAATACATTTTTTCAGGACAAATAATTGCTGCTTTTTGCCCCTTACATATATGCTTTTTCGGCTCTCAACCCCTTTTTTCTAAAGACAATTTCAAAGGTAAAAAAATATTTAATAAAACGTATAAAAACTGTAGTTCTAAAAGAAATGAAATTTGCTATGAATCTCGCAATATGGCGTTGACGGACTGGGCCAGACCTTTGACTATATCGGCCTGAAATTTATCAACCGTCTCGTGTGTGAGTGTGCCTTGCTCATCCCTGAATTGCAGTGATAATGTAACGCTTTTTCGACCTGCCGGTATTCCTTTGCCGCGATATATCCCGACAAATTTAACATCCTGTAGCTCCCCGGAGGCATTGTTCCTTACCACCTCTATTATATCCGCCCAGCGAACCGACTCATCCACGATTATCGAAAGGTCCCGTTGTACGGCGGGAAATCTCGGAATGGGCCTCACCTCGAACTCATTACTGCTCAAAGATAACAGATACTTAAATTCCAGCTCCGCGGCACAGGGTGTCACGTCTTTAAAATCGAACTTCTTTTTCACCGCCTCGCCGACAATCCCCGCCGTTCCGATTGGCTGGGAATTCACAATTATTTGTGCGCCGGTCTGCGCCCATTTTAATTCTACAGGAGCCAAAGTCACCTGTACATCCCTGGAAATATTATTTATCAAACCATCTATCACACCACTAAGCTCCCTCAAATCACCGTCACAGGTCAGGGCAAGTTTCGTCGTCTCTTCCGGCAAACCACCAGCCCGGCCAGGCACCGACACAAAAGTCTCCGCTATTTCATATATCATGCATGGGGAATTTTTCACGTTCAAATTTGTTTTGAGCACTCCCATCAAAGAGCCGATAAGTGTCTGGCGAAGGATATTGGCACCTTTTCTCGCCTCGTCTTTTACAGTTAAATACCCGTCTGTTTTTTCGTTGAAAAGTTCGGCCACCGAATTGCTTACAAAGCCGACGTTGATTGTTTCATAAAAGCCGCAGCCGTTCAGATATGTGCCGACAGACTCAATCAGTTTTTGCCGTTCGTTAACGGGAACTACTTCGATACTGATTTTTTCCTCCGTCGGAATTTTACTATATCCATGTATGCGCGCGACTTCCTCGATTAAATCAACTTCACGATACACATCGCTTCGCCACGAAGGTACTACACAGTTTATCATACCGTCCCGAACCTGCGGCTCGAAACATAAAGCCGAAAGAATCTTCACCGCCTTCTCGCCGGGGACATCAATACCGAGCAATTTATTCAAACGCGACAACCTCAAGCCTACTTTTTTCAACGATTGCTTTTTGGGATAAACATCCACAACACCCTTTGCCACTTTACCGCCTGCAACCTGAGTGATGAGCTGTGCAGTCCGCAGTGAGGCCCAGTCCACCTTCTCAATATCGACGATTCGCTCGAACCGGAAAGCCGCCTCCGAGGGTAAATTGAGCCTGCGAGAAGTCGTCCGGATGGAAACAGGATCGAAATATGCATCTTCCAGGAGAATGGTTGTGGTTGTGTCACTTACTTCGGAATCCAGCCCTCCCATAACACCGGCTATTGCCACAGGCCCCTGCGGATCGGTAATAACCAGCATATCAGTATTAAGGTCGCACTGAGTGCCGTCAATACTGACCAAACGCTCACCTGCAAAAGCTTTTCTGACTATTATTTTTCCCTGGCTTACTTTTGCATAATCAAAAGCGTGTGGCGGCTGGCCCGTTTCCATCATCGCGTAGTTGGTCGCATCAACCACGTTATTAACGCTGCGAAGTCCCACGGCTTCGAGGCGTTTTCTGAGCCAGTCCGGCGACGGACCGATTTTGACACCATCGATAATCCGTGCGGTATAACGGCAACACAAATCCGGCTCAAGAATCTCGACATCGGCAAACTCCGTAACATCTTTATCCGATTCGTCCGTTTTGACTTCGGGTATTTTTAATTCTTTACCGGTAGCAACAGCCAATTCCCGTGCTATGCCGATATAGCTCAGGCAGTCACCCCGGTTGCTGGTGACTTCGACATCGATCACGGAATCGCCGCCGATATGCTCTATCCCTTCACAGGGAAATCCCTGGTCGATTAAAATCTCTGCAATCCGCCCGGCATCGAGGCCGGTTTCGATATAATCATTTAACCAATCCAGCGAAATTTTCATAACAAAGACACCACTAACACATTAAAAACAATTTAAACGACAATAACTTACAGCTTACAGGTATCACTGTCAATGATTTTGAGCGTTCCTTTTAAGTTATGCCATCCAAGGCGGAAAATATTCTATTTCACCCCATTTGTGGAAAAAACTTTATAAATACTCCGATTCAGCCTTATTAAACGGTGCTACTTTCTATGCCCGGCGGTCAGAAAATCCACCGCCTTTTTGATGTTTTCAGTTGTCGAGACTAAAAACAGCTCATCACCTTCATTAACTATTTGATTTCCCCTGGGAATTGAGAGTTCTTCCGTTTCCAGATTATAGATCGCTATGAAAACACATTGAGGCGGGAAATGGCGACTTCCGACAATGTCCTTAACACTCTTGCCTGCAATTTTTGCCCCATCAGGAACTACAACTATAAAAATATCCGCTTTACCACCGCCAATGGACGTTATTCTCCTGACTTCAGGATTTTCTATTTCCATCATCATCTGGTTCACCATCAGGTCCGTAACGCGAATAATCGAATCCACTCCGGCAACTCGATAAGCATTTTTATAGGCGGGGTGTCTCATTCTGACTATAATCCGGGGTACTTCGAAGCTCTTGGCCAAAATCGCGCAGGCAAGATTATCGGCATCGGAACCTGTTGCAGCAACAAACACATCGGCCTTTTGAATGCCTGCCTCACTCAACGCTTCAATGCTGGTGGCCCCGCCGTTGATGGCAACAACTCCGCTTTCCGCGTACAATTTATCGCAGATTGTTTTATTTTGCTCAATTAAGACCACATCATGCTTGTTATCCAGCAGCCTGCGTACAAGCACACCACCAACCATTCCCCCGCCGGCGACAACAATATACATTGTTTCTACCTCCAAATACTGATAACTTTTTTCTGTTTATAGGATAAAGTATTTATCTCCAGGCTTTTCTGGAAAACAAAAGCAAAACCGGCAAAATTTCCAATCTCCCGGCCAACATGCCGAATATATAAGTCAGCTTCACAACAGGATGAATTGTTATCATATCCTTTACCGAGATGTAACAAGGACCGATATTGCCTACTGCGGAAAACATCCCGGAGAATGATTCCCAGGGACCTTGATTCGAGAAAAGAGCTGTAATTCCACCTCCGATTAATAACAACGCCATCCATGTGAAAAATAAAGCCGCCACTCGATGTACCTCGTCATCAGACACTATTTTTTTATCTATTACCAGTCCTGCAGAAGCTTTATCGGAAACTCTCAGTTTGAAAAGCTCTCTGAACATCAGCCGGTTCAATATGGCTATACGCAAGACCTTAAACCCGCCTCCCGTTGAGCCGACACAGCCGCCGATGACCATCATAACAAGGAACAATTGTTTTGACAGCGCACCGAAAAAATCGGAGCCAATATCTTTTGTCCCGAAACCGGTCGTGGTCATAACAGAAATCACCTGAAATATTCCGTACCGGAAAGAACGCTCGAATTCACCGAGTTTGACCGGAGTGCCACGTGTAAACAGCTCGCTCAAAGCTCCGGTCTTATAAAGATGATCGATTATGATAACAGCGGTGAATGCAGCGATTAGCCGCCACCAGTATCTAACCTCAATATTGTCCCAGAGCGCCTTAAAATCTCTTGTCATAACACGGTAATGAATAAGAAAATTTATTCCACCGAGCATCATGAAAAAAGTGACAGTATATTCAATCATCCTGTAATTGGGATGTCCCGTTATGCCATAGAACTCAATACTGCTGTCATGCGGCGAAAAACCACCGGTGGACAAAGTTGAGAAAGCGTGACAGATGGCATCGAAAACCGGCATCTTCTCAAGAACAAAGACCACCGCCGCCAGTAAGGTAAATAATACATAAATCGCCCAGAGTATTCTTAGGGTACTAAAAAGTCCCGGCTTGGGTCTGCCGGATGAAATTTTATGACTCTCGGCTCCGAAGATATGATGAGCTCCTCCGGCCTGATAGGTAACGGCCAGAAAAAAGGAAAGTATTCCAATGCCGCCGAGCCATTGAGTAAGCGACCGCCAGAATAATATGCTTCTCGGCATATCATCGAGACCGGAAAAAACCGTGATCCCTGTAGTGGTAAAACCGCTCATCGATTCAAAATAAGCATCGAGGTAATTCACACCATTTGCGATTACAAATGGTATGGCCCCTATGGCGGAAATAAAAATCCAGCCGAGAGCACATAAAAGCATGGCACCGGTCGTATCAAGTGTTTCAGACTTAAATATTGAGCGTAATGTAATTCCCAATAAAAATGAGATTATTGCCGTAGCGAGAAAAGCAATTGCGGTACTGCGGCCATCGCCCATCTGTCCCCAATAAGCGGTGACAACGATGAGCGGGAACAAAACAATCAGAGACAATATTAAAAGCAAACCCCCGATGAAATGAAATATACAGTTGATTCTTCGAAATCCGTTTCTCATTCGAAATCTCAATATTTCCCGGTATCTTTGCCGGTCCAGCCTTGAATTATAACGGCAGAAAACAATATCTCAACTTAAATAGTAAATTTTAATTGATAAAACTTATCGTTCTGTCACTATCTTCGGCAGGTTCGGGCTTAACTCTACATTAAATATTGTCCCCTTTATCGAAAGCAAAGCAGTCCTAACAACAGATTGGTGATAATTAACTTTTCCCTTTTACTTTTTTGAATTATTCGATATAATGGAAACAGGTATATTTTGAAAAAGCCGCCTCAATGAAATGTTTGCTGTCCATATATCCTAATTGAGAGCGAGATACATTCTTGATAATAAAGTTCACGCGAGGCAGTATCGAATGGATGATATTGAGCGATTCGAACAACTAATAAACGGCGGTAACTGCTGTATATCCGTTATCACATTCGAAGAGCAATACGCCCTTGAAACCGTACGCCAGGTCGCACTCGGCCTCGAACGAAGCATGTTGATATGGTCCGTTGCCGGCGGTGTAAAAGACGGTCTGCTCACCGACAGCCTTTTCATAGGCGATACCGAAACACCGGCGGCCGGTCTCGTACACTTCTCCGGTGCAAAACCGGGGACACTCTGTGTCACCTTGGACCTGACCGAGCACCTGAAAACGGGACTGGCTTTGCGGGCACTGCGTGACCTTCTCGACTGTTTCGAAAAAAACGGCAGCACGCTGATTATGATCGACAGCAACGATAATCTGCCCGAAGTCATCAAATCTTACACAAGGCGTTTTGAAATATCTTTCCCGGATGAAAACGAATTAAAAGATATTACGCGCAGGACCCTGCAGCGAATCCATTGTAAAACACCCATAGAAATAGGCATCACAAAAGAAGGCCTGGCGACAATCGTACGCAATCTCCGCGGTCTTAGCCGCCGGCAGGCCGAGAGGATTATCGCCGATACGGTAATCAACGATCAGCGTTTCGACGACAACGACATCAACGCGATCATTGCAGGTAAGCGCAGGATGATTCAACGCGGCGGCCTGCTCGAGTACATCGAGACACCCCTTGATCTGAGCGAAATCGGCGGCATGAAACGCCTGAAAAAATGGCTCAATCAGCGGAAAGAAGCATTCACCTCCAAGGCGATACAGTTCGGTCTCGAAGCTCCCAGAGGCCTGCTCATGCTTGGCGTCCAGGGAGCCGGCAAAAGTCTATGCGCCAAGGCGATAGCGACCGCCTGGCATCAGCCGCTTTTGAAGCTGGACCCGGGCGCTCTGTATAACAGCTACATCGGCGAATCCGAACGTAACCTTCGCCAGGCGTTGCGGCAGTGCGAGATGATGTCACCGGTAATTCTCTGGATCGATGAAATCGAAAAGGGTTTTGCCTCCGCCGCCAGTCAAAGCACCGATGGAGGACTGTCCAAAAGAATGTTCGGAACCCTTTTGACCTGGCTGCAGGATCGCCAGGCACCGGTTTTCGTCGTTGCAACGGCCAACGACATCGAGGCCCTGCCTCCCGAACTTCTGCGCAAGGGACGGTTCGATGAAATATTCTTCGTTGACCTCCCGAAGCAATCCGTACGAAGGGAAATATTCGCCATACACCTGAAAAAACGCAAGCGGGACCCCAAAAAGTTCGACCTGGCGATATTGGCCGAAGCGTCCGAAGGTTACAGCGGCGCGGAAATCGAGCAGGCGGTCATATCGGCTCTGCACGAAGCATTCACCGACAGGGAAGGCCTCAACACGGAAAGAATTCTGGCCGTCCTCAAAGGCTCGCCGCCGCTTTCGGTCACTCTTGCCGAACGTGTCGAATGCCTGCGATACTGGGCACAGGGCAGATGCGTACCGGCCGATTGAAAATAAAACCGGAATCTTTGGACTTTCATCTTTTCTTTCACGCCTTATAATATGCATTCAATGGATCTTGTTTGATTTGAGGATATTTTTATGGCAAAGCAAAAAATACCCGCTATGACGGCTGTTTTTTTTATCGCCGTTTCTTTATTGAGCGGCTGCGTCGAACGTGAGCTTACAATCAATACCAAACCCGAAGGGGCTTTGGTCGTGCTCAACGACGAGGAGATAGGCACCTCGCCGGTGACAGTACCTTTCAACTGGTACGGCGATTACCGGGTCAGGATAAGCAAATCCGGTTTCGAAACTCTCAATACCCATCGCAACCTCAAAGGTCCGTGGTATGATAATTTCCCGTTCGATTTCTTCGCCCAGAATGTCTATCCGAAAAGAATCGTCGATTCCTACGAATGGACATTCGAACTTTCACCCAGGCAGCAAATCAGCCGCGAGGAGCTCATCGAAAAAGCTCTGGAAATGAAAAAACAGTTGTAATAGTGGAGTCGGTCTTGAAACTGAAGATTCACACACAAATTATTATTGCGATTGTTCTTGGGCTTGTCGCGGGAATCATCTTCGGTGAAAAAACTGCTCATATTAAAATCCTGGGTGATCTTTTCATACGCCTGCTTAAAGTCATTATCATCCCTTTGATTATAGCATCAATGGTAGCGGGCATTGTCAGCCTCGGTGACATTAAAAAACTGGGCCGAATAGGACTCAAAACATTTCTTTATTATATGGCTACGACGGCCCTTGCGGTGGGCATCGGACTTATACTGGTAAATCTGATAAATCCCGGTGTCGGCATAAATATCGGAGCCGAGGCGGCCGCAGACCTCTCGGAACGAGAAGCACCAACGATCATTTCGATTCTTACGGATATCCTGCCGGAAAATCTGTTCGATGCTATGGCAAAAGATAAAGTGCTCTCGATAATATTTTTCTCCATCCTGCTCGGGATCGCAATCAGCAGTATTGGTGAAAAAGGTAAATCGCTGGCGATTCTGTTCGAAGCCTTTAACGCCGTTATGATGAAAATAACCGGCTGGATTATGCGACTCGCCCCCATCGGGATTTTTGCCTTGATGGCATACACAATCGGCACTATGGGATTGTCTGTCTTGAGGCCGCTGTTGTTATACATGGTGACGGTAATTCTGGGTCTGTTAATCCACGCCCTTGTAATTTTGCCGACACTGCTGATAATTTTCGGCAAACTTTCCCCCGTGAAGCTTTTCAAAGACGTATTCAGCGCGATAGCAACAGCTTTCAGCACGGCCAGCAGTGCCGCGACATTGCCGATTACCATGGATTGCCTGCAGGAGAACACCGGCGTATCCAATAAAATAACGAGCTTTGTCCTGCCGTTGGGCGCTACGATAAATATGGACGGCACAGCCTTATATGAAGCAGTAGCGGCAATGTTTATCGCACAGGCGTATGGGATCGAGATGGGCATCTGGCAACAACTGGTTATCATGCTCACTGCGACGCTCGCCTCAATCGGTGCCGCCGCTATTCCGGGGGCCGGTCTTATTACTATGGTCATTGTACTCAAGGCGGTTAATCTCCCGATCGAAGGTATTGCAATGATTCTTGCCGTGGACAGATTGCTGGACATGCTCCGAACCGCAGTCAACGTTTGGGGAGATACCTGCGGAGCAGTAGTCGTCGCAAATCTGGAAGCGGAAAAATTAAACAAATAATACATTCAGGAATTTATCCAAACAAAAAATGTATGCACTGATTTCAATGGCTCTGGCGCTGGCATTGCTGGTTGTTCTGCTGCACGTAAAAGTCAAGCTGGGACGAGCAATGCTGCTCTCCTCTATCGCCCTGGCGGTATTTCTTCGTGTCACTCCGGGGCATTTTTGGGCGACCGCCGTCGATGAATGGAACACAAAGCCATTGAGCCAGACCACCGGATACCTTTTTATCACACTGACCGCCCTTGTAATGCTGGTCAACGTGCTCGGCACGGCGATGAAAGAAACCGGCGTCTCGCAGCGTTTAGTGCCGGCACTCCAAGGCCTTTTCCGAAGCCGGCGTTTCGCCATGGCGACTATCCCGATGATGATGGGCCTGCTGCCGACTCCCGGCGGAATTATGCTCTCGGCTCCGATGGTACGGGACCTCGGCGACCACATCGGCGTCGAACGCTCGCGCCAGGCGGCGATAAATTTTTTCTTCCGCCACCAGTGGGAAACAGTCTGGCCGTTATTTCCCGCCGTTCTGCTGATCCAAAGTATGTTCGGCATATCCGTGCTTACCCTCATTTCGCATAACATCGCTATCACAATATGCGGTACTACCGGCGGCATAATTTTCCTGCTGCTTTTTGGCATCCCGCCGAGGAGCAAGGAAAAACAATCCCATGCGCCGATAGCGCACAATTTACAAAACTTCGCGCACGCATTCTGGCCGATTGTTGTAGTGGCGACACTCTACGCTGTGGCAAATATACCCCCTGCTGCCGGGCTGCTTTTTGCAATAACTATCTTCCTTTGTTTCCATAAGGTGACATTGAATCGCTGGTCGGGAATTTTTAAATCGGGACTCGAACCCGACTTTGTTTTTTTAATTCTCGGCGCCCTGCTGTTCAAGCTCAACCTCGAAGCGGGCCACGCCATTGACGATGTCGTCAGGTTCCTCTCCGAGATGAACGTGCCGGTATATATCGTGATCTTCTTTTTGCCGTTTCTGGTCTCGTTCCTGACCGGCGTAACAATGCCGACCGTCGCGATTACGTTTCCGTTCCTCATCCCCTTCATCGGGACCGGCGAACAGGCCAAAATGGGACTCGAAACCCTCGCTTTCTCCGGCCTGATGGTCGGGCTGTTTCTTACACCCGTGCACCTGTGCATGGCTCTTTCGGCCAGCTACTTCGATGCGCCACTGACCAAAATCATCATCAAGGTCCTGCCCCCTACCCTTTTCGTCGCCGCCGCAGGCATCCTCATGGCCGTCTTCTTCGGATAACCACAGATTTCACAGATTTGACCTGTTTCAAATTCCATTACGCAATACGCACCACACATCACGCAATACGAAATAATTGGCTTTGTTTTTTCGCCGGTAAAATCCGGGCTATTTCCCCCTATTTACTTGTCAAAAAAGAGCTTACACCAATTTGGGCCTGCCCCAAATTGGGTTTGTTTTCAATTTTTTTGCCCCCCTCAAGCTGGCTTGAGGGCTAAATATGGAATTTTTATGTTATTTTTAACCCATTCGGCTCCGTTCAGGGCATGCTTTGAACTTTTACCCCTTCGACTTTGCTCAGGGCGTGCTTTTTACTTTTAACTTTTTTTGTCTATCCGCCATACGTTACTCGCTGTATGCTGTTTATTATTATACCGGCAATCGGCCGAATGTAAGGAGAATTCCCCGATTTTCGCCGAAAAATGTCAATGACAAGCCACTCAAGCATTCAGCGGACAGCGTTTAGCGTATAGCAGGTAAGGTGGTGGCTCTGCCCCACCAGCATAAAAAGCGGTCATTGCGAGTCCTGATTTTTAGGGCCGTGGCAATTCTCCATCAAAAATACAAAAAAAAATGAGATTTTCGAGGATTTTCCAATCAATATCTTCCCCGTGAGATACGCCTATTATGTAGGGTGGCGGCTCCGCCCCACCGGCTTTTATAGTCGTTGGTGGATAACAAAATGCCAAAAATACGTAGTTACCACAATAGACAAATGCTGTCTGTTATTGGTATCCTTTCGGATCTATTACTGTGAATAAATAAAAACGGAGGCAATAATGAAAAAATCTATTCAAATACTTATATACTTCCTAATTTTCAATTCAGTTTTTGCCGTCACTCGAATGGGTCCGCCAGTCAGTGGGCTCCAAAAAGGACAATCCAATCTTTCACTGGAATATTCAAATGGTCAGACTGATATTGAAATTGAAGGTTACGGCCTTAAGGGTACTCTGGAAGATATTGAAACGGACTTTATAAGCGCGAGAATTGGTATTGGGATGATGGATAAATCTGAAATCTTCTTTAGATTTGGAGCTGCTCAATTGGAAAACTACGATAGGAATTTCGGCTGGGGTGTTGGTCTTAAAACTACCTTTTCTAATTCTGAAAATTTAGATTGGGGATCCTTATTTCAAATTAATAGCACTTATGCAAGCGAAGTCGTAAATTTCGGTTTTTATTCTTTTAGCGATGAGGTTGACCTTTATGAGTTTCAATTCGCATTTGGACCAAGCTATCACAACCAAAATCTCTGTTTATATGGTGGTCCATATATGCATTTGATTCAAGGAAACGAAGACGTTGATATTATGGGAAGTCATTTAACATTCGATCTCAAGCAGGCTTCGGAGTTCGGCGGTTACGCCGGCTTGTTATTAGAGATGGATAAAAATGCAGCTTTCAACGTCGAAGGCCAATGGACAGGTGACAGTCATGCAATTGGAATCGGTTTTATTTTTAAATTCGGAAAAACTAGCCCAGATACAACAAGAAAAAAGAGGTTAGAAGATGAAATTATTATGACTGAAAAGATTGACCCAAATAAAAAACTGCTTGGCTATCGTGTGGAAACAGATAAATACGGAAGCAGGATTAAAAGACCCGTGTATGAAGAAAATCAAGAGAAATAATAAATAGATTTAAAGAGTGATTGTAATATGGAAGATTCTTATGCGAGAAGAGCCGCGACAGAAGCAAGACTTCTTAAACGTTCTTGTGAATCTTTGATCGGTATCTGTGCGGGATTAATGGCCGACGGTATCTTAAATAACGAAGAAATCCAATTCCTTAATGTCTGGTTATCCGATAACCAAGAAATCGCAACAACCTGGCCTGGAGAGGTAATATATGCCAGAATTCGTGACGTTTTATCTGATGGAATTATTACCGAAGAAGAGAGGGATTATCTTAAGCAAACACTGACAGAATTACTTGGTGGAACCTTCCAAGATACTGGAGCAACATCTGGGCTATCATCTGGACTACCAATTGATAATATTGAATCAATTGAAATTACGGGAAATTCATTTTGTTTCACAGGAAACTTTATCTATGGCACAAGAAAGGCTTGTGAAAGAGCAATAGATGTAAGAGAAGGGATCGTCCTCCCAAATGTTCGAATGGACTTGAACTACCTCGTAATAGGAACATTAGCAAGTCATGAGTGGGCTAATACTAGTCACGGTAGAAAAATCGAAAAGGCCATTGATTACAAGAAAAAAGGATGTCCTATCTTCATCATTAATGAAGAAAAGTGGACTCAATATCTTTAACGACCCAATCGCAGCGACACACTATAAACTTTCAATTCAATGTCTAAATTTATATTTTTCTTCATAACAGAGTAAGTGCTCATCCGGACAAATCCACCAAAGCATACCGGCAAAAATCAATTGCAGGAAACGCGCCGGAAAGAATAAAAACAGTGGATAGGATCTATGGTTTAGGGAATGAATTACACCAACCAAAAGACCGAATACACCATGTTTGGAATATAATAAAGCATTAAACACTCATGTTTTTTAATATCAGGTCAATAGTCCTTTTGATTAATCAAAAGGACTATTAGCTTTTTATTGAATTAAAGACTTTTTATTTTTCTTCTTTACATAGTGATTGATAATCCAAGCCTACCTGCAAAAGCTCATCGGCAAAAATCAATTGCAGGAAATGCCGTTTTGGGTATTATTATTTTTTACCGATGACGATGTTCTCTTCGCTAACCAGATGCTTCACTTTGTTCTCCATAGGGAGTCTTAAGGACAGCTTAACAAGAAAAATATAAATAATATTAAGTCAATAGTCCTTTCGACTAATCGAAAAGACTATTAGCATCTCATTGGATTCAAGTCTATGTGTTTTTCTACTTCATATAGTTATTGATCATTCGGATAAATCCGCGAAAGCATATCAGTACAGTTTCTATTAAACAAGTTTCAATTTATTCTTCATGTCATTCCGCACCTGATGCGGAATCCAGAAATAAAAAAAATGGATTCCGCCGTTAGGTATCCCTGACGGGACTGCTTTCGCAGTAATGACAAAACATGACATTACTTTTTGGAAACGGAACGAGTAAAAATCAATTGCAGGAAATGCCGGTTTGTGGTATAGAAGCATCTGTAGGGGCGGCCCCAAGTGGCCGCCCAATCGGCAAGCTCTGGGTAAGCTCTGGGCAACCATATTGCAGGGTTCCCATTTTGCGTTCTTTTTGCAAAATGGGGTCCCGAGTTGCCCCTACGTTCGTAACAGGAGAATCGATGAGCAAACTGAAAGTGGTGAGTATCGGCGGTTTCGGCCATTCGGTATTTGTCTTCGACGATATGATCAAAATGGCTGAGGCGGAACTTGTCGCTTTCGCCCCTGCACTAAAGGATGAGCCACCCGTTACTGTTACCAACCACGAGATTTACAGCGACAAAATCAAGCGATACGAGGACTATCGAAAAATGTTGGCCGAGATTCGGCCGGATGTGGCGGTAATCAGCACGCGGCTGGATAAAATCGCCGAAATAGCTATCGAGGCGGCGAATGCCGGCTGCCATCTAATCTGCGAAAAACCTCTGGCGCTGACTCATGAGTCACTGGCGGAACTTTTTAAGGCGGTAAAAGATAATAAGGTGGAACTTTTCGCAATGCACTCGATGCGTTCGGAGGGTGCATTCATCACGGCACGCGATATCTATCGCAACGGCGATATCGGCGAAGCGGTCCTTGCCAACGGACGCAAGAGCTATAAATGGGGCACACGGCCGGACTGGTTCGCCGACCGCAAAACATACGGCGGGACAATCGGCTGGGTGGGCATCCACGCACTCGATTTTATCCATTACATAACAAGCCTGGGCTTTCGCAGCGTCATGGCAATGCAGGGAAACTTCGCCCATCCGAGCCATAAAGACTGCGAAGACAATTGCGCATTAGTTCTTGAAATGAGCAACGGCGCGCACGCGACAATAAGCGTCGATTTATGCCGCCCGTCCACGGCCCCGACGCACGGCGACGACTGGGTGCGAATCGTGGGTACTAAAGGTGTGCTCGAAGCCAACGCAAGTCAAGGGACATGCAATCTGATTGTCGATGGAAAGGAGCCGGTTGATGTCCCCGTAGCCGAACGCAGCAAGATGTTCCGCAATTTCCTGCTGTCTCTCGTCGGCAAGGCCGAATACGAGCCAGAGCTGAGTACGCAGGATGCCTTTATGCTAACGCACGTTTGCCTATGCGCCCGGGACGCCGCAGATATGGGCAAGATGGTTAGCATTGACAACACACAATTTATGGAGTGAAAATTTATGCTGCGTATTGCAATGATCGGTGCCGGCGGATATGCGTTCGAGCTGATTAAAAGAATCTGGATGATTCCGGATAAAATCAAGCTGGTCGCGGTGACATCGAATCCTGCGAGAAAAAGGCCCGGCGTGGAAACCTGCCGGGAAAAAGGCGTCAAGGTATTCGCCACAGTCGATGAACTATTGGAGTCCATGCAGGGCAAATGCGATGTGATTTTTATCCCCACCCCCATTCATACCCACAGCTCTCTTACCAAAACGGCGTTAGAGGCCGGTTTCGATGTGTTTTTGGAAAAGCCCCCCACCGCAACAATCCAGGACTATGACGATTTAGACGCCTTCGTCGATAAACGCGGCAAGAAGGTGGCGGTATGCTTCCAATATCTTTACACAAATATTATGCAGCAAATGAAGGAGCAAATAAGCTCCGGCAGGTTCGGCAAAGTCAAACGCATTCGATCCATCGGCGCATGGGAGAGAGTGGATTCTTATTTCAGCCGAAGCAGTTGGGCCGGCAAGCTGCGGGTAAACGAGAAGTGGGTGCTGGACGGCACGATAAATAATCCCTTAGCTCATGTACTTTGCAACAATCTTTACTTGGCTTCGATGGACCGATGGAAAATGGCCGAGCCGAAAACAGTTCAGGCGGAGCTGTATCACGCCCACAATATCGAAAGTGAAGATATCAGCAGCCTGCGAGTGATAACTACCGACGGCGTGGAAATCGTCTATCAGGCAACATTATGTGCCAAGACCGTGGTGGAGCCGGTCACGATTGTGGAATGTGAAAATGCGACGATTGAATACGCCGAATTTAATAAGGTGACAATCACGCATAAAAACGGCAAAAAAGAAGAAATCATCGACGACACCGAACAGCGTGTCCAAATGCTGGAAGAGTTAGCGGACGCATACGCAAATAAAAGGCCCTATTACGGCTCTCTGGAATTATGCCGACCTTTTACGCTTACAGTGAACGGAGCATTCGAATCGTCAAAGATGACCCACGGCATCGCTCCCCGGCATATTAAGCGGTTCGAGCACCAGGATTCGTTTAAAACGGTAGTGAATGACCTGGATGAATCTTTATTGGCCGGTTACGAGCAGGGAAAACTGCTCTCGGAGCTCGGAGTTCCATGGGCGGTAAAAACCGAAGCGTTCGATATGACAGATTATAATCAATTTCCCGGTGACGATATCTGGAATTAATTAAACAAAAAAACACTGTTGAAAAAACTGCTGAGGTAAGGATAAAAGGAGAGATAAATGTTCGGACTGCCGGTTATTGACATCGTCGTCATCGTTGTATATTTCGCGGTGATTATCAGCATCGGTTTCTGGTCGATGCGGCGGATAAGAAATCAGGAAGATTATTTTCTTGCGGGCCGGCGGTTCGGCAAACTGATCCAGACTTTCGCCGCATTCGGACAGGCTACTTCCTCCGACAGTGCCGTATCGGTGACAACAACGACGGTGACAAACGGAGCGGCGGGGATCTGGGGGGCGCTGAATATTCTTTTTGCCACGCCGGTTTACTGGATGACCAGCCCGTGGTATCGGCGGCTGCGGCTTTTGACTATGGGGGATTTTTTCGAGGACCGATACGGCTCGAAAAAAATGGCCGGCGTCTATGCCCTGATTCAGGCGGTGGGTTTTATGGTTTTGCTGTCGGTCGGATTTTCGGCAATGAGCAAAACCGTCATGGCACTGACTCCCAAAAGCGTCGAACAATACAACGCCGCCGAATCAGCAGAATATAATCGGGCGCAGGAATTAGACAAGCTGGAATCGGCCGATTTAACTAGTCTCAGTGCCGCCGAGCAGCAAAGATTGCAACAATTGCGGCTGGAAAATCCAAAAAAGATTTTCTCGCATATCAACCAGAGTACCCTGATGATTATCGTCTGTACTATTGTTTTGATTTATGCGGTCGCGGGCGGACTGGAAGCGGCATTTCTGTCCGATATGATTCAGGGAATGTTTATCATTTTGCTTTCATTGATCCTCTTGCCGTTCGCCTTTGCAAAGATCAACAGCATTTACGGCAGCAGCAGCATTATGGGAGCCTTTCATACGATACACGAAAGATTGCCGGAATCTTTCTTCGAGATATTCGGCTCTCCGACGACAATCGATTTTACCTGGTATTATATCCTGACGATTATGCTAATGGTCACAATCAATGTCGCGGTCGGAGCGAACCAGCTCTCCGCCATGGGCTCGGCCAAGGACGAATACGCCGCCCGGTTCGGCTTTACAACGGGACTATATATCAAGCGAGTTTGCACGGTCTTGTGGGGGCTCTTTGCCCTGACGGCGGCGGTCCTGTATGTCGGAACAGTAAGTGATTCGGACATGATGTGGGGATACGCGACCCTGGATCTTTTGGGCCCGCTGAAAATGGGATTGATCGGGCTTATGATAGCGTGCCTGATGGCGGCGTTGATGAGTACGGCCGACTGCCTGATGATTACAAGCTCGGCACTTTTGACACATAATCTTTACAGGGTAATTGCCCCCAACAGAACGGAAAAGCATTATGTCGCCATCGGGAGAATTATGGGGGCGATTGTCGTTATCGGAGGCGCATGGATAGCGCTGCAGTTCGAAACTATCCTGAGCCAATTGAAATTTACGTGGGAAATCGGGGTGATTTTCGCCGCATCTTTCTGGATGGGAATCCTGTGGCGAAAGACCAACAGCAAAGCGGCATGGGCATCTATCCTGGTGACATTGTTAGCGTTCTTTCTGCTGCCGCTTTTGATACCAATGTTTTTCCCGAGCGTTCGAACGAACCAATACCTGGCCAAGCTGACCAGTCCGCAGCCGTTGGAGCGGACATATACTGCCCATGCTATCGACGTCGAGACACGCAATGCAGAAATCGCCAGATGGGACAAGCTCGATGCCAAAGACCAAACAACAGGCCCGCGTCCGGTACAGATCGCGGTCGGCGAAAAGTTCTCTAAAACTTATCAGCTGCCACCGAGAGGGATATTCTGGACACAGGGTGTCAAGACAAATAAAGACGGCGTGCCGGAAGGTCGCGGCCAGTTGAATATTATGCTGGCACTGATCGATAAAATCGGCTGGGACCTTTCGAAAAATCCCCACGCCATGAACGAAACAATCCGGGCATTGCTTCGTATCCTGACGCCGTTCGTGATTTTGATATTATTGGGCTACATTGCCGGGCCGGATGACGAAAAGGCCCTGGATCGATTTTATGCCAAGATGAAAACACCGGTACTGGTAGATCGCCAGAAAGATCAACAGGAGCTGGAATGGTCTTACGTAAATCCCCACAGGTTTGACTATCAAAAAATGTTCCCTGATACAGGCTGGGAATTCTGCAAGTGGGACAGAACGGACATTGTGGGATTCAGCATCGCGCTACTGGTGGCCTTTGGAATCATCGGACTGCTTATACTAGTTGTCTCAATCGGTGGTTAAAGGCAGCGTATGGTGCGATTTCATCACACCCTACATCTGTGGTTTTGCCTCATCGCTTCAAACTTGCTATCGTCATCATTATACCGGCTTTCAGTTCCTCGGGAGTCAATGCCGTAATCTGTCCGCTTAGCAGCAATACGTTACTACGGCCGCCGTGAACGAAATTCGGTTCGTAAAGCAAAATATTTTGCCTTGGCATGTCACTCCTCTGGCCGGGTATATAAATATACTTCTGCCCGTTGGGATCGGGACACTGGAACAATTGCGAGCTGCCGCACTCTCGCTCCAAAGCTCCCTGCGATTCCGGGAATTCACCGTTGCTGAGGGCATATACCTGCAGGCATTGCCAGATCGCCCGCAAATTCATCTGGCACTTTACATCTACCGCTTTTAATTTGGTGTCAACCATCGCATCGGTATATTGCCCGCCCATGTCACCTGCGGTTTTGAATACCCACATAACTCCCATTGCGATAAGCCCGAAAAAAATCAACGCCACAATAATGTTGATAATCGTTCCGCCGGAATGTTTTTTCCTTATCATTGCCGTGACTCCTTTTATATTCTATATATTAATCCACTTATCCCGCCTGTTTCGCTATTATAACGAAGGCAATCTTAGTAAATTGAAAAAGAATCCTATCAAAGGTTCTACGACCATACGAAATCCGCCGAAATATACCAAACCGAGAACAATAAATATTCCAAAATGTGAAACCTGGTTATATACCTTTACAGCTTTCGGAGATTTCAGGCCGGCATAGACAATTCTCGAGCCGTCCAGAGGCGGTATGGGAAGAAGATTAAATACGGCTAAAGCAAGATTAATAAGAACACCAAGTCGTATAAAATCATCGACAAGGGGTATTGCCTGTACCGGCAGAATATGATAAGCGAGAGCCAGTGCAATCGCCAGCAATATATTCGAAACGGGACCGGCTATGGAAACCAGGAGCATTTGCGTCCTGGTAAGAACGGAAAAATTGACCGGGACCGGTTTTGCCCAGCCGACATGTAAGAAGAGCGGGACAATAATTGTGCCGATAGGATCGATGTGAGCTATCGGATTTAGCGTGAGCCTTCCCATACTCTTTGCCGTATTGTCGCCGAATTTGTACGCCGTCCACGCGTGGGCGTATTCATGAATCGTCAGCGAAGGCAGCACTACCGCCAAAAGAATTATCAAAAATACCGGGTCGAAACCGAACATTACATACCTTTTATATTAAACCTTCGTTATTCCGGCAAAAATTACAGCTTATATACATTCCATCCTGCCGTTGACCTCAGACTATCGGATTATCATACGCATGTCAAGCAGGGATGTTCTCCACTACTGCTTTGTCATACCTATATTGCAGACTTGTCATGTTGAGCCGATAGGCGAAACATCTGGCTATTGATGCCCAGATTCTTCGCTTTGCTCAGACACCGTCCTGAGTTTACCGAAGGAATGACACCCTTCAATTAAGATTTGATGAAGTGCTATGTTCTCCGTTTATGGTATGCTTTATCCCCCCGGTTTTTCACTGTCGTCTCTGATTTTTCCATCAAGCTCATCGAGATTGAAACCTTCAGCGGTGACAATGTGATTTTTATCAGCAAGAATCATCCAAGGTAGAGATTTAACACCCCATGCCGAATGTGTTTTTTGGGAATCGTCATTAATCAATCCAACCGGGAATGAAATATTGTTTTCTTTTATCCACTCATTGAGCGTTGCCTGTTCGATTTTCGAGGCCTGGACAGCAATTGTAACAATGCCTTTTTCCTTTAGTTCTTTTGCCTTTTTACTTAGCTCTTGCACGCAATTCCTCGACGGCCGCTGCTCCATATCAAAGAAACATAACAAAATTAACTTATCATTCACATCGGCCGGTGAGAGGTTTAGTCCAAGGTCTTTCAAATCAGGTAACACCTTACCTATTAGCGGCAATGGTTGAATATATATATTTACGACCTCACCATTTCTCCATTCAAATCGGGTATCTTTACCAATGAAGTCTTGATGATTTACTCTTGTACCATTTGGGATATTGGGTTCGAAAGCATTCAAAGCTTCAAAATCAGGATGAAAATTTACAGATAACCGTTCATGTTCTCCATACCACTCTGCTGTTTCTCCATCTTTATATTTCCAGATAAGAGTAGTTTTGCATTCTATAGGTAGTAATACACCATTGAAATCCTTGAATTTAACTGAATCCATAACAAAAGAAATCTCTGTAGGCGCACCATGAGACAATTTCATTTCACTGACTGGTTTAATGCCATAGATGTCCTCTCCCTTTTTTACAACAGAGACATTACGTGGCAGACAATTGTGCTTTTGATCCAACCAGAGAGTATAATTTCCATAATTTTCTATGGTAGCTTCCAACACATGACATTCACTTCCATCTATATTTTCCAGCCCCTTATAACGCAACGAGCTTGTCTTTTCACTGAACAGTTCAATTAGACTAATACGGTCGCCTGTTACATAACCCTCAAGTGCCCTTCCTATGCCGATTTTATTTTTAATATCATTAAATTCTTTTTCACCGTCACTCCAGAAAATAACATATTCTGGGGCTCTGTCTTCTCTTTCACTGTCATAATAAAATGCGCGGTTCTTACGATCAACCATAGATCTCTGGTAAAACGGCACATCGGAGGTTTTATCTGTTTTACCATTGACCAACGAGTAATTATGCACAGAATGTTCGACGTCAATACATTTTCCATCACAATAATATTTGATATCTGTAAGTTGTTTTAGTTCTCCTGTATTTGTCAGGTACTTCGTTTTGGCCTCAATAGCAAATACATTAGGCATGTTCCGAAGTGCTGCATTAAACCTCTGAACGATTTCTTCCGTTTGACCCTGATGATTTCCGCATAAGCCATTCGAGTCAACAATTAAAATAAAACAGATCAATAAAAAGATTTGAACGTTTTTCATGGCTAATCCCCTAACATTTCTTTACCGGAATTCCTCACATACTGTTTTGAAAAAAGCCGCAAGATGATTATAAAGTCGCAAAAGGTGCATTGTCTATATGAAAGACACAAAATGCACAAATATATTGCAGTATTTTGCCCTTTTTACACTTTTTTTTACCGAACCTTTAATTTATCTGCATTTTGTGGAGAGAATCACTGTTTTCTGATGGTGGTATGATTTTAATATACGTTCTATATCAGTAAATTTCTTATGTGCTAAACCTGAGAAGGCATAAAAAAAGCCACCGGTGCATTAACACCGATGGCTTAAAATTAAACACCTACTTTCCTATTTTTTCTTCTTGCTTGTTTTTGCTGCCGCTTTCTTTTTTGCTGCTTTCTTCTTTGCCATTTTAGACCTCCATGTAATTAAACCATAAATCGACTAAGAAGCGGATACGCATCCGTTCATTCCATTTAATTTTACAACGGCTTAACTGACCTTTTTGATATTACCCATATCGGAGTCGTCATCGTCGTCATCGCCCGGAAATGTATATTTATTCAAAGACCCTTCATTTTTCCGGCGTCTTTTTTCCTGAATATTCGCACATGCAACACAGCATCTGGCCCAGGGAATTGCTTCCAGCCGCGGCTTGGGTATCGGCTCGCCGTTAACCTGGCATATCCCGTAAGTGCCGTCCTCGATCCTGTCGAGGGCCTGGTCAATTTCGGAAATCAGTTTTCTTTCGCTGTCCATCAGCTCCAGAGTGAATTCCTGCTCGTAGCTGTCCGTTCCTGCATCGGCCATGTGTATCGGCATATTGGATAAATCGCTCCTGTCCTCGCGCAACGCATCTTGTTCCATATAGGATACGTTACCCAACAGCTCGTTTCTCTTTTCCAAAAGCAATCCTCTGAACTTCTTAATCTCTCCTGCTGTTAAATGTCCCGTCTTTTTTCGCTCTTCTGTCATAAATACTCCGAAAGTTACTACATGAATCTAAACTACATACGTCCTTAAACTAAATTAAAATGCTTTAAGAGCGAATATCATCGCCCGAGGAACGCAGACAAACTCCTTACGAAAACCCGCCTGAGTGGCTTGATACTTGTTTGGATTTCATCGGAACTCATGCCAATCATGGCAAATGAGAAGAACCCGAATACAAATCCCGCCACAGCACAGGCCAGCCGTCGAATTTTATGCGGATCAATCCTCGGAGACAGATACATTGCAACCTGCTTTTCGATCTCTTCAAGGTAACGAATGTATGGCTGTTCCAATTCCTCTGTGGCTTCGGATTCGAGTTTTAACAATAACTTTCCCTGAAAAAGCAAAAGAAACTCCTCCTTGGACTCCACGGAAAATTCATAATGAACATCCAGTAAATGCTCCAGCATCTCTTCGAGAGTTTCCGGGGGATTATCATAAGAGAGGATACGTTCTGTCAAATGCTCGATGGCCTCTTCCACTAATGTTACAACCATCTGTCCCTTGTCATCGAAATGCTGATAGAGAGTGCCCTTGCCGAGGTCGGCTTTTTCCGTAATTTCCTCCACCGTTGCAGCATCCACACCCTTCTCGCTGAAAACATCCAGTGCCGCCCGCTTCAATTTACGCCTGGTTCTTTTGGCCCTCTTCTGTGTCCTTGTTTTTCCGGTTTTCATACATTTTGTTTTCATAAAACTGACCATATAGTCATATTCGACCAAGAGGTCAATAATATTTTTGACTTTTTACAAATAAATGATATATTTTTTAGTCGTTGTTCACACTACTTTATAACTGGAGAAATCATTTTGGTTGACTTAACCGGCAAGATGAAACAAACAAAATCTGAAAATAAAACTTTGAAATTAAAGTCTGGTATATACCTTGGCAAATACCGATTGGGAAAACACATCGATACGGGAGGCTCGTGCGAGGTCTGGCAGGCCATAGACACAGTCGAAGGCATAACGGTGGCATTAAAAATTCCCTTGACCGGAATCAACGGCCGGAGCAACAACGAGCCGCTGCTGCGGGAGGTAAGAGCCGTTTCAAAATTGCGGCACCCAAATATCCTTTCCATAAAAAACGCCGACATTATCAACGGTCATGCCGTCCTTGCAACAGAGCTGTCGGCCCGCACACTCGCCGATTGCTCCAGGCCTATGTCGGTTGCAAGAATTACCTCGATAATAATCCAGGTCCTTCAAGGCCTGTCCTTTGCCCACGAGCAGCGCATCGTACATTGTGACGTCACGCCTTCGAATATATTTCTTTTTGCCGACAAGCGGGCCGCAATCGGGGATTTCGGAATATCCCTCAAGATTAAAGGCCGGATCAGAACGGTCGATGATTTCGGAACTCCCGGTTATGTCGCCCCGGAACAGGCCTACGGCTATCCGACCTATCGAAGCGATTGTTTTGCCGTAGGGCTGATTCTCTATGAATATATTACCGGCATCCTGCCGCGATGGCCCTTCAACTGGCCGTACAAAGGCCACGAACGACTTCGCGAAAGAACAGGTATCGCTTTCATCAGATTCATGAAAAAAGCATTGTCGGTCGATCCTCAGAACAGATTCGCAAACGCGGGAAAAATGCTCGTCGCACTGACCGAATCGCTACCCAAAAACCTGCAAAAACTTATTGCTCGACAAACCGTGAAAAAGCAAGCGGACTGGAGAAAAGTCCGACGGGAATCTTTTATTAAAAAATACAAAAGGATATTTCCAGTATTGTTCAGATGTATCGAATGTGACGAACCCATCGCGGAGAGGATGCAGGTCTGTCCATGGTGCGGCAGCGGGAAAAATCGCTATGATACACGAAGCCGGTTCAGTCATATCTGTCACCGATGCCATAAAGGCGTTCTTCCCGAATGGCGGTTCTGCCCGTGGTGTTACGGCCCGGGTTTTGCACCGCAGGAACACGACCGATCGATCAAAGTAAGCTACCACGCCCGATGTAAAAAATGCGGCGGGAAACTGATGAGGTTTATGCGTTACTGCCCTTGGTGTCATCATAAAGTCAAACGGCCGTGGGACGTCAGGCCTTTTCCCGAGGTTTGCAGCAAATGCGGCTGGCCCGTCGATTCGGATTTCTGGAATTACTGCCCATGGTGCAAACAAAATCTGGTCACCCCATGATGCATCAATTTATCATTTCAATCGAGACATTGTTCCGATATAAGTTTCTGTTTTGAAGAAATTTCGATTCGAAGAATGCTTGACCCGACATATCGATTCGGCAACAATTTATTGAATATCTATTCGTTATCTGCCGAATATATTAATTAATAGCATAGCAGCACGCAACGGCACAATATTACTTTCAGGAAAAAACTATGTTGGATAATCTCATAGGCTCGGAAAGACCTCTCCAATGGGTGCTGCAATTCTGGCCTGTTTTGGTTTTTTCTTTTATCTCGGCACTTATAGCCACACTGCTATGCAAGAACATCGCTCTGAAGCTCGGGATCGTCGATAAGCCCGACAATCTTGTCAAGACCCATAAAGGCTCCGTCGCCTATCTCGGCGGCATCGGCATCTTCGTCGGGCTGACTGTCGGCATCCTTACCGGGATATATTGTCTGGGCCCGGGCCAAAGTGCGGCCCTGAGCGACCAGGAACATTTCCGCCTGTCGCTGAGATGGCTGATCGGAATTCTGGCGGGCAGCGCAATCGCCTGTTTTGTCGGTCTGACCGACGACATATTCGACTTGAAGCCGCGATATAAATTCCTGGGGCAGATTCTCGCCGCATGTATTTTGCTGATGGCCGGTATCAGACCGAATCTGTATAGGGTTGCCGGGCCGCTGCATTTACCGATGACCGATGGGCTCGAAATGGTTCTCGGAGTTTTTATTGTTTTTTTCTTTGTCCTCGGGGCAACCAATTCACTGAATTTACTCGACGGCCTGGATGGACTTTGTGCCGGGGTGACGGCAATTATCACAATCGCTCTGTTGATACTATCCGTTCATCTGGCAACGTGGGGATACAGCCCGACCGGCGACCCTGTTCGGATTGTAATTTGTCTCGGACTTGTCGGTGGAGTGTGCGGCTTTTTGCCCTTCAACCGGCATCCGGCGAAAATCTTTATGGGTGACGCCGGCAGTATGCTCCTTGGCTTTACTGCGGCGGCGCTTATGCTTCTTTTCGCGGAGCGTGTCCCCCGATGGTGGTTAGCGTCGATTGTCGTATTCGGCCTGCCGATTCTCGATACGTCGGTGGCGCTGGTTCGCAGATTAATCAACCATAGACCGCTGTTCGTTTCGGATCGCGGTCATATTTACGACCAGATGATTGACAGAGGGATTCCTTTAAAAAAGACCGTTGCGATTTGCTATCTGTTGGCCGGTCTCTACGCCGTCATCGGCCTGGCGATGAGCCAGATAAGGACATGGTACGCAGCAGGTGTATATGTTGTGGTCTTTGCAGTATCCGGCGTGGTTGTGTGGTGGAAAGGTTATTTGAAGATGGAGGGTTTGCGAGGGGCAATCCCTAAATAACAATCAGGGATCAATTTTAAGAATCTAAGTTTTTGCTGCGAGCTATGATTTAATCTGATTAAAACCGGTTATGAATTCTACAGTTCTTCGGGCGGTTCTTTCGTTTACGCGGGGATGCAACGGCAGATTCACAACTTCTCGTGCGGCCCTTTCCGCCTGGGGACAGCTTCCAGGCTCATAATCATACACATCCAAAGGCGTTTCAATAGGATGCAGGACAGATTCGAACCAACTGCCGAGCTCTATTCCCGCCACCGCGGCCTTTTCGAGGGCTTCGGATTTGCCGTCGATTCTCACAGGATACCTGACCAAAACCGGTTCGCAGGTGGAACTATTATACTGTCGATCAGACCATCCTTTTTCCTTAAAAAGCTGATCATAGAATTGAACCAATTTTATGCGATGCCGGATATTTTCTCCGATTTTGTTTAGCTGCCTTAATCCAGAGCGGGCCTGCACGCCACTTACAGATTTGAAAAAATCATCCGCCATAATTGGCTGAAATTCATCAGTGCTCGACGAGCCGACAACGGCACCTCTTTTCGTAAGATACCGGAACAGGTTCTGGGCAAACGCCGTCGTCCGGGGATAAATTAATAACCTATAAATCAACAACTGTGCCCGGAGCATAAAAGCTTCGCCGCTCGAAGGCAGGCACACTTCAGACTCACAGAGCGATTGAATTTTCGCCGCCAATTCCGAATCACTTGTAATAACCATCCCGCCCAAACCGGTCGTATAAGGCTTGTTCCACTGGGATGAAAAATATGCCGCTTTGCCGAACGTCCCTGCCATCCGGCCTTTATACTTCGAGCCGAGGGCAAGGCAGCAATCCTCAATGACAATAATCCCGTTCTCGGCGGCGATTTTCATAACGGCATCCATATCGCACAGATAGCCGTACGTATGCTGGGCGATAATCACTTTGGTCCGCGGCGTGATTTTGTCCCTGACTATATTTACGTCGATATTAAAAGTCACCGGCTCGATATCGACATAGACAGGCTTTGCCCCGAGGTACTTTATGGGATTAACGTTCATAACGCAGGTATAACCCGGCAGAATTATCTCGTCTCCGGGACCTATCCCTGCCGCCTTCAAGATGGCATACAACGCCACTCTGCCCTTCCAGAAAGCAAAGGCTCTTTCGGCGCCTAAAAATGCTGCAAACTGACATTGATATTTTTCTATAATCTCGCTCATTTTCGATTCGCTATCTTGATACTCGCATTTCCTCCGGCTTTTTCATGCCCCATCCTTTGAGTACGGAAAATCTGACAACACCCCAAAGGCAGCCCAGACCATACGCAAAATGTAAAATCACAAAGACCACAGGCGCAACCGGTACAAACCGCCAGCCTGATTTTACCCCGACAATAAAAGCACCAACAAACAATGCCATTAAATAAAAAATCATCTCGGTCTCTAATAAATACCAAAATAGTTTCCAAAACAATCCCGTAACACCAAGAAACAGGATGGAAAGCACAAACAACAACGGCACTAACTGCCGCAGCGCAGCAGGCCTTTTATGTTTTTGAAATGTTCTGATCCGCCAGAAGCCGTACTGGAAATACTGCCTCCATAATTTGCCCAAAGAGGTCCTCGAAAAATATGTGCTGCGGATTGATTTCGACATCCATATCTTTCCGCCTGCCAAAATGATACGCAGATTGAATTCGTCGTCCTGATTCCGGACTAATTCCTCGTCGAAATATCCGATTTTATCCACCACCCACTTATGATGCGCTCCGAATGCAAGGGTATCGACCCAGCCTTCATAATCACCGAGCCTGAAACGGGCATTCCCCACGCCGATTGGCGAACACATCGCCGCGGCAATCGCACTGCCGAAGAAATCCGCCGCAACAGTTTCGATATATCCCCCGACAATCCAGGCATCCGGATGTTCGTCAAGGCACTGAATCGATTTACTGATAAAATCGGTGGGGATTTTCACATGACCGTCGATTCGGATAAAAACATCTCCTCGCATCTCCTTAAGAGCGATATTCATCGCCGTCGGCACTATTCGGCGGGGATTATCCGATATTTTTATCCGTGCATCAGATTCGGCCAACTTTTCGACAATCCTCCGCGTATCGTCGTCACTAGCGCCGTCCACAACCAGAATCTCCACCTTCTCTGCAGGGTAGTCACTATCCAGTATGCTTTGTATAGCCTGCTCGATGAAATCCGCCTCATTGCGGACCGGCATAATTACACTGACAAAAGGTAAATCCTGCACGTTATTTATCCGAACACGATTAATCGATAATTATAAATCCAAGGCAAACTTTGTGCTTGCCCCGGTGACACCCGTCTGGCACCAGCCATGCTTTTTATAAAAAGCGACGGCACGTGAATTCTCGCTCAACACCGAGAGCGTCAAACGCGTATATCCCTTAGCGGCACAGGCCTTCTGGAAAGTTTCGATAAGCTGATTCGCGATGCCGGTGCTTTCGCAATCCGGCAAAACGCAAATAGATAAAAGATTACCACATTTGGATAAAGCTTTATGCGAATCGATATTTTCCGAAGAACTTTCTTTACGTTTTATATGCAGCTTTTTGAGCAATTCACCGAGAAGCACAGGCCGCACTATATGCCTGGTTAAAAACTTCCAAAAGATAATATGAGGATAACGCAGCATTGAAGAGCGAAGGAACTGCTGCCGAATGCCGGGCTCTCCCCCCACCGCGAAACCCACTACATTATCTAAAGAATCTACTGCAACATAACAAACGCCTTCGGGATGCTTAATATAAAACCGATAGAGTGCACAAAGCCAGCGAGGTCCCATCTCAGTCATAAAACGTCCCGGAAAAGCAACGGTATGACACTGCGCCATCCCGGATACGTTCGGAGCTTGTGCTTGCTTTATAGAAACCGATTTGCCTGAATCGGCGTCGGCGCGTGAAAATGACATTAGTGATCTTTCCGACGGCATTGCTCTTCGAGCAAAGACAACACCTGTGCAGCTAACTTATCCCGGTCGAATTTTTCCGTTGCTATTTTCCGGGCGTTTTGTCCCATGAGTTTCAACTGTTTTCGATGCGAATTCAAATATGAAACTTTTTCTACGAACTGCTCGATATCCCACAAATCACAACCGAAGCCGGCATTATTTTCCTCCAGAATTTTTCTCTGCCAGCCCGAATAATTCAACAATACCGGCTTGCCCGCGCTCAGGGAATCGAAGAACTTGTTGGCGGAATTATTTTCCAGGACAGGAAAATTGGCGAAGATAACCATCGCGACGTCACAGGCCGCAACAAGCTCGGGCAATTTCTCCTTCGGCACCGCATCCATAATTTCGATATTATTTAGCCCAAGTTTTTTGATTTTCCTGGTAAAAGTTTTTTTCAGACTCCCTTGTCCGGCCAGCACAAAATGAACATCGTGATTATCTTCCAATCTGTCCGCGGTATTGATAACAAAATCCAGGCCGTTTGTTTTACCCATAGCACCGAAGTGCAGCAGAACCAGCTTACCGGCCCATCTATTCTTTTCACGTATCAAGGCTCCGTCGATATCCGGCCTGAAAATATCGATGTCACAACTATTAGGTACTACTTCCACCGGTCTTTCCACGGCCAATACTTTTTTTATGCCTTCGGCCATCCCGGGAGAAAGTGCCACAATTGCGGAACTGCGTTTGTATATGCTCTTTTCCAGCAATAATAAAAGCTTTTTCACTACTCTGTTTTTTATGATTCCAAGCCCGATAGGTATTTCAGGCCACTGGTCGCGTACTTCGAAAACATACGGAACATGTTTGAGCCATTTCAGGATTCTCGCTGTGATTCCGACGGTCAGGGGCGTGCTTGTAGCATAAATAATATCTACGTTTTCGGTTTTCAGTCCGGCATACAAACCAAGAAAACAAAAAGACATAAACGAAAACATTCTTCGAATGTACGATTGCCTGTTGCTGTATTTGGTTCCGACAACGACAACGTTAATTCCCTCTATATCCAGCCTGCGATACAATTTATTCCCCTGGGGCAGGCCGCCTACATCATAATAACCTGTGACCATCGTCACCTTATGCCCGGCTTTGACCCATCGGCGGGCGAATTCGTAAGAACGGGTACCTGTGCTGCCTTTCGGAGTGGCGAAATGCTGGTGAATATAAAGTATGTGCATAGATCACTAAAATGCGTTTAACGCGCTTTTTGAATTAAGTTTCTATAAACAGATTCAAGACGTTTCATATTTTTATTTCTGTCGGCCTTTTCTTCAACTTTTTTCCTGTTGTACGGACCGGCGTTTTCCGCGATCTCAGGTTCGCTTAGCAATCGCAAAATGCAATCAGCCAAATTCCCGGCATCGCCGACTTTATGTAAATAGCCGTTAACGCCGTCTTTAATCCATGCCGAGTTGGCTTTGATATCGGAGACAATCGGAAACAGACCCGTCGCTAGAGCCTCCAGCAACGAAAGGCTTGTCCCGTCCCAGAGCGATGCCGATAGATATATGTCACTTCGGCCAAGCAGCTCGGGCAAATTTTCGTTGGGAACCTTTCCCATAAAACTCACACAATTATCAAGTCCAAGTTTATTGACCTGTCGTTTCAACACCCCCGGCAAAGAGCCGTCACCGGCAAATACCATCTCGAATATAATACCTTTTTTCTCCAACAAGGCAAGGGCCTGGATAATTGTTTCGTGATCGAAGACGGGCTCAAGCCGTCTCGTGCAGACCAGCCTCAACGGACGGGACTTTTCGATTTTAGCTCTCCGGGTAAATGAGAATCGTTGTGTATCGATGCCGAGGGTAAGAACCTCTATTTTTTCCTTATCTATGCCGAGGCTTAATACCATCTCGCCGAGATCATCGGATACTACATTGACACGATCTGCAAACCTGAAAATCTTCCTCAATAAAACCCGCCAAATCCAGGACTTGATACCGGTTGTTAAGTCACTTCCGTGTACAGTCACAACAGAAGGATGAAATCCGCACACTAAGGCGGTCAATCCGGCGCTGGTGGCGTAGTGTGCATGAACGATATCCGGCTTGAGTTTTTTAACCAATTTTCTTGCCCGGAGCATACTGAGTGGATATTTCCACTTGCCCCGCGTCTCGGAATATTTCCCGCCAAGCCCGATGTTGTATGTCGGCACGGGACGTTCCGGCCCTGGGGATAGACTTATAAAACAGACCTCGTGACCGGCCTGTTTGAAATACTCAAGATACGGCCCGATATGATTGAAAGTTCCAACTGCAATAAAACAAATGCGCATCTTCTTAATTCTGCTTCCCCGAATTTTTTATCCTGTATTTGATTACCTTAGCCGGATTGCCGCAGACTATAGCGTATTCAGGAACGTCCTTCGTGACAACAGCAGCGGCACCTATAATGGCCCCTTTTCCGACGGAAATCCCCGACAGAATAATCGCCCTTGTCCCTATCCAGACATCATCGCCGATTGTCACCGGCTCCGGCTCTTTATGGCCCTGCTCGAGCATGGGAATATCAAGCCGGTCGTATTTATGGCCGACGGTCAGGACAATCACTTCCGGTCCCATCATTACATTGTCGCCGATTTTCACCGGGCCGCAAACCCGGCAGTTGACACCGATACCGGAATTGTCACCGATCTCGATTTGTGAGCCGTCACCGAAATATGCACCTTTTTCGATATTTATGTTCCTGCCAGCATGTTTGAACAAAGCCTTAGTGGCACAACGTCTCAAAGGCCTGGCCCATCTGCCGAACCTGCTGTCGGAGGCGGGTAAGTGCCGGGCAAAACAATAATAAACAGTCAATCGTAAAAACTTAATCAGCTTCATCAATATATCGCAGCTCTATCTCCAGAGTCCTATTGCCTTTTCATAGCTGCGAATGGTCAGCTCGGCAATATTTTTCCAGCTATACTTTTCTTCGAGCTGTTTCGTGTAATGAGATTGAAAATCACTGGAATTATCCAGAACATTTATAACGGCTTTCGCAAGCGCTTTTGGAATTCCAGGCTCGACAACCTGACCAACCTTATCCGATGATACAAGCTCACCCATTGCCCCGACGTCACTGACAACAACAGGTTTTTTGTGTGCATAAGCGCGAAGCAATACCCCGCTCTGAGCCTCGAACTTAACATAGGGCAAAACAACGACATCTGCCGCCGCCATGAAACTATCCACATCTTCGTCCGGGATAAAATTGACTTCTGTTCTCACGTTTTCCGAAAGATTTAGTTTTTGAATAATATCCGAATACTTCCGGAAGCTCATCCCGCGGGGAACGGCACCGGCGACAATCAATAGGACTTCGGGAACGCGAGATCGAATATAATTCAAGGCCTCAAGAAGAACATCCAGACCTTTATTAGGGCGAATACTCCCGAAAAACAGCAGGATTCGACTCTCCTCCGACAGGCCTAACTTCCTGCGTGCCTCCGACCGGCCGACAGGACTATGCAGAGGCATCATTATTCCATGAGGAATGACAGAGACGCGTTCGCCGTCAACGCCCCAATGGTCAATTAGCTGCTTTTTGCCTTCCTGGTAATGAGTTATCAAACAATGAGGGATGCGAAGGCTGCGTCTAAGGAACGAATCCCTGCTGACAAATCGCTCGTAGTGGGACTTAATATCGTGAACCGTCATTACGACCGGCAGACTTTTCGCCAAAGGTTTCAGAAAGAACTGGTCCAGCAAAGGCATACCCGCTCCCTGAAAATGAACCACATCGAAGTGCCCCTTTAAAGCAAATCGGTTCCGCCTCAAACTGTTAAACACACTTCGGCAGAATCTGTCCGCCGCCCAGTGGATTCTCGAACCACCGCCCTGTTCCCGTGTGAATTCCGATAGGCGTCTTTCCACATTGAACGGCACAGGTTTTTCCGGCCATGCCGAGCTGGTCAGCACGGTGAGGTCCGCACCGGCCTCGCTCAGACCCTTGCACAAGGCATCAGCGTATGCATACATGCCACCGGTGCCTGAATGTTCAATCATTAGTACGCGCATTATACAAGTTTCGAATATGAATTATACTGCATGAATATCAGGTTGCGATATGGAAGTATCTTTTTCAAAATTACTATTAATAGCTTAAGGCAAGCTCGGGTTCTTCCTCCTGCTCAACAGCAGCCGTCTCGCCGGTAATGCTCATATAGATATCAGGCCAGTTCGCGGTAATAACGGCGAAGCATATCAACAACGACGCCGCTCGATAGTGTGAAAAAATCGGGTGGAAGAAACCGTCCGCCGCCAAAGCTATCAGAAGCAGGAAACTGGTTATCCCGAAATAATCCAGGTAAGGAATATTGCTTCTGGCTAATATAAAGCTTCGCCAGAGACATCCAAAGAACAAAATCAATACGGCAACCAATCCAATCAAACCGCATCTGTCGAGCCATCCCAAATACTCCGAATGGTAAAACGCCACCAAAGGAATCACGCCCTTGGGCGCGGGATGCATCGCCCCGACACCTCTGCCCGTCAGGAGGAAATAAGGTTCCTGCCTGAAGCTCGAAGAAATTGTCTCGTATTCAATGCCCCGCCAGCCGTGTCGCCACTGGTAATACGTCGGCACGGAATAATTTCCCTGCCCGTCGTCGGCACGGAATCTCGCCAGGAAGTCGAAACCTATCAGCGATGCGGCATATATCGAGAACAAACCAACGAACATATACAGGATTGAATTTTTGATCCTGCCTCTCATAAATATCAACGAAGCAAAAAGCATAATAGCCAATGCCCCGTACGTCGATCTGGTTTCACTCAAAACGACTCCGGCCAGACCGACCATCAGCATTAAAACAGAGACAACGAAAAATCCGGCCTTACTGACCAGCCTGCCGATGGCCATACTGATTAATACCAGATACAACATCGGAATAAGGGCGCGTGTACCTCTTTCGCCGACCAGGCCGCCTAATTCTACAATCCGGTCGGTCTCAGCTACCGGTGCCGAATAAAGTCCAAAACGGATGAAAATATGGAATACGAACATCACTATTAACAAAACAACACTGAATTTGAAAAATCCCTTGACCCGGGAATAATCCGTGAAGTATCGCAGCGAAAATACGGCGACGGCTGCAAAATGCACCACCCTGGAATGCGTAAGCGCGTCACGAGGGTACATAAGCATGCCCTGTATTAATGACAAGGCGCTTATCAAGGCCAGGATCACGATGCACCTTTTGATAATTCCGGAGCGGAAATGTTTTTCCCGGTGTACAAAAAGAGCGGCAAAAAGAGTCAGCCAGGCTATAAAATCCGCCGGCGCCCAGGTCAAAGGCAGACCGAGATTGCCGGCCCGATTGATATAGCCTGCCAGGATGCTGTTGAATGTGGCTACAATCAGGAATATGTAAAAGACCCACTTAGGTTTCAGAACTGCTAACGGCACACAAAATGCGACGGTTATAACACAAAGTATCGCAACGAATGTCGCCATAAGATTACCTTATAAGTAAACGTCCGAATAAACTTAAAGCCCGAATACACACCAAATCAATATCGGAAATAAACGGCGGTGGTTACAGGATAAAACATAGTAATTGCCGGTATTTTACCCCGGCGTCTCAGCCGGAGCGGCGATAATCATCGATCATTCGCTTAAAATCTTCCCCGACCTCCTTATACATCCCAAGGGCAATTTCCTGTTGCTTTCGGCTGACGGCATCAAGATTATCGTTAATCATGCAGAACATTTCTATCAGCTTTTCGGAACTAAGCTGCGTATCGACGATGCAATAATTCTCAAGACCGAATTGTGCCATGAAGTCCTCGGTCTTTTTGTGGTATGCAATTGCTATCAAAGGCGTTGCTGCAACAAGGGAAAAAATCTGCGAGTGGGTCTTATGTCCCACGAACATTTTGCATTGCGAAATTGCATTGATATGTTCGACAGTTCCCGGAAAACCTTCGACAATTTCACAACTATTTTTTTGACCGACAAGCTTGATAATATCTTCGATACAGGGATGGTCCGCTCCCTGCATCTCCATCGGGAAAAAACGCACTTTATAGCCGCCGGTCTCAATTGCATGATCAACAAAAGCGGCAAAAGACCGAACGTAATGCTCCCACGCCAAAGCAGCCTTTTTATTTCCCGTCCAGACGGAAATCCCCAGAATATTCCGCCGGTCGCTCGGTTTGGTCCGTGACTTTACGACATCGTACAATCCGAAAACAGACTCTCGCGTCTTCGATACGCGTTCGCGAGAGACTCCCAGTTTTCGTATTTGCTCTTCGGAAGCTTCGTCCCGGATGAATACTTGTCCGGCACCGGACAGGATTTTTTGCACCATCCTTTTGTTTGCCGGAGATTGGAAGTCAAATGTCCCGATAGACTGCGACCATAACAGCAGTGGCCTGTTATACATTAACGCTATCGCCATATCGAAAATTTGCGGCGTTTTTATGCTCCCGGCAATTATAGTCGTCAAATGATGCCCGCCCGTGCTGATGACTAAATCGGCTTCTCTAACGGCCTCTAAGAATTCCTTATTAACAAGAAATCGCAAATACCACGGGCGCCTGCCCGAAACCAGAGCGTCACGTACCAGGGGAAAATGAATCTGTCTCGGCAGTTTCACCTTACAGAACAGGTGAAAAACTTTCCCGATTAAAGTTGCGTTCTTTTTACGGGAAACATCCCATCCCCAGGGAATCACCCGCACGGCCAATTCAGGAAAATCCGGCTTGTCAAGCCAATACTCCGGATGAGACGCCGAGACCTTGACATGTTCGATACCACAGGCCTTGAGCTGCCTGAGCACAAAATACAGGACCGCCCTGTCACCCTTATTCGTGGAACATTGATTGATAACAAGAACATTCATACAAGATTTTACCGTCTTTTATTAATTCGCCCTCGGATAACATCAAGCAATTCGGCCGCCTCGGACCGTAGGGCGATAATAGTAAAACATGCAAATACAATCAGGCCGGATAAAACAAATAATATCGCCCAGTAAATATGTTCCGTCGGCACAATATGATTCAACACCAATAACGCCCCGATCGAAACTATAGTAGCCGCCAAAGGCCCCAACAAGCTGCCTCTGAAATATTCGTAAAGACCGATTCCGGATTTTCGCAAACCATATAAAGGCAGCCAAACACCTATATACGACCACAATGCTATAATCATAGCCACAGCCGGTGCCACGGGAACGGACACGAAACCGGTTAAAAGAACCACCTCGATAACAATCGCGCCAATCGCGCTTGTTATCGCCGCAATGGTCAGACTTCTAAGATGTCCCATGCCAACTAAAGACGGAAGCCATATCCCGAAGAATCCGCGGGCAATTTCAGACAACATTAACAATCGCATGACAAGGACCATATCCGGCACAATGGCATCTTTCAGCCAGAATACAAATATTTCCCTGGCATAAATAAAAAGCAGCATCACTAAAACACAGGTCATAACACAACTGATATGAGTTCCTTTTCTTACCACAGCTTTCAATTTTTCGATATGCCCGGCTGCAAAAAGGCTCGTCACCACAGGAAGGAAGACATTTTGCGCCCCTGCTATAAGCCCACGGGTAAAATTCGGAATTCGCGTGGCCACATCGTACACCGCCACGTCATGGGCGCTGCCGACCTTACCGACAAGCAGGGCCAACGTACTGAACATAAAAATCATACTGCCCGAACGTCCGGTTGCGTGCCCGGTGTATCGGAATAGCTCCCGGATTGTTTCTTTTTTTATCGAAAAGATATTAATCTTAAAACCGGGAATGGATTTTTTTGAAACTATGAACATCAACACTAAAGACACCATCGCGGATATTGCGAATGCCAACTGTACGGCGATAATACTCTTCCATACCACGAGAATTCCAACTGTCACAATCGCCCTGAGCAGATTGGAGACAATAAGGACAGTGTTAACCTTCGTGTCGTATTGATAGCCCCTCAAAGTGCCGCTGAAAGTTGCTTCCAGCATTTTCAGAGCCAGTGTCACGCCGACAAATATGCATGTCACCCGGGCCTCCGGCGCCAAATCGTCGGTAATCGCCTTAAATATGCCGGAGATGAAAAACGACAATATTATCGCCGCTGCTATCGTCAAAACAGCCAAAGTCAACAGTACAATAAAGGAAGCCGAAACAAATCGGCTCAACTGCTCCGAATCATCGCGATAAAAAGCAACAAAACGATTGGTTGACAGTGAAAACGCGGTCTCGAAAATCATCGGGTATCGCAGGCCGGAAGTAAGCAAGGCCCATACACCAAAAGCGTCGATGCCGAGATTTCGCCATATAATTCGAACCAGAACCAGCGAAACCGCGGCGGTGACAAACATGCCGGCCCAATTCGACCCGGCATTCATCATAACTCGTTTACGAAGTGACGCCATAAATCCCACAACCTTTATCTATACGAATTCCACGCCTTCCGGAAAATAATCATCGAGAAGTAACCAGCCAGTTCTCAGCAAATACGGCAAGATCCGACATGTTGATAATACCATCGGCACCCAAGCCTATATCATATTCGGGATTCCACTCGGAACTTCCGGAGACACTTAACCAGGTACAAGCCAATGAAACCAAATCCTCCAAATCAACATCCCCGTCACCATTGAAGTCACCCGGACATATATTGACGGTAAATGTATAAGCCGCTCCGGAGTAGGGACAACGCACATCATCCAATTCCGCCCCAACCAAAACTTTCTCACCATAAACGGCCACCGACCAACCGAAGTGGTCTCCATAATCAGCATTGGAACTGATAAGCCGGGCTTTCGCAGTCCAATTTAATCCGTTGAAGCCAAATACATAAGCAGAGCCGGGTCCGTAGGTCGTATCCCAGTGCCCGTCGGGAACACCAACAACTACAGTATCGTCGAAAACGTCCACAGCCCAGCCAAATTGATTACGACACCGGCCGTCGCGTAATTCCAGCTTCGCCTGCTCGATCCAGTTCGTACCGTTAAAATTGAAAACATATGCCGAACCGGAATTACAATAAAGGTCATTCGGCTCTGCGCTATCATCGCCGTATGCACCAATTACCAGAGTGTCACCGGAAAGAGCCAGATGGTGACCAAAATGGTCGCCATGTGCGGCATCGGAGGCGATAAGTTTCTGTATTTCGAGCCATTGTCCGCCCTCGAACTCGAATACATACGCCGAACCGGCCGTGTAACCGGTGGTATCTTTTCCCGGCGCCCCGATAAAAGTAGTGTTACCGTCCTCGGAGATTGCCACGCTGTTTCCGAAAGTGGCCAATTCTACGCCGTCGGAAGCCAATAGTTTTGCCTGCTGAACCCAGTCGGAGTCGTCATAGCGGAATATGTAAGCCGCACCTGATTTAAAGCCGTTATCGTTTGCCTTGTTTGCTCCAATCAGCACGGTATTACTGTCGGCGGATATCGCCACGTCGAATCCGAACTCTTCCCAGTAGTATCCGGTGCCGTCGGCCAACAGCTTGGTCTGTTCGGTCCAGCTTGTGCCGTCGTAGCGGAATATATATGCCGAACCGGTCCAGTCACCGGCATCAGTGCTACCGGTGGCTCCTACAACGATAGTATCTCCGGAGATTGCCAAGGACCAGCCGAACCAGTCATTCATTTCACCGTCGGAGGCAAGCAGTTTGGCCTCCTGTATCCAATTGTCACCGTCGAGTCGATACAAATAAACCGAGCCGGAATTGGAACCATTATCATCGTCACGGTATGCCCCGACTACCGCCCTGTCGGCCGACATATCTACGGAGTAACCGAAATAGTCACCTTCCGTACCGTCATCGGCGATAAGACGGGATGTTTCACTCATAAGGCACTGTGCATATACCGGATTCATACCGGCAAAAACCAATATAAGAATATAAACAAAAAATAACTTCATTCGGCTTTGCCGGATCGGAAAAAGGAAATTGTAAGTAAAAAGCACTAACATCAACAAGTTTCTTAATCTCAATTAGTCTCAGCAGCCAATAATTGCAGCGTCCCGGATAATATTTCTCTGGCTGTATATACGACACTGCTGTTGTGCTGATTGTTCAACACGCTATCCACTTGTTCATCGAGGATTTTTTGTGCATCCGCCGCCGTCTTCGGGTCTTTCATTTTTATTTTTTTAATTGCCCGCTGCAATTCGAACAGATATTGATAATCCTCGACGCCCTCCCGCCAGGCTTCCCATCGCCGTGACGGAACGATACTTTCCCTGAGTTCGGCAACAGGACTTGCCTTGGCTCCGTAAACTACACCGGAAAAACCATGAGGCCTGAGCGTATCGTTCCAGGGAACGGCACCCGGTTTGTAACCAAGCCCGTAATAATAAGTCCAAAAACCCGCCCCAGTTTGGCCTCGATTGAATGCGCGCCACGGCAACAGGCGGTAATAGGAATATGGTTCTTTTGCCTTCATTGGCCTCAAACATTCATACGTCCAGAGTTCCTTGCCGAAGCCTTTGATCGTCTCGAACCAGTCGGGATAACGCGTACAGTGACTGTCCTGAAGGCACCACACGTCGATAAGCTTGCGAAAACGCATAAATTCTTTCGGGCCCTTGCCGAACGAGTTGGCATATAACCGGATTTTCGGGTCCGTATCCTTAACCAGTTTGGCTAACTCGTAATAATCATCGGCGATAGTTTCGTCGAACGGATACAATACGAACCTGTCATAACCGATTCCCCGGTTTTTCAAATGCCCGACCAATTCTTTCAACCACGATGTAAAAACTTCTTTCCAGGCAGGTGTCATCCATTCGACGTCTCCGAACCGGCCGAAATCCTTTTCCGCAATACTAAAGTTCAACCCTATCAAAAACGTATCGGCATATTTATGTCGGCCGAGAACTGTATCCAACCTGGCATAATTCGGTTCTCTGATAATCCCCGGAGCATCGGATGAAAATCTTGGAAAAGGCAAATCCTGCGCCGGAATAACGTAAACGTTTATATGATGACTACGAAGGTCCTCGGCCATCTCGGAGGCGGAAGCGACTTCGTAATAAGCCCAGTTACAGGTATTGAGGGCAACTTTATTCGGGAATTTGTTTTTGTCAACTTTTATAGATATCGGGATATTTTCCTGCGGCAGTTTTTCTCCCCTTTCGGTCGTTGCAGAAACAGAAATAGTGCTTTTATAGCCACCGGGAGCCAATGTCGGATTGAATATAGTCAGCCATATCTGCGTCACCTCACCCGGGTCCAAAGTAAACGGATGCTCGTTTTGCAAGACAAGGGCGTCAGCTATAGAGCCTATTTCACTTCCCTTGACATAAACCGCCCTTCGGACCGTGAACGTTTTGTTACTATCAATTGTCTGTCCGGAAGGGCCTTTTAACGAAGAAATAGTGACAGCCATTTTTAACGGCTCATCGGAACAGCTTACAATGTTAAAAGCAGCCGATTCGTATTCGTTCTGCCACATCTGTACGTTGATTCGGCCGGGATTTTTACGCAGGTGCACCTCCTTTTCAAATACAATATCCATTGGATTTGCCGGCAGGCATACGAACGGCTTGCCGTATTCGATTTTATAAATTCCGGCTTTGATTTTTCCTGTTTTTGCTTTTATTTCCCGAATCTCACCAGGCAAATATATCCTGTCCTTCGGAAAGTTAATTTCCTGCGAAGGCTTCTCCAGCTCTGAATGATTTTCTATTTGTGCTGGGCTCAAAAACTTCTGTCTGGCCTCTTTGACGGCTTCCGATGCAATAGTGACGCTTTCCTGCAATTGTAAATAATCATCGATTCTACCTAACAATTCTCCGGGTGTTTTAAATACCTCAAGATTATCCCTTAATTGATAACTTCCCGCGGCAGAAAGCGGCTCACCGAATACTTCCACTTCATCGGTAAAAAGAGTCAGTCCCTTCGGTCTCATCGCCACCTTAACATACCGTCCCGCGGCATTAATGTCCCCTATTATAAGAGTACGAGAAACACCCCGATAGCCAAAGCCCCGAACGTTCATAAGGTCCCTGTTGCTCACCATGCCGGCAAATTTGAACCGCCGTCCATCATCGCTTAACAACACAGCGGCAAATTCGGGAAATTCCACCGTTGCTACACCGCCGCCAACCGTATGAATCCGAACTTCACCGACGGCACAATTTTGCCCGAGGTCTATGACAATCTCTACGGCCGGCTCCGGTTTACGCCAGCCGACTGTGCTCTTGCTCGTCCACTGACTGCCGAGCTTTCTGCCGTCGGTCAACTGCACTGCATCCGTATCATCCGTACACAACGGATAATTAGGCTTCGGTGAAAAAGTATAACTCTTACGATATGCCAGATTTTCCAGCGCATCTGCCGGCAAACAGTGACACAATAACAATAACAACAAAAAAAGATTCCGCTTTGACATGACAGTTTATATTAGGCCGGTTTATGCAATCGAAACCAGTCAATCGTCGCTTTAAGGCCTTCATCGAAACCGGTTTTGGCTTCGAAGCCGAAATATTTTTTGGCCTTCGAGACATCCAGCCGCCGTCTCGGCTGACCGTCGGGCTTGGATGTATCCCAGCGAATTTCACCGGTAAAACCGGTCAGCTCAACTATTTTTTCCGTAAGATCTCTGATTGTAATTTCAAAACCGGCACCGATATTGACAGGCTCGGAACCGTTGTAATGCTCCGTGGCCAATAAAATCCCTTCGGCGGCATCGGCGGCGTAAATAAACTCGCGCGAGGCACTACCCGTCCCCCAGCAGTCGATATGGTCCGCCCCGCTTTCGATTGCATCGATGCATTTCTTGATTAACGCCGGAATGACGTGGCTGCTGGCGGGATTAAAATTATCACCGGGACCGTAGAGATTTACCGGCAGCAGGAATATGGAATTAAAACCGTATTCGGCCCGGTAAGACTGCGATTGAACGAGCAGCATTTTCTTGGCCAGTCCATAGGGCGCGTTCGTTTCTTCCGGGTACCCGTTCCAGATGTCCTCTTCCTTGAAAGGCACCGGTGTAAATTTCGGATACGCACAAACCGTGCCAATCGCCACGAACTTTTCAATATTGCGCAATCTGCCCTGCTCGATGAGCTGAACGCCCATCATCAGATTCTTGTAGAAAAATTCTCCCGGATGCTCGCGGTTCGCACCGATACCGCCGACGACCGCCGCCAAATGAATAACGATATCCGGCTTCATATCATCGTACATTCGGCTTATATCGTTTATATCAACCAGGTCGTAATCTTCGATCTTAGGAACGAGAATGTTCCTGCAGCCGTGTTTTTTCAGTCCCTCAGTGACATATACTCCCAAAAAGCCCGCGCCGCCGGTAATTACAATTCGCCTGTTCTGAAAAAAAGTACTCATCGCTACTGTTCAATCCTCAACTAATTATTTATCCTTCCATACCGTGATTTTCGTGCTCTTCGATAATTTTTTCCCGCTGAGCTATTTTCATATCGGCATCGGTCATCATTCTCGCCAGCTCCCTGAATGTTACTTTCGGCTCCCAATCGAGCATTTTTCTCGCCTTGCCGGCGTCACCGAGCAGGATATCGACCTCGCTGGGTCTGAAATAACGCTCGTCGATTTCGACATACTGCTGCCAGTCCAAATCGAGATAACCGAACACCTCCTCAACGAATTCCCTGACCGAATGGTTTTCACCGGTGGCGATAACATAATCGTCGGGCTTTTCCTGCTGGAGAATCAGCCACATCGCCTCGACATAGTCACCGGCATAACCCCAGTCACGCTTCGCTTCGAGATTACCCAGATAGAGCTTGTCCTGCAGGCCCGATTTAATCCGGGCGGCCGCCCGCGTAATTTTCCTGGTCACAAAAGTTTCGCCGCGTCTTGGTGATTCGTGATTGAATAAAATCCCGTTGCACGCAAACAAACCGTAAGCCTCTCTGTAATTCAACGTCTGCCAGAAGCTATAAACCTTCGCACAGGCATAAGGGCTTCGCGGATAAAACGGAGTTTTCTCCGTCTGGGGGATTTCAACGACTTTACCATACATCTCACTGCTGGAAGCCTGGTAAAACCTGACCGGTCGCCCGCTCGAACGAATCGCCTCAAGCAATCTCAATGTCCCGAGGGCATCGGTATTAACCGTGTATATAGGCATATCGAAGCTGACGCGAACGTGACTTTGAGCGCCGAGGTTATAAACTTCATCCGGCCGAATATCGTTTATAATAGTCGAGAGATTACCACCGTCCGTTAAGTCACCGTAAACAAGTCGAAGCCGCGTCTTTTCGTGAGGATCCTTATACAGATGATCGATCCTGCCGGTATGAAACGTCGAACTTCGGCGAATTATCCCCCACACTTGGTACCCTTTACCCAAAAGGAATTCCACAAGATACGAGCCATCCTGACCTGTAACACCGGTTATTAACGCTTTTTTCATAAATCTTCCTCACGATAACAGTGAATTATAACATTACATTCCTGTTTAAGACTTTTCACTTTCGATAATCAACCGCAACATTTCGTTCAGGTTTGTTTTCGGCTTCCAGCCTATGGTTTTTTCGATTCTTTCAAGGCACGGCACCCGCCTCATCATATCCTCGATTGGTCTTCCATAGGCAACTTCGATCGGGATATACTGCTTTGTGCTTTTGCTGCCCGTGATTTTGATAATCCTGTCCGCAAGCTCTTCTATGGAAATCTCTTCACTCGAACCGATATTATATACTTTTCCCGCCGCTTGTTTGCAATTCATCAGACCGATCACCGCTTCGATAAGATCTCCGACATAAGTAAAACAGCGGGTTTGCCTGCCCGTTCCGTATATTGTCAGCGGCTCATTGTTCAGCGCGCTGCGAATAAAACGGGGGACCACCATTCCGTATTGTCCCGTCTGCCGCGGCCCGACCGTATTAAAAAATCTGCCGATGACAACATCAAGGCCGTATTGCCGACAGAAAGCCAGACCAAGAAATTCATCAATCGCTTTGCTGCAGGCATACGACCACCTTGATAAGCTCGTGCTGCCGAGAACAATATCGTCATCCTCACGGAAAGGAACAGCCTCATTTTTGCCGTACACCTCGCTGCTCGAAGCAATCAATATTTTTTTGCCGAATTTATTGGAAATATCCAGCACTAATTCAGTCCCGCTGATATTTGTTTCAATCGTACGGACAGGATCTTCGGCTATCAGCTTGACACCGACCGCAGCGGCCAGGTGAAAAACCATATCGCATTTTTCAATCAAAGACTCCAGTAATCCGGCATCTCGCACGTCGCCTTCAACGAATTCGAAACCTGGATGGCTTTTGAAAGCTTCGATATTGCTCAGACTGCCGGTGCTGAGGTTATCTATGATATCAACCTCATTGCCGTCTTCGAGCAGTCGCTCCGCCAGATGAGATCCTATGAATCCTGCACCGCCCGTAATTAAAGCTCTCATATTTATCTTTCGTAGGAACCTAATAATCTGTCATGATTGAACCTATAGCTTGTCATTCCCGCGAAAGCGGGAATCCAGAATCGTCAATCTAATGGATTCCGCATCAAGTGCGGAATGACAACCTAACTAATCAAAGTTGACAGGGTTCTAATACCAGCAAAAACTAAAGAATAATAACAGTTGGGAAATTTACAAGATAAAAGAATGCCGCAATTGTGGTCAATCTGTTTAGACTCCGTCCCCGTGGGCTGCGCATATAACTTATGCAACCTTTACGAGGCCTCCAATACCACCATCGAATCCGGCTTTTTCAGCCGCACTGATACCACCCGACCGTAATCCCGATTTATCCTCACATTATTTCTGCACGGGCGGACCGACAGTACGACTATGGCATAAGTATCGTCAAATAAAGAACATAGCTTTAGCTAACAAAGCCTTAAATCCGGCAGAGATTCCGATAAGAATGCTTTTTTAGAGTTTTAGATGAACCGCTGAACAACAGATAATCACACCAAGCCCCAAAGACCGATAATGTCGCTGCTAACGACTTGATATTTTTATTTTAAATAAAAGAAAAGTAAACAGCCTTCTGATATTTTCCAAATTAATCGAGGATTTATTCGGTCCAAAATGCGGAGCCCGGATGTTTCAACCGTAGAAAGAGCAGAAGGTTTTATCGTTTTCCCAGACGGTTACACAATGAAGCTGTGCCAGGCCGAACTTGCCAACGAGCCTGCTCCATGTGAAACTCGTTATATTTTCGACGGTGGGATTGGCCCTGCCGAAATAGTCAACATCGATATTCAGATTCTTATGATCGACGATCTTTATAAGCTCATCATCCACAATTGTCTCGAAACCGCCGATACGAAAGTTTTCCCCGCCGTTGGGGATTTTTATCGTTACTTCGACGATGTAATTGTGTCCGTGGCCCGTCGGATTCGCGCACTTGCCGAAAACTTCCAGATTTTTTTCTTCGGAAAAATCCTCGTTCCATAGTTTGTGCGTCGCCGCAAACTCGAATTTCTCGCTGAAATAAACCATCCCAGTATCCTTTGAATCTATCGCCACTGTTCTTGACGGATTCAGTTTCAAACTTAATTTATTCAATCCGGCCGCGCCGAATTTATCGGCTAACATCTCCCAAACCGAGCTTAAAAGCCCCGCTATCGCAAACAAAGTGACATGTTTTGCATTCCGGAAATTTTCCCCGATTCGTTCTATGAAAACCGGGACCGCAAACAGGCGTACATTCCCGTCTATATCGGATACGTTAACGACAAAGCCCGTATCCGGATCAACTTCGCCGGTGACTTCGACGGACAATTCCAAAAAGATTGCCAGTCCCTGGCCCGCAGGTCTGGATGCAAAGGAATTCGCCCCTTCGAGATGTTCCGGCAAAAAGGGATTGATCGAAAATCGCACTGTCCTTGTGAGTCTATGCACGAATAAATCCCTTCTTTCTACTTATGCATCAGGCTCAGAACCTCGCTTCGGCTCCTCGGGTCTTTTTTGAATATCCCGCGAAGTGCAGAAGTCACCATCATCGATCCGGGCTTTTTAACACCGCGGATAGTCATACAACTATGAGAAGCCTCCAGCACAACAGTGACACCGAGCGGCTTCAAATTGCTCATGAGAAAATCGGCAATCTGATACGTCAGCCTTTCCTGCGTCTGCAGCCGGTGGGCAAAACAATCCACGATACGGGCCAGCTTGCTGACCCCGAGCACCAGTCCCGAAGGCAAATATGCGACATGAGCCGTGCCTATAAACGGCATTAAATGATGTTCGCACACACTGTGAAAAGGAATGTCACGCAACAGGACGATTTCATCGTAGTTTTCTTTAAAGACCCTCCGAAGATGCACCTCGGGATTCTCGTGCATACCGCCAAGCAACTCGGCATACATCCTGCCTACGCGCTCCGGCGTTCGTCTCAGGCCCTCGCGCTCGATGTCCTCACCGACCGCCGAAAGTATTTCTCTGACAGCTTTTTCAATTCGTTCAGTGTCAACTTTTTTGATTTTTTTCTTCATCGGCATAGTTTCATAACTCAATTTCTACTTTTTTCCATCCACCAGATTTAAAAGGTACGTCGTAAGTAACCTGACCCCGAATGCGCTCGATCCGGCCGTCGAAGATTCCGACGCATTCTGAATCAGGTCCACCCCGGCTATATCCAGATGCGCCCACTTGGTGTCACCGATAAACTGCTTCAAAAAAGCCGCCGCCGTACAGGCCCCGCCCCACCGGCTCCCGATATTCTTCAAATCGGCAATCTTGCTCTTCATCTCTTCCGCATATTCATCTCCGCTGGGCATCGGCCAGACCTTTTCGCCGCTGTCCTCCGAGGCCTTCTGCAATTTCTTTATCAGCTCGTCGTCGTTGCCCATCAGACCGGCCTTATATTTGCCAAGAGCGACCATGCAGGCACCCGTCAGCGTAGCGATGTCGATAATCACCTCGCACTTCTGTTTGGCGGCGTATGCAAGAGCGTCACAGAGTATCATCCTTCCTTCGGCGTCGGTGTTCTGGACCTCGACGGTTTTGCCGCTGAATGTGTCGATAATGTCACCCGGCCGATAGCTCGAACCGCCGGGTAAATTCTCCGCCGAGGGTATCAATCCATACACACGAATCGGCAACTCAAGCTCCGCCAATGCCTTCATTGTACCCAACACGGCAATCCCGCCGGTTTTGTCTAATTTCATCTCATCCATATTCGCCGCCGGCTTGATACTGATCCCGCCGGAATCGAAAGTGATAGCTTTGCCCACCAAAGCGACTACGGGCAGTTTACTCGCCGCTTTAATATTTGCAGGGCTGTATTTCAGGATGATAAATCTCGGCTCGTGCTGTGAACCGGAGCCGACTGCAAGTACGCCGCCCATACCTTTCGCCGTCAATTGCTTTTTGTCGAAAACCGTACAGTTCAGCCTCTTCAAGCCGCGTGCAACTTCCTGAGCGGCGGCCGCTAATTTCGCCGGATAAATGACATTGCCCGGCCGATTGGCGAGAGTCCGCGCGAAACTTTGCGAGCTGCCGATAATTACTCCGGCAGATAGACCTTTTTTCAACTGTTTGAGCTTTTCCACATCAGGTTCTACAACCTCGACCTTAAGCGAGCTTAACCGCCCGTCCTTGCTCTCGGTAACGAACTCGTCATATACATAACTGCCGAAATATGCTCCTTCGCCGTATGCTTTTCCGACCGCATATAAATCAAAACGCCTGCCAAAGGCATTATGCAGCGCAAGAGCGGCGGTTTTCGCCTTGATCTCGACAGCCTTTTTCGCCGCGTTGGCCGTCGCATTGCGAAGAGTATCCACCGTAGCTTTGTCCTTTTCGCCGAGACCAACAAGCAGAATCCGCCTGGCCCCGATTTTTTCGTTTCCATATACGATGGCACTGGTCTTGTCGGCGCCTTTGAAATCGCCCAATTTAATCAACCGGCTAATCGCACCGGCAAGTCTTTTATCCAGTTGTGCATTCACCGGATCCAGCTTCTTCGCATCAGAAAATACACCAATGATAAGAACATCTGTTTTGCACCGGATAAAATCTATATTTCGTGTCGTCAATTTCACATCAATAATCTTTTTCATTTTTGACCCCTACTTCTTTCAATCCCTACTTTTTATCCCGGCTCGTTTTTGCCCGATGCCGCAGATAACTTTCAATAAATCCTTCAATTTCCCCGTCCAGCACAGCATCGACATTGCCGGTCTGGAAATCCGTCCGATGGTCCTTGACCATCTGGTACGGCTGGAGTACATAGCTTCGTATCTGGTTGCCCCAGGCGATTTCGCCCTTCTGGCCGTACAGCTTGGCAACCTCGGCGTCGCGTTTCTGCTGTTCCAGCATATACAGTTTTGCCTGGAGCATTTTCATCGCCTGCGCCCTGTTCTTATGCTGGCTCCTTTCGTTCTGGCACTGCACCACGATTCCGGTCGGCTCGTGTGTAATCCGCACCGCCGAGCTTACCTTGTTAACATGCTGACCGCCGGCCCCGCTGGCGCGATAAAAGTCAATCCTTATGTCGTCTTCGTTGATATCGATGTCGATATCGTCATCGAATTCGGGGATGCAATCCACCGCGGCAAAGCTCGTATGCCGGCGTTTATTCGCATCGAACGGACTTATCCTAACTAAGCGATGCACGCCGGTCTCGCACGAAAGTTTGCCGAATGCGAACGGCCCGCCGACCCGCAAAGTTATCGAGCGTATTCCCGCCTCTTCGCCGGGAGTGATATCGAGCTCCTGGAACTTGAATTTATTCATCTCGAAATATCGCGAGTACATCCGCAGCAGCATACTGGCCCAGTCGCAGCTTTCCGTCCCGCCTGCACCGGCGTGGATACTGAAAAAGCAGTTCTTCATATCCTCGGGCCGGGAAAGAAGACCCGCCAATTCCACCTGCTCGCACTTCTTTATAACAACTTCCAGATGTCCTTCAAGCTGGCTCAGTTCTTCTTTGTCCGACTCGGAGACCGCCAGCTCGAACAATTCCCGCAGGTCCTCGACCTCATGGGATAATTCCTCCACCGGCTCAATAACCGATTTGAGCGCGCTTAATTGGGAAACTACCGACTGGGCGGCCTCGGGATTGTCCCAGAAGCCTGTTTTGGACATTCGGGTCTCTAACTGCTGCATTTGAGTCTTTTTATTGATTAAGTCAAAGCCAGTCCCGGATGTTTTCCACCCGAGCCGACAGTTCCGTTATCGCTGTTTTTATTTCTGCTGTTTCCATAATTATTATCGTCCGTCGTCGTGCGTCATGCGTGATGCGTCAAACTAAATACGCAATACTCAATACGCAATACGCTAATTATATACCACAGATATAAACAATCTGCAACCCCCATGAAAATATTAGGAATTTGATTAGCCCCCACCCCTGTGGTGGGGGTATTTTTTCATTCCACCACAGGTTTATGTTCACCACGACCGCAGGAGTCGCGGCTAATCGAATTGATGTTTGTTGACGTATTCGTTTCTTTTATTCCAATCAATAATAATTCAGACAAAAACCGAAATTTTGATCGAAATTTAATTTGCAGATTCTCTAAAGACAATTACAATCAATAAATTAAAAGCGGGGAAAAATATCTTGGATTATATATTTATAGTCTGGAATAATTTGCATACGAACTGTTTTTTCATAACAAAATAAGAGTAATATTCTAAACAAAAAGGATTGAAATATGTTCAATTTAAAATCATCACAAAAAGAAGCATACCTACAAATAATCATGATAATCACAGTAATAACATTCATTACATTTGTTTGTCTTCTATTTTCTCAGAAATTGTTAGAGAATAAACGTTTGGTTCGATTAGCAACCTACAGAGTTTCTATTCCGGGGATACCGGCTTCTTCAGGCAAATTCTACTCATTAAATGGTGATAATTACCTACTCGTACTAAAGAAAAAAAATTCTGAACATTTTGAGGTTTACTACATAAACATGAAAAATAGGGAAATAGGAATGCCGAGCTTTGATGAATCAAAATATATTCCACTTTTTCGAAGCTCACTAGTAAATAAGGACGTGCTTGAAGGATATCCCGTAATAGGATCGCTAGATGCAGATTGGAAAGTTAATAAAAATGAATTACAGATACGAGTAACAGGTTTTACTCGAAAAGCGATGGAATGGGTTCCTGATGCTAATGAAAATGTTCTTCGTAAATATTGTTCGATAGCTTATAAAGAATGGATTGTTCTTACAAAGTTAGGGGAGGACAATTCATGAAAAAAGCATTATTTTTTTACCTTCGACAACCACGATCCCAAAGTCGGATATATCTCACCCTATGATGTCATTTTCAGAAACATGTCGAAGGGATCATTTAATCGAGCATCAAGCATCAAGTATCGAATCATGGACATTTTCAGCTACCCCTTTAGATAGGTATAAACCACCATCTCATGGGGTAAAAAAATCGGGGATTTTGGTTGCGTTAAGGGGGTTTTTCGTTATAATACTCAATGAACTATGGAAGGTTCATGGCGGCGTAACGAATAGGAAATAGCAAATCTTTGTTTTGGGAGTAATAATAAACCCGAAGCACTAAATTCGAAATCCTAAACAATATCAAATGTTAAAAATCCAAAATTGTTAAAACAAATCTTTGAAATCCGTATTATCCGTGCAATCCGCGGTTAAAAAATGAAAAACAAAGCCAATGTTAAAATGGGTAAAATAGTATAAGTTCTTTGAAATAAAAAGATTATGGGAAATCCGGCTTCACCTGCGGCCACGCCGTGATAAAAAACGAAGCCAATTTTGGGGATTATTGGATCCAGACCGATATGACACTGGTTGCGTTAAAGAGCATGTGCATGAAAACAGGTCGAAATAATGAGCCGCTCTTTTCATAGGAATAACCCATTCCCACGCCCAGCACGTAAAGCGCCGGCCAATGCAATTTATCCACATGCATCAATACGAACAACGCCGAGCTTATGGCAATCGCCAGCCACGGTGAATTTTTCACGTTCAGAAACGAGCGTATCATTGTCTGAAAAAGGCCGCGAAACAACAACTCTTCAAGCAAAGGTGCGACTATGACGGCAACAACCGTTACCAATATTCGAGGCATCAACTGGGGATACTCGCTTAAATTCTTAAGTCCCTCGTGGCGCGGCATCTGGAAATCCGGACCGTATATAAAATGGCCAACGTACAGAGTGAGCATCATCACGGCCATTATCAAAGGCCAAATCGCAAGAAGATTGACAAAGGCGGCTGGAAGATCTCTATATATAGTTCTGATATTCAATCCGAAACCTTTTAATCGCCGGGCGAAAAAAGGCCTGACCGAGACAATAATTATAGCAATAGCCACCAATCCGGTTGTACAGACAACAAGATTGTCCAAAATAACACCCTGCGAATCGGGTAAATCCCCCACCAGCCATCTGACAACTGAACCTCCCAAAGCAACGGAAAAATACGATACAAACAGCAAAAGGAACGGCAGAAAAAGGGGCATCATGTTTCGCCTCGGCCTCGAATCATCCAAAGCCCTTGTTCCCAAGGATGTCCGGAGCAGCCAGTACCCGAACAGCAACGAACCTGCAAGGCAAAGAATAAAGTCCGGCAGATTTATCGTATCTAAAATACTTTTAATATTTTCAAGAACATTCATAGATATATATTTCCACAAGCTTGAAAATAAAGCATGTTTGTATTACATTAGCGGCATCTTTTCAAGGGAAATAGATTATGGATATTTTTCGTATAGAAGGGCCGGTTAAGCTAAACGGCACTGTGAGAATCAACGGGGCGAAAAACGCCGCCCTGCCGATTATGGCCGCCGCAATCCTGGCACCGGGAAAAACTTCACTCAAAGCAGTCCCGAATCTTTCGGATATTTCCGTATGCAGCGAGCTGCTTACTGACTTAGGCTGTAAAATCAATCGCGAAAAAAACGACGACCTGTCCATCGACTCGACAGTCATCGATAATCCTGTAGGCGAGTATGAAATTGTCCGCAGGATGCGCGCCGGTATTTGCATACTCGGGCCGCTGCTTGCCCGATGCGGCACAGCAGAGGTATCAATGCCCGGCGGATGTGCTATTGGCGACAGGCCCGTCAATCTGCACATAAAAGGATTAGAGGCCCTCGGCGCAAGAATCCACCTGAAAAACGGTTACATCGTAGCTAAGGCACCGCACGGTTTAAGAGGTAAAGAAATCTTTATGGGAGGCTCGTTCGGCTCAACCGTATTAGGCACGGCAAATGTCCTGATGGCGGCGACACTCGCAAAGGGCCGGACTGTTATCGAGTCGGCCGCCTGCGAGCCCGAAATTGCCGATCTGGCAAATTGCCTGAACAAAATGGGGGCTAAAATAAACGGCATCGGCTCCCCCCGGCTGATTATCGAGGGCGTCGCGGGTTTAAGACCTGTCGAATACAAGATAATTCCGGACAGGATCGAGGCAGGCACGTTCATGATCGCCGCCGCAATTACGGAAAGCCTGCTGAAGCTGGAAAACTGCCGGCTTACCGATATGATGGCTGTTGTCGATAAGCTGAGAAATATCGGCGTTGTTATCGATACTCACAACGACGGTTGTGTCGTCGGACGTAAGGGTAAAATAAAGCCGACCGACATTACGACTCAGCCGCATCCGGGTTTCCCCACCGATTTGCAGGCCCAGTTTATGGCTCTGCTGTCACTTGCCGAAGGTAATAGTGTCATCATTGAAAAGATTTTCCCTGACAGGTTTATGCATGTAGCGGAATTAAATCGAATGGCGGCGAATTTACGCAAAGAGGGACAGGCGGTAATCGTCGCGGGAGTTAAAAAGCTCATAGCGGCCCCTGTGATGGCATCGGACCTGCGAGCGTCGGCGGCACTTGTCCTTGCCGGCTTAGCCGCCGAGGGAACAACCATAGTTAACAGGGTTTATCATATCGACCGTGGTTACGAAAGAATCGAAGAAAGGCTGAATCCTCTCGGAGCAAAAATCGTCCGCGAAAAAGAATAAAATAAGTATGGTATTCCCGGATTTAAAAAACCTATTCCCGCATAAACTTGCTATCAAGTTTATCCTTTTGCCTTACTCTTGTTGTCTTGTGGTCTAATAAGCTTTGCAACATTTCTCTGTAGTCTTTGTTCAGCATTTACACCTGCAAAAGCCCATGCCTGCTTAGTCAGCTCCCAGACCATGCTGACTCTCTCGGCCGGGTCGGCATCGACATAGCCGTTATCTTCCTCGTGGAGTTTCTTCAATACACACTTTTTACGATTAACTTTGAATTCCATTGTCGTTTATGATAACCGCGAAATTATTCCTCGTCAACTAACGACTTCAAATAATACACGATGATATCTCCAGATTTGCACAAATAAACTCAGTTTTTTTGTAATGCCAGCCATGGCGAAGTCTCTGACGGAGCAAGGTCATTCCCGTGAAAACGGGAATCCAGAAAAGAACCACGAGTCCCGATTCACCAGCGACAAGAGACGAATTTCCCCACTCGATGCAAAAATCTTCCGTGAAAAAGAATAAAATCTTAAAATAGTTAGCTATCCTTATTTATTTTTGTTGAAAACTCTTATTAGTTAGAGGTTAATTCGTTGGCCAAACCTTCTCTGCTATTGACTTGAATTTTGCTATACCTAACGCACCTCTCTCGTTTCTTGCTTTAGAGCCTGGCCTTGTAAGGGCTTTTGTAATTGGTTCTCTTTTTGCTTCGTACAATTCAATTGCTTCATATTCATGATCAAACAAGACCAAAAGAACGGTATCCCATTCTTTATCGAGTTTAATACTTCCGATTCGGGTTCCAGGATTCGGATTCTTTGGCAGGCATCTTCCTTTGATTTGCACTTTTATTTCTATTCCATTTTCTCGTCGTATTGCATCATATCCAGATTGACGAGCCTCTGCTAATTCCAAGCCAAGAAGAAAGGCTGCCGTGAATTCCGCTACTTCACCTGTGATACCTAATGGTTTTCCGGTTAGTGCCTTATATCGCTTAGCTAAATCTTTTGCTGCATATAAAACCATTCGAATTTCTTCTATCTTGCTTGTCATATGTATAAACTGATAAACTTGGGACAGCAAAGTCCCACTATTCCTAATAATTATAGAAGTATTATGGCAATCTTTTTTTTCTTAGTATGTAGCTACGATCATTAGGCAAGAACCAAAAGAATTCTCGTAACTCGGGTATTTTACACTTGTCATGAT